>Ga0316620_10000019_pt1 | contig 78554 bp, 60 predicted proteins | sample OWC_Aug_M1_C1_D5_FD_207651 | JGI IMG/M metagenome (GOLD analysis project Ga0316620, IMG submission 207651) | Wetland soil microbial communities from Old Woman Creek delta, Ohio, United States - OWC_Aug_M1_C1_D5_B | ecosystem: Environmental > Terrestrial > Soil > Wetlands | place: USA: Ohio...
AAGGATGAGCCGAAGCACGGATTTGCGATCGCCGAGCGCATCCATGAGTTGTCCAGCCGCGTGCTGACGGTGGAGGAAGGCTCGCTGTATCCGGCGCTCTATCGGATGGAGAGAAAAGGCTGGATCGGGGCGGAGTGGGGTTTTTCGATTCATAACCGGAAGGCAAAATTTTACCGGCTGACCAGGGCAGGCCGAAGGCAGCTCGAGGCGGAGAACTCGGGATGGGAGAGGATCTCCGCCGCTATTGGCCAGGTCCTGCAATCCGCTTGAGGCACTGACATGGCATGGTTGCGGGAGAGGATCCTGCGTGCGTGGGCACTCGCCCGCAGACACAGACTTGACGCGGAAATGGCGGAAGGGATGCGCCTGCATCTGGAGCTGCGGACGCAGGCGAATATCGAAGCGGGTATGGCTCCCGTTCCGCATCAGCCCCGAACAGGCCGGTTATGAAGGGGGGCAACTAGCGAATCTTTACGACCGGATCAGCGTCTCGGCGCGCGCCATTCCCGGTGTTAGCAACGTCGCTTTTTCGAGCCTTTCCATGCTCGGCGGCGGGTACACGACAGTCGGAGTAAAAATACCCGGACGCGATGCCCGATCCTCCAATGTCGGCCAGCTGGTCGTGAGCGACAAGTTCTTTTCGATCATGGGCATCCCGATGCTCATGGGACGAGAGCTGGATACGACCGATGCCGGGAACGGGCCTAAGACGGCGGTTGCGAACGAATCGTTCGCGCGCGAGTACTTTCCCGGTGAGAATCCGCTGGGAAAGCTGGTGATGGCAGGCAGTCACGAATATCGCATCGTGGGCCTGTGCCGCGATGCCAAAATCAAGGATCTGAGGAGCGACTCGGCGATCCTCTATTACCCGTATCGCCAGGGACTCCCCGGTTCGATGGTCTTCGAGATCCGATCCGAAGTCCCGCCCGAATTTCTGGTTCCCTCCGTGCGTAAAGCCCTCGCGGCCGTGGCTCCCGGAATCCCGCTGACGGAGGTCCACACGCAGGCGGAACAGATCGATCGGTTGTTGATGATGGAACGTCTTTTTGCGACCTCATGCGTATTCCTGGCCCTGCTGGCCCTGCTGCTTTCATGCATCGGCCTCTATGGCCTTGTGGCATATAACGTCGAGCGTCCCCGGTTTCCCAATTTCCCTGAAAGCAATGGAGGCACTCCCAATGATGTGATACCTTTATCTTTCGAGATAGCGAATGATCGCCGAATAAAGATGTTTCTTGGAGGAAGCAGCCAATGGCTTCAACTTGTCCCAAATGCCATCAACCTGTCGACGATGACAGCATCTGCTGTGCTGATATCAAACTCACCTGGAAATGCAAATCCTGCGGCAAACTCACGACCGGGTTCGTATTTCCTTATGGGCGATGTTTTCTTTGCGGCGGAGAAAATGAGCTGATGGAGGGGCATACCGGGGCCGTTAGCGCTTTAGTACCCATTGTGCAGGAGGCCGTTCAGTTCGAAGTCGACATGTACCACTTCTACCGAATGGCTGCTCAGAAGACAAAAGACGAAGCGCTGCGCTCGGTACTAGAGGATCTTCGTGATAAAGAGGAAGGTCATCTCCAGACACTCGAGGAGAAGTATCATTTACATTTTGGCCACGATCTGCGTCAATTGCCCGACGGAGAAGAGAAGATCTTATTCGGATTTATCTTTCATGGGATTGATTTCAGGGGTGCTGAGGGACATGTCCTGCAGGTTTACAGTAAAGCTATCAGCATGGAAAAGCGAACCAGAAATCGCTACCTTACCCATGCGGATGCCCTGCCTCCCGGTTCCCATAAGGAGCTTTATCGGGAACTGGCTGCGGAAGAGGAAGATCACGTAAAAATCCTCGAGACCGAGCGCGAGCAGTTCATTAAGCGATAGGGAGCGCCGGCGAGAGTATCTGCCGGCTCTTTCGACAATATCAGCCGAATGCGCACAGTGCGGTCCCGAGTGGAACGGAAACCAAAACCGCAATTTGTCCTACCGATCCCTTAACATTGCGTTCACCCTGGCAAGGGCTATCTAGGGCCGGACGGGCATGTGCTCTCGGATCCAGCGGAGATAATCACCATGGTAACCCACCTCCAGCAATATTGATTATGGCACATCCCGGCCGCTGCGGCCGGTAATGCCGGCTAAGTGAGTACGGATCACCCATATCTGGCAACGCCCGGGCAATCGGAGGAGGTCGGGAGGAGAGGCCGAGGCAGACGAGGATCTATCTGATGGCATAGATCCAGCCTGTCGGCCTGGGCGGAAGTGGCTGCCGCCCCGTCCGCCTTTCCTGGTTTTCGTGTATTTCGTGGTTTGAATCAAAGTAGAATACACCACATGGATGCACTCACGACCCTGAGTCGGCGCTGTTTCCTCAAGTGGGGCGTATTGCTCGGTTCTTCCTGGACTTCCATTTTCTCTCCCGAAGACCTGGCCGCGGAATCTGGGCTCCTCACCCTGGATCCGGCACAGGACGCCGCGGGTGTGCGGATCCTGCGCGTTGGCTGCCCGTCCCACAACTGCGGCGGCCGGTGCCTCCTCAAGGTGCATGTCAAGGACGGTGTGATCTTCCGGATTGAGAGCGACGACCGTCCCACGGATTCGCTCGAGGATCCGCAGCTGCGTGCCTGCGTGCGCGGCAGGGCCTACCGCCGCCGCCAGTATCATCGCGACCGCCTGCAGTACCCGATGAAGCGGACGGGAAAGCGGGGCGAGGGAGCCTTCGAGCGCATAACCTGGAACGAAGCCCTCGACAAGGTGGCCGGCGAGCTGGTGCGCGTCAAAAAAGCTTACGGGAATGCGGCCCTGTTCGTCCCGTATGGCACCGGCAGCTACAGCCAGATCAACGGCCGCCAGACGGCGCAGCGGTTGCTGAATCTCTTCGGCGGGTCACTGGGGCACTACAACAGCTATTCCTGGGCCTGCATCGCCAACGCGACCGCGACCGTGTACGGGACCAACACTACCGGCAACCAGAGGCAGGACTGGGTCAATTCCAAATACATCCTGATGTGGGGCTGGAATCCCAGCGAAATGCGGGACGGCACGAACACCGAATATTTCGTGCGCAAGGCGCGGGAAAAAGGAGCGCGCATCGTCTGCATCGACCCGCGTATGACCTTGAGCGCAGTCGCCCTGGCGGACGAATGGCTGCCGATCCGGCCGGGAACCGATGCCGCCATGATGTCGGCGATGGCTTACGTCATGATCCGGGAGAAACTCTACGATGCCGGGTTCGTGAAGCGTTATTGCATCGGATTCGACGAAACCCAGATGCCGCCGGAAGCGAGGGGGGCCGAGAGCTACCGGGACTACATTCTGGGCACCCGGGACAAGACTCCCAAGACGCCCGCCTGGGCGTCATCCATCACCGGCGTGCCGCAGGAGACCATTGCGCGCATCGCCCGGGAATACGCCACGCGCAAGCCGGGCGTGCTCTATCAGGGATACGGCATGCAGCGGCGCGCCTACGGCGAACAGGTCGTCAGAGCCGGCTGCGTGCTTGCCGCGCTTACCGGCAACGTCGGCATACCGGGAGGTTGGGCCGGAGGCATGGCTTTGCAGGCTCCGGACGGCGGGCCCGCCTGGAATGTCTTTCCCATCGGCGCCAATCCGGTGAAGGCGAGCATCCCCAGCTTTCTCTGGACGGAAGCCGTGCTGCGCGGCAAAAGCCTCGGCCCCGAACATGGCGTTCGGGGCGCAACGCGACTGGATGCCGACATCAAGCTCATGTATGCGGTTGCCTCGAATGCCCTGATCAACCAGCATGCCAACATCAACCGCACGGCCAAGATCCTCCAGGACGAAAAGCTCGTCGAGTTCCTGATCGTCCAGGATAATTTCCTGACACCCACCGGCCGCTTCGCCGATATCCTCCTGCCTGCTTGCACGCAGTTTGAGAGCTGGGGGGTTGAAGACGGATGGAAATACGGCGATGAAGTGATCTTCATGCCGAAGATCGTCGATCCGCCGTTCGAAACCAAGAGTGATTATCAGATCTGCAAGGAAATCGCCGGCAGACTGGGAATCGCCGACGCATACACCGAAGGACGGAGCGAGCGCGATTGGGTGGAATGGTCGCTGGACCGTTTCCGGAAGTCACGGTTTCCGAAACTCCCCACTCTTGCAGAGCTGGAGAAAAGCAACGCCGGCGTGTACACCGTCCCCGTCACCCGGCCGGCGGTAGCCTTTGCCGATTTCCGCAATGACCCTGAAAAACACCGGCTCGCAACCCCTTCCGGCAGGATTGAAATTTTTTCCCGGCCGCTGCACGACATGAACAAGCCGCAGGAAATTCCCGCGGTGCCCAAGTACATCCAGGAGTGGGAGAGCCCCTTCGGCCCCGAGGCCAAGAAATATCCGCTGCAGGCCGTCGGGCATCACTCGCTGTCCAGGATCCACTCCACGCTCACCGGCGTCGACTGGCTCGAGGAAGCCTTCCCGCAGCGGGTTTTCATGAACCCGATCGATGCTTCAGCCCGCGGTATCCGGAATTCCGAACTGGTCCGGGTGTTCAACGACCGGGGTGAGATGCGCATCCCGTGCCGCATCACGCCGCGCATTATGCCCGGAGTGGTTGCGATCCCGCAGGGAGCCTGGTGGAAACCGGACGCCGACGGCATCGACCGGGGCGGTTCGGTGAACGTGCTGACCTCCGAGCGCTGGACGCCGTATGCGTTCGGCAACGCGCAGCACACGATCATGGTCGAGGTGAAGAAAGTCTGAGGCGCCGGCCGTGGTGGTGCAATACGCCTTTCTCGTCAATTCCGACGCTTGCTCCGGCTGCAAGACGTGCCAGGTGGCGTGCAAGGACAAGAACGACCTGCCGGCAGGCGTTCATTGGCGAAAGGTGTACGAGGTTTCGGCGGGAGGCTGGCAGGAGACGGCAGGCGCCTGGGTTTCCACGGTCGTGGCCTACAACCTTTCTGCCGCCTGTCATCATTGCCTGAACCCGCCCTGTGCGCCGCCGTGCCCGACGCAGGCCATCTGGAAGACGGAAAACGGCATTGTCCTGATCGATGAGAACCTCTGCAGGAACTGCCGGGCGTGCATCTGGGCCTGCCCCTATGGCGCGATCTGGTTCAATCCGGTCTTGAACACCACGACCAAATGCGATTTTTGCCTGGGATACCTCGAGGCAGGCATGAGTCCGGCCTGCGTGGCGGCCTGCCCGAACCGGGCGCTGGACTTCGGGGAATTTGCGGAACTGCAAAAGAAGCACGGCGGTGTGAACCGGGTGTTCCCCATGCCGGCATCTTCGATCGCCGATCCTGCCCTGGTCATCATCCCCCACCGGAACGCCGCGCTGGCCGAGAAGCTCGGCCCGGCGATTGCGAACAGCGAAGAGGTCTGAAGACAGGCCTACTGCGGCTGTGGCGCAGTCTGATACAGACGGCGCATCAGGGCGGTGAAATCGGGGAAGCGCAGGGCCTGCGGGCCGTCGCTCAGCGCCTGTTCCGGATCCGGGTGGATTTCCACGAGCAGCCCGTGGGCGCCGACCGCCCGGGCAGCGAGCGCCAGCGGAGGCACCCAGTCGCGGCGGCCGGCAGCATGGGACGGATCGACCAGCACCGGCAGATGCGTCAGGCGTTTCAGAATGGGGATCGATCCGAGGTCCAGCGTGTTGCGCGTGGCGGTCTCGAAGGTACGGATGCCGCGCTCACACAGGATCACCTGATGGTTGCCCCGGTCCAGGATGTACTCGGCGGCATTCAGGAACTCCTCCATCGTCGACATCATGCCGCGCTTGAGCAGCACCGGGCGGTTGACGCGCCCCGCCTCGTTCAGCAGGCTGAAGTTCTGCATGTTGCGCGCGCCGATCTGCAGGATGTCTGCATAGCGCGCCACCGCTTCGACATCCGCGGGCGAGAGGACTTCGGTAATGACCGGCAGATCGTACTCCCGGCCCGCCTCCGCAAGCACCTGCAGCCCCTCGAATCCCATACCCTGGAAGCTGTACGGCGAAGTGCGCGGTTTGAAACAGCCGCCCCGCAGGATCATGCCGCCGCTCTCCCTGACGTGCCGCGCGCACCGGTAAATCTGCTCTCGTGATTCCACGGCGCAGGGACCGGCCATCACCACGAATCCCGCTCCGCCGATTTTCACGCCCCGCACGTCAATGACCGTGTCTTCGGGCTTGCACTCACGGCTGGCCAGGCGATACGTCACCGCCGGCTTCGGCTCCTCACGTGTCTCGGCTACCGCCACCTCGCCCGGCGCGCCCTCCGTCAGGGCCTGAATTGCGGGCGCGACCCTGGAGCGGTGCTGCTGCGGATAACACCCCAGCACCTTCAGTGTTGTCGTGACGGAACGCAGCTTCTCGAGCGCCTGCGCCGTCCGCCCCTCCGCGGTATTCCCTTCGAAATCGATGTAGAAAAGATACTGGAAGGGCATGCCCGGGATCGGCCGGCTTTCGAGTTTGGTCAGGTTGATCCGGTAATCGTGCAAAAGGCTGAGCGCCTTCAACAGGGATCCTTCCTCATGCGGAGTGGCGAGCACGAGGGAGGTCTTGCACGGAATCCGCAGGTCCACGGGCGCCGCCTTTTTGGCCACGACCAGAAACCGTGTGAAGTTGTTCGGCTGGTCCTCCACGTTGCGGCGCAGTATCGTCAATCCGTAGCGCCGGCCGGCCTCTTCGCTGGCAATGGCGGCCAGCGAAGGGTCTTTGTCCTCCATGACTTTTTTGACCGCCATCGCCGTGTCCGGATAGGACTCTGCCCGGCAATTCGGCAGGCCGGCGAGAAACTTCATGCACTGCGCCAGCGCCTGCGGGTGCGACAGGATGCGGCGGATGTCGCCGAGCGGCACCTCGCGCAGCGCGAACAGGCAGTGCTCGACGCGCAGCACCTCCTCGCCGACGATCGCCAGCCGGGCGCACGACAGCAGGTCGTACACTTCATTGATGCTGCCCGCGGTCGTGTTTTCCACCGGCAGGATGCCGAAATCGACGCTGCCGTCCTCGACGTCGTCCACGACCTGCTCGAACGTGGGACAGCCGATGAAGGTCGTCTGGTCCAGATCGGCGGCAAAAAACTTCTGTCCCGCCAGGTTGCTGAACGCGCCCTCGATCCCCTGGAAAGCGACACGCTTCCATTCCGGACTGTCGTCGCTCATCAGGTGCAGTTGCTGCGAGCGGATCGAATCGTCGATGATCTCATGGAACACGCGGGTCACCAGATGGGCGTCCAGCCCCAGGCTCCGCCCCCTGGCTATCAGGTCCCCCAGCAGACGCTCCTCGCGCAGCTCATCCCGGATGGGAGCGCCCTTCTGGTCCTTGGCTTGGATAACTTGTTTCGCCAGGCCGCGGCGGGCGGAAAGCGCCTCCAGGATGCGCCCGTCCACCTCGTCAATCTCCTGCCGGATTTTGTCAAGCTCTGCCATCGTGCCTCCAATCTTCGACCGCCCAAAACAAAAAGGCCCTCTCCCGGCCGGCGGGGAGGGCCTCGATATCGTACCGGCGCGCTCCGCTATCCGCCGGGCAGAATGCCCCGGATGATAAAAAACGTAAAAGCGAAGAAGCCGGAAGCGCGCGTGTTCATCATTGCGGGAAACAGTCTGCCATTCCTCGATGGTTTTGTAAATCACGAAAAAGAGGCATCAAGAAGACACAGGCACATTCAACCGCCAAGGTCTGCAAACGGATTGCGGATTTTGAGGAAGTCGTATTTCCGGAAATCGCGGTCGTTGGTGTACGGGATGTTCACTCCATGCTGCCGCAACAAGGCCGCCAGATGTGCAACTGGCACCATGTTCCCGCGCGCAGGAACCGCCTCGACTACCTCGCGATAGGTTTCCCAAAATCCCTCTTCTTCCGCCAGCAGCCGAACCTGAGGCAGGCTGAGCAGTGCTTCGATGTTGTTCATGGCTTCTGCCGGGCTGAGCGGGTGCGCAAAGATGGAGCCGTGAGTGGAAATTCGCAAATACGCCATGATTGTGGGCCGGGCAATGCAAACCGGCTCGCGCCTGGACGCCAGCTGGGACAAAATGTCGTGTGCCCGCTGGGAAAAGGGGCTTTCCCCATCGGAGGCATAGAGGAGAACATTCACGTCAATGGCGCAACTCATGACTTGCGGCCGCGCTGCGAATGCTGTTTGGGGCTTTTTTCCATGGCAGCAAAGATGGCTTCTCTATCGGCGAGATTTACGCGCGCACCCATCGGCCTGGACAGCCACCGGAAAGCCGGCGGCGCCGGCATATGGGTTGTATAATGAGCCTCTAAATGGCTAAATAGGACGTCTCCTGAGGTTGCTGTCAGCGCAAGGCGATCCATACCTGCTGGATTTCTGAGCGGATTCGCCCTAGACCAACCGGTCCGCGGCCTGGATTAAGGCGCGTATGTATCCATAGACATAGGCCATGTACTGCGCTCCCCCGGGATCGTTCGGGGCCTGAACCGTGTGATCCGGACAAATGATCCCGGAATAGCCGACTTCCTTATACATCTGCATCGCTTTGACCATGTCCACCACGCCTTCGTCGGGCCCTACCTCCGAAAACTCCTGCCGGTTGCCGATGATGTTGCGGAAGTGGACCATAAAGATCTTTTTTCGGGAGCCGAAGTAACGTATCACTTCGTAGATTTCCTTTCCGGGATCCTGGAGCATCTCGGCAACCGTGCCCTGGCAGAAATTCAGCCCGTGAAAGGGGCTCTCTTTTATGGAAACGAACTTCTTCAGGCCGTCGACAGTCGAGAGGACTGCGTTCACCCCCTGGTAGCCTTCCGGGGGCGTCATGGAATCGTTCGGGTGGCACGCCATCCGGATCTTGTACTCATTCGCAACCGGAATCACACGCTCGAGAAAATAGGTGATCCGTTCCCAGTACATGTCTTCGGTGACTCGCCCGGCCCGTGTCAACGGGGTATTTGGACGGGCATCGGAAAGCTTGAAATGACTGTACGTGGCGTCGCCGCGTCCGGGCGCGCGTCCCGTGCGCAGTACTCCCAGGATGCTCATGTTGTACTTGATGGCGGGTATCCCCGCAGCGGCACAGTTTTTGATCATCGTCTGGACTGCTTCGATGTCGCGATCCCGCTCGGGGCTCTGCCCCAGCATGATCGCGGGATTTTTTTCACGATCGATATGGCTGGAAGCCAGGTTCGGAGGCGTGAGTATCTCGATGCTCATCCCATTGCGATCCGCTGCATCGCGGATGCGTTTGAGCTCTTCGACGGTTGCGTACAGCCGTGCCTCCCCGATTGCAGGGCTGGCGACGATGTTTTGGATGCCGTAGCGGGCCAACGCCTTCAGACTGGCATCGTCGCATTGCCTCACCGTGGCTCCAAGCTTCATCAGCGCACGTTTGGATGTCGCGGCATATACGGATCCGGGCGCCAGGGCGCCGCCCGCAAGGCCCGCCGCAGCGGCACCCGATGACGATAGGAACTGTCGACGATTCATAATGCCCTCCCGCAGATTTGGTGAGTTCCCGGCCTATCTGAACAGCAACGGCGTGAAGTCGGTCAGGTACTGGCGCCACAGCGGCCAGACATGGCCGACATCCGGTGTCTCAATGTAGGTCAACTTCACCTTCTTGGTATCGAGCCATTCCTTGAACTGCCGGTTCACGCCGATGAGACTGTCCGCGGTGCCGCACGCTACCCAGAGCAGCTTGATCTGAGAGTTCGCCGCAGCGGTAAGCTTGGGAAATACCTTGTCGATAGAACCTGCCGCCAGGGATTGCGTGCCGCGCCCGCCGCGCGCTCCTGCAGGAGGAGCGCCGGGCGCCGGAGCGGGAGGAGGCGTCGGCGGAGCCACCGCGGGGGCCGCCGGCGCACCGGCCGGAACCTGTGCCCGCGTGCCCGGCCACATCACATACGCTCCGCTGTAGGATCCGATCCAGGCGAATTTGTCGAGGTTTTGCAGGCCCGTGAAGGTCGCCTCCGCGCCGCCCATGGATAGTCCCGCGATGGCGCGCTGGTTGCGGTCCTTACTCACGTTGTACGCTTTCTCGACCATCGGCAGGACTTCCTCCATCACGGTCCGCGCATAGGCGGCCAGCATGCCTTCCTGCATCGCGCCGGAGGGGCCGCCCGAGTTCCCGTAACCCAGCGTGTTCACCATGACCATCGGCTTGGCTTTGCCTTGCGCGATGAGGTTGTCGAGAATCACGTTGGCTGCGCCGGTCTCGATCCAGGAGTTGGAGTCGTCGCCAAGTCCGTGTAGCAGGAAGAACACCGGATAGGCTTCCCGTCGCTTCGGATCGTAGCCGGCCGGCGTGTAGACCCAGAAATCGCGGTCGTCGTTGGCGATCGCCGAATGGTAGAAGTGCCTGGTCAACGCGCCCTTCGCGGCCTTTGGATCCGGAGTCCAGGTATTTGGGCCGGGTACCAGCACCTGGCTCTGACCGGCGCTGCCGAAGGATGTCTTGAAGCGGTTGTTACTCGGGTCGTTGAAGTTGGCCCCATCTACCTGGAACGAATAGGTGTAAAGATCCGGTTTCATGGGCTCTGTCGTAGCTGTCCATATGCCGCGCTCGTCTTTCTGCATCGCCAACCGCTGACCCATGCCGCTGACGAACACCTCTTTAGCATTAGGAGCGCGCAGCCGGAAAGTGACACGCCCGTCCTGCGCAACCTCCGGGGAGCGAACCGCCGCGCCGCCGAATCCGCCGCGCGCGGCGGGGGCAGTTGGAGCCGGGGGATTTTGCGCCCAACCGGCAAACACTGCGGCACATGCCACAAGAACTGCAGCCAATATTCTCGATTTCATGACTCCTCCTGAAAGTCACCAGTATGCACGGGCTCATCGCGTGAAAGTCTTTGATTCACACGTTTCCCCGATCGTAATAACAATGGTCTCGCCTCCGGCCGCCGTGATCTTGATCCGGTTTCCGTCCGTCGAGTTCCGGAGATTGGCGATACACTCGTCGGGCGGACTGTCGTCAGGGGCATTCGACGACAACCGGTTCAGGTACAACGCTTATGGATATGAAGGATTAAGCTTTGCCATTGTCGGATTCCTTCATGGGCTCCCTCATCCTGCGTTTTCACCGGTTGCTGATAAAATGCTATCCGTCGACTGGTGGCATCTTCGGTGACTGCGACGCGCATTCTAACGCAAAATGGGTCAGCAAGATAGGACTCACGCAGGCTTCCAGTTGCCAGGGAAGATAGTGAAGATTGTGGACACCCGCAAGTTGAAGCTACTGCCGGATACCTTCCAGGTTAAATAGAGGTCTCACAAAAGGCGGATGTCCAAGTTTTAGGGTTTTCCTTGGAAGGTGTGGGTGTCTATGATTTTATATCTGCCAAAAGGCGGTTTCTTGTTCTGCGGATTGGAGACCTCCGCATCGGATTGATCGGACTGTGGGAACTTTGGCGAAGGGAACGTCAGGGTACCAAATTTCCGGAGGGGGCGGCGCAAGCCGCGCGATAGGCTTATGTGCTACGTTACACTGCTCAGCACGACGTCGGAAGATGATCTGGCAAGGAATAACAGCGGGCTGGTCACATTCTCGCGGGTCCTTCCCGGGGTGCCGGAGGAAAAATACCTGCGTTACCATAGCAAATGGTACATCGGCTCGAAGGCCGGGTGCAGCTGCGATTTCAGGCACCTTGTCGCGAGCAGCGTGCCGCTTGGATTTGGCGAGCCCGAGGGATGGTTTCCGGAAGATCGAGAAAACATAGAAGCGACAAAGCAGGTGATATCGGTGATCCGGAAGTTGGTCTCGGCCGGGGCTGAGGTTGACTGCGTGGATGCCTGGGCGCATGGGAAAGAAGAAGCGGAGCCACTCGCCGGTGACCTGGAAGTGGATCTCGCGGAGGTCAGCGACGCGAGGTTCCGTTTTTTCGAGGCATATCGCTTTACCTTCACAAGCAGAACCTAGCCATAGGTTCGAGCGGATACCTATGGCTGCAGGCGCTCGAAAGCCGCCCGCCGCACTCCCGCTGGATTGCCGCACATTCCATCAGCATGGACATGAACCGGGTCGAAACCCGGACGCGGACTCTCTCCTCGCCACGGTTCCCGGGGGTACGTTTGCTCTAGGCAGGGTGCATTGCGCCCCGAAGGAAGACCCCGGGTCAGGACTGAAAGCATCCGACGCAACACATGGGGGACAGTTTAGCCAAGCGTCAATAACAATACTTGATAATGTTTAGATCTGAGATAGCGTATAGATTATATTATCAGAAATATTTATGACAAAACATAATATTATAAATTTGCCAAATGGTGCTATCTGGCCAATAATCTGCCTCACTGCGGGTTTGGAACGGCTCAACATGGGTGTAGGTGGGCCTGCCGTAGGTTAAGGGGAAGGATCATGCGTTCTGATTCTATCAAGTCCGGCTTTTCCAGGGCGCCGCACCGCGCCCTGCTGCGAGCCACAGGCCTTGGCGAATCCGACATAGGAAAGCCGTTTATCGCCGTTGTCAACTCGTATGTGGACATCGTGCCCGGGCATGTCCATTTGCAGGAATTCGGGCGGTTGGTCAAAGAGTCCGTGCGTGCGGCCGGGGGCGTTCCCTTCGAGTTCAACACGATTGCCGTGGATGACGGCATTGCCATGGGGCACGAGGGGATGAGGTATTCCCTCCCGTCCCGCGAACTGATCGCCGACTGCGTGGAAACGATGATCGAGGCGCATCGCTTCGATGCCATGGTCTGCATACCCAACTGCGACAAGATCATCCCGGGCATGATGATGGCTGCCATGAGGGTCAACATCCCGGCGATCTTCGTTTCCGGCGGCCCGATGGCCGCCGGGCGCACTCCCGACGGCGCCGCGGTGGATCTGATCTCGGTATTCGAAGCTGTGGGGGCGTTTCAGAAAGGCGCGATCGACGAGGCGCGCCTGATGGCACTGGAACGCTCCGCGTGTCCCTCGTGCGGCTCGTGCGCCGGCATGTTCACCGCCAACAGCATGAATTGCCTGATGGAAGCGCTGGGACTGGCTTTGCCTTTCAACGGTTCGGCGCTGGCGCGCACTCCGGAGCGCGAGGAACTGGGCCGGCGTGCCGGGTCGCTCATCATGACCCTGCTGCAGAAAAACCTCAAGCCCCGGGACATCGTGTCGGCGGAGGCGCTGGACGACGCCTTTGCTTTGGACATGGCGATGGGCGGTTCGACCAACACCATCCTGCACGCGCTCGCGGTTGCAGCGGAAGCCGGGATCGACTATCCGCTCGAGCGCGTCAACGCCGTCGCCGACCGGGTTCCCCACATCTGCAAGGTCAGCCCGGCGGGAGAATGGCACATGGAGGATGTGCACCTGGCGGGAGGCGTCCCCGCCATTCTCGCGGAGGTTCAGCGCGGTACCGGAGCGCTGCATCTTGACCGGCTCACCGTGTCGGGCGGAAGCCTGGGAGAATCGATCGCGGATGCGGCCATCAGGAATGAAAAGGTGATCCGGCGCGTTGAAAATTCCTATTCGGCGCGCGGGGGCCTGGCGGTGCTTTCGGGCAGCCTGGCGCCCCGGGGGGCGGTCGTCAAGACCGGCGGCCTCACTCCGGGGATGCAGCGGTTTTCCGGGCCGGCGCGCATCTACGAGTCGCAGGAGGAGGCTGTGGCGGGCATTATGGCCGGCGAGGTCAGGCCCGGCGATGTTGTGGTCATCCGCTTCGAAGGCCCTCGGGGCGGGCCCGGGATGCAGGAGATGCTGAGTCCGACGAGCCTCCTGATGGGCATGGGATTGGGGGACAGGGTTGCGCTGGTCACTGACGGGCGTTTCAGCGGCGGCACGCGCGGCGCCTGTATCGGACATGTTTCTCCGGAGGCGGCTGCCGGGGGGCCGATTGCGGCATTGCGGGCCGGGGACATCATCGACATCGATCTGGACGAGCGCACCCTGAATGTCCGGCTCGAGGAATCGACGATCCGCTCGCGGCTTGCCTCGGCGCCGGCCTTCGAACCGCGCACGCGGAGCCGCTGGCTGCGCCGGTATGCACGGATGGTCACCTCTGCCGACACCGGAGCAGTGCTGGAATGCTAGGGATATCAGGACACGGAAGGTCAATGGAATCACAAAGATCTCGATGGCCTCAAAGACCCCGCCGTCCGTCGGGCCCTGCGTCATGTGAAGACAAGCGACGTGCGGGAAGCTCCAAAGGTTCTTTTTGTGGTGTTCGAGATTCCAGCTGCGACCTTCCGGGTCGGGAGTGAGATGAATCGTACTGGTGCGCAGATTGTCTGGGAATGTCTCCAGCGGGAGGGGGTCGAGATTGTCTTCGGCTACCCCGGGGGAGCGAACCTGCCCATCTATGACGCGATGCTGGACTATCCGGTCCGCCACGTGCTGGGCCGGCACGAGCAGAGCCTGGTCCACATGGCGGACGGCTATGCGCGCGCCTCCGGGAAGGTCGGGGTCGCCATGGCCACGTCCGGCCCCGGCGCGACCAATCTCGTGACCGGCATCGCCAACGCGCACATGGATTCGGTGCCGCTGGTATGCATTACCGGGCAGGTTCCCAGCCGTCTGATCGGCTACGACGCGTTTCAGGAATCCGACGTGACCGGCATCACGCTGCCGATCACCAAGCACAACTACCTCGTCACCCACGCATCCGAAATCATGCCGGCCATCCGTGAAGCGTTCTACATCGCCCGCTCCGGCCGTCCCGGGCCGGTGCTGGTGGACATCGCCAAGGATGCGCAGCAGGCCTCGATCACCGACTGGAAATATGACGCGAGCCCGATTCGCCTGCCTGGCTACAGGCCGGACCTGAGACCTGCTCCGGAAACCGTGCGCAACGCCGCCGAAATGATCAACTCGGCCCGGCGCCCACTGATTCTCGCCGGCCACGGCATTCTGATCAGCGGCGCGATGGCGGAGGTCCGCAGGCTGGTGGAAACCGCCCGGGTGCCTGTGGCCATGACGCTGCTGGGCTTCGGCGCCGTGCCCGCCACGCATCCGCTCAACCTGGGAATGATGGGCATGCACGGAGAAGCGTGGGTCAATACGGCGATCCAGGAGGCGGACCTGCTGCTGGCTTGCGGCATCCGCTTCGACGACCGCATCACCGGCCAGTTGAACTCCTATGCCGTCCATGCGCGCAAGATCCACATCGACATTGATCCGTCCGAGATCAACAAGAACGTCAAGGTGGATGCCGGGCTGGTCGGGGACCTGAAGGATATCCTGAGGCAGATCCTGCCGCTGATCCGTCCGGTGGACCGCGCGGAGTGGCTGGCTCGCATCCAGAGCGTGCGGGCGAACAGCGCGGCACGCGACATCCAGAACCATCCCGAAAACGGCCGCCTGCACGCCGCCCACGTGATCCACGACCTATGGCGTCTGACGCGCGGCGGCGCCACCATCGTCACGGACGTGGGGCAGCATCAGATGTGGGCCGCCCAATACTGCCGCATCGACACGCCGCACACCTGGATCAGTTCCGGCGGCCTGGGAACGATGGGATTTGGCCTGCCCGCGGCGATCGGCGCCAAGCTGGCGAACCCTGACCGCGAAGTGTGGGTGATCGCCGGCGACGGCGGATTCCAGATGACACAGGCGGAGCTGGCAACGGCGGTGCAGGAGGGAGTCAAAATCAACGTGGCGATCATCAACAACGGCTACCTGGGAATGGTGCGCCAGTGGCAGCAGTTCTTTTACCAGGGGCGCTATGCGGCCACCCCCCTGCGCAACCCGGACTTTGTAAAGATCGCCGAAGCCCACGATCTCAGCGGCCTGCGGGTCACGTGCCGCAGCGAAATCGAGGGTGCCGTCCGGCGGGCGGAATCCATCCCGCACACGGTGGTGATCGACTTCCGCGTGGAACCGGAAGATACGGTATATCCGATGGTCCCCGCCGGCGCCGATCTTCATGCCATGATCCGCCGCCCTGACCCGGCCGGCGAACCCGTAACCGAAGCCTAGGAGGAAAACGTGCAGCACACACTCGTCGTTCTGGTCGAGGACAAGCCCGGCGTTCTGAACCGGGTGGCATCGCTGTTCCGCCGCCGCGCTTTCAACATCGAGTCGCTGACCGTCGGCCACACGGAATCCGAAGGGATCTCGCGCATGACCATCGTTGTGGACGGGGACCAGGTCAGCGTCGAGCGGCTGACCTCGTACCTTTATAAGCTCGTCAACGTGATCCAGGTGGACGACCTGACCGGCAAGCCGATGGTCAGCCGCGACCTGGCGATGATCAAGGTGAGCACCAATGCGGAAAACCGGGCAGAGATCATCCAGATGGCCGATGTCTTCCGCGCCCGTGTGGTGGATGTGACCGCCAGTTCCCTGGTCATCGAAGTCACCGGCGATGAGCACAAGATCGACGGGCTGGTGGAAGTGCTCAAGCCGCTGGGCATCATCGAAATGGTGCGCACGGGCGCCGTGGCGATGTCGCGGGGCTGTGAAGCGCTGATGAACGGCAGGACGTACGCGCCGGCAACGGCCGGCGAGTGCTGCCTGGAAAACTATCATACATCGTATGCAGCGGAGATGCAGGGCAATGGCTAAGTTTACTTTTGGCGGGGTGGAAGAAGAAATCGTTACGCGTGCCGAGTTCCCTCTGGAGAAAGCGCGGCAGGTGCTCGAAAGGGAAGTGGTCGCGGTGCTCGGCTACGGGGTTCAGGGACCCGCGCAGGCCCTGAACATGCGCGACAACGGCGTCCCGGTGATCATCGGGCAGAAAACAGGAAGCTCGAGCTGGGACCGGGCAGTGGCGGACGGCTGGGTGCCCGGTGAGACTCTCTTCTCCCTCGAGGAGGCGACGGAGCGCGCCACCATCGTCCAGTATCTGATATCGGATGCCGGGCAGAAGGCGATGTGGCCCGCCATCAAACCCCGTCTCAGCAAGGGCGCGGCACTCTATTTCTCGCACGGATTTGCCGTCGTTTACCGCGACCAGACCGGCGTTGTGCCCCCCGAGTACGTGGATGTCATCCTGGTCGCGCCCAAAGGCTCCGGCCGCAGCGTGCGCGCCAATTTCCTGAGCGGCAGCGGCATCAACAGCAGCTATGCCGTCTACCAGGACTATACCGGCCGGGCCCTGCTCCGCACCTTTGCCCTGGCCATGGCCATCGGTTCCGGCTACCTCTTTCCCACGACCTTTGAGCACGAAGTCTTCAGCGACCTGACCGGGGAGCGTGGCGTCCTCATGGGGGCGCTGGCGGGGATAATGGAAGCCCAGTACAATGTCCTGCGCAAAAACGGCCACTCGTCCACAGAGGCGTTTAACGAAACCGTCGAGGAACTGACGCAGAGCCTGATCCGCCTGGTCGGCCAGAACGGCATGGACTGGATGTACGCCAACTGTTCGACTACCGCCCAGCGTGGCGCCCTCGACTGGAAAGGCCGTTTCCGCGATGCCGTGGCCGGTGTTTTCGAGGATCTGTACGAAAGCGTCCGCAGCGGCAGGGAAACCAGCATCGTGCTCGCCTCCAACGGCTCTCCCGACTACAAGGAAAGACTGGGATCGGAGTTGAAGCAGATGGGCGATTCCGAAATGTGGCAGGTCGGCGCCGCAGTCCGCTCGCTCCGCCCGGAGAACTGGAAGTCATAGGCCCCGGCTGCATGAGAAACTGCTATGATGTTGGCAGAGCGCCTGCCGCATATGGCAGGCATGTAGCCGAAAGGAGATCCTATGGCCACTTTCGTACTGCTGACGAAACTCTCTGTGGAGCGCTTCGGGGATTTACACGGCCGTGAGAAGACCGGCCGCGAGTGGCTGGAGGAAGTCAAGGCCAAGTGTCCGGAGGTCAAATTCATCGATCACTACGCGCTTCTGGGGCCCTTCGACTTCATGGATATCTACGAAGCGCCGGATGAAGAAACTGCGGCGAAGGTCTCGCTGATCACGATGTCCAAGGGCGCGGTGAAGGCGGAGAGCTGGACTGCTTTGCCGTACAAGTCATTCCTGAAAATCGCCAAAGCACTCTAGCCTGCGGCCATATTTGTCCGCCGCACGGCAATCCCGCCTGGGATGGACGCCGCTCGACCCCTGAAGGGCGGCGCAGAACGTAAGGCCAGGCCTCAAAATGGGGCTGCGTGTTCTTGCGCGTCCAGAGGATGGGGTTGCTTTTTGTCGATCGTCTTCAGGATCTCCTGTGCGTACACGTTTGTCGGGTCCCGCGCCAGCAATCGGGTCACACAGGTGCGTGCCTCCTTCAAGTTGCCCGCATTGAGATGAGCGATCGACAGCATGAGTTCGGCCTGGTTTTTGTCCGGGCCATCCCTGAGCGTGGGATAGAGCTTTTCCAGGATAGCGATAGCCTCGGTCCACCGCTCGTCGTTCAGCGCGGTCACCGCAGCCTGCAGGGGCGATTCTTCTGCCGGCTGCCGCCGCAGCACGGGCGCCTGGCCGCGGGGGACCGCCTGGAGCATCTCGAGGTTTTTCAGGTAATTCGCCTTCAGTTCCGGGTCCTTCTCGAGGTCGGCTGCCTTTCTGAGCAGCTCGGCTGCGGCCGCCCGGTTTCCGTCCTGGGCCTCCAGCCGGGCCAGAGCCGCAATCGCCTGGGCTGATTCGGGCTGCAGGGTCAGCCATTTCTGTACCAGGTTTCTGGCCTTCCCGCGGTCTCCTGCCTGCAGGCTGAGATAGGTGAGCGCTGACAGGGCGGTGACCATGTTCGGCTCCTGTGCCAGGGCCTTCTCATACAGTGTCATGGCCTTTTCCAGGTCTCCGGCTCGCTGGCTGGCCACACCCGTGTTGTACGCTTCGATCGCCGAAGAATTGTAGGTGCCGCGCGACCTTGCGGCGGGCGCCCCGCCCAGGAAACGGGCGACGTAATCGGCGGCCTTTTCCCGGTTCTGCTGCTTCCACGGCTCGTAAGTCGGGCGGTATTCCTCCGTGAACAACTCGAGGTAGACGAAGGAATCGAGGTGGCCGTCGACCGCGACCTGGCGCAGGAAATCCAGGGCTTCGTTGCGCAACGTCGGGTTCGCTGCCTTCATCTCTCCCCATTTCTCGACGAGGCTGTTCAGGCAGTCCAGATCCTCCTCGAAAGTCGCATGGTAAAACTTCTCCTTGGGAAAGGCCTTCGCGTACTTTTCCTGCCGCCAGAGGATCTTGCTGCGTACGTATTCCCTCCACGCGGGAACCGATTCCGCGGCGACGCAATCGAACATCGATTCATCGAAGCCATCGACATCGGCGCTCAGGAGCAGAAAGCGCATCGGGATGGTTGAGGCATGGCGCTCGAGGGATTTGCCGCCGATGCCTCGGATCAGCGGGTAATCAGGGTCCGCCAGCAGGCCCTGGACCAGGGCTGCGTCCGCCTCTTCCTTCCGGCCCAATCTGATGAGCGTGTCACCGGCGAACCGGTACGCCGCAGCGTCCGCCGGGAACTTGTCTGCAGCCTGCCGGTACCACTGCAATGCCTGCTCGAATTCGAGGATCCGGAAGTAACAGTCTCCCATGTAGAGGTAGGCCTTGCCGAAACCGGGATCGAGTTGGATGGTCTTCGCATAGGCGGTCATCGCTTCTTTCAGGCGTCCTTCATTGAACCGCGTCTCGCCTTCCTGAAAGGATTTCTGGGCTTCCGGCGAGTTCGCCGTATATCGCAGATACCTGGAAGCCAGATATTCTTTCGATGCCAGAAAACTGGACATGTCATCCCGATCCAGGCAGCGGGCGAGGCGTAGCGCCTGGAGCCCGGTCGCTATACTTGCGCTTTTCGCGGCCGGATCGCTTTCCTGCGACGAGCCTTGGATATGCGCGGCCGCGAGCAGGAGATGGGCGTGCGGATCCTGGGGGGCAAGCGCTTCGGCCTTTTTCGCGAATTCGAGCGCCTCGTCATATTTCCTCTTTTTCAGGCTTTCCTGCGCCTTCCTGACCGCGTCGGCGAACTCCCGGTCTCCCTTGCGATACTTGGCCGGCATTTCCGCAAGCAGCTCCTTGACCGTGTCCTTGGTGCTCCGGGAAGGGGACGCGCGCAGCATGGCGTTCATCAACTCGAACGCCTCATCATCCCGGTTGAGGCTCACCAGGATCTGGGCGCGCAGGAGCTTCAGATCGGTGGATTGAGCCGCGTATTTCGGGTCCAGCCGCGTCATCGCCTCCAGGGCATTGAGGGCTTCCTGATATTTGCGGTCCTTGTAGCATGCCACGATCAGCAGGAATATGGCATCGATCCGCTCGTGCTCCCCGATCGCATTGGAGAGCTTTCCGGCGCGGCCGAGAAACTCCCTCGCTTTCTCGTAATCCTGTCGCTGCAGAGCGCGTTTTCCTGCCTCGAACTGAATCCGGAAATCGTCGGGTTGCGACCGCGCCTTGCCGTTCAATTGGTCAAAGGGGATGGGATTGGCGAAGATCTCTTTCAGGTCGGCAATCAATGCAGCCGCGCCGGTGCCGCCGACGAAGCGGTCGATCTCCCGTCCCTGGGAATCAAGCACCAGAATTGTGGGGTACGCGTGAACATTGAACCGGCCGGCAAGCCTGATGCCGTCATTGTCGTTTTCCGCATCCAGCAGCATGAAGATCTGGGAGCGCGTGAATTCGATGAAGTCTTTGTTGGTGTGCACCTCGCGTGCCATACGCTGGCACGGCGGACACCAGCTGGCGGATATATCCACGACAATGAACTTCTGCTCTGCCCTGGCCTGCCTGAGGGCATCATCGTAGCGGGCCACCCAGGCGACCTGGGCATGTAACATGCCGGCCGTGGCCGCGAAAAGGAGCGCGACCGGCGGAAGAGCGATTCCGGAGCGCATGGTCTGCCTCCTGTTGATTGACGTTATTCAACTGTCGGGCCCACGGGCACGGAGTCACGGACGCATTATCTGCGGGGGCATGGAGCATTGTAGCACGGCCTGCGATTCGGACGGCAGGATGTGATGGAAGAGCGAACCGCGAAGATTGCAGGGGCATCGAAGCTGCAGGCGACGGCTCGGATTCCGCATGAAGCACTTTCTTTCAGATCCCGTGGTTCGTTGCCGTTGCCAGACCCCGAATTGAAGGATACAGGGAAAAATTAAAGTTCTTCCCGGCGGACTGCTTCGGCAAGCATCACGATGTTTTCGGGCGGCGTGTGGGGCGGAATCGAGCAGGCTGAACTGAGGATATAGCCGCTTCCCGGCGATCCGGCGGCGATGCAGCGCGAGGCGGCTTCGAGCACCTGCTCCGCAGTTCCGTGCAGCAGGACATTCACCGGATCCAGGTTGCCCTTGATGAACAGCCGGTTCCCGATGCGTCGCTTGGCATCCGCAAGCTCGACGTTGCCGAGCGGAGGGGGATCCAGGGTGTCGATGCCGTCGGTGCCGGTCTCCGCCAGCAATTCCAGCCGGTCGCCGATGCGCCCGCAGGTGTGCGTGTACAGCGGCAGGTCGCAGGCCGCCTTGATTCCCTGAATCACCTGCCTCTCACAGGGAAGCACAAAATCACGATAGTGCTGCGGCGAAATAAAACCTGCGCCGGCGTAGGCCGATGAAATGAGGATGGCATCCACGCCGTGCGCCGCCAGGCCGCGACCCAGAGCGATGGCGCCGCGCGCCAGAGCGTCAAGGCACGCCTTGCTCTTTTCCGGATCGTCCATCAAGGCAACCAGGGCGCCGTGACAACCCAGCAGATCGAAAAACTGGGTGAAGGGGGAAAAGATCTCGCCGTGGATTGAGATGCCGCCCGCGCGCTCCCTGACGAAGTCGATCGTGTCGTAGTGCCAGGGCGGAAAGAAATCGTCCCGCGGCGGCCGGTCCGGAGACAATCCCCAGGCATGGGGATATTTCAGGCCGCCAAGATCGTGAGGTTCGACATAGAAGAGTGATTCGGGAACGACCTCTTCAAAGGAGGCGTGAAACTCCTTGCCGTTTTCCCTGAAATTGTGCGGGTTGTCGTCAGCGGGACACACGGTGTACCACCCGTTGCTCCAGTGGATGACCTTCCCGCCATCGCGGCTGTCAACCCGGCGTACATGCGACTGCCAGTCGGGATCCCGGCCCGGCAGATTAATCAGGATGCCGTCGAAACCGTACCGCTTCTGCGACACCAGAAGTGCCCGGCCGAACCCTTCCGTAGAATGCCAGATTTCCATCGCGGGTGTGTCAAGGTTCACGAAGTAGTGCCCGAGGGAGAGCTGGCACATCACCGGGACCCGGTCCACAGGCTGATGCCGCATCGCGGCAGCGATCCTGGATTTGCCGGTCATGGACATATTCGTGGAGTATAAGAAATTGGAACCACGAAATACACGAAATAGACGAAAGCACTTTCGCGTTTTTTTCCGGGAGAATCCGGGGATTTTGTGGCAAAACATTAGGGCCTCAGTCGGCAGGAGTGAAAATGACAGGTATCGACTGGCTGGTGGTTGCCGCTTATTTTGTCATCAGCGCGGCCATCGGGCTTTACTACTCGAGGCGGGCCGGAACGAACACCAGTGAATATTTTCTCTCGGGCAGGAACCTGCCCTGGTGGCTTGCGGGAACTTCCATGGTGGCGACGACCTTCGCCGCCGACACACCGCTCGCCGTGACGGAGCTCGTTGCCAAAAACGGTGTGGCCGGGAACTGGCTCTGGTGGAACTTTCTATTCGGCGGAATGCTGACGGTGTTCTTTTTTGCCCGCCTGTGGCGCCGGGCCGGAATCATGACCGACGTCGAGTTCGCGGAACTGCGATATTCGGGAAAACCGGCGGCTTTTCTGCGCGGCTTCCGCGCGCTGTACCTGGGATTGTTCATCAACTGCGTCATCATGGCCTGGGTAAATCTGGCCATGGCTTCGATTCTCGAAGGAATGTTCGGCGTGCCGCGGGCTACCCTTTATTACTATGTGGCTGCCGCCCTCGCCATTACCGCCCTCTATTCCGCGATGTCCGGCCTCTGGGGCGTGGCGGTCACGGACGTCGTCCAGTTTGTGATTGCGATGGCCGGGACCATAATTGTGGCCGTGATCGTGCTGCGGCTGCCGGCGGTCGGAGGAATCGCCGGACTGCAGAGCCGGCTTCCCGATTGGACGTTTCGTTTCCTGCCGGCGATCGGCGCCGAAGGGACGCCAGGACCCGGCGGCGCCCTGGCGATTTCGGTCTCCGCCTTTCTGGCCTACGTCGGGGTTCAGTGGTGGGCATCCTGGTACCCCGGAGCGGAGCCGGGCGGCGGCGGATTCGTCGCGCAGCGCATGATGTCATCCAGGGATGAAAGGCATTCCGTCCTGGCTACCCTGTGGTTCCAGGTCGCCCACTACTGCGTGCGTCCCTGGCCCTGGATTCTGACGGGCCTCGCCACGCTGGTTCTGTATCCGGGCCTGGGCGCGGATCAAAAGCGGCTCGGGTACATTTATGCCATGCGGGATTATCTGCCTGCCGGCATGCGGGGTATGCTGGTGGCGGCCTTCTTCGCCGCGTACATGTCGACCGTGGCCACCCAGCTGAATTGGGGCGCCAGCTATGTGGTCATCGATTTTTATCGCCGGTTCATCCGCCGCAACGCGGGCGAGAAGCACCTGGTCGCGATTTCGCGACTCACCACTCTCTTCATCATGGCCGTGTCGCTGGTGATCACCGGCTCCATCGAACGCATATCCGGCGCGTGGGAGTTTATCATCGAGTGCGGTGCCGGCGTCGGACTAGTGCTTATCCTGCGGTGGTTCTGGTGGCGGATCAACGCGTGGAGTGAGATCGCGGCGATGATAGCTCCCGTGCTCGCGTATTCCTATATCCGATTCCGGACCGGGATTGCCTTTCCGGAATCGCTCTACTACATCTGCTCTTTCACCACCCTGGTCTGGCTGGTCGTCACCTTCCTGACCCGGCCTGCCGACATGAGGACCCTGCAGCGGTTCTACCGCCGGGTCCGGCCCGGCGGGATCGGCTGGAAGCCGGTTGCACGCCTCATGCCGGAAGTGCAGGCCACCAGCGGATACGGCAGGCTGTTCCTGGATTGGGCGGCAGGAATCGCTCTGGTCTACTCGTTTCTTTTCGGGATCGGGAAATGGCTTTTCGGCGCTTGGCTGTCAGGCATCCTGCTTTTAACCGTGGGCCTGGCAGCCGGCGTGTTCCTCTGGCTGGAGTTGAAGCGATTCGCATGAAAATCCAACCACGAAATACACGAAAACTGAATTCGTGTATTTCGTGGTTTGTCAAATGGGCGCCGCTATTTGTCTTTAATCTCGGGGAACCTGCCGGCCATAGCTTTATTGAATGCCGGCAATTCTACGTCGATAATCCTGTTGAAATCCGCCTTCGCCGTCGCCAATTGTTGCTCGAGCATATCCAGAACGGCCGCTGATGCGTCCGTGGGCCGGTACTCGGCACCGCCGGCGACATCGCCTGCGCCGAACGCCAATTCGCCGTACTGCCAGAGCAGGTTCAGGTAGATCCTGTAGGCCTCGACATACCACTTGTCGTCGCTGTGGAGCTCGGTGCGGGAGAGCATCTGCAGCTCGACGTCCATGGTTTTTTTGTCGAGTTCCATTAGGCTTTTTTCGAAATCACTCCTTCCCTTGTTGGCTTTGAGCAGGTCTTCGATCTGTTTGCGGATGATTTCGATCCGGTTGATCATTTCGACCGTGGTGTTGATATCCTTCACCATGCGGATTTGCATGGCGGTATTGGCCTGGATGTCCGCGTCCGTGGAGGGGATGGCCTGGTCCTTCACGATCTCGAACGGGCGCGTGTACGGGGAGCCGTTGACGATCAGGCGGACGGTGTACTTGCCGGGAGCGGCAAGCGGAGCGGCACGTTGCGGTCCCTGGATTCCCCAGTGATAGATCGCTCGTGTCTCGCGCCCCCTGAACCGGGGTTCCTCCCAGATATGAGGATTGTCCGGCGGGGTTGTGCGCAACGCGACCTGTGCCGGCGGCTCGTACTGCAGATTCCATGAGGCGCGGTTCAGCCCCGCTCGCCCGGCCGTCTGCAGCGTGCGAACCACCGACCCGCTTGCATCCAGAATCTCCATGGTCAGAGGCCCGGCCGGCGCGGCCTGCAGCATGAAGAGGAACTCCGCACGCCCGCTGCGTGACTGGCGGACGCCGGCACGGGGCGCATACAGGAACGCCGGAGCGTTGGCCGGCGCTTTGTCGGCCTGCTCGAGCGTCGTGATGTCGCGCAGGATGTAGAGCCCGCGCCCATAGGTCGAAACAACCACATCGTGCGTCAGAGTTGCCGGTTCGATCCAGGTCACCGGCGCAGCCGGGAGTCCCTGCTGGAACCGGGTCCAGTGGGCGCCGTCATTCATCGAGTAATAGAAGGCGTGGCCTGTGCCGGCAAAAAGCATGCCGTTCCGGTTGGGATTTTCCGCGACGGTCAGCACATAGTCCAGAGGATGCCTTGTGGGCAGGTCGCCCGTGATGTTTTTCCAGGTCTGACCGAAATCGGCGGTCTTGTAGATATAAGGCAGGCGATCGTCCATGAGGTGAAAATCGACGGCAACGTAGGCTGTGCCGGCGTCGAACCGGGATGGGAAAATGCGGCGGATAGTGCCCCAGGTCGGCAAGCCCTGCACGTTTTTGGTGACGTTGGCCCAGGTCTTGCCGCCGTCGCGTGTGTTCCAGATCAAGCCGTCGTTGGTCCCGGCCCAGATAAGGCCGCGCTGGATCTCGGAAGGCGCAATGGCGAAAACCACCTCGCCGTAAAACTGTCCCAGATTGTCTCCGATGATGCCGCCGGAAGGAATGATGCGGGACGGATCGTTGGTGGAGAGGTCGGGGCTGATGACGGTCCATGTCTGGCCGGCGTTGGATGTCCGGTGGACGAACTGGGTGCCGAAGTACACGACATTGTGATCGAACGGATCGATCGCGAGCGGCGGAGTCCAGTGAGCGCGGTATTTGAGCTTGTTCGGCTCCGAATCCAGCGTATGGATCCACGGGCTGACGGAACGGGCTCGCCCGAGACGGTTGTCGAAGCGGGTTACCTGTCCGCCGTAGCACGAGGCCCAGATAATGTCGGGATTGGATGGAACGGGAATGGTGAATCCCGACTCGCAGCCGCCGATGCCGGACTGCCAGGTTGATCCACCTCTGCCTGCCGCGCCGCCTGCGTCTCCTCCTCCGCCGCCCCCGCCGGCACGGCCGCCGCGCCCTGCGGGCGCCGCAGGGGCTCGGTATTCCGGAGTCGGCACGTTGGGAACGGGCACCGGAGAGTTGCTCGGCCCGCGCATGGTGCCGTCGTCCTGACGGTTGCTGTATATCCAGTACGGCACCTGGTTGTCGATGGCAACGTGATACATCTGTCCGATAGGGAGCGACACGCTGGTGAAGCTCTGCCCGTGATTGGTGGTGATGCCCATGCCGCCGTCACCGGTGGCTATCCAATGATCGGGATTCTTCGGGTCCATCCAGATGTCATGGCAATCGCCGCAGCCGCCGCCTCCGATCGGAAAGGTAAGCCCGCCGTCGGTCGACCGGTGAAAGCTGCTGTTGGCAACCAGCACTTCATCCGGATTGACTGGATTGACGTCGACCCGGATGTAGTAGCCGGCGCGCCCGATCAGGGTGCGGTCCCAGCTTACGACACGCCATGCAACGCCGGCGTCATCCGAACGCCAAAGGGAACCCTGATCAGCGGTCTGGATCAGGGCGTACATACGTCTGGAATCCGAGGGTGCGATGGCGACGTCGATCTTTCCCACCGGCGGCTTCGGCAGCCCCGCGTGCTCGATCTTTGTCCAGGTGGTGCCGCCGTCCCGCGATATGTGAAGCCCGCTGCCCGGCCCGCCGCTGAACATGGCATACGTATGCATCACCACCTGCCACGTGCCCGCAATGAGGACGTTGGGATCGTTCGCGTCCATGGCCAGGCCCGAACAGCCGGTGTCCGCATTCACAAAAAGCACGTGCTGCCACGAGTTCCCGCCGTCCGTGGTCCGGAACACGCCGCGTTCCCGCTGCGGTCCGGTCGTGCGGCCGAGCGCGCACGCGAAGACAATGTTCGGATTCTTCGGGTGCACAATGATCCGGCCGATACGCCCGGTCTCCCCCAGTCCCATGTTTTTCCAGGTGGCGCCTGCATCGCTCGACTTGTAGATGCCGTCCCCCATCACATCGGCATCGCGTATCGCCCAGGCTTCGCCGGTACCGGCCCAGACGATGCCGGGATCTGACGGCGCCACGGCGAGCGCGCCGATTGCCTGAACAGGCTGCTCATCGAAAACAGGCACAAACGTTTTGGCGCCGTCGGTCGACTTCCATATCCCGCCCGAGGCTGCGCCGGCATAGTACGTGGTGGTGTTTCCCGGCACGCCCGCCGCCGCCGAGATCCTTCCCGCGTTCGCGGGGCCCATATACTGGAACTTGAGCGGTTCCGGCACAGGTTCCTGCTGCGGCCCCGGAGGAGCGGCGCCGCGCTGCGCGTACAGCAGGCCTGGCGCATAGGGAGTTGCTGCCAGTAGCAGAGCGGCCAGGAGGCCGAATGCCAGGATGTGACAACCACGAATCTGCCGTGTATTCATTTTCCCCTCCATTGCGTTCGACGGATGCTTCCCGAGCAGTCCATATGTATCGCGGCATCCCGGACGAAGTAAACCAAAATCATCACGCCCTTCATCGCTTCCTCCTTGCTGGTTGCGACTCCCTGTCGGAAGCTTTATAGTCTGATGCGCAGGCAGATCCGGGGCTTTTTTATGGGCCGGACAAATTCATCCGATAGCCCGAGTGCTGTCGATTGTTCGCCAGAGGAGGGGGGAAGCTGTGAGATCGCTGACATGTTTGATTCTGTTTTGCGCATCACTGAGTCTGGCACAGGAGAAGAGCATATTTCTGTCGCACTACGCCGAAAAGGCGGTAGAACCGACAGCGGATCCGGACTCGGTGTTCTGGAAGGGGATTCAGGGAGTGGTCATCGACAAAAGCGTGCTTGGGCCGGAGATACCCTCCTATCGCGCCGAGGTCCGTTCCCGGTGGACCGGCGAGTTCGTTTACTTTCTGTTCATCGGGCCCTATCAGAAACTGACCTTGAATCCCAACCCTGACACGGTCAAGGAAACCTACCGGCTGTGGGAGAAGGATTGTTTCGAGGTGTACCTGGGCGCCGATCTGGAGCACACCAACCGCTATCGGGAGTTCCAGATGTCTCCCCAGGGTGAGTTTCTGGACCTGGATATCGACTCTACGAGGGCCAAGCCCGGATTCAACGGCGAAGACAAATGGAATTCCGGCATGAAGGTGAAAGCCCGCATCGACGAGAAGAAGAAAACCTGGTACGGCGAAATGCGCATCCCGGTCACCGCCGTGGACAACAGACCGGCGCAGGCGGGGCGCGAGATGCGGATCAACCTGTACCGCCAGGACGGAGCGCCTCCGGACCGCCTCTTTCTTGCCTGGCAGCCGCCCGGCGTCTGGAATCCGCATCACCCGGAGAAATTCGGCACGCTGAGGCTGATTCGCTAAAAATATCTTAACCACGAAACACACGAAATTGTTATTCGTGTGTTTCGTGGTTTGAAATCAGTTAGCCTCGGAAGTAGAGATAGGCGCCGAGGATGCACGCGGCGACGAATGCGGACGCCGCGACATCCTGCCAAGTCCAGCTGGCGCGTGTGCGAGTGCGGTCTTCGTGCGTGATGGTGCCGTAGGTCAGGCTCTTGATCCTCACGTAGTCCGGTTCGGAAGTTATGAAGCTGACCACGACCATGACCGCCGCTGAAACCACCGTGATCAGAACACTCCAATACTGGAAGTATATGTTGTTGATGATCCAGAGGAACGTGCCGGGCGTGTAGCCGGTCTCGAATCCCTTGAGGCCCATGGTAACCGGCGTATCCACCAGCATGCGGAACAGGCCCATGACAAATCCCACGATCATGGCCCACAGGCATCCTTTGGCATTCAGGCGCTTGAAGAACACACCGAAGAAAAACACTACGAAAATCGGCGGCGCCAGATAGCCCTGAACGGACTGCAGATAGTTGTAAAGGCCGGCCGCGCCCTTGATGACCGGGATCCAGGCGAGGGCAATCAACACCATGATGCCGGTGGCGATGCGCCCGGTGCGCACCAGCTGGTGCTGTGTGGCCTTGGGTCTCCACTTCTCGTATAGGTCGACGGTGAACAGCGTGGAGCAGGCGTTGAACACCCCCGCGAGGGAACCCATGAGCGCGGAAAGCAAGCCTGCCACGACAATGCCGCGCAGCCCCGGCGGCAGGAGATACTGCACCATCAAGGGAAACGCTCCCTGCGCCTCTCTGGTTACCTGGCCGTTGGCTCCGATCAGGATGCTCTGGAGTTCGGGGATCTTGCCGCTCTTGGCTAATGCGAAGCAGATCATGCCGGGAATGATGAACAGATACACCGGAAACAGCTTGAGGAAGCCGGCGAAGATGCTGCCGCGCCGCGCCACGGTCTCATTCGGCGCTCCCAGGGCGCGCTGCACGATGTACTGGTCTGTGCACCAGTACCAGAGGCCGATGATCGGCGCGCAGAAAAGCATGCCCAGCCAAGGATAGTGGCCGTTGAAGTACCAGGCCTGTTTCACAATGTTCCCGACGGAATCCTTGACCAGGACCGGATCCCACGTCCCCTCGACGCCTGCGGGAATGAGCGGTTTCCAGAGGTTGAACAGGTCGGATCCGCACCAATAGCGCAGTTCGTTCCAGCCGCCCAGCTTGTAAAGCCCGTACACGGTCAGCAGGCCGGAGCCGAGGATCAGGACCGTCACCTGCACGGCGTCGTTATAGGCCACGGCGCGCATGCCGCCCAGCATCGTGTACAGGCCGGTCAGAACGATCACCAGCACGGACCCGATCCAGAAGCTGTCGATCTCGTAGCCGCCGATATTGATGCGCATTTCCGGCAGGAGCGTGGCAAACACCACACCGCCCGCGAAGATGCCTACGGCAATCTTCGACACGACAAAAGTGATCAGGGAGACTATCGAAAGGACGTAGCGGGAGCCCGCGGAAAACCGCTTTTCGAGAAACTCCGGCATGGTGAAGACCAGCGACCGGGCGTAGAAGGGGACAAACACCCACGCCAGCACCAGCAGGCACCAGGCGTGCAATTCATAATGGGCCATGGCCACGCCGTCCACGGCTCCGGAACCCGCCAGCCCGACGATGTGCTCGGATCCGATATTCGATGCAAAGATGGACGCGCCGATGACCCACCAGCCGAGATTGCGGCCGGCGAGAAAATAATCGGTAGCGTTATCCTTGCCTTTGCGGACGACCCACCATGCGACGCACAACAAAATGGTGAAATAGAGCGCAATCATCAACCAGTCGATCGGCGTGATGTGCGAAACGGTGGCAGCATTGCCTTGCAGCGCCAGAAAGAATGTGGAGGACGAAATATGCATAGGCTTTTCTGTCTTTCAGCAGTCATTGGTCCGGTTACGACAACGGGTCGCCAGCGCCGGTCGCCGCAGTGTGGCGAAGCCATCTCCCGGCCGTGGCATGCGGATCATACTCCAGAATTAGTTAGTATTCTTCAAGAATTTGCATACCACGAAATGCACGAAAGAATTTCGTGTATTTCGTGGTTTCAAGCTCGGAGTCGGAGCTAGTCCAGGACCCGGTAGTACTTGAAGACCGGATAGGGGACGCGGCCTTTGTCAGCGCCGATGGATTTCAGGTAGGCATCGAAGACGCCGGAGCCGACGAAACCATCGGCTGCCTGTGGTTCCAGGCAATAGAATGCCAGGTTGGCCGCCGGCTGGGCCAGGTCGACGTGATAGGATCCTGCAGGAAACTCCCTGGCCGGTGACTTCTCGAATGTGCCGTCGAGCTTGATCATGTTGTACCCGTCGCCACGGCCCTGGCCGATTCGGTCGATGAAGAATTCTTCCCCTGAAACCCGCATCGGCTTGTTCAGTACTTGGACACGGACATTGTGGGTCCGGAGTTTTTCGGCGACAAAACCAAGGTTAGCCGGCATCAGGTAGCCGCGCGGCATAGGGGCCGTGGCTGTCCCGACGGGTTTCGTCATGAACTCCACTCCCTTGATCAGTTCGGGTGCGGCGAGCATATGCGCGGCGATTTTGGCCCGGACGCTCGTGCCCGGGAGGAGTTCCGACTGGTTTCTCTGCCGGTAGCCGAGCACGTCCACCTTTCCCCACGACTCATACCGCCCCGCCAGGAAATTCAGGAGCTGGCCCGATTCGGCCTTGGTTTTCACGGTTTCCACGACTTCAGCGTCTGCCCGACGGCAGATCTCCTGCATCTCTCGCCCGTGCGCGGCAGCGAATTTGAGGACTTCGGCGATGAGGGCGTAGTGCGCATAAATCCTTCGTTCGAAGGATTCATGGCCCGGCGTTTCCGCCAGGATGGCCATCCGGTTCCTCAGGCCGTAGGCATTGGCGACGAACTTGGCCTCGTTGGACCAAATGGCCTGATCGTGTCCCCAGATCGTGGGCGGCCATTGATTGTCGAATCCGCAATGGGTGAAAACCTCGAGGCCGAAATTCTTCCGGGTCTGCTCCCGGACGGCCGGGAAAAGGGTGTCGAAAACAAAGCCGCGCGGGCCGGGGTGCGCGGCCGGAACGGTACAGGTGGCATACCCGTTGGCATAGCCGTGCTGGACCCGGCCCATCATGTGCGCATCGAAGAGCAGGATCGGGTCCCAGCGATTGAAAACCGTCCGGTAGAGCCCGGCCACCTCAACCGTATCCGCCCGGATCGCGTCCCGGTTGAGGTTGAGGTTCTGGGAGTTGTTACCGGTCCCGACGAGGTGGGGTGTGCCCTCACCGAAGTTCAGAGTGTCGTTGCCGTCGATGTTGAAACTCGGGCAGAAGATGAGGATCAGATTGTCGAGCAGGCTGGTCATCTTGCCGAAGAGGATCTCGCGGGCCAGCATGAGAAGTGCCTCTTTGCCCTCCGGCTCATAGGGATGTATGTTCCCCTGGAGATAGACCACGGTCTTCCCGGATCGCGCGGCATCGTCCGGCGTGGTTACACGGGGAGAGGCGAGAACGAAGGCGGGGCAGATCCTGCGTTGCGGGCTGGTGTAGACGGAAAACACATATACCTTGTCGCTGTTCCATCGCAGGACATCGATGAACTCCAGAATCTCCAGCGAGGAAGCGGTCCGCTCGTACTTTGTCTTTTCCGGCATGGTCAGGTACTTGTCTGCCCATGTCCCATTCCAGCCCGCGGGAACCGAGTCACCCCAGTAGATCTGCTGGGCCAGGGCTGTCGCGACGATCACCAGCATTGCGCCGATGAGTATGCCAGTTCTCTTCATGAATCACCTCCAGCCTGAAGCCGGGTAGGACTCTATTTTGCGGCATGGATTCTGTCAAGCCTGCGCGTGACCCGCACGGCTGTCTTCGAAGCAGTTCCTCACGCGCTGGGGCGCACCAAGTGACGCATGAAAACCAAGCCTTGGTTCTAGGTCTGAGGTCGGCATTTTCGGGGCAGGGAGCAGTCGGTCATTCGAGCAGGCGGACGAAGGAGAAGGTGAGCCGGTACGTATCCTGGTCGGCGCTGTCCAGGCGCACCACCGCCTTGGAACCCAGCTTGAAGTGGCGGCGATGACGCTCGCCGACGAAGGAATGCGATTTCTCTCTGTAGAAGTAGGCGTCATCGATGAGCGTGGCTGCGGGCACGAAACCTTCGACATAGTGATCGAGCAGTTCCACGAAGAATCCCTGACGGATTACGGAGAAGACGACGGCCTCGAATTCATCACCGACTTTATCGGCCATGAACTGAACCTTTTTGATGTTCTCGATCTCCCGTTCCGCTTCGTCGGCGTTGCGCTCGCGCGCCGATGCATGGGCCGCGATCTCCGGCAGCCTTGCGGACATTTCTTCCTTCCAGGATTCCATGAAGCCCGGTCGGCGGCTGGTTTTCAGGAGACGGTGCACTACCAGGTCGGGATAGCGCCGGATGGGGGAAGTGAAGTGTGTGTACTCGGGTGTTGCCAGCCCGAAGTGTCCCAGGTTTTCCGCGGAGTAGCGTGCCTGCATGAAGGAGCGCAGCATCAGGTAGGCAAGGAAGCGCCCTTCCTTTTTGCCCTCGAGTCCGGCGACGAACTTCTGAAAATCACGCGGGCGAAAGGCGCCGTCACGGCTCTCGAGGGCGTAGCCGAGGGTGCGGGCCAGTTCCGCGAAGTCCGCCACCTTTTGCGGGTCCGGCTCCTCATGCACCCGGTACAGCGCCGGGCCTCCTGATGCGGTCAGGAGCCCGGCGACCGTTTCGTTGGCCAGGAGCATGAACTCTTCGATGATGCGGTGCGCAATGTTGCGTTCTGCGGGAAGGATGCTGATCACACGCCCGGTCCGGTCCAGAGAGAATTCCGCTTCGGGAAGATCAAAATCGACGGCGCCGCGACGGTATCGCTTTTTCGCCAAAATGAGGCAGAGCTCTTCCATCATCTCGAAAAGCGGAACCAGACCGGCATAGCGGCGGCGTTCTTCGCGGTCCTTGTCCCGGAGGATTTGGGCCACGGAGGTATAGGTCATGCGCGCCCGGCTGCGAATCATGGCCTCGGTGAAGCGTTTCCTGACCACCTGTCCGCGTCCGTCGACTTCCATGATCACCGAGAACACGAGCCGATCCTCATCCGGCTTCAGGCAGCAGATCCCGTTGGACAGTCTCGGTGGGAGCATAGGGATCGCGCGGTCGGGGAAATAGACCGAGGTGCCCCGGGTGTAGGCGTCAGCATCGAGTGCGGTGCCCTCGCGCACGTAGTGCGAGACATCCGAGATGTGCACGCCGAGCAGATAGTTGCCGGACGGAAGCCGTTCCAGAGTGACGGCATCGTCGAAGTCGCGCGCCGTCTCCCCGTCGATGGTGACCGCCGGCTCATCGCGGAAATCCTCGCGGCCCCGGCATTCTGCCTCGAGGACAGTGTCCGGAATTGCGTCCGCCTCTGCCAGGGCTTTTGCGTCGAAGTTGACAGGCAGGCCGAACTTGTGCTCCACGATCCGGTATTCGAGACCCGGGTCGCCCGGCGAGCCCAGGATTTCCAGCACCCTACCCTGAGGGGCCTGGTTCCGGCCCGGGGGTACGATGAGCGCGACGGAAACGATCTGGCCGGTCCGGGCGCCCTTGTTGTACTGGTAGGGAATGACAATATCCTGGAACATGCGGGCATCCAGAGGCACAACCGTCGGGAACCGGGGATGTTCATAGTATCGCCCCACGATGGTGGGGTACCTGCGTTCCAGGACGCGGAGAACCGTGCCCTCGAGCCGTTCTTCCCGTTCCGGGAGCTTGGGTGTCCGTCGGCGCGATCGCAAAGGAAGTTTTTTTCTGGCCACCCTGATGATCACCCGGTCTCCGTGCAGCGCTGATTCCATGTTGCGCGCCGGAACAAAGACGTCCTGACTGCAGACCGACCGATCGTCGGGTCTGACAAATCCGTAGCCGTCGCGGTGGCAGCTCAGGATGCCGGAAATCATCGACTCCTTGGCGGGCAGCGCGTAACGACCCCTCTTGACCCGGTGGATCACGCCCTGGGAATCGAGCTCGTCCAGATAGCGTTGCAGGCTGCGCCGGTCGTCACTGTCCAGGTCCAGGAATCGCACCACGTCACGAAACGTGAAGGAGTGGCTCTCCAGCGCACGAATGTAGTTCAATACATCCTGTTTCTGCGCAGCTATAAGCAACACAACCTCCCGGGCAATCATACCACGCACCAAAGAGGGGCAGTCACCAGTGTCCCCAGACGTAACGGGGACACTGGTGACTGTCCCTCCTCGCCGGTCATTTGATGAGTTTTTCGAGAGTGCGCATCACGGACTGGCGATGAGTGCCGGCCCAATAAACCTTGTTGCACCTGGGGCAGGACTTGAAGGAGGGCTGGGTGGCGAACACAAAGGGAGGGACTCTCCCGCGTACGCGCTCGCGCGTGATTTCAATCAGGACATCGTTGCAGGAGAGGCAGCGGGTCAAAGTCCCCGGCAGGCCGGTAATGCGGGCGACCTCAAAGACCTGCCGGAGCTGCGATTGGATCGACTCGCTCTCGAGAAAAATGAACTGCCGCACCGCCTTGCGCACCAGGAGCCGAGTATCGCGGGAAAGCAGAATGCGCCCTTCCTCATGCGAAAGAGTTACCAGCTCATCGTCGGAAAACCGGTTCGAGTACAGCACATCGAATCCGGCTATGCGCAGCCACTTGGCCAGGCGTCCCAGCATGACGTCCGCGACAAACGTCGGCACGGGATTGTCCGCTTGAAGAGCGGCTGCCTTTGAACGTATCTGTCCCCGGCGCTGGGAGCTTGCCTTCCTGCGGGATTCCGAATTTCCCATCTGCCCGATCCCAGACCTCCGACTTTCGACCTCAGACCTCCGACCGGATCGGAGGTCGGAAGTCTGAGGTCGGAAGTCGGTTATTCTTTGAGTTTACGTTTGAGCAGGTCATTGAGAAGCTGGGGATTGGCCTGCCCCTTGGTTTCCTTCATGACCTGGCCGGCGAAATAGCCGAGCAGCTTCTCTTTGCCGGCGCGGTATTCGGCAAGTTGCTTCGGGTTTGCGCTCATCACCCGGTCGATGATCGCCGCCAGCGCGGATTCATCGCTGATCTGCACGAGTCCGAGGCGGCGGACAACGGCCGCCGGCTCCTCCCCGGAGGAATAGATCTCTTCGAACACGGCTTTCGCGATCTTCCCTGAGATCTCCCCGGCATCAATAATCCGGATCAGCGCAGCCAGTCGTCCGCTCGGCAGCGGGCAGGATTCGATGTCCTTGCCCGAGTTTTTCAGGGCGTATGCCAGGTCCCCGGTCATCCAGTGGAGAGTGCTCCGGGGATCTCCCGACGCTCCGGCGCACTGCTCGAAATACTGGGCCATGGCGGGGCTGGAAGTGAGCAGCAGGGCTTCATCGTTGGATAACGAATAGGTGGCGGCCAACCGCAGCGTCTTCGGATGGGGAAGTTCAGGCAATGAGTCTTTGAGGGCGGCGACCCACTCCGGGTCGAGCCTGAGCGGAGGCAGATCGGGCTCCGGGAAGTATCGGTAGTCGTGAGCCTCTTCCTTGCTCCGCATCGGGGCCGTGCAGCCCAGGGATTCGTCCCACTGGCGCGTCTCCTGGGTGATACTACCGCCCGCAGCCACGATCCGGGTCTGGCGCTCGATCTCATACTCGAGGGCGCGCTGCAGGAACCGGAACGAGTTGAGATTCTTGATCTCGACCTTGGTGCCGAACGCGGCCGAGCCCGCAGCGCGAACCGAGACGTTGGCGTCGCAGCGCAGGCTCCCCTCCTCCATGTTGCCGTCACAAACGCCGAGGTAGATGAGGGTTTTGCGCAGGTGAATGAGATAGTCGTATGCCTCCTGGCTGCTGCGGAAATCCGGCTCGCTGACGATCTCGATCAACGGGACGCCGCTGCGGTTCAGGTTGACATAGGATTTCGTATCTGTTTCCGGCATGCCGTCATGCAGCGATTTGCCCGCATCCTCCTCCAGGTGCAGACGGGTGATACCGAAGACTCTCTCGCGCCGGTTGATGATGTGGCCCTCTGCCGTCCGGTCGCCCGAGAGCACCGGCACGGCGCCGTGTTCCGCCAGGGGGAGATCGTACTGCGAAATCTGATATCCCTTCGGCAGGTCCGGATAGAAGTAGTTTTTGCGCGCGAAGATGGACAAGAGATTGATGCGGCATCCCAGTGCCAGGGCGGCGCGCACCGCCATGGCCACGGCCTCGCGATTCAGCACGGGCAGTGCGCCGGGCAGTCCCAGGCAAACCGGACATGTCAATGAGTTGGCGGGGGCGCCAAACCGGGTGCTGCATCCGCAGAAGAGTTTGCTGCGCGTCAGCAGTTGCGCGTGCACTTCGAGTCCGATCACCGGCTGAAATTCCATCGCGGCCCTCCGGCATCCTTTCTGGTGCATGCATTATAGCAAAAGCGATTGGCGCCCTTGGAGATGGCGATTTTTCGCCGAGCGGGAGGCGATGGCAGGGCGAAGCCATCAAACGAAGTATGCGCACCGCCTTCCGTGGGCGGCTGCGTCGCCGGGGCTGTCTCAAAACCATCCAGGGAACGGGCTTTGAGACAGCGTCAGCCGCTTCGCCGGGGACTGCGCCAAGTGTTTAGTGCACTGCCGTGATTCGCGGGAACAATGTCCGGAGATGGCAGAAAGTGAGCAAGAATGCTCACTAATTGGCATGACTGCAACAGTCCGGATAAGGTAGCTAACCTGAAAATGCTGTCTGCTCATGTGGATCCGGGACAGGTGCCGCGGCGAAAGGGTTTGGCACGCCCGGTGCACTCTCCCAGGCATTGTGGGAGCACTGCTGATGCTGCGGCGCTGAGGGGCAGAGGAGTTCGAGGGGCCACAGCGGCATGCGCGGCGTGGGGCCAGCGGTCCCCGGCAGTGCTCTCCGACGATCATGCAAGGAAGCGGGACACCATCTCGGCGGCCAGGTGCAGAACAGCGTCCAGGCCCGTGGTGGCATCAAGCCAATGGATCCCGGGATCGGACTGAAACCAGGTGAGCTGTCTTTTGGCATACCGGCGGCTCTCTCGCTGGGTATCCTCAATGGCCTGCTGCAGGCTGCTGCGTTCTTCAAGATACGCCATGATCTGGCGGTAGCCGATGGCGCCAAAGGCGTGACAGGAACGGGGAAACCGGCACATCAGCTCCCGCACCTCCTCGATGAAGCCTTGCGCAAACATCTCCTCGACGCGCCGGTCTATCCTGGCGTACAACTCCGGCCGCGCCCAGCGGATGCCGAGCTTGAGCCAGCGGAATCCTTGGAGCCTGTCCCTGGGTTGGCTCTGCCACCAACTCATCGTCCGGCCGGACAGCAGGTAAATCTCGTAGGCGCGGATGATGCGCTCAGCATCCGTGGGAGCGAGACGCGCGGCGATCTGCGGATCAACGCGGGCCAGAGCGTGGTAGAGCCGGGCCGCGCCTCTTCCTGCCACGATCCGGCGCATCCGGGTTCTCAGTACATCCGATCTTCCCGGCCCTACAAACAGCCCGTCAATCAGGGCACGGAGATAGAAGCCGGTTCCGCCCACGACAAAGGGGGTATGCCCCGACGCCACGACCGCACGCAGGGCATCCCGGCCGAAACGCTGGTAATCCCCGGCGGAAAAATCTTCGCCAGGCTCACGCAGGTCGAGCACATGATGCGGGATCCTTTCACGATCGCGTGCGGAGGGTTTCGCCGTACCGATGTCCATATGCCGGTAGACCTGCAACGCATCGCAGGCCACGATCTCGCCATGAAAGCGCCCGGCGAGGGCTTCTCCCAACAGGGTTTTCCCCGACGCGGTGGGACCGACGACGGCAATGGCGGGATATTCGCTGCCGCCTGCCACAGGTTTTTGGCCTCCGTCCTCCGGCATCAGACCTCCGACCGCGGATCCAATTGGCAGTCGCTCTCGAGGATGCCGTCCATTCGATGGACCAGGTTCGATTTCGTCCGGGCGGTCGCTGCATCGCTCAGAGGAGTTTGGCGCAGTACCTCATGCAGGCGACGACCAGCACGATGATCGCGAGAACTATGAGCCCCAGGAGTTGCGATCGCTGACGGTCGATCATTTTGCAGGGTGAATATGACTGGGGATTCAGTGCTCAGTATGCTCTGCGCAGTTCGACACCCCGGTAATATGTCTTCAGGATTTCCTCGGCGCTGCGGCCGGCGCGCGCCAGGCCGACGGCGCCTGTCTGGCAGAGTCCGACGCCGTGGCCCCAGCCGCGACCGTCAAAGGTAAAGCTGGCCACGCTGCCGTCATCAGCCATGGCGCGCGACAGCGTGTACAGCGTGTCCTTCAAGCCCAGAGCGCCCCGAGCCCGGTAGCCGTTGACGACCACCGAACGCCGGCTGCCGATGATTTCCAGTTGGACAACGCGGCCGGAAGTACCCAGGCGTGCCGGCTTCAGGTCGCGGATTTCCCCGGCGCCCGACGCCAGCGGGCGAAGTTTTTCCTCGAGGATGGCCCTCGTCAACGTCACCTGCCAGGTAGCTGCGGGCGAGAAGCGGTCGCTGGCAGCGCCCGTCGCGCTGAGTTCCACTTCGAGAAAATCGATCTCCCCATTCGGCGCCTGGTGGTAGACCAGTTTCTCATTGCCGATGACGCGCAGCTGGGCCACAGGCATGCTCCGGCCGCCGGCGGCTTTAAACAGACGCAGGTCCCGGGCGAGGACCACCTGTTCTGTGCGGCCGCCCCGCCTGATGGCGAGTGTACTCTTTGCGCCGGAACTGCCGATGTCGAGCGCGGGTTCCGCGCACACGCCCGTCCTCAAAACCTCAGGACGTGAAGCTGTGATCCAGCGAATCAACAGGGCAAGTGCGTCCGCGCGGCGGACAGGCTGCTCCGGACGGATGGTGTTGTCCGGGTACGGCTGCCAGAGCTGCCGCTGCACAAGATAGGCAAGTACGCGCTGAAGCGCGGCCGGAAGGGACGGCCCGTCGCTGAAGTTGTGGGCATAATACGCGGCATCGGCGGCGGACACGCGCCGCTCGATCTCGCGGATGCCGAAGAATCGCTCCGCTGCGTAACGGATGAATCCGGCGCGTTCCGACAGCCTGCCTTCCGATGCCGTGCCTTCCGCATCGGTCCTGCCCGCAAGGCGGCGCGCCTTGTCGACCCAGCTCTTGATTTCGGCTTCGCCGGGCACGCCGTCGAGAAACTCCTCGGTAAGCATGCCTGGATCGGTCAGGCCCAAGACGCGCGCCAGCTCCAGGTCCCGGTTTACCGGCATGCCTTCATCGGAAAAGCGCACGTGATCCAGCTCGTGATTTCCCGCCACGGCCGCTCCCGGCGCGTCCGTGGCGGAACCCTCCACGGCGCAAGCCACGCTAGTCAGATACGGCACCGGCGGCGCGTCGAAAACGTTCGCGAAATCCTCCGTCCGGCCGCCGCAGGTGGAGGTATACATGGCCTCGATCAGACTGCCGTTGTAATAGATCGCGATGCCCGTTGTCTGCCGGACCGCCTCGCTGGAGGCTGCCTTCTCGAGGGCAACTCCGCCGTAGACCTGGGTTCGGATGTCGTCAGTCAGGTCGAACCCTTCGGCACGGAACCTTCCTATGTTTTTGAGCGCGTACGTCCGCGCGGCGATCGCCTGAGCGGCCAGCGCGGCTGTCTCCGGATAGGTGGTCGGACTCAGTTCCGCCGGCACGACGCCCAGGAGGTATTCTTCGACACCCAGCTGGTTTACGACCATCATACCGCCGCTGCCTCTCAGGCTGAGATCCAGTGAGCCGCGGTACGGCTTGCCATTCAAGCGGAGAAAATCGGTGCTCGAACCTGCGAGGAACAGGTATCCTGCACCGCTTACCCGGTAAAGGCTCTCCGGGCCGCGCAATGCCAGCACCGGAGCTCCACGCACTGCTTCACCGGCCTCCCGGACGATCAAAAAATCATGATAACCGGCTTCAGCCAGCGGGCCGGTTGCGAATGCCTGCGCTTCGCCGCGGGAAGCAAACCTGCCGACGCGGACCTGGTTCGTGCCTGATGCGGAATTCCTTGTGACCACCACGGGCAGCGAAAAGTGTTCGGCCAATCGACGGCTGAGGTTGTCAGCTGCCTCCTGATTGGACAGTGATGCAACCTGGACGCGGTAGAACTCACCCGATTCGTACGAGGGGCGCTCCAGGCGCACTGCTACCTCACCCGCGAGAGTAATTCGAGGTGCTTCCGGTGTCTTCTCGACCAGATAGAATTTGCCCGCGGCGGAGATCCGCAGCTCTTCGGCCTTAATGCTCAGGCCTATCCGGATGAGCGGACCGGGGACTGATGGGCCGGCGGAAGCAATCACCGGTGCTTGCGCCGGATCGGCCTTTGCGCCGCTGCCGCCCGGAGTTATCGGCACCGGCGGCATTCCCCGGCGCGGTTCAGGTTCGGCCCTGGGTGGCTGCGATGCCGGCGGGGCAGATGGAGGGATTACCGCTGCTTTCTTGTGCCCGCATGCCACAGCCAGAAAAACCAGCAGGAGAATGGGAACGCGGGTGCGGGATCGGAATAGACGGCTGCTGACTCCTTGCATGAACCCCCGCCACAATCGGTACGCGTGCCGCTGCCGTGCCGGCAGCATCGGCCTGGAACAACCACCGCCGCCGGCTGCCGTTAGCGCTCGTTATAGGCAAAAACCAGTCTGGCTCCCACACGTTCGGCCGGGAAACCCCGGGGCAAAGGAGGGAATGGACTTGATTCCCACACGGCGGAGAGGGCCGAGATGTTGAGCGAGTCGTTTCCCGAAGGCACCTCGATCTTTGCTTGAGTGACCTGGCCTTGCTTTGTGATGTAGAAGACGATGATGACGCTCCCCTGGAACGTGCGCAGATTGGATGGGATCATCCAGTGCTCTTCACATCGGTCCTTTACGATGCGCGCGTACTCATCGAGGTTGAATCCCCTGGTGTCAAACAGGACATCGCCCTGCAGGCGGACCCCCGTCTGCTGGTCTGCAGGTCTGCTCTCGGAGGCCCCGGCTGCCGGGGGCCGGGTCGGACCGGGGGCCGCCGTATTGGTGGGCACCGATGCGGCGGCGGCGGATCCCGGAGGCTGTGCGGCTGTAATTCCCTTGGGGATCTGCTTCGGTTCAGTAATCGCAGGCAGCTGGCCGGCAGCAGCTGCAACCGACGGATCGGCCGCTGTAGCCGGCGCGGGAGGAACGGCCGGTTGCGTTTTGGCGGCCGTGGGAGGATCCTGCGGCGGTTTGGGCAACGGCGCAGAGAGGTCTTCCACCAACGCGCGGGGCAACTGCACGACGACGGGACGCGAGGGCATTTCCTGCAGCTTCCGGGCACGGTCCCAATCATAAAGGTATTTTCTGAGCTCTTCGGCCGGCGGCATTTCCATTTTGGAGCCCAGGACGATGACGTTGCGATATTCCTTTTTAGCCGGAGCCGGCGAGGAGAAAACTCCGGAGACCTGGAGCCATGAGTTCACCCCGCTGCGCAGCAATTGCGGGTATTGGTACAGGACCAGAACGAGTCCGGCATGGCCAAGGCAGCTGACAATCCAGGAGGCGATCCATCGCCTGCTCGGGAGATGCTTCTGCTGCTGCGCGATGGCAAAATCAAACATGATGTCCGGCCGGTCTGTGAAGGCGGCAGCGGACACGCTCCGGGGAAAGCGACACTCCATCCCCTGCTTGCATGGCCATGACTTCCCGCCTTCTACTCAAAGGCTAACAAAGTATAGAAAAGGTACCTAAGTCCTGTCAATTTCAAGAGCTTGCGCCTGCGCTCGCTCCGCCTTTTCCAGAATCTGGAGGGCCACGTCGAGGGTCTTTCTACCCTCCTCTCCGGTGCATGCCACGGGCATCTGTCCCCGGACGGCCCCAAGGAACGCCTGAAGTTCCGCCTCAAGGGGTTCCTGCCGCGGCGGGGCAAGCTTCCGGCTGACAATCTGGGGTGTGCCGGCGGGGGTTCCGTCCAGGCGATAAATCGCGACATCCTGCCTGGTGTAATCCAGGGAGATGTACTCCCGGGCCTGGAAAAACCGGAGCTTGCGGATCTTTTCCATGGACACCCGACTGGCGGTCACGTTGGCCACACAACCGCCGGCAAACTGGATGCGCGCATTAGCGATGTCGATGCGTTTTGTCAGGATAGCGATGCCCACCGCCTCAATGTGCACCGGAGGGGTGCCAACGAGCAGGGAGATGATATCGAGGTCATGGATCATTAGATCCAGGATGACGTCGATGTCGAGGCTGCGCGGCGTGAAGAGCCCCATGCGGTGTGCCTCAAAAAACCGCGGCCGGCTTACAATCTCGCGCACGGCCCGGACTGCCGGATTAAAACGCTCCAGGTGCCCCACTTGCAACACGCGGCCGTTGGCCTGGGCCGCGCTGATAAGCCGGTCCGCATCGGCCAGGGTGTGAGCGATGGGTTTCTCCACCAGCACGTGCACCCCCTCGTTGAGAAACATCTCCCCGATCTCGGCGTGCAGGATTGTAGGCGTTGCGATACTGACGGCGTCGACCTTGCCGAGCATTTGCCGGAAGTCGGAAAAACCCTGAGTGCCGAGCGGCCCGGCGATCTCCCCGGCCCGGCCCGGCCGCACATCCGCCACGCCCACGAGGGTCGTATCGGGCTGCTCGGCGTAGACCCGGGCATGATGTTGTCCGAGAGCTCCCACGCCGACTACCCCGATCCGGATCTTGTCCACAATGGCTCCTTCCCAACCGGATTGCGCGCCTATACGATGGGCTTCAGCCCCTCGACGGCGATGTTGTTGCGGTCCGCCGATTCGACGAACTGCTCACGCTCGATGATCAGCGTCCGCTGGGCATCCAAAACCAGTGCCGTGGCGCCGGCATCAGCCATATGCCGGATGGTGGACGGGCCGACCACCGGCACATCGAAACGCATGTCCTGCCCCGGTTTGCTGACTTTGATCACCGTGAGATCCTTCCTGCCGGCCAGTTCGCCGGCTCGCAGAATCGCCGCGTCCGTGCCTTCCATGGCTTCCACCGCCACCACCGCACGATCGCGCACGACAACGGTCTGCCCGATGTCCATGAGCGCGATTCGGTGTGCTATGGGCCGGCCGAACTCGACGTCCGCCCTCTCCCGGGAGTTCAGGGTGCGTCGCGTCAGGGCCCCTTCCGGCACAAGGTGCGGCCTCAGGAATTCGGTGGAATCCATCAGGGTAATCCCCGCGTCCAGGAGCTCCCGGGCCACAGCGCCGATGAGCTCATCCGTGCTCTTGTGCTTCAGACCTGCCAGGAGCCGTATCATGGTGAAATCGGGCAGGGAAGAGCCGAAGATCTGCACGTGTCTGACCTGGCCGGCCATGATCGCCTTGGCAACACCGGCATCCGCGAACACCCGGATGAGCTTGCCGAGCTGCCCCAATCCGAGCCAGTGCACGGGATATCCGCAGGACTCGATTTCCGGAAAAGTTTCCTCCTTGATGGCGGCGACTACCATGTCCAGGTGCCGCGCGCGCGCCGATTCCAGGACCATAAAGGGAAACCGGCCGTTGCCGGCAATCAGTCCGTACCTGATGCCTTCCCCGCTCACGCCATGAGTCCCCTTTTCGAGGTTTCGATGAACCGGATCATAATGTCGACTTCCGGCGCCGTCCACGTTTGTTCCTTCGCCTTGGCGAGGGCATCCCGGGTATTGAGCTGCGAGCGGAAAAGGACGCGGTAGAGCTTTTTCAATTCCTCGATGGAACCGGGCGGAAAGCCCTTGCGCTGCAATCCGATGGTGTTGATGCCGTAAATCCTGGCGTCGCGGCGATTTCCCACCGTCTTGACATAGGGGAGGGCGTCGCGAGTGACCACCGAGTAGCCGCCGATGAAGGCGTGCGGCCCGACGCGGCAGAACTGGTGCACCGCGCTGAAGGCGCCGATCTGGGCATGATCCGCGACTTCGACGTGCCCCGCGAGGGTGGCGGCATTGGCGAAGATGACGGAGTTGCCGACGCGCGCGTCGTGTCCGACGTGGCTGTAAGACATGAACAGGGAATCATCGCCAATGAGGGTAAGCCCGCCGCCGTGCGGCGTGCCGCGGCTGATGGTGACAAATTCGCGGAACACGTTGCGGTTGCCGATCTGCAGGCGCGTCGGCTCGCCCCTGTACTTGAGGTCCTGAGGATCGATGCCGATCGCAGTATGACCGCAGAAGCGGCACAGCTCGCCGATCAGGGTTCCGCCCTGGACAATCACATGAGAGCCCAACTCCGTCCCGTCGCCGATTCTGACGTCGGCGCCGACCACGCAATAAGGCCCGACCCGGACATTCGATCCGATCTCCGCACCGCCGTCGACAATCGCTGTGGGATGAATGGTCATGGCATTGTGAGATTTCCGCGTCTGGGTTATGTCCGATCCACGATGGCGCAGGACAACTCGGCCTCGGCCACAAGCTTGCCGTCGACAAGGGCCGCACCCTTCATTTTGTAAAAGTTGCCCCGGCGGGCGATCGCAGTGACTTCCAGGCGTATCTGATCACCCGGAATCACAGGGTGACGGAAACGGCAGTGGTCGATCCCCGAGAAGTACACCAGTTTGGCGTCGCGGTTTTCGGCCGTGCTGTAGAACAGGAGAACGCCGACCTGAGCCAGGGCTTCTATGACTATGACTCCCGGCATGACCGGGTGCTCGGGGAAATGGCCCTGGAAGAATGCTTCATTGAAGGTGACGTTCTTGATGCCGACCATGCGGGCACGGCCGTCGAATTCAATGATGCGATCCACCAGCAGAAACGGGTACCGATGCGGCATCATTCCCAGGATGTCGTTGATCTTCAATGACGAAAACCCGCTTACCATGATTCCTCGGAAACCGTACAGGCCGGGAGAAAGAAAATGGGGATGGTTCCGGCCATCCCCGGCATCAGGTCAACGATAACACTCTGCCTTGTCGCCGCGGTTTCGCCGGCGGCGAAGCAGCAGAATGTCGGTGCTGGCACTACTTCTTGGCGGGCGCTGCAGCCGGAGCCGCCGCCGGATTGGCGGCGTTGTACGCCTTGATGATCTCATCCGTGATGACCAGGGAAGGATCGACATAGGCGAAAGTATTGGAAGTGTCCAGGAACTGAACAACCTGCACACCCTTCTCCTTGGCCACCTTCTCGATGACCGGCAGCACTTTGCGCGCGATCACGTTCTGCAGCTTGGTCCTCCGGGAGTCGATGTCCTTCTGGGTATCCTGCTGGAAGCGCTGGAAATTCGTGTCCTTGATGTCGATGGTCTCGGCAAGTTCGGCGCGCGCCTCGTCGGTAAGCTTCGTACCCTGGACTTCGAGCTGGTTCCTCAAGCCATCGAGTTCCTTCTGCAGTTTCTGGAGGTCACTGTTTTTGCCGTCAATGTACTGCTGCAGAGCGGACGCATCGCGTTTTCCCTCATCGCAGGTGTAGATGATCTGCTGGATATTCGCGAAGGCCACCTTCGCGGGCCCGATAACCGCCGGGGCAGCAGCCTGAGCGGGGGCTGCGGGCGGGGTGGTCGGCGGATTCTGCGCCATGCCCAGAATCGCCAGGAACAATGCTGCAGCCACAAGTAAAATCATTCTTTGCTTCATTAAGTATGCTCTCCTTTGCTTTCTTGGATGCCGGCCCGCAGGCGCTCCATCGGACTGCGCATCGATGCCTGACGGGCATGTTGCGGGCGCATAAACCTTGTAATTTACTATATTCTAAACATAGTAGCAAAACGGAATCAGAAACTGCGTCCGACCGTGAACTTGACGTCCGAGCGCGGTTCCTTGATGACGAACGGGACCGTTCCCACCATGACCGTCTGATCGAAGACCTGCGGGTTGTAGGCGAAAATCAGGCGGAACGGGGCGTTGACCATCGGCAGCATGAACGATATTTCAACTCCTGCCGAGCTGCGCGGCACATAGTTGGATGACTTGATCAGAGTGTTGGTCGTGGTGGTGCCGAATACGTCGAGGACGCTCTTGTCGGTGACGCTTGTCATCCCCACATCGAAGAATGCCGCAACGGTCAGCGGCCCTGCGATCGGAATGCGATACTCCGCATTGAGCAGGCCGGTAACATCGCCGCCGATCGGATTGATGCTGCGGCTGATGCTTGGCAGACCGGTTCTGAGGTCGATGACCGGATTGCCTTGCTTATCCAGGACGCGTGTCGCGGTGATCGCCAGCGGGCTGATGGATCGGATGTCGAAGCCGCGGATGGTCGTCTCCCCGCCGATGAAGAAACGGTCGAAGAACGGCACCTTGGAGCCTTGGAAGGTTTTCACATACTGTCCGAGCAGCCGGATTCCGATAGTGTTCCGCCGGTTGCTGATCCATTTGTCGGGCAGGAAGTGGCGGTATTCCACGACCGGTCGGATCAGGTTGAAGTCTCCTCCGAACACGCCCCCGGCGACTCCGACCGCGAGGTTGAGGCTTGTGCCTCGCGTGGGATTGAAATACGCATTTGTCGAATTGTAGGAGAGCGACGGGGTGACCTCACTGCGGATGATGCCGGACAACGCCGCCTTGGCGTCCCCGCCGGGCGCGAAGCCGGCAAACTGCCCAAGCGCAAACGACTCGTATCCAGAAGCAATGTCAGAAACGGCGATGTGCTGGTAGGTAAACGAGGCGCCGAACCGCCACCATGAAAGCCCGATGGAACGGCTGAAATTCAGGGTGACGCCGGTAGTGCGCTGCGTAAAAAGCTCGCTGGGCTTGCCGGTGACATAATCCGTGTACCCATACACGCTGTAGGTGTCGAACCGGTAGCGGGAGTTAAAAACCGAAACCCCCATGTTCCACCGGGTATCCAACAGATACGGTTCCGTAAATGACACGATGAAGTCGGTCTGCCGCGTGCCGGCGGTGAGGGCGAATTCCAGGCTCTCGCCGCGGCCCATGAAGTTGTTGGTCTGGTAATTGACGCCGATGAAACTGCCGGAGATGCCGCTGATTCCCCCCGTGAGCCCGATGGACTGCTGGCTCTTTTCCTTTACTTTGACGTTAATGTCCACCATGGCAGCCTTCTGGTCCGGCTGGACGGTATAGTCCTTTTCTTCGATCTTTTCAAAATAGCCCAGCATGTTGAGCCGCTGGACCGAAACATCGAGCAGCCGGCTGCTGAACACCCTCCCTTCCTCGAGGTTGAGTTCGCGCCGCATGACCTTGTCGCGGGTCTTGGTATTGCCGTCGAATTCGATGCGGTGAACCAGAAACTGTTTGCCGGGACTCACATCGAACGTGATATTCACAACCTTGGTGTCTGGCTGGGGGCTGAAGTCCTGGAGCAGCTCGACGTCGATAAAGCCGTAGTCGCCGTACAGCTTCTTGATGTTGTCGACGGCGGTCTTGACCTTCTTGTAGTTGAGGATGTCCCCTTTGGTGAGGTCGAACATCCGGAGGAGCGCCTCGCAGTTGAAGATGCCGCAGTTGTTCAGTTTCAGTTCCCCGATGTTGTACTGATCGCCGGCCTCGATCGGGATTTCGACCAGAAACTGCTCCTTGGTTTTGCGGAACATGGGAATATTGCCGCGCGGCCCCTCGAAGATGCGGGTGAGCGGCTCGCCGATCTGCGCCTGCATGTAGCCGTGTTCATGGTAAAAGGCGCGGAGGTTGGTCTCGATGTCGTACTCCAGCTTCTCCCGATGATACTTGTCGGTCCCTTTGAAAACCGTCATGAGGCCGCGTTCCTTGGTGAGTTTCAAGGCTCTTTTCAGGTCTGATTCCGGAAAGACGGTCTTGCCGACAAACCTGATGTCCCCGATCCTGACCTTCGGCCCTTCGTCGATGACGAACCTGATGCGCACGCTGCTGGGCGGAACGTCTTCGAGCTCCGTGCGCACCGTGCCGAGGGGCTTCCCGTTCTGCAGCAGCAGGTCTCTCAGGGCGCGTTCGGCGGCCCGGGCCTTGGAGGGTTCATACACCGAGTCTACCGTAATGCCGACTTTGCGCTCCTTGAAATGGTCCAGGATGTTGGATTCGGTGAAAGATTTGGCACCCACGTACTTGATCTCACGGATCAGCGGCTTCTCCTCGACCAAAAAAGTGACGATCTTGCCGGTGTCGCCGTCCATGGAATTGATCTGGATCTTTTCGAACCACTTGGCCTCTTTGTAGAGCGCTCTCAGGTCGAGCTGCAGGCGCTCCTCATCATAGGGATCTCCGGGGCGCGCCTGAATATAAAACCGGACATCTTCCTCCTTGATCCGGCGGTTCCCCCGGACATCGATCCTTTCGATCGTGATCTCCGGTTTGGCGGGCGGGACGAATTGCTGCGCCATGGAAGGGCAATTTGCCAGCAGGAATCCTGCCAGACACCAGATTCCCGATCTGACCGACTTCAACATCAGTCCTCCAGCTTGATGCGGCCGCAAATGACAGATTTATTACCTTTGCGGCAGATTAGGCGAATGATTATGTTAGATGAAAAGCGCCCCTAAATCCAGCATTAGATTCGCCTGCGTACTATACTCCGCGTCCCCTTGAAGGTTTCATTATTTGCCGTCCGGGTCGGCGCCACGTCAAGAGCTCAGCTTCACCCCGCCTTCGACGGCTTCGCCGGCGGGAAGATAACAAAGGGAGTCCCCGTCGAGGTAAATCTCGAGAAGAGTATCCGCCCTGAACTGATTCTTGATCAGGGCCTCGGAGAGCGGGTCTTCGATGTATTTCTGAATGGCGCGGCGCAAGGGGCGGGCACCATAGGAGCGGTCGGCGCAAGTCTTGTCCACAATCCATTTGCGGGCTTCGGGGCGAAGACGTATGGCAATCTTTTTCTGCCGGAGCACCTCGTTACCCTGGCCGATCAGCAGGTCCACAATGCGCTCCAGGTCATCGGCGGTCAGGGCGTCAAAAAGGATGATTTCATCCAGCCGGTTGAGAAACTCGGGATTGAAGATCCGCTTGACTTCCGCCAGGATCATTTCCTCCGTTTTCCGTGCATCGGCTTCGGAAGTTGTGCGAAAGCCGAGATGGCCCCGTTTTTCCAGGAACCGTGCTCCAAGATTGGAGGTCATGATGACAAGGCAATTCTTGAAATCTATGGTATTGCCCAGCGAATCCGTAAGTTGTCCGTCCTCAAAGACCTGAAGGAGGATGTTGAACACGTCGGGGTGCGCCTTCTCGATCTCGTCCAGCAACAGGACCGAGTAGGGATTGCGCTTCACTTTCTCAGTCAGCTGGCCGCCTTCCTCGTGCCCCACATACCCGGGAGGCGAGCCGATGAGCTTCGAGACCGAGTGCTTCTCCATGTACTCCGACATGTCGAGCCGGATCATGGCGTTCTCGCTGCCGAACAGGAATGCGGCGAGGGATCTGGCCATTTCGGTCTTTCCAACCCCCGTCGGGCCCAGAAAAAGGAAGGAACCTACCGGGCGCTTCGGGGACTTCAATCCCGCCCGGGAGCGGCGGATCGCCTTGCTCAGAGCGGAAATCGCCTTGTCCTGGCTGACGATCCTCTTGTGCAGCTCCTCTTCCATGCGCAACAGCTTGATTTTTTCTTCCTCGTGGATGGAGGCTACCGGGATGCCGGTCCACTTGGCGATCACCTCTTCAATGTCCTCGCGGATCACCTTCAACGGGGCCGAGCTCCTGAGCCGCCAGCGCTCCTTGATCACCTGGAGGTTTTCCTGTTCGAAGTCTTCTTCGAGCCGATACCGGGCCGCTTTCTCGAACTCCTGCGCTGTAATCGCGCTTTCAATCCGGCCGTCGATCAAACGGATGCGCCGCTGGATGTTGATCAGCTCTTCCGGCACCGAAATGGACCGGAGCTTGACCCGGGCGCCGGCCTCATCGATGAGATCAATCGCCTTGTCGGGAAGAAAGCGGTCCGAAATATAGCGATCGGACAGATAGACAGCGCTTTCCAGGGCTTCATCCGTGTACTTCAGCTGGTGGAAGCTTTCGTACCTTTCTTTGATGCCCTGCAGGATCTGGATGCTTTCGGCTTCCGTGGGTGCCGGGACCTTGATCGACTGGAAACGGCGTTCGAGCGACCTGTCTTTCTCGATCGAACGGCGATACTCGTAAGGAGTTGTGGACCCTATGCACTGGATCTCTCCCCGCGACAGCGCCGGCTTCAGGATGTTGGCCGCATCCAGTGAGCCTTCAGCCGATCCGGCGCCGACCAGCGTATGCAGCTCGTCGATGTAAACCACCAGGTTCCGGTTTTCGACCAGCTCTTTCATGATCAGCTTCAGCCGTTCTTCAAACTGGCCCCGGTATTTGGTGCCGGCGACAATCAGGGAAATGTCCAGTGCCAGGATCCTCTTCTCCATCAGAGGCGGAGGCACCTGGCCGCTCACGATCCGTTGCGCCAATCCCTCGACAATGGCCGTCTTGCCCACGCCGGGCTCGCCAATCAGCACCGGGTTGTTCTTGGTTCTGCGGCAGAGAATCTGGATCATGCGCTCGATCTCGTTGTTTCTGCCAATCAGCGGATCCAGGGCATCGTTGGCGGCAGACTCGGTCAGATCGCGCGAAAACTCCGCCAGACTCAAAGTCTCCTTCGGCCGCGCCTGACCGTGTTTTTCGGCCACGCCGCGCCCCAGTTCCTCGCGTATCATGGACAGGCGGAGTCCGCGCTCGCGCAGGATCTCGGCCGCCACCGATCTCTCTTCACGCAGCAATCCCAGCAGCATGTGTTCGGTTCCGATGTGCTTGTGAGAAAGGCGGTCCGATTCCTCGGCTGCCGCGTTCAGGGCACGCTTGCTCTCGTCTGAGAAGGGCAGATCCACGGAGGTGGAGACCTTTTCCCGGACGGAGGTCCGTCCCTCTATCTCCTTGCGTATGCTGTCTATAGAGGCGTTGGCTTTCGGAAAAAACCGGTTTGTCAGATTCCGGTCCTCCCGGATCAAGCCGAGCAGCAGATGTTCCGTCTCTATATAAGGGCTGCCGAACTGGCTGGCTTCATAACGGGCGAAGAAAATGACCCGGCGGGCCTTTTCCGTGTACTTTTCAAACATAGCGCAATGCTCTGACTGTCATAGATGGATCTATTATACGAATTGGCCGGAAATGCTGTAAAGGTCAAAAGGTGCCCTTCGGGCCACCCATCCGGGGCTGCTGCTGGTGCCCGGGGCTATGCCGCCCCCTGCACTTATCGTGATAAATTATTGCATTTTTAGGATTTATTGATTTCCTACAAGCTTGCCGCCAACGAACTGGCCAAGAAAAAACGCACCGATCATTACCGGAAAAGTCACGAGATGCCAGCCCAATCCGGAATAGATGCGGCAAGCGACCACCATAGGGACGGGAAGATGAATTGCCAGCACCCATTGGGTGGAAAACTTGCGCACATGGGCACGCCAGTAGCCGAACGGGAGGTTCAGCAAGAATACAATTGCACCGACAAGCCAGAGCGTCACCCCGCAAGTATACCTGATCCCCGGAGCAACGAACACTGGTCCTCAACTGCAGACCTCCGACCTCAGACTTCCGACCTTCATTAGTGAGGCAGTTTAGCTGGGGAAAGTGGAAAAACATCGAAGGATGCGCATCGGGCACTCAGGTTCCGCGTACGACAAGCATGTCGCCCGGGTAGTGAGCGCCAGAACTCAGTCGGCTGCCATTTATTTCAGGTCATAGGTCGGAAGTCAGATGTCGGAGGTCGGAGGTCTGAGGTCTGAGGTCGGAAATCGGGTTAGCGGGGACAGAGTTGCCCATTCTCAAGGCGGCAGATGCGCGTGCAGATGGCTGCCAGTTTCTCGTTGTGTGTTACCACGATGGAGGTGAGGCCGTGCCGTGCGTGCAGGGCACGCAGCAGTTCGCCGATAGCGCCGCCCGTGTGTGCGTCGAGGTTGCCCGTGGGCTCGTCCGCCAGCAGCAGTTTAGGTTTTCCGACCAGAGCTCTGGCGACAGCAACCCGCTGCTGTTCGCCGCCGGAGAGTTCGCCGGGACGGTGATGGGCACGCGCCTCCATGTGCACATCCGCCAGAACCGTGCGGGCGGATTCCTGAGCTTGCGCCTGAGAGCTCCCGCGCAGCAGCAGCGGCATCATGACATTTTCGAGGGCCGTGAACTCAGGCAGCAGATGGTGGAACTGGAACACGAATCCTATGGTCCGGTTGCGAAAGCCCGACAGTTCCTGCAGACCCAGACTGGTGATTTCAGTGCCCTGGATAACGATCGATCCCTGATCCGCCCGGTCCATGCCTCCGAGGATGTGCAGCAGAGTGCTTTTGCCGGATCCGGAAACCCCGGTGACGGCCATCATCTCGCCCTCAGCAAGGCTGAGTTTCAGCTCCACCAGCACCTCGAGGTGCTGGTCGCCGGACTGGAATCCCTTGCACAGGCCGCGGACCTGCAGAAGATCACTCATAACGGAGGACCTCCACGGGGTCCAGGCGCGAGGCGCTGCGCGCGGGATAAAGTGTGGCCAGGAAGCTGATCGCCAGCGCAGTACAGCAGATCAGCACCACATCCCAGACCTTCACATGGAACGGGACGTACGAGATGCTGTAGACCTCGGCCTGGAGCTGGATCAACTGGTAATGATCCAGCACCCGGCTGATGCCGATGCCGAGCACGGCGCCGATCGTCGTTCCGATTAGGCCGATGATCAATCCCTGGAGCATGAAGACCCACAGGATGGTCCGTTGGGCCGCTCCCATAGCGGTGAGGATCGCGATGTCCCGCTGCCTCTCCAGAACCATCATGATCAGTGTCGTGACTATGTTCAGCGCGGCCACGAAAACGATCAGGCTGATGGTGAGGAACAGAGCGAGCTTCTCCAGTTTCAGTGCGGAAAAGAGAGGTTTGTTGAGATCGATCCAGGTGGTTGTGAAATAGCCGGGTCCGGCGGCGGCACGGATAGCATCGGCGACGGGTGCGACCGCCTCGAGGTCGTCGGTCTTGAACTGCAGCACGCTGGCCGATCCCGCGGGCATGGAAAACAAACGGCGCGCAGTCGCCATGTTGGCATAAACCCAGTTGGCGTCGTAATCCCACAGCCCCGATTCAAAAATGCCGGCGACGCGAAAGGTCTTTACCGCCGGCGCCAGGCCGAACAAAGGCGTCAGCCGGCCGCTCGGAGTGAAGACCCTCAGGGTGTCTCCGATCCTCACGCCCAAGGCCCGTGCCATCTCTTTGCCGATAATGATGCTGGCCGGTGGCGGCGGCGCGTCCGGATCAGGGGATGCCGGCGTCTCTTCCGTATCGAGGGCGTGCGGATCGCCTTCCTTCACCGTGCTGAAAAAATCGGATATCTCCCGCTCGCTCGTGGGATCAACTCCCTTGAAGACCGCCCCCTGGTTGCGCGTGGTGCCGGCGACAAACACCTGTTTGAATACGGCGGGGGCCGCGCCTGTGACGTGGGAAACGCGACGCAGCCTGGCGAGCAGGTCCTGGTAGTTCTGCAGGTGAGTGTTGTCCAGGTGCAACAGGTTGATGTACGACGTCGCGCCCACGATCTTGTTTTGAATCACTTCCCGGGTTCCCGTCGACATGGCGAGCGCGATCACCAGGGCCATCACGCCGGCGGCAATGCCCAGCACCGAAATCGCGGAGATCACCGATACCATGGTCTGTTTGCGCTTGGCCTTGAGGTATCGGAGCGCGACGAACAGTTCAAATCTCATGATTTTCGTTATGCCGTTTTTATAACCACGAAATACACGAAATGTTTTTTTCGTGTGTTTCGCGGTTTCATTCTTTGGGCTCTCCGCCGGCCTCGGGGCGCAGCAACGGGAACAGGATCACATCGCGGATGGAGCGGGAGTTGGTGAGGACCATGGTGAGCCTGTCGATGCCGATGCCTTCTCCGGCCGTCGGCGGCATGCCGTAGCTCAGCGCCCGGATATAATCCTCGTCCATGGCGTGCGCTTCCTCATCGCCCCGGCCGCGGGCCCTGAGCTGCTCCTCGAAGCGGGCCCGCTGCTCGACTGGATCATTCAGCTCGGAGTAAGCGTTGGCGATTTCCATGCCGGCGATGTACAGCTCAAAGCGCTCGACGGTGTCGGGATCGCCGGGCTTGGTTTTCGACAGCGGCGAGACCTCGGTCGGATAGTCATAGATGAAGGTCGGCTGGATCAGGTTGGGTTCGACGATCCTTTCGAAAAGAGCCGCCAGGAGCTTGCCCGGCCCGTCTCCGGCTTCGGTTTCCGCGCCCACAGCTGCAGCCAGGCCGCGCAATTTCATCTCCTCGCGCAGATCCGTCTCCGCGGGTTTCGGCACGTGTCCGGGCCAGAAGTGCAGGATCGCCTCCTTCATCGAGTATCGCTGCCAGCGGTCGAAATCGAGGGTGTGTTCCAGGTAAGCGACCTGGCGCGAGCCGGTGACCGCTTCGGCGATCTGCGTGAGCATTTCCTGCGTCATGTCCATCAGGTCCCGGAAGTCGCTGTAAGCCTGGTAGAACTCGAGCATGGTGAATTCCGGATTGTGCTGCGCGGATATACCCTCGTTGCGGAATATGCGGCTCAACTCATAAACCCTGGGGATGCCGCCGACGATCAGCCGCTTGAGATAGAGCTCGAGAGCGATGCGCAGGTACAGGTCGAGATCCAGGGCATTGTGGTGCGTCCGGAAAGGCCGGGCCAGCGCCCCCCCGGCGATGGCCTGCAATACCGGCGTTTCCACTTCCAGATACCCGCGCGCATCGAGGAAACCGCGGATTTCCCGCACGATCCTGCCGCGCTTGACGAAAGCGTCGCGCACCTCGTGGTTTACGATCAGATCGACGTAACGCTGGCGGAAACGGGTCTCCACGTCGGTCAACCCGTGCCACTTTTCCGGCAGGGGCAGCAGGTTCTTGGCGAGGTGAACCAGTGATACGGCCAGGACGGTGAGTTCGTTGGTGCGCGTGCGGAACAGCGTCCCCTCGACTCCCACGATGTCGCCGAGGTCGAACAGCTCAAACAGGGCAAACACCTCCGGGTTGACGCGGTCGCGCTTTACATAGACCTGCAGCCGGTGTTCGCCCTCGGCAAGGTCCAGGAATCCTGCCTTGCCGTGCGGGCGGAGGGCCATGATCCGGCCGCACACGCGCACGCTGGGTTTGGCCTCCTCCAGTTCGTGCGCGGTCGCGGCATCAAAGCGCCCGCGGACTTCACCCAGGGTCTGCCGGTATGCGAACTTGTGCGGATAAGGATCGTAGCCCCGGCGCTTCAATTCCTCCAGCTTCAGCTGGCGCTGGACCAGGGGGTTGGTTTCGTGCTCCATTACGGCTTCTGCCTTTCTTGCAGCAGGTCGTTCTTGATGCTGTCCAGGACGCCGTTGACGAACTGCGCCGACTCGTTGGTCGAGAACTTCTTGGCGATTTCCAAGGCTTCGTTGATCACCACCGTGTCGGGCGTCTTGGCGTCCGAGAGCAGTTCAAAAACGGCGAGACGCAAGACATTGCGGTCCACTGCCGCCATCCGGCTCAGGCGCCAGTTTTTCGTGTGGCCCTGGATGAGCCGGTCGATCTCCTTGATGCGGCCGACAGTGCCGCGAAACAGTTCTGTGGCGAACGCACGGACCTTCTCCGGCTGTTCGTTCATCTCCCAGAACGAGTCGAGGATGGTATCGGGGGACTGTTTCCCCACGTCATGCTGGTACAGCATCTGAAGTGCGCATTCGCGCGCGGTTCTTCTGAGTCCCATTTCGGCTGGTGCGATCCCAGGATGCGGTGTCCGGAGTGAACTGGCGCCGGCGCGGCCCTATAGCTGCTTCATAACCTGAACCATCTCGATCGCCGACATGGCGGCGTCAAAACCACGGTTCCCCGACTTGAGCCCGGCGCGATCAATGGCCTGCTCCAGCGTGTTGCAGGTCAGGATCCCGTTAATGACCGGAATCCCGGTTTCCAGACCGACGCCCCCGATCCCCCGGGTTACCGAATTTGACAGATACTCGAAATGCGGCGTCTCACCCTGCAGCAGCGCACCCAGACAGATGATGGCGTCGTATTTCTTCGAGAGCGCCAGTTTCTTTGCCGCCAGAACGATTTCGAAGGAGCCGGGCACCCAGACGGTCGTGATATCGTCCGCCGCCGCGCCATGGCGCTCCAGAGCGTCGAGAGCACCGTCGAGCAGGCGGTCGCTGACAAACGAGTTGAACCGGCTGATGACAATGGCAAATCGGCTGCCGGCGGCATCCAGCTTTCCTTGAATGGTTTTGGCCATATCGCCTCCACGGCTAAGGTCAACCATTTTGCAGGAGACCCCCCCGAAAAACAACTGCTAAAAAGCTGGTTTCGGCGGGCAACGGAGACCATTAAGCGAGGGATCAAGGGGTGAGAGGCCGTTGAGTTTCGCCGTCTCTTTGTCCTCCATGAAGCTGTTCCGAAAATGGACCGAAAGCCCGGGATGTCGGGGTCGGTATCAGGACCGGGATCGAAAGGCTATCTACACGATCCCAATTCCGCTCCCGACCCCGACATCCAGGTCGGAAGTCGGAGGCCTGGGGTCGGATGTCGGTATTTTCGGAACAGTCTAAAGCAGCGGGAGCAAATCAATAAGGACACCCACTGACAATGCCAAGCAGAGTGGGTGTCCACGTTTTCGCTGTGTCTTGTGGGCTGAGTTCGATTACAATCAGCTGTATGGAGAAGAGCGACAACTCATCGGCGAGTTTTGAGCCTGGGGATGCCTGCAGGGCCGCGGCCGAGTATGGCATAGATCTTACCCGGTTGGATGCCAATCTCGCGCTCACTCCCCTTGAGCGTCTGATTCTCCATGATCAGGCACTTCAAGCAGTCCTCGCCATTAAGGATGCCGGAATCCGATACTATGGCTTCGATCCTGGACCTGCTGAGGCGGTTGAACGAACATGAAGTCGAGTTTGTGATCGTCGGGGGTATGGCCGGTGTCCTGCATGGGTCCAGCCTGGTTACCGGTGACCTCGACATCTGTGCTCCCCTTTCCAGACAGAACCTCGCCAAAATCCTGACGGCGCTCTCGGGACTTGCTCCCAGGTTCCGAATGACTCCCGATAAGCGGCCGGTATCCGTCAATCCCGACGACTACGTCGGCTATAAGAACTTATATCTGATCACGGATTGGGGACAGCTCGACATTCTGTCTGAGATCCTGGGTTTGGGAGATCACGAACAAATCGCCCGCCAAACCATAACCGTCGATCTTGGAGGTATGAGCTGTCGAGTTTTGAATCTTGATGCCCTGATCCTGGCAAAGAAAAGCATGAACCGGCCCAGAGACCGGCAGGCCGTCATCGAATTAGAAGCAATTCGCGAGCGCCTCAGATGACAGTCTCTGAGCGGCGTCCCCCAATTAGATGGAACTTTATCTGTAAGATCGGGATTCACTCCAATTGGACGTTCCCGAATTGCCCTTGTATTCTTTGGATCCGGAAATCGAGTGCGCTATCTTTTTTCCTGTGGAAACATGGACCCCCACCGTTTATATCACCTTTAATGGGTGTCCACGTCCTTCACGTTCTTTATGCTCATGGAGGCCAAGGCCACACGCACCGTCCGGCCCGAGGCGGCTGAGCCTTTACGCCGGCTGGCCAAGTCCATTTCCGGCTACTCGGTCGATTCCGTTTGCATACATCTTGACGGTGAAGTGGATGGATCCCTGACAAACGTCCTCCCCGGCGTCCGTGCCGCGACTTGCCGAAAAATATCCAGGATCACATCAGGTTGAAAAATCCCTCCTCGGCCAGGATGCAGCTCAACGCCTTGCGGGGAGTTGCAAGGGGAAATGGGTGCCCGGCCATGCTGTCCCAGTTCTCATCCGGATTCTATGTTGCCGTCATTGCTTCAGATGCCGAGTGAACAGTATAACCAGGCGCCGAATTCCCTGCCGCCGCTCCAAGGTTAATACCTTGTGACCCTGTTGTTCGTTCTGTATACTCTTTGTAGATACATGGGGAGGAAGCAACATGACTGCAAAGGTTCAGAAATGGGGCAATAGCCTTGCGCTTCGGCTTCCCAAAGCGCTTGCCGACGAATTCCGATTGGTGCCAGGCAGTGCCGTGGAACTGCATGTGGCCGGCGGCAGGCTCATTATCGAGCCTCATCACCCGCCGCGGTACAAACTCGAGGACCTGCTCAGGAAGGTGTCCAGGCGCAATCTCCACGCCGAAATCAGCACCGGCCGGCCTGTCGGCAAGGAGGTTCTATGAAACAGGTGCTGATTGCCCCGGATCGCGGCGATGTTGTGTGGATTGACTTTAATCCCCAGGCAGGTCACGAGCAGGCCGGCCGTCGGCCGGCATTGACTGTTTCTCCCCGGTCTTACAACCAGAAAGTGGGTCTTATTCTTGTTTGCCCGGTCACGAGTCAACGAAAGGGCTATCCTTTCGAAACCCCTTTGCCCAAGGGCCTGAAGGTTGAGGGCGTGGTGCTGGCCGACCAGATCAAGAGCATGGACTGGCGCGCCCGGCGCGTCGAGTTCTGCTGCAAGGTGCCGGCGGCGATTATTCTTGATGTCATTGGCAAAGCACAGTCGTTGCTCGCTGTCTGAGACAAAGCCGGCCCGGATCTGGACAAAGGCAATCACTTCAGCTTTTCGTACTCGGCCTTGGCTTCCTTCAAAATCGGGATGTTGGGATCAGCGTCTTTCCACAGGGCTAAGAAATCCTGGTAGGCCTTGCGGCTCTTCGCCAGATCGCCCTCCAGCTTGGCGGAACGGCCAAGGTACAGACACGCGATTGGGTATCTGATATCCAGCGGGGCGAGACCTCTATGATCCAGAATCTTCTGAAATTCCGCCGAGGCGGCCTTGCCGTCACCCAAACCGAGGTAAGCCTGCCCACGAAGAAACATGGCGTTGAATCCAGCAGCCTCAGCCCTTTCAAATTGGAGAACAGGAAGCAGTATTTGAATCGCCTTATCGAATTGCTTGCGCTGCAGTTGGATCAACGCCTGAGCAATGGGAAAACTGATCTTGTTGACGACGGTGTCGTGCGGGCTCGGTCTTATGGTCTTCTTCCACTCCTCTGCCAGCGACTCTGCCTGGTCAATCCTGCCGCAGACCGATAAGGCCCAGAGAGAATTGTTGCGCGCTCCTGCGCGTGACAGAGCTAGTGCTTTTGCCGTAATCTCGGGTACGCTTCCACAATAACCAAAACTGGATTCGACGCGGGCTATGGATGCCAAATAGGATGCTGCCGTGGAAACATTGCCGCTTTGTTCTGCCAGGTTGGCTGCCTCCCTGCGGAGTTTCTGAGATTGTTTCAACTGACCGTAGAATGCAGCAAGGTTTGATTGCCTAGTATTGGCGATGTACCCATTGGGCTGCGCTGCGAGCCACTTGATTTCCTTCTCCATTGCGGCTCTGTCACCCCTGATCGCGGCCAATTGATATTTATAAGGATGCAGATTAACACTTACAATTTCCAGCGATATTGCCTTGTCGCACAACTCCTCGGCTTCCTGAAACCGATTCAGACAAGTGAAAATGTTGATCAGATTCAAATATGACGGCGCTCTGGGGAGCAGGCGGTGAGCCTCACTAATTTCCTCCAATGCCTTTTCCCATTGGCCCAAGTCGTGGTAGGATAACCCCAGAAAATCATGTCCAATAAAATCGTCTGGGTAGGTTTTTGTAAATAGCTTGCCTATCTCGATAGCCTGCTCCATATCTCTGTTGGTGATTCGCTGAAAGTAAATGTCTATCCTGAACCTTTCCCTTTCACTGACGCGATCCCGTAGATCATATGCTTTCTGTCCCGCCTCTCTTGATAATGCGGTCTGACCCACATTGCTATACATGGCCGCAAGTCCGGAATAGGCTTGAGCGAAATTTGGATCCAGTTTCACAGCATGTTCGTAGAACGTGACGGCGCTACGATAGTCGCCTTTGTATGCATACTCACGGGCCGAGCTAAAAGCCCTCAACGCCTCCAACGATGACGTAGTTGCCTGTTCCAGCGGCGCATTGAATTTCTCTATCGTGCTCAGCTTCTCGCCGAGCTTTCGACGCAAAATTGTGGCGGCAATGCCGAGCTGCCGCACGATTTCCTCCTTTTTGGCAGCTTCGATCTGTTCAATAGCCAGCGGAGTGCCGGTTTGGGCTTCCACGGCCTTCAACTGAATGGCGTAGCTGCTGCCCAGGGCTGAGATTGATCCGACAATCATGGCCTTCAATCCCTGGCGCTTGCAGATATCGCGACCTATATCTCGAGTGACCTTTTCGTCGGCACGACGTCCCATGAATTTCAGGGCTTCCTCCACTCTCTCATCGGGGAAAACCTTGAGGAATGGAGACTCCATCAGCTTGGCGGTCAATGCGATTTTGAGGGTTTCATCGAAAACTGAATCTCCCGTGGTGTTCACAAAATCCGTGATCAGAATTGTGTCCTGCTCGGCGATCGCAGGCGCCCGATGGAAATACCAATAGCCGAGCAGAGCCAGAATCACAACGGCACCCGCCGCAGGCAGATACCATTTCCAGCGTCCCGCCTTGACTGGGGCAATCGCCGGAACATAGGCGCCACTTGCTGGCGTGGTCGCAGCAGGAGTGGCATCATCCGCCGCTCTCCGCGCCCTCGCGGGCCCGGTCGAGACCGCCTCGAGCGCCAGCGCCAGGTCGTGCGCCGACGAGAACCGGTCCTCCGGCTGCTTCTCCAGGCACCGGTCGACGACCTGCTAGAGCCCGGGCGACACCGCCTCGCGCAGGTCCGTGAGCGGTGGCGGGTCCTCCTTGAGGATCGCCGAAATCGTGTCGGCGGGGGTCGCCCCCTTGAACGCGCGCTGCCCCGACAGCATCTCGTACAGTACGCAGCCGAACGCGAAGATGTCCGCCCGGTGATCGCACGGCAGCCCCCGCACCTGCTCCGGCGCCATGTACCCCACCGTGCCCATCACCGCGCCCGGCTCGGTGGACGATGCCTCAGTCGGGGCGCTGCTCCCGGATCCGGCGTCCGGCCGGGTCAGCTTCGCGAGCCCAAAGTCAAGGATCTTGACGTGGCCGGCCCTGGTCACGAACACGTTGGCCGGCTTCAGATCCCGATGGACGATCCCCTTTTCGTGCGCCGCTGCCAGCCCCCGCGCGATCTGGACCGCGGTTTCCACCGCCTGGCGGACCGGCAGGCACCCGCTCTCGAGCCGATCGCGAAGCGTCCGGCCCTCGAGCAGCTCCGACACCAGGTATGGCGCGCCATCGTGGGTGCCGATGTCGTAGAGCGCGACGATGTTGGGGTGGGAGAGGGCGGCGACGGTGCGCGCTTCCTGCTCAAAGCGGCGCAGGCGGTCCGGATCCGACGCCAGGTAGCCGGGCAGGATCTTGATCGCCACGTCGCGCCCGAGGCGCGTGTCGCGGGCACGATAGACCAGTCCCATCCCCCCGGCGCCTATCTTCTCTAGTACCTGGTAGTGGGAAAGAACTGATCCGACCATGCCGGAATTAGTTGCGCGGTCACCGTCGGCAGCCAGCGCTTTCGCCGCCAGCTCGAGAGCGGGAGAGTCAATGAAGCCCTCCGCCTCTGACTGGCGCTCGATAAGGCGCTCGACTTCCTTGCGCAGCGACAGATCGCCCGCGCAGGCCTCGTTGAGGTACGACTCTCTCAGCTATGGTTTCATCTCCAAAGCGGAGTGGTAGAGCTCTTCGATCCGGCGCCAGCGCTCAGGATCCATCCCTGCCTCCCTCCGTCATCTCGCACAGCAGCCAGTTTCTTGCCAGTTTCCAGTCGCGCTTCACCACATCGCGCGATACCTGGAGCACCTCGGCCGTTTCATCCAGGGTAAGGCCGCCAAAGAATCGCAACTCGACCACTCCTGCCTTCCGCGAATCGAATTTCTCCAGATCCTCGAGCGCCTTGTTGAGACCTACCAGATCGATCGGACAATCGGGCGACACCGGCAGAGCCTCATCCAGCGAGACCCTTTTTGCCTTGCCGCCCCGCTTTTGATAGCCGCGCGAGCGCGCCCAGTCCACCAGGATCCGCCGCATCACGTTGGCGGATATCGCGAAGAAATGAGTGCGGTCCTGCCAGTCGATCCGGTCTGCGCCCGTGAGCCGGACGTAAGCCTCGTGGACCAGTGCCGTGGTTTGCAGCGTGTGGTCTGCGCGTTCGCGCATCATATAGAAGTGGGCCAGTCGGTGGAGCTCCCCGTAGACCAGAGGGACGAGCTTCTCGAGGGCCGTCTGATCTCCGCCGCGCCAGGCCTGAAGCAAGAGTGAGACCTCCTGTGGTGAGGATCGCGTCACCGCCCCTCCTTCTGCAGAACACAGCAAGGTCAAGATTTGCGCCCATTATACACCTGTCTGCGCGCAACGTGAGCCGCCTTGCCTTCCTCGTCAGCGATTGACCTCTGAAGTTCACCTGTTTTCCCGGAATTCCCGCATTAGGGGCCGTGAGGGCGAAAAACGCCGAATGGGAGGGTCCCATGGGAAACCGGTCAAATCTCCTGTTGGTGCTTGGTCTTTATTGTATGGAAGGGATTGCGGCCCCGACCTGCCCGGCTCTCGAGGGCAGCCAGGACATCGGGGGCCGGCCGACCATCCGGGTCTGCAACGTGGCGCAGGTAGATGCAGCGATATTGCATCAGGCAAAACAAATGGCAGGGCAGATCTTCTTGCAAACGGGAATCGAGCTGCGCTGGATGGATTGTCTCGGCCGGGGCAACGATGCGAGTGCCGATGGTCGTCCGCCCGCAACCCACGAAATCGTGTTGCGCATCATCCGGCAGACGAAGCAGGCAATCGACGCGACCGGACAGTTTGTCGCCGGTCAAGCCATTCGTCCAGCTCCTGAAGCGGGCAGCGGAATGATCTCCATTTTTTACGAACGTACCGAGATGGTTGCCGAACAATTGCGGTACCAGTACCCGGAGCTGAAAGTCGAAGCGACACATGGGATCGTTTTGGGCCATCTCATGGCGCATGAGATCGGACATTTGCTGCTGCCAACCACTGCTCACGCAGCCGCGGGAATCATGAAAGCGCAGCTCGACAGCAGGGATTGGGGACAGGCAGTGCGCGGGGTTCTGCGGTTCACACAAAAGGAATCAGATCTGATCCGGCAAGGGCTGCAAAAAACAGCGACAACCGGGACCGGACCGACCGAAGACCAAACTCCACAAGGTAATAGAAAGAAAATGCATGCTCTCCGACCACTCAACCTCAATTTTGAGCGCCTTTGAAGTTGCCGCCGCCGGCCCAGAGGAAACTGTGGAAACGCTGCATCTGGGAAAGCAGGAGGGGAGGCGGAACAACGGGCGGAGTCAGCGCCGTCGACGGAATGCCTGGAAGAAACGCACGCCCTTTCATCCGGCCTGGAATGCCTCGGCCTCGCCCTCAACCAATGGAAGGTGGACGAATAAAAAGCACTCGAATTGTCAAGCGTCGTGAATCGTCGGCTGATCAACGGCGGGTGATGTAGTAATTCACCGCCGGGGTCACAAGCAGAGACAACACCATGGAGGCGGCGATACCGCCGATGACCGCGATGGCCAGCGGCTGGAGCATCTGGGAACCGGCGCCCAATGCCAGAGCCAGCGGGATCATGCCGGCAATGGTGGCGAGGGCGGTCATCAGGATTGGCCTCATCCGTCTTTCTCCCGCGGCCATCATGGCAGCCTCCGCGCCGAGTCCTTCGCGCCGATACTTCTGGTCTGCGTCGAGCAGCAGGATACCGTTTTTGGCCACAATTCCGATCACCATGATCAGGCCCATGAAAGAGGAGAGATTGAAGGTCGTCCCCGTAATCAGCAACGCCAGGAAGACTCCCGAGGTGGACAGAAGTGCCGATGCCAGGATCGCCAGCGGCGCGGCGAAATCGCCGAACTCGAACAGCAGGACGATGAAGACAAGCACGATGGCGAGGATCAGAACCACGGTGAGATCCTTGAAAGAACGCTGCTGCTCCGCATAACCGCCGCCGTATTCCACGCGGATGCCGGCCGGCAGGTTCAGGCTCGCGATCGTGTTCTGGACCGCCTTGATGCCGTCTCCCAGGCTCACTCCTTCCAGTCTGGCCGTGACCGCCAGGTCGGGCTGCAGGTTGTCCCTGCGGATTTCGGTCTGACCCGGGATTTCCGTAAGGTGAGTCAACGAGCCAAGGGTTGCCTTTTGACCCGAAGCACTCCCCAGGATCATGCTTTGCATTGCCTCCAACGAGGCTCGCGTTGCAGCAGGGAACCGGATCCGGATGGAATAGGCGCGGTCGCCGATGACCACGGGGGTAGGCGCTTCCTCGCCTTGCAGGATCGCAGCGGCGTTCATCTCCACTTCTTCGGGCGTAAACCCGGCCCGGGCGGCGACCGTTGGATTCACCTGGAAGATGGTTGCCGGACCACTGATCGTGTTTTTGATCCCGTCGAGAACATCCACCACGCCCGGAATCTTGCCGATCGCGTCCGCGACGCGCGGGCCCCACTCGTGGAGCAGGACCTCATCCGAGCTGAAGAGCTTGATCTCGACCGGTTCCGGGGCGCTCGTCAGATCGCCGATCATGTCCTGCAACAATTGAACGAACTCCACCTCGAGCATCGGGTACTGCTCGGCGATCTTCTCCCTCAGCTCCGATGTGACCTCATCAACGCTGCGGCTGCGGCGCCTCTTGAGCTTTACGGCATAATCACCTGTGTTGGCCTCGGTCACAGCGATGAGCCCGAGCTCCAGCCCCGTGCGGCGCGACGTACTTTCCACTTCCGGCATGTCCCGCAGCATCTCCTCAACCCCGGTAAGCACCCTGTTGGTTTCCTCAAGGGACGAGCCTGACGGCATCCAATAGTCGAGGATGAATCCCCCCTCGTCCATCGCGGGCAGCAAGTCGCTCCCGAGCGCGTGGTAGCAGTAGTAAGAACCGATGATCAACACAAGGCATGAAAAGGCGACGATCCAGGGGTGTTCAAGGGCACCACGCAGGGCGAGTCGATAGGCGCGCAGCGGGCGGGCCAGGAATCTGGCCTGTTCTGTGAAACCCTCATCCTGCGTGCGGACGGCGCCGCCTTGCGGTTGATCGGCTTCCGAGTTCGCCGCGGGCCTGATGCCGCCGCGTCTGCGAATCAGAAAATGGCTGAGCGTCGGCGTCCAGGTGAGAGCCAACGCCAGCGAGGTCAGGAGCGCAACGCCGACAGTCACCGCCAGCGAACGGAAAAACACGCCCGTGACGCCCGTGATCGCAATCAGCGGAAGGAGGACGACTATGGGGGTGAAGGTCGAGCCCAACAGCGGCACCCTGATCTCGCGCAGGGCGCTGCGAATCGCATCGGCCCGGCTCTGCCCGGAGTCGCGGTGCATGATGATGTTTTCCACCACGACGATGGCATCGTCGATGATCAGGCCCACGGCCGCCGCCAATCCGCCCAGCGTCATCAGATTGAAGCTCTCCCCCAGGACGCGCAGAGCGATGAAAGTCACGGCGATGGTGGCCGGTATTACCAGCCCGGCCACCAACGATGTGCCCCAGTCTCGCAGGAACAGGACCAGGATCAGCGAGGCCAGCACCAGTCCGATGAGTATGGCATCCCGCACACTGTTGATCGAGTCGTTTACGATCTCCGATTGATCGTAGAACGAATTGAGCTCGATCCCGTGCGGCAGCGTCCGGCGAATCTGCTCGATTTCCTTGTGCACTTTGTCGGCGACGGTGACGGTATTGCCGATCGGCTGGCGATAGATGCTCATCAGGACGGCGGGTTTCGCGTTTGCCGTCACGATGGTGTACACGGGTTTGTATGACGGTCTTACCGTGGCGACGTCGCCGATGCGAACTGGAATACCGGCCGGGGTCGTCTTGATGACGATGTCGGCAATCTCCTCAGGACCGTGCGCCTGGCCGCTTACGAGGCCGAGGACCAGCTGGTGATTGCGCTCCATCATGCCCGGAGAGTCCACCATGTTGGTGGTTCGCAGGGTGTCGAGCAGGGTGGGAACCGTCACGGAAGTCTGCAGGAGCTTGGTTGGATCGGGAGTAATCTCAAATTCCGGTTCCTGGCCGCCCTGCACCACTACCATGGATACGCCGCTCAGGCGGTTCAGCCGCGGCCTCAGCTCATAGGTTGCAAGCTCCCAGATCTTCGTTTGGGGGACGGTGTCCGAAGTGAGGCTGTATCCCATGATTGGAAATGCCGCAAATGTCAGCCGGTTCGACGTGATCATGGCGGTCGGCGGCAGCGATGACCGGACTTCAGCCAGCGCCGCATTTACCAGGTTGAGCGTTTGGAACATGTCCACCTGCCAGGAGAAGAACAGGCTCACTTCGGCGGTTCCGCGGCTGGTAATGGATCGAACGCCCTCGAGCCCCTGGACCGCGTTGACCGCCTCTTCGATCGGGCGGGTTACGGTCACGAGCATCTGATCAATGGGCGCGACGCCATTGTCGACGCCGATGACAACCCGCGGGAAGTCCGTCGACGGGAAAACCGCCACCGGAATTGTGAACGCCAGGTAGATGCCGACTCCGACGCAGGTCAAGATCAGGAAAATGATCGGCTTCGAATGGCGGGCGGTCCAGTGCTCTGTCTTTGCGAGGTCCCCGGCTTGTCCTTGATTCCCACGATTTTCCATCATTCTCATTTCTCGCTGGTTTTCTCGTCAGACTGCTTGCCTGGCTTCTCGGCGGTGGTCTCGATGCGCACTCTTGCGCCGTCTTCCAGACCAAGTCCGCCCACGACGATCACCTGTTCGCCCGGCTCGAGCCCTTTCAGAATCTGCACCCTGCCGGCTTCGCGAATGCCAGTCTCGATCTGCCTCTCGTGGGCCAGCGAGTCGGAACCGGCGACCAGCACGATGCTTCCTCCCTCCTTTGTCGGCAGAATCGCCGCCAAAGGCATCACGATCGCATTCTCGGCCGTCTCGGCCAGAATCGAAACTTGGACGGACGATCCCGGTTTGAAGTGTTCGCCGGGATTTTGCGCCTCCACCCAGACCTCGGCAGTCGTGCTGTTCGGATCGAGCGCCGGGCTGACCACGGTGACCTTGCCGCGCAGCTCTGCGGAGGAGTCCACGGCTGCGATCGTTGCCGGGTTGCCCACCTTCAGGAATGCCAGCTGTTCCGCCGGGACGTTGCCCCGGGCCACCACGCGGGAGATATTCATCACGGTCAGCAGCGGCGCGCCGGCGCCGGTCATTTCGCCCACATAGAGCGGCCTATCGGTGATAACACCATCGATAGGGCTCAGGATTCTGGAGTATTCCAGCTGTACTTCGGCTCCCTGGCGGCGCGCCTTTGCTGCTTCCAGTTGGGCTTGCGCCTGTTTGGTCTCTGCGTCTTTCCGGAATTTCTGCAGAGAATCGAGATGCTTCACGGCGACCTCGTACTGGCTGCGTGCCTGGACGAATGCGACATTGGCCTCGTCGACCTGCCGGCGCGGCAGCGCGCCTTGTTCCAAAAGCGCCTTGCGGCTTTCGTGCAGCTTTTGTGCCGCGTCGAGCGCCTCTTTGGCAGACTGGACGTCGGTCTGGGATTTGGTGATTTCCTCGGGCAGCGACGCCGCGGTTGTGCTCTGGAAGCTGGCCATCGCCTGGTCAACCATCCCTCGCGCTTCGGCGGCGGCTGCCTCCAGGTCCCGGTTCTCGAGCACGGCGAGCAACTGGCCCCTGCGCACGTGCGCCCCGCGATTCACGTACAGCTCGCGAATCGGGGCGCTGATTTTCGGGACCACCGTGGCCTGATCGACGGCATACAAGATACCCTGCGCATGGATCATACGCCGTATCGAAGCCCGCTGGACCGGAGCCGTCTGGACGGGGGCGACAGCTTCCGTCTCCTGCGGCTCCTGCTGCGTGCAGGCGGCGGCAAAGCATAGAATCCATAAGGATGTTGCGGTTACGATTCGATTCTGCATGGAAGGTTTCAGCATAGGTTATATGGGTTATATGGTTCCTGTGAGCGTCTGGATTGTGGCGAGCGCCAGACGATAGCGCGAGAGGCCGTCGTCATAGGCGTTGCGCGCCTGCACCAGAGTCGATTGGGCATCCACTACCTCGAGCACCGTGACTTCTCCCGCTTCGTAGCGCAAGGTCGTGAGACGGAGGCTTTCCGCGGAATCATCCATGGAGCGCCGCAGCGAGTCAAGTTGCGCGAGCGCCGCCTGCGCCTCCAGGTACAGCGCATGAAGATTGGCAATCAACTGCCTGCGAGACAGTTCGAGTTCCAGCTGTGCCTGTTGCCGGCGCATGTCGGCCTGGCGGACCTTGCTCTTGGGCGACCACCAGTTCCACACCGGTATATTCAACGTAGCCTGCGCGGATGAGCCGAGACGGTTAAGGCCCTCCTCGTCATGCACCGCAAACTGGCGCGCGTTGATGCCGAAGAAGTAATCGAAGCTGAGCGTCGGCAGGTAGGCGGCCCGCGCGATGGCAATATGGAACTCCTCCTGGCGCACGCTTTCCTCGGCGGCACGAAGCTCGGGGCTTTTCTCTCTGGCTAGAGTCTCGACCTCGTTGTAGGCAGGCAGAGGGCCGATGGCGCCGAGGTCATCCACGAGCTCGAAATCAAGCCGGTAGTCGGGAAACAGCAGCACGGCGAGCGCGATACGCGCCTTGTCGACAGCCAGCCCGGCATCCTGCATGTCGCGCTGGCGCTGCTGCAGGACCAACTGTGCCTTCAAAACATCCGCATGAGCCACCTCTCCGCCCTTCTCAAGTTTTAGAGTGATGTCGAGGAAGCTCCGAGCCTCATCCAGGGTTCGCTGGGTATTGACGGACCTCCGCTGCGCGGCCACCGCGGCATAATAATTCTGAACCACCGTGGCCACGAGGCCGCGCTCCACAATGTCCCTCTTCGCTGCCGCCAGCGATTGCGCCGCGATCGTCCTTCGATAGTCTGCCAGGCGTTCCGGCGAAAACAACTCCTGGTGCACCTGAGCCTGGCTGTTGTAGATGTGCACGCCGTCATTCGCGACGAAGATCCCGGATTCGGTACCGTTTCCCTGCGTGTAGATGTACTGATTGAAATAGTTCAGCGACGGGAGGAGCGCCGCCTTGGCTTGGGTGCGATCTTCCCGTGCCAGATTCACGTCGATGGTCGCCGATTGAAGTTGCTGGCTGTTGTCCCGTGCCCGCGCCAGGGCATCCTTCAAGTCAATCCGGACAGCGCCCTGCTGGGCTGTCCCGGGCGGGCTCTGCGCGCGAACCAGAGGCGTGAAGGCACAGCAGGCAACGATGGTCGAAATGAGAAACCTCTTTGCGCGTGCGAAGTCCATACAACTCCTTGAAATTGACGCACGACAAACGACGAATGACTGATGAAAAATCGTCGATCATCAATCGTCAATGAAGTTACTTTCCTGCCATCTCATAAACGAGAACCTTGAATGAATTGGGCACCAGCTGCGCGCGTCCTCGGCCCGGAGGCGTGCCGGGAGGCGGCGTCGCCGGCGGCGCCTGGTAGTCCGCAGCAGCGAGATAGATCTTGTGAGTTTTGGCGTCCAACGTCATCGTCCGCGAGCGCGGGGCGGTCTCGAGCGTCTGCACGACCGTCAGCGTGGCTGGAGTCTCCTCTCTGGCGATGTTGACGCTGCCGGCGCCGCCGCACGATGCGAAGGCCAGCTTCGTGCCCGGATCGAACCGGTTGGCGTCCACTCCAGCGCCGATCGGCACCGTGGCGACGACCCTGCCATTCGTGCTGTCCATCATCACCATCAGGTTGTCGCAACCGATGAAGAGCCGGTGATTCAGCAGGTCGATTGCCATGCCTGAACCTCCCTCGCCCGGGGCGGTCGGCCACTCAGCCACGATTTGATGCGTCTTGATATCGATTGCGACGACTTCGTTCCTGCTGTCGATGTTGTTGTAGACACGCCCGGCTTTTGTGTCCACCACAGCGAACTCCGGAGTGCCGGGCAGCGTGATGGTGGTGATCACCTTGCCGGATTTGGCTTCGAAGACGGTGGCCGAAGGGGCGGTTTTGTTCCGGTTGAAGGTGTAAACCTCCTGAACGCCCGGAACATACAGAATCCCATCAGGATTCTGTCCCGTGTCCACTTTGGAGACAGTCTTGAGGGTCTTGAGATCGACAATGCTGGCTTTGGATTCCGTGCCGTTGCTCGAGAAACCAAGCCCAAGTTCCGGCGCTATGGCGAAACCGTGGACTCCAGGAGTGTCCGTGATTTCGCCGACGACCTCGTCCTTGTCGGCGTCGATCACAACGATTTTGGTTCCGTGGGTGACATAGATCCTTCGGCCGGCCTCATCCGTGGCGGCGTAGTCCCATCCTCCTTCACCGCCGACGGCGATTGTCTTCAGGAATTTGTAAGGGCCCGCCGCTGGAGCCTTGGTCTGGGTAATCGCAAGCGCCGCCAGCGCCATCAACAAAAAGGCGGCAAACGGAAAGCACTCTTTTTTCATGCATGACCTCCCTCGTAATGTCGGGAACGATCGTCCCCGCGCGATGATCTCCGACCCACTGAGCGAAAAGATCGAGATCTGCCAGGACATCTTCTCATTGAGTGGAGCTGCGCAATTCTAGGCGCTGCCTTCCACTTACGCAACAGCCTTTTCCGGTTTCACTTTTTGATTTCTGGCGCAGCTTCGGATTGTCGACTCGCTGCCGGCGCCTCGGACCGCACCGCGCGCTTGCGCCAGTCCGGATAATCCTTTTCCAGCAGGCCGGCAGCGAATGGGCCCAGGTAGGTGTAGCCGGTGCGCCGCTCATATTCGACGTCGGCCAAGCGCTGCCTGACGATGCCGTCGCGGCCCACGAACATCGGGCGGTTCGAGACGATGTCGTAAAAGCGCGCCCAGATCGGCTGTGCCGCCGGATCCTCGACCAGGACGTAGTCGAAACCCCTTGGCAGGGTAGGATCGGCTTTCCGGTCCACGCGCCAGCCGCGGATTGCTGAGGAACGGAACCATTCGGCGGCCGCTTCGATGGCGCGCACGACGCCGGGGGACGGCTTTTCGATGGACATCAGGAAGCGGATGATGCCGACCGATTCACGGCCGCTGAGTGAGGGAAGCTCATATGCGCGCGCGCCGCACGGTTCGAGTGTCCTGGCGTCGTGCTGCGCACACCAGGACGTCAATCTCCCGTTCACCTTGACCTGCGCGGCCAAGATGACCTGGATACCCATTTCCACCGCTTCCGTCGCCTGCTCCCGTGTTGATCTGTCCACAAACGCAAACGGCGTTTTTGCCGTAGCGACATCCCGCAGCAATTCCATGACGTGAACCATCGCGTCGTCGTTAAAGGTGATCTGCCTCGAGTAATCGTTGCGCAGAGGGTAATACTGAGGCCAGCCGCCGTTGGGATATTGCGCCGCCAGGAGGAAACGGATGCCGGCCAGTATCCCCGCTGCAAGTGACTGCCGCCCCGTCGACTCGTACACTCGAGCCAGGAAGCGGATCTGGGTGGTCGTGGCGTCGTTGTCGACCGTCGAGTCGTTGAGCCCTTTTTCCCCCTCAACGCGCGCTCGGCCCGAATCTGAAAGCGGCACGGCCATGTCGATGTTCTTGGGCCAGCCGCCGCTCTTCCTCTGATAGAGGAGGACGTTTTCGCCTATGCGCAGGGCCTCGGCGCTGCCATACCATTTGGCCGGCTGATTCATGCACCGGGACCAGGGGAGTGCAGCCGCTCGGGCAGCGCCGGCGGACGATGACGGCGCCGTTGTGAAGCTCCAGACCGGGCCGATGATGATTCCGGAGCGGGTCAATTCGTCGACGCGCCAATAATATGTGATGCCGGGGGAGAGAGGGCCGGGCTCGTATTGGAGCCGGGCCATTTCTTCACGGAATATCGGCGGATTGCTGTTGCCGAAGAAGAGGCGATGCGAGGTTGCGTCGCGGACAGGAACCCAGCGCAGCACGACCTTTCCGGGATCGACCAGCCGGGCACGATCCGCAGGTTCCGGCATGCCGGCGCCTTGAGGATCGCGTGCGGCTGCGCTTGAAATTGCGGATGCCAAACACAGTGTGACCATCATCGTCATCATGGCAATGCCTCATGCGCCAGGCGGTCACCAGCCGCCGCGCAGTATGAATGCCGTTGCAATCCATGCACCTTCCGGCGAGGGTTTCTCAAAATCCTGGGATAGCCTTAGGCTCTGTCTGTGCCAAGCCCTCCCATGCAGCAGAGGCCGATGCAGGCGCAAAGGAGGATCTTTCTTATTGGATGGCGCAGGGTGCCCATGACAGCAGCGATTATACCAGCAGGGGGCTAAGAGGGGGCATGCTGCGTTTTCGGCTTGCAGCTGCCGGGCGAGTGCCTGGCGATTCAAATCGGAGTACCCGCCCTTCGCTTTGCTGTGGACAGAGTCAACATTGTTGGCTTAGGCTGCTGTCCGAAGAATCACTGCGCCGGATCAGACGATCGGGTCCGGCTGGCCCTTGCGGCATACCTTGTCCTGAGTGAGGCAAGTCATGAAAAACATCATTGCTCTATCTGCATTGATATCCCTGCTGATCATTGCCCCCGTTGTGGCGGCACAGGAGTCGCGTGCCACCATAGGCGGTACCGTGCTCGATCCGAGCGGCGCCGCAATTCCGAACGTGCGCATCACCCTCACTGAAGTGCGCACCGGAGTGAAGACGTTTGCGACGTCCGACAGCGTCGGCCATTACAACCTACCGTTTCTCCCTCCCGGGGAATATGAGATCCAGGCGGAGATCTCCGGATTCAAGACTTTTGTCCGCAAGGGAATCCGGCTTGCTTCAAGCGATCACCCGGTGCTCGATCTCAAAATGGAGATCGGGCAAGTATCGGAGTCCGTGACCCTAGTTGCCGAGTTGTTTTTAAGGGACAGGCTACACGACTCCCGAATCAAGGGCAGGACAAATGGTTCGGTACCTGCGAGTTCGGGAGTCGCGTAGCCTGTCCCCCGAATCTTGGAAAAATCGACGGTGGCTCTGCTGAGGTTGTTCCGCTTTCTGCGCAATTCCGCAGGCGCACTCACCCTGTCGTTCCTTTTGCTGCTGGCGTCTACCGGCCTGGGATTGGTACAGCCGCGGCTGATCGAATACGCCATCGACAACGGCATCAAAAGCGGCAGCGCAAGGGCCATCGCCTGGGGTGCAGCCGGCATCATCCTCATCGCCGTTCTGGCAGCGGCGCTCAACCTGGCATCCGGCTACAAGCTGATCAAATCGTCGCAGAGAATGGGCTACGACATGCGCAACGCCCTGTACCGCAAGGTCATGAGCTTCTCGTTCGAGAACCTGGACCGCTGGCGGACCGGCGAATTGATGGTCCGCATGAATTCGGACGTCAACATGGTGCGCATGTTCGTGCGCATGGGGGTTTTCATCATCGTTCAGTCCGTCATCATGATCTTCGGGACCGTCATCGCCATGTACCTCACCGATCCCGGGCTGGCAGGCATCATGGCCGTATTCATGCCTCTGACGCTGGCCATGTTCCTTGTTGCCGCGACCTTCATACGCCCGCTTTTCATGAGAATCAGGACCGCGCTGGATGAGCTGAACAACACGCTTCAGGAAAACCTTGCGGGCGCAAAGATCGTCCGTGCGTTCGCGCGTCAGCGCCAGGAAGTGGAGAAGTTCGGCATACGCAACAGGGACCTGTTTCACATCAGCCGGAATGTCGGCTATAAGCTGTCCCTCTTCTTCCCGATGTTTCTTCTCATCGCGCAGCTGGCCACCCTGATCGTCTTGTGGTTGGGTGGCACGGCACTGATCGGGACTTCCGGTGCCGGGGCAGTCACAAACCTGACCCTGGGCAAGCTGGTCGCTTTCAACAATTACGCCATGATGGCCATGTTCCCCCTACTGATGCTCGGGATGGTGCTCAATTTCATCAGCATGGCGATGGCCTCGGCCATCCGCCTGGACGCCCTGTTTCAGGAAAAGCTGGCAATTGAGGAAAGACCCGGGGCACGCCGCCTTCCCTCCCTGAAAGGGAAAGTGGAATTCCGCAATGTCTCCTTCCGCTATGGCGAGGGGGAAAGGGCTTTGAGCAACATTGATCTGGTCATCCGGCCCGGCGAGAAATTGGGCATGATCGGCGCCACCGGAGCGGGCAAGTCCAGCCTGGTGCACCTGATTCCCAGGTTTTACGATCCCGAAGAAGGCAGCGTGCTTCTCGACGATGTGGATGTGAGGGACCTGGCCTTCGACACCCTGCGCACGCGCGTGGCCATGGTGCTCCAGGAGACCGTGCTTTTCAGCGGCACGATCCGCGCGAACATGACGTTCGGCGCTCCCGGCGCAAGCCAGTCCGACCTGGATCGCGCCGCGGAGATCGCCTGTGCCACAGAGTTCATCAAGGAGAAACCCGAAGGCTGGGACGCATCCGTGGGCGAACGCGGCGCCGGCCTTTCCGGGGGGCAGCGGCAACGGGTGGCCATCGCCCGGGCCATTGCGGCGAAGCCGGACGTCCTGATCCTGGATGATGCGACTTCCTCGCTGGATGCCGCGACCGAGCGGCGCATCGTGCAGGCGCTTTATCGCGAATTCGCAGAGCGGACGGCGATCATCATCAGCCAGAAGATCAATACCGTGCGCTACGCAGACCGGATCATGGTCATGGAAGACGGCCGCATCATCGCGGCCGGGACTCACGAGGAGCTACTGGCGGCCGACCGGACCTATCGCACCATTTTTGAGACGCAGTCGGGCTCTGCAGCCGTTCGCGGGAGGCCTTCATCATGAGCAACGCCAGGACCCCGGCCAGAGTACCCCAGGGACCGCCCCGCGGCGGCCCCATGATGGGTTCCGTGCGCATCGAGGCTCCCAGGGACTATCGCGGAACCCTCCGTCGCCTGCTCCGCTATTTCGGAGCCAAAAAAGCCCTGATCGTTGCATCCACCGTGTTCATCGCAGCCGGTACCCTGCTGCGCACCCTCGTGCCCGCCCTCATCGGAGACGCGATCCAGTACGACCTGGAGCTTTCCAGAAATCTCCCCGATTTCATCGGCCGGATGGAAATCGTGCTCGCGACCATCCTGGGAGCCTGGATTGCCGATGCGGGTGCGGGCATTCTGATGACCCGCCTCTCCAATCACATCGTGTACCGCATGCGGGCAGACTCGTTTGCCCATGTCCAGACTCTTTCCATGGGCTCCTTCGACAAGCGGGGAATCGGCGACTTCATCAGCCGCATGACCAATGACGTTGAGATGGTCTTCAACGCCATGAACAACGGTTTCTCCGGCCTGGTCGGTGGACTGCTTTCCATGATCGCAGTCCTGGCCGCCATGTTTGTTCTTTCTGTCCCCCTCTCCTTTGTGGTCATCGCCGTGGTGCCCGTAATGGCGGTCCTGACCGGAATCATGGGCAAGAAAATCCGCGGTGCCTTCCGCAGGAATCAGGAATGCGTCGGCCGGCTGACCGCCAACATCGAGGAATCGCTTTCAGGAATCAAGGTCACAAAAACCTTCAGGCGCGAGGAATCCGAGTTCGCCAGGTTTGAAAGAGTGAACGATGAAAGCCAGCGGGCGGGCGTGGAAGCCGAGTTGATTTCTTACGGGTTCATGCCCCTGATGAACATCATGACGTCGCTCACCCTCGGCCTGATTGTCGGCGTCGGCGGCTATCTGGCGCTCCACCGGACGGGAGGAGCCGCCACGGCCGGCGGTGTCTCGGTAGGTCTCCTGACCGCGTTCATCCTGTATTCCCAGCGCTTTTTCGAGCCACTGCGCCAGATCACCCAGATCTACAGCATGGTGCAATCGGCCCTGGCGGGTGCCGAGCGTCTGTTCGAAATGATGGACATGAAGCCGGAGGTCGTCGAAAAAGCCGACGCCCTGCCCTTGAGCCATGTCAGGGGTGCCGTCGAATTCGATGACGTCGGCTTTGCATATGAAGAAAGCAAAACAGTCATCGAGAATATTTGCTTCCGCGCCCATCCCGGGCAGGTCGTGGCGATCGTCGGGCCCACCGGCGCGGGAAAAACCACGCTCATCAATCTGCTGAGCCGGTTTTATGATGTCCGCACGGGACGCATCACGATTGACGGCGCCGATATTCGGGATATCAGGGTGGACGACCTGCGCACGAGCATGGGCATAGTCCTGCAGGAACCTTTTTTCTTTGCCACGACAATCCGCGAGAACCTGTTGTATGCCCGTCCCGAAGCGACGGAAGAGCAGATGATCTCGGCAGCCAGAACCGCCAACGCCCACTCCTTTGTGTCGCGCCTGCCGCGCGGCTATGATACGCAGCTCTCCGAGCGCGGCAATAACCTCTCCCAGGGGGAACGCCAGCTTCTCGGCATTGCCCGGGCCATCCTTGCCGACCCGCGCATTCTGGTCCTGGACGAAGCCACCTCGAGCGTGGACAGCTTGACCGAGTCTCACATTCAGGAGGGCCTGATGCGCCTGATGAAAGGGCGCACCAGCTTCATCACTGCCCACCGCCTTTCGACCATCCGCCATGCGGACCAGGTTCTGGTTGTCCATAACCGCCACATCATCGAGTCGGGCACGCACGACCAGCTGATAAACAAACCCAATGGTTTCTATGCCATGCTCTATGGCCTGCAGGAGCAGCAGCCTGAAGTCCTCGAGTCCGATTTCGCGGCGGAGTAGACAGGACCGCAGTACTCGTCGGGAACAGCTTCTCATGCGTCATGGCGCACCCGGTGGCGGACGCTGTCTGTTTGACGCGGTGCAGTTCAGAGGCGCTCGCAGAGCAGGCTGAAGAAGTCCTTCACGGTGCGGCCGCTCAGGAAGACGGGCTTGCCGAGGAGGCGGGCCAGGTCTGCCGGCGACCGGTCGTCAACGAAGACGCCATCGGCTTGCGAGACTGATTCATTCGGAATGATGACAAAATCCCCAAGCGTGCGGCCTGCGAGGGCATGAAGAAAATCCGCGCCGGCAAGCAGTCCTGCCACCGTGATGCCCTTCCCCATGAACTGATTCTCCACAGCAACGGCCTTGAGGCCGCATCCCCACTTGCGGTTGAACTGATCTGCGCACTGCCGCAGAAACGGGTGGAAAAGCCGTCCGGTCGCCAGCGTGCCGCGCAGGTGCGGCCTCGGTTTGCGCCGCCTCGCCAGGTTCCGTGCGAACTCGCCGGTGAAGCGCCGCACCATGCCGACGCCATCCTCGATCTGCGCAAAGTCATCATAATAGCCGGCTTCAGGAATCGGTATCCCGCCTTGAATGTAAAACTCGTCTGCAAGGTACGCGAAACCCCGCCCCGTCTCCCGCCGGAACTGCCGCTGCCATGGAGCGACCTGGCGGATGACCTCGCGGCTGAAATTCGGGGTGACCGGCGCGAGGAGTTTGCGCGCCTCCCCGTAATCCGAGAGGCCGAGGGGAACGATGGCGACCGAGCTGACACCGGGATAATACGCGTAGAGGTCAAAGACCGTCCTGGCCAGGTGCTCGCCGTCGTTGACTTTCGGCATGAGTACGATCTGGGCGTGAATCCGGATGCCGCCACCGATCAGCCTGCGCAGCTTGTGCGCCAGGTCGTCGCCTTTTTTGCGGCCCAGAATCATCGTGCGCAGGTCGGGATCGGTCGCATGGACTGAAACGTAGAGCGGCGACAGAGCCTGTTCCACGATGCGGTCCAGTTCGGGCCCCGGCACGTTGGTCAGTGTGATGTAATTGCCGTGCAGGAAAGAAAGCCGGTAGTCGTCGTCCTTGACCTTCAGCTGTTTGCGCACCCCGGGAGGAAGCTGGTTGACGAAGCAAAACAGGCAGGAGTTGTTGCAGGTTCGGGTGCGGAAATCCTCGACCTCGATACCCAGGCTCCGGCCGTCGGCCAGATCCGCGCGGATACGCTCCACCCCGCCCCCGGCCCTCATCACGGCCAACTCAACAGCATCCTCCGCCAGATAAAACCTCAGAGCGAGTTCGTCCTGGACCGGATGCCCGTTGACTGCCAGGATTTCATCATTCGCGGCCAGGCCGGCGGCGACGGCAGGCGACCCCGGATCGACCTTCCGGATCCTAATCCCTCTTGTTGCCACTGTCCGGTTCCGCACTCTGATAGGACCCGATAAGCACCACCGAGCGGTAGAAATAATGCAGTCCTGATGCCACCGTAACCAGGAGTGTGGCGTAGATCAGCGGGTCCAGAAGGGGTGTGACGGCCGCTGAAAAATTGGCGAGCAGGACAACTGCCACCGTGATGAGCTGGGCGGCGGTGGTGCACTTGCCCAGGAAACTGGGCGGGAATTCGGTGTGGCGGGTCTGGAGATGGATAATCAAAGCTGCCAGTGCGATCAGCAGGTCCCGGCTGATCGAAGTGACGGTGAGCCAGATGGGGATGTGAAATGCGACCGGTACCGTTGGGATGGTCAAGGTGACGAAGGCCGCCGTGAGCAGCAGCTTGTCGGCCATAGGATCCAGAAACGAGCCCAAAACGGTCTTCTGCTTCAGCATGCGCGCCAGGAGCCCATCCAGGCCGTCGGTAAGACCTGCCAGGATAAGGACCAGCATCGCGCTCCGTGGATGACCGTAGATGATTAGCAGCACGAAGCAAGGGATAAAGATCATCCTCAGAATCGTCAGCTGGTTGGCGTAGGTCAGCATCGCTGAAAGCTCCCTGGAGAATTGATAGCAGATTCAGCGGCATCGTTCACCATCAAAATGATGCCGAAAAGGAGACAATCCTCTTTTCCCGGTTTGCCGCACCCAGAGTGGACTGCACCCCTAAGGTGAGACAAGAAAACCAGGGACAGATAAACAAGTTTGAGCAGGGGTTGGGGGTGTGGGGGAAGGGGGCAGCCAGC
>Ga0316620_10000020_pt1 | contig 77108 bp, 69 predicted proteins | sample OWC_Aug_M1_C1_D5_FD_207651 | JGI IMG/M metagenome (GOLD analysis project Ga0316620, IMG submission 207651) | Wetland soil microbial communities from Old Woman Creek delta, Ohio, United States - OWC_Aug_M1_C1_D5_B | ecosystem: Environmental > Terrestrial > Soil > Wetlands | place: USA: Ohio...
TTCTGCTTGTTGGTCATGATGGAAAAGGCCATCATGAGGGTATCTTCCTTGCTCAGCTTGCCGAAATCGCCGAGCGGCAGGAGCTCGCCGCTTATGCGGACGTGCGGAAATGAACCGACCTTGAGATGCAGATCGGAGGCACCCTTGGACATCATGGTTCTCAGGAGAGTATCGAGATTCATTGGCATCCTCGCAGTTAGGACCCACGGCAACGCAATGTTAGGGTCGGCCTTTGTGGCTGTCAAGCCGAATTACTTGCGCTCAAAGGCTTTCCCTTGACTGTACCACACCCTTTCCGTAAGATTTGTGACCTATGGACATGGAATCGATTCCGCAGGAAGAAAGCTCCCTGCCCGCATCCGGGGGAATCCTGAAGACCGCTGTCGCCTGTGTGGCGGGATTCCTGGTGCCGGGCCTCGGTCATGCTCTGTTGCGCAAATGGGATCGCGCCCTGGTTTTTCTTGCCGCGATCTGCGTCATGTTTTTCCTCGGCATCCGGTTGCAGGGAAGGCTCTTCAGTCCCGATTTCTCCGAGTTCTTTGCGATTCTGAAGTTTGCTGCAGAGGCAGGGGGCGGCTTGCTGTACTGGCTTTCCTGGTTGCAGGGTCTGGGGACGGGCAATCCCGCCGCTTATAGTTATGGTTTCGGCAATGTCTTCATGTATACGGCAGGCTTGCTGAACATGCTGGTCGTCGTTGATGTTTTTGACATCGGGATGGGAAGGAAAAAGTGAACAATCACTTCCTGCTCATGGTGATTTTCAGCGCGCTGGTCTCGCTGGTGTTTGTCTTCCTGACGAAGAACGGCGCCCGAGATCGAATCAAGTATTTTTTCTATCTCTTTGGATCATTTATACTTTTGTCTGTCCTTGCGGGCTGGATCATGTACCCGTTTCCCTTCTGATACGCTGAAGCCGGGGTGCTGCTGGAGCGCTCCCTGTCTTCAAGGCGGGAAAAGAAGGCAGGTGTGAGGTGCGCCGTGACGTTTGCCGGCAAAGCCGCCATTGTCAGCGGAGGCGCGAGAGGCATCGGCCGGGCTATCTGCCTCGAACTGGGCCGGCAGGGTTGTGATGTCGCGTTTAATTACGCACAGAGCGCCGAGCAGGCAGAGACGCTGGTCGCCGAGCTGACAAATCTGGGGAGAAAAGCACGCGCCTTTGCCGTGGATGTCTCGGACTGTGACGGCGTGAAACACATGGTGGCGGAGGTAAGGCAGGATTTTGGACGGATTGACTGTCTGGTCAACAATGCAGGCATCCTACGCGACAGCTTGCTCCTGGCCATGAAGGAAAAAGAGTGGGATGATGTCATCGGCACAAACCTCAAAGGAGTTTTCAATTTCGCCAAACCGGTCGTCAGCCTGATGCTGCGTTCGCGATCGGGAGCCATCCTCAACATTACGTCTGTGAGCGGCATAATCGGAATGGCCGGTCAGACAAACTATGCCGCCTCGAAAGCCGGCATGATCGGCTTCACCAAAGCCCTGGCCAAGGAGGTGGCGGGCCGCAACATCACTGTAAATGCGCTGGCGCTCGGCTTGATTGCTACCGACATGACCGCTTCGCTTCCCGAAAAGTACAGGGAAAAAGCTCTGGAAATGATCCCCCTGGGGCGCTTCGGCACGGCCGCGGAAATCGGCAGGATTGCCGCTTTCCTGCTGTCGGATTCCGCACGCTATATCACCGGCCAGGTGATCCAGGTGGACGGCGGACTCGCGATGTAAGCGACCATCCCGCATGCTCCCCGCGGTCTCTCCTGAAACGGCACAACGTCATCTCCAGCGCGATCATGCCCGAAATAATGTTGGCACTTGTTCCTCCTGAGCCGTTAGACTGACAGGAGGGAATCACGCTTGGCCGAGATCCCGGCGCTCCGTACGCAGCCTTTTCCGTGCCAGCCTGCAGACGCACCGGCTGACCTGGGGGAGACTGCCGCCCTGCTGTCGACCATTCTGGGCAGGGGGCGCGTGAGTATCGCAGCCGCGGCATCCTCGCGCAGGTTGTTGCGCCACTTCGGCACAGCGGTGGCACTGACGATGGCTTCCGAGGAGGAAATCCGTCAGGGGGGTAGGATATCCCACAGGCAGGCGGCCGCTTTGCGGGCGGCCCTGTCGCTCGGCAGGCAACTTTGCTCCGCGCCGTTGCGGCCCGGCCAGCGATTTGCCAACAGCCGGGACCTTTTCCTGCGCTACCGGGCGCAGTTCTTCGCGGCGAGCCGGGAGTACTTCATGTCTTTGCACCTCAACTCGAAAAACCAGCTGATCCGCGAGGTGCTGGTATCGGTCGGCAGCCTGAGCACATCCGTCGTGCATCCGCGCGAGGTCTTCTCGGCCGCAGTGCGCGACAGCACGGCGGCCCTCATTTTCCTTCACAATCACCCCTCCGGCGACCCCGCGCCGAGCCGCGAGGATCTCGATTGCACCCAACGGTTGTGCCGGGCCGGCAAAATTCTGGGAATTCGCGTTCTGGATCACATCATTCTGGGACATGAGGATTACTTCAGCTTCGCGGATGCCGGGCAACTTCAGGACTCTTCCGGCATATGAAGATCGGCATATATATCCACATCCCGTTCTGCATTTCGAAGTGCGGCTACTGCAGCTTTGTTTCCCGTCCTTGGGACGAATCGCTGGCCGACAGGTATTGCCGCGCGGTGGTGCGTGAGGTGAACAGCTTTGCCGGGGCGAGCCCGTCCCTGACGTATCAGGTGGACAGCATCTTCTTTGGTGGCGGAACGCCCAGCATCCTCTCTGCTGAGCAGATAACCTCCATCGCGGACGCAGTTCGCCGCAATTTCGCAATTCTGCCATCATGCGAATTCTCGATCGAGGCCAATCCGGGGACCTTGACTGAAGAGAAGCTGATCCGCTGCCGTGCCATCGGAATAAACCGCATATCGCTGGGTGCTCAGAGCTTTTCCGATGCCGAACTTGCCGCCGCCGGCCGCATTCACGGGGCCGACCAGATTGCGGCCTCCTTCAAGCTACTGCGGGGGTGCGGTTTTGACAACGCGGGCCTCGATCTGATCCTTGGCCTGCCGGATCAGACGGAGCACGCGTGGATGGCGAACCTTGAACACGCCGTTGCCCTGAAACCCGACCATTTGTCCGTGTACATGCTGGAATTGCATCCGGAACTGCCACTCTTCCGCGCCGTGCAGAGCGGTGCATGCCGCATTCCGGATGAGGACGCGATCGCCGATTGGTACCTGCGGACCCTCGATTATCTCGAGGACCGCGGCTACGGACAGTACGAAATCAGCAATTTCGCCCTCCCGGGTTGCGAATGCCGGCACAATCTGAAATACTGGCTGCGCGAGCCGGTTCTGGCTTTCGGCGTGGCCGGGCACTCGCATGACGGGATGACCCGATATGCGAACACCTCGAGCCTCGTGACCTACTTGAACCGCGTGGCAAACGGCAGGTCGCCCGTCGAGTGGCGGGAATCCCTCGGAGCGGAGCGCGCCTTCGAGGAAACGCTGTTCCTGGGTTTGCGATTGCGTTGCGGGCTTGATTGGGAGGCAGTGCGCCGCAGCGCTTCACCCGGACGCCTGGCTGCCTGCGGAACCGTACTGCGGGAAATGGCCGCGGCGGGACTGCTGGAATGGCGCGGCAGCAGAGTCCGACTGACGCGCCGCGGGATGCTTCTTGCCAACGAGGTCTTCCAGCATTTTGTACGCCAGGATGCCAGGGAAGGGAGTCAGGGGGACCCGGTGGAGCCGCGGCCCGTTCCGCTTCGGCCGTGAGTGTCCGGGAGCGGCGCCCCGGTTTTTCGCATATTCTTGCGGGGATGGTACAACATGGCCAATTCGATCATCGATCTGAGAAGCGACACGGTGACAAAGCCCACTCCGGAAATGCGCGTGGCGATGGCTGCCGCCGAGGTCGGGGATGATGTCTATCTGGAGGACCCGACCGTAAACCGCCTGCAGAAGCGGGCTGCCGCGATCTTCGCTAAAGAAGCAGCGCTGTTCGTCCCCAGCGGTACGATGGGGAATCAAATCGCCATCCGCCTGCACACGAGCCCGGGCCAGGAAGTGATCACGGAAAGGCAGGGGCATATTTTCAACTATGAACTGGCTGCGATGGCCGCCATCAGCGGCGTCCTGGCTCGTCCGGTTGCCGCTCCCCACGGCGTCCTGGACTGGGACCTGATCCGGCCAGCCCTTGCGCCGGACATTTATTACCGCGCGCCGACGGGCTTGATCGCGCTCGAAAATACGCACAACATGGCGGGGGGGACGGTCTATACGGCCGCGCAGATCGAGGATATCTGCCGGAACGCGCATGGACTGGGATTGCCGGTTCACATGGACGGAGCGCGGATCTTCAATGCCGCAGTGGCGCTCTCGACCGATGTCGCGACGCTGTGCCGCTCCTGTGATTCCGTCATGTTCTGTCTGTCCAAAGGGCTTGCCGCTCCGGTCGGTTCGATGCTCGTCGGATCCGCCGCGTTTGTAGACAGAGCCCGTCGCGTGCGCAAAATGCTCGGCGGAGGGATGCGCCAGGTAGGAGTCCTGGCTGCCGCAGGTCTGATTGCGCTTGAGAAGATGCCGGCGCGGCTGGCGGAGGACCACGAAAACGCCCGGATCCTGGCACAGGAACTCAGCGACCTCCCTGCGCTAGACGTCCGGCCCGAGCAGGTGCGCACGAACATCGTGGTTGTCGGAATCGCGCGTACCGGGCATGACAGCAGCAAGATGGTGGCGCTGCTCAAAGCACAGGGCCTGCTCGCCGGCACGGTGGATGCCGCTACTCTGCGCCTGCTGACCCACCTGGACGTCAACCGCGAACAGATCCACCGGGCGGCCAGCATATTCAGGGACGTCGTGCAGGGACAGGGAAGTTGACCGGATGAACGGCAGCATGGTGGAATGCGTACTGGCGGGCGATTTTCGCGCCGTCGCCCGTTTGATCACCCTCGTCGAAAACGGCGAGCCGGAAGCGGCTCCCTATATGCGGCAGTTGTTTGCGCATACCGGGAAGTGCCTGTCCATCGGCATCACCGGCGCTCCGGGTACGGGCAAGAGCACGCTGGCCGACCGGCTGGCCGGTCACTATCGGAACATGAATCAGAAAGTGGGAATCATTGCCGTCGATCCCACGAGCCCCTTCACCGGAGGGGCGATTCTTGGCGACCGCATCCGCATGCAGTCGCGGTCCCTGGACCATGGCACCTTCATCCGGAGCATGGCGACAAGAGGAAACCTGGGCGGGCTGTCACGTGCTACTGCGGATGTGCTTTTGATCATGGATGCCGCCGGTTTCGACATTGTCCTGGTTGAAACGGTCGGCGTCGGCCAGGACGAGGTTGAAATCGCACGCACGGCGCATATAACCCTGGTCCTTCTGGTGCCTGGCATGGGAGATGATGTTCAGACCATGAAGGCGGGAATCATGGAAATCGGCGATATCTTCGTCATCAACAAGGCCGATCATGCCGGTGTCGAGCGCATCGAAGCCGAGTTGAACGCGCTCATCGCCATCTCGACCCGTCCCGACGGCTGGAAACCGGCAGTGGTGAGGACTGTCGCCTCTGACGGGATTGGCGTGGACCGGTGTGCGCAGTCGGTCGAGGCGTGGCGTGAAGCCCAGAAGCGCTCGCCCTATCAGCAGGAGAAGGCGCTGCAGGTTCAAAAAGAGCGCCTGCTCGATCTGGTCCGGTCGGAAATCCAGCGGAGCATGTTGCGCGATCCGAGGACGGCGGACCGCATGATGGAGTTGGCGCTGCAAATCGTGGAGCGCCGGATAGATCCCTATTCCGCTGCCGAGCGGTTGCTGGCTTCTTGGAGGGCATCGGCCCAGCGTGATGTACCGTAGTAATTCGCACCCCTGCCGGCGCCGGAGGAAGCAGGCAGGCGGCGCCCGACGGATTAGGAGCCGGGCTTGTTTCGGAGAGTCGATCACATCGCAATAGCAGTGCGCTCCCTGCAGGAAGCATGCGGAATCTATGCGCTTGTGCTGGGACTGGACAACTGGACGTTTGAAGAGATCGCGGACCAGGGAGTCAGGGTGGCAATGCTGTCGGTCGGCGAGAGCCGCATCGAGTTGCTTGAAGCCACCACCGCGGATTCCCCCGTGGCGGCCTTCCTTGCGAAGCGGGGCGAAGGCTTCCATCACATCTGTTTCGAAGTCGAGGATTTGGCTGCAGAAATCACGAGACTGAGGACCGCGGGCATGCGACTCGTCGATTCCTACCCCCGGAGCGGCGCCGGAGGCAGAGAAATCGCATTTCTCCATCCTTCGAGCACACCGGGCGTCATGATAGAACTGTCACAATCTCCCACTCGTATCATCCCACATACCGGATCAGAATAGGACGCTATGGAAAAAGCCAAAATCGGAATCATCGGTGGAAGCGGTCTGTATGAGATGGCGGAACTTACGGACCGGCGCGAGGTTGCCATGGAAACGCCGTTCGGCCCCCCTTCGGATCCCCTCGTGCTCGGGAAACTCGGCGGCAGAAACGTCGCTTTTCTGGCCAGGCACGGCAAGGGGCACCGCCTCATGCCCTCGGAACTCAATTTCCGCGCCAACATATATGCAATGAAGCTTTTGGGCGTGGAGCGCATCCTTTCCGCGAGTGCCGTGGGCTCGCTCAAGGAAGGATTGGCACCTCTCAGCATATTGATGCCGGACCAGTTCATCGACCGGACACGCACGCGCGTATCCACCTTCTTCGGCAACGGGCTGGCTGCACACGTCTCCTTTGCGGACCCGGTCTGTCCTCAGCTGCTCGATCAGGTGCACCGTTCCGCAGCAAAAGCGGGGATTCCCGCCACAAAAGGAGGAACCTACGTCTGCATGGAAGGGCCGGCCTTTTCCACCAGGGCCGAGTCCTTCCTGTACAGGAGTTGGGGGGCCGATGTCATCGGCATGACCAACCTCCAGGAAGCGAAGCTGGCGCGCGAAGCCGAGATCTGTTACGTCACGCTTGCGCTTGTCACCGACTATGATTGCTGGCATGAATCCCATGCGTCGGTCACCGTCGACATGATTACCGGCAACTTGATAGAAAACAGCCGCAATGCGCAGGCGATCATCCTGCAGACCGTCAGGGACCTGGTTGAGGAGCGCAGTTGCAGCTGCGGGGAAGCGCTGAAGAATGCCTTCATAACCGACAAGTCGCTCGTGCCGCCGGAGACACGGCGAAAACTCGATATCATCGTGGGCAAGTATTTTGCCTGAAGGCAGCGGTACGGTCCGTGGAGGGCATCATGGGTATTCTTGTAGTAGGCTCGGTTGCGCTTGACTCCGTCCAGACACCCTTCGGCCGCGAGCAGGAGATTCTCGGCGGCTCCGCCGTCTATTTCAGTATAGCCGCGAGCTACTTTACAAACGTCAGCGTCGTCGCAGTCGTCGGCGAGGATTTTCCGCAGGCGCACGTGGCCTTTTTGCAGAAGTTCGGTATTGACACCGCCGGGCTCGAGAGGAAACCCGGCCGCACCTTTCGCTGGCAAGGGGAATATTCATTCGATCTGAACACCGCCCGGACGCTCGACACACAGCTCAATGTCTTCGCGGAGTTTTCACCCAAGCTGCTTTCGCAGCAGCGTACTCTCGAATATCTCTTCCTGGGCAACATCGATCCCGATCTCCAACGGAAGGTCCTGGAGCAGATGCAACGCCCCAAGATCGTTGCCTGCGACACGATGAACTATTGGATCGAGCGCAAGCCGGAGTCGCTGCGCAGGATGGTGGCGCTCGTTGACATCCTGATCATCAACGATGCCGAGACCAGACAAATGGCGGGCGAGGCCAACCTGATCCGTGCGGCCAACGTCATCCTCGGCTGGGGGCCCAGGGCCATTGTGATCAAACGGGGTGAGTATGGCGCGCTGATGATTGACCGGGAGGCGGCCTTCGGCGCGCCGGCATTCCCGCTTACCGATGTGGCTGATCCCACCGGGGCGGGAGACTCGTTTGCAGGAGGGTTTATCGGCTATCTGGCGGCAACAGGCACGCAGGATTCGGCCGCCCTGCGCAAAGCTGTAGTTTTCGGCTCGGTTATGGCATCTTTTAACGTGAGTGAGTTCGGGCCGCGACGGCTGGCAGCCCTTACCTATCCGGAGATCGAGGGCCGTTTCCGGGAGTTCCGTGACCTCACCCGATTTGAGGATATCTGACGGCATACGGAGCAACTGCAGCGGAGAAAACCATGATACCTCGGCATCCGTCGTTTTCCTGCCTGATCGCCTTGATCTGGTTGCTGGTGCCGGCACACACCTCGCTCGCAGGGCAGAAAAAGAAGATAACCCCCGATCAGGAAGTAAAAACCTACCAGGAAGCCAAGGCATGGTTCATGAAGGCCGAGGCCATGATAGGCACGGCCAAGGAGAACAGCGAGGAGCAGGCGGCGCTTTTCAGAAAGGCGGCTGAGATCAAGCCTGATTTTATTGAGGCGCACTTCAACCTCGGCCTCATCTATGCAAGCCAGCACAAGCCAAGGGAGGCCGCTGCCTCCTTTGAGACGGTCCGCAAGCTCAACGCAGACTTTGAAGGGATCCATCAGCTCCTGGCTGCGACCTACCGGGATCTGGGCAGGAACGAAGATGCGCTTTCAGTTCTCCAGGAAGGGCTGAAGCGACAGCCCAAGAACGTGCAATTAATGAGACCCCTGGCATTTCTCCAGCTGCGCAGCGCGGACGAGCTGTCAGCCTTGCCGACCTTCCTGGCCATTCTCGAGATTGATCCGAAAGACACGGATACCCGGACGAATCTCGGCATTCTGTATCAAAAGCACAATCGGTGGGAAGAGGCCGCAGAGTGCTACAGGACAGTGTTGCAGGAAGAACCCGCAAATTTCACGGTTCACTTCAATTTGGCCCTTGTTTTGTTCCGCCTGAATAAGCTCGATGATGCTGCACTCGAGATGGAGACGGCAAAGAGCCTGTCCCCCGGAAACGCGGAAGTACTGGAGCGTCTCGGCGACATCTACTCCTATCAGAACCATCACGACAAGGCGGCTGCGTCGTATCAGGCCGCGGCTGCAAAGGAACCCAAGAGAGCGGAACTCTTCACCAAACTGGCCTTCAGCCTGGCGAAAGTAAAACGGAATGCCGAGGCCGCTGCGGCGCTGGAACAAGCGGTCGCGATCGATGCCAACAACGCCGACGCCTACTATATGTTGGGCGACCTTTATACCGAGCTGCAAAGGTACCAGGAGGGTATCGCGGCGTATCAGGCGTCGCTGAAGCTGAAGCCTGACCAGAAGGAGGTGCACTACAATCTGGGCACGCTTTTCGCAGAAAGGAAATTGCTAAGCGAGGCGCGTGCGGAGCTGAAGGCCGCGGTGGACCTCGATCCGGATTATGCTGCCGCTTGGGCGAACCTTGGGATCGTCTGTGAGAAACTCGAGCTTGACCGTGATGCCATTCTGGCGAATGAAAGGGTGGTGGAGCTCGGTCAAGCGCAGGCGGCGACCTTCTTCCGGCTCGGCATTCTGTACGCCAAGAGCAACATGCCCGATCCCGCCATCAGCAACTTCGCCAAGGCGATCCAGCAGCAACCGGAAAAGTACAGGCAGCTCCTGCGCGAAGAGCTTAAAAACGTCCGTTCCGTGCTGGACAGCGTGCGCTATAAAGAGTCCTTCGTCCGCCTCCTGAGCGATCGGGTGCCGGGAGGTGGGGTCGAAGGACCGTCGCCATCGAGACAGGAACCATTGGGCGCACGGCACGATTCCGCAGCAAGTCACTGAAATACTTCTGCAGTCCGGCAAGAGGTTTTCCCAGCCAGGATGCGCGAACCTCAAGTCGCAATCCCGGCAAATCGGGACGTTGATGCTATTTGCGTCTCGGCGTCCTGGCGACGCGGCTCGTCGGTCGCGGTCGTGCCGCGCCGTTTGTTTGGCAGCTGCCCTACGGCTGGACAACATCACGGCTGGCGGCCCACGCCTTTTTCAGATACGCGCGCAGCTCCAGTTCCGACAGCCCGTACAGATCCGGGCACCCCGCCGGCTGGTTCTTCCAGCGGCGATGCCCCCAAAGCCACGTTCCCGGCTGATCACGAATGATCCCCTCGAGTATTGCGTTCAGCCTTCGGGTATTGAAAGCAATATCCCGCGCGGTGTCGCCGGTACGGCTCAAATCGACCGGGGGCAGGAACTTAACGGTATAGCGGCCGCCGCTTTCGGGGGCGAGATATCCAGGGAGAACAGGCGCCTCCGTGCGCAATGCCAGCAGAGCGATGCTGGTCGAGGTCGCGGCTGGGAGACCAAAGAAATCGACGAAAATCCCCTCCTGCAGGCTGGTATTCTGATCCATCAGGATGCCCACCGCACCAGCGGTTTTGAGTACCTCGAGGATTTGTCGCGCGGAATTCCTCTTGTAGATGACCCGATTGCCCGCCGTTTGGCGGACGCTGAACAGATACCGTTCCAGGGGCGCGTTGTCGAGCGGACGGGTCACAAAACTCAGGGGGTATCCATAAAGAGCGTGTGCTTTGGGAAGAAGCTCCCAGGCGCTGAAATGTCCTGTAAGATAAAGGATGCCCTTGCCTCGGCTGCGCGCGGTCTCATAATTGCGCAGCCCGAATTCCGGGTCGTACCGCACCAAGGAGGCGATGTTCTCGGAGGTCAGCCCCGGCATGCGGCTGACTTCCAGGAAGTTGCGCGCCGAGCTCTGAAAGCTCTGCCTGGCGATTTCTTCATGCTCCCGGCCGGAAAGCTCCGGAAAGGCGATGGTCAGATTAACGCGCGCGTTGTGCCTGTGCGTCGGATCGAGCCGAAATGTCAACGTAGCGAGGAAATCAAGCAGCCGGATTGCATGGGAACGCCGCATGTGCCTGACGGAACCCAGGGCAAGGCGTGATACCAGATAGAGGATATAGGAGCCCAACTTGTGCTTCCCCCGGCAATGCTATGGTTTCAAGGTCGTGTCATCATCCTTTGCGTTACGGAGTGGATCCGGCAGTCTTTACTTTAAGTCCGGCGCGTGCCATTATCAACAGCAAGCATCACCCAAAGCCTTGCGTCATGAGTCCTTTACGGGCGACGGCCCGTGGCGGCACGCGGCCGTCCGCAATGACTGCCGAGGTGCCCGATGAACCGAGCCGATTCTCGGAAACCGAAATGGGACCCGCCCTATAGCGAGATGCTGCAGGGCATTCTCTCCTTCAAAACGCTTGGCCGCACCGAACAAACCATAGGACATCTGGAGAATTTGCGTCAACGTTTTCTGGCATCCAGCGATAAGAAAGGTGTGGAGTACTGTCGGCAGGTCGGTGTGCTTGGGCGGAGGCGTGCAGAACAGATCGCAGCAAACCCCCGGATCAACCCGAGGAATCGCCGGCAAAAACAGGAGGCTGCACTCTGGTTCCGCATATGGCTGGAAACCCCGGATATCTTCCAGGAATGGCTTGCGCTGAGAAAAAGAACGGCGGATTTCCAATCGCTGCTGGATCAGGATGCGAACACCTGAGACTCTGACGGAGAGCTACATGAGCGCAGAACCAAGAGTGCGGGCGGGCCAGGACTCGTTTTTAGAGGCCCTGCGCAGCGAGGTGGTGGCAGGAACGGAGATTCTCTCCGCCTGGGTCACGCATGTGCAGGCGAAGGAACGGATCGATCTACTCTTTGAATTTGAGACCTGGTTGCGCGGGCTGTGCGCGTTCCTGGAATACCGGCACGTGCCGTCGAGCGAGGCCGAGCGATCCGCACCGCTCGCGCGCAACTTTGCGCCGGAAGTAGCGGTCATCCGGCTGGCCCTTCAGGATTGCATCCGTTGCGCCGTCGACCTGGTCAGCCTGGGGCAGGACGCGCAGATCGAATTTGAAGCGCTTGTTGAAACCCAGATGTTCAACGCCGGCGCACTCGAATCGCCCGTCGGCAAAATGCTCGGGCAGTCCACGCCGGTCGACAGCCTGTCCCGCCTCATCGAGTCGATGAACGATCTGAAAGTCACCATCGATGCGCTGGAAGGCGTGCCGCGTCAGGGCCTGCAGCTCTATCTGAGCCTGGGACGACGCTTCCAGCGGGATCTGCAGGAGTCCCGCTACGTCGACATGATGCTCAGCCAGCGCTTCCGCCTTCAGTATGACCGGATGGAAAATGCCGCGTTGAGCTCGACCCTGCGGTCCATAGCCGAAGAGCATCTGCGCCGCAACGTGGCCCTTACGCTGTTGTACCTGTACCGGTTTCTGAAGTACCTCGACAGCATCGCCTCGGCATTGCGTGCGGATCTGCCGTTGCGGCGATTTTTGGTGGTGTTCTCGCTGCTGCATCAGCAGACGGAGATTCTCCGCGATTTTGTCAAAACACGTTTTTTGAAGGAGCGGCGCGGCAACGCGGAGCTGCGCCAGGCCATGGAAAGGGTCTTTCATTCTTTGCAGATGGAGTCGGAGAGGGTTTTTATCGGGAAGCTCATCGGCGTTGCCGCAGAGAAAGATGCGGCGGCCCTCTACGCGCGGATCGAGGACTGCCACGGACTGTTGCGCAACTGCTATCAGAACTGCGCGGTCACAACGGTCCAGGTGTTCGATCGGTCCGTGGACGGCAAGGCGCTTTTCCCGTCGATGCGGAGCCGCCTGCAGGACGGCCAGAAACTCCAGAAAGATCTCTGGGATCTGCGTCTGGATCTGAAGGCCGACCTGGAATCCGCGCGAGACTTCGATCTCGCCCGCATCCTGGGCCGCATTTCCCAGTTCCAGGATGCGTCGATGGAATATCTGATGTTCAAGGATTGGGGCGCATTCGAAACGTTTTCCGAATCGCTGGTTGCTGCTGCAAATCAGGCCGATGCGCGTGTTCAGGTGCAGAAGTTCACAGACTTTCTCTCCGTACTCGTCCAAGAGATCGCCAAGCGCGGTACGCTCACCCCGCCTGCGAAGGCCCCCGAATTGCCGTGACCTGCGGGCCTGCAAAACCAGGACCGCCCGTCCCGGTGAAGACGAGGGAGAGATTTGATTCCGCCCTCGCATTCAAGTAGCATTCAGCAGATCCAAAGAGCCGGAAGAAAGCAATCCCGAAAATTCGCGCAGCGGTCCCCGGCCCCGGAGCGCCCATGAAAGCGAACTACAGGAGATGGTTCCTCTGGTCTTCTTTCGGCGGCCTTGCCGTCGGTGCAGTTGTGGCAATGACGCGCAGGACAAGAAGGCTGGCGCGCGGGCCGTTGTCCTGCCGAAAACTGCCGGGTGAGTGTCGGGAGATCGTCCTGTGGACCGAGCGGTTTGAGGCCGAAGACATGGAAAGCCGGTCTTTCATGCATGATCGGTATGTCCTGCAGCCGACTCCATTCAGGGTGTGGAGCATCCTCGACCTTCCCGCCGCTGAGGAATCCAGGAAGCCTGAGGCGGAGGGATCCGCTGTCTTTCACGTGACGCGGACGAGGATCAAGGATGAGGCCGATGGCAACGCCACGCAGCCTGCGCCGCCTCAGCCTGAGAGGTTTTACGGCCTTGTCGGCATTCTGGATCCTTCCGGCCGCGTGAGCACCGGAAATTCGATTGCCCGCGGCGGTATCCTCGAAATCAGGAAGTGCTACGTGGGGGGCGCAAGCAACGGAGTGGAGTCGGGCGAAATCCATCATTCCGCTGCTCCAATCCTTAACTACCGAATCTTCTACGACGCGGTCTGAACGGGCGGGATCGAGAACTTCCTGTCAAATCCCCGCCGCTTTTGCCGCCTTGACAAAAAAGAAATCCAACTTGCCGTCTCCGGGTTCCACCCGGACTGTCTCGAATCCCGCCGCAGCGCCCTTTTCTGCAATAATACTGGCCAAGGGGAATTCGAGATGCTCCCGCACGGCCCGCCGCAAAGGACGCGCTCCATAGCGGAGGTTGGACCCTTTCTCGATCAGGTACTTCTTCGCCGATTCGGACACCGCCAGGAAAACGCCCTTGGCCTCCACCCTCTTTCTGGTTTCTTCCAGAAATTTCTCCAGGATGGCAACCAGGTCTTCATCCCTGAGCGGATTGAAGGTGATGATCTCATCGATGCGGTTGACGAATTCCGGATTGAAGAAATTCTCCACGGCGCCCATGCATGCGGCCCGGATCCTCGCGTCTGCAGCCGCCGGATCCAGCTGCTGAAGTCTCTTGGGCGGGAGTCCGAAGCCCAGCACCTCGTTTTTAGCGATATGGTCGATCTCCTTGGCGCACACATTGCTGGTCATCATGACGAGGCAGTTATGGAAATTGATGTTGGCGCCTCTCCCGGTGGTGAGTTCGCCCCTCTCCAGAATCTGGAGCAGCAGGTCGAATAACGCCCGATCCGCTTTTTCGAGTTCTTCGAAAATCAGGATCGTCAGGGGTTTGTCCAACTTGTCCTGGGTGAGGAACGGCTGCTGGTCGTGGCCCACATATCCCGGAGGTGCACCTACCAGTTTGGCGACATCGTGCGGATTCTTGAATTCCGTGCAATTGATTGATACGACATCACTTTCGCTGCCGTGCAGTATCTTTGCCAAAGAACGGCCTATCTGGCTCTTTCCGGTGCCGGTCGGACCAAGAAACAGAAAGGTTCCCAGAGGCCTCCGGGGATCGCAGATGCCTAGATCCGCTACGATGACGGTCCTGACCACGGCATCAATGGCCCGATCCTGTCCGATGATTTCCCTTTTGAGCAGTTCTCTCAGTTCTGCGGCCTTAAGCATAAAGCCTCCTCTCGCAGGGACTGCGCCCCACCCACGGGAATATAGATAGTATTTGGCCCGGAAAGTTTCTGGCAGGCCGAGACAGTAGGGACCGCCTGCAAACTGTGATAGTCTAAAAAGCTGCTTCTTGGCGCGGTCGGGGCGGGGAGCAGTTGCCCCGACCTGAAATCTCCTTGCAGAGGCCGAAAATGGAAGAGACGCTCTTAACAACGCTGCCGGGGACCCGGGACCTGCTGCCGGATGAGATCTCGCTGTGGCACCTGGTGGAAGAATCTGCCAGGAGTATATTTGCCCGCTATGGTTTTCAGGAGATCCGCTCGCCTCTGCTGGAAGCCACGGAGCTTTTTGCCCGGGGTATCGGCGGTGATACGGACATCGTGGGCAAGGAGATGTATACGTTTCAGGATCAGAGCGGCAAGTGGGTGAGCCTGCGCCCGGAGGCCACGGCGTCTGTCGTGCGCGCCTATCTTCAGCACTCAATGGGGCGTGGTGCGGGTCTGACCAAGCTTTACTATATCGGTCCCATGTTCCGGCACGAAAAGAAACAGAAGGGAAGGTGGCGCCAGTTCTATCAGATCGGCGCGGAAGCGCTCGGGTCGGAGCATCCGGCCATCGAGGCCGAGGTGATCGAGATGATGCTTTACTTTCTCGAATCTCTTGCGGTCCGCACGCGTCTGCTCATCAATTCGGTTGGCGACGGACGCTGTCGGCCGGCGTACATCGAGCTGCTGCGCCGCGAGTTGCGCACGAAACAGACAGCGTTGTGCGAGGATTGCCGTCGGCGCACGGAAACCAATCCCCTGAGAGTCCTGGACTGCAAGGTGGAATCCTGCCAGGCGTTGATCAACGCCTTGCCCAAGATTGCCGACAACCTGTGTACCGACTGTTCACGGCACTTCGATGAGGTGAAGAACTATCTGCGCGAGGCGGACATCGCATTCGAAATGGATCCGCGACTCGTGCGCGGCCTGGACTACTACGTGCGCACCGCCTTCGAAATCGTAAGCGGGGATTTAGGATCGCAGAATGCGCTTGTGGGTGGTGGCCGCTACGACGGGCTTGCTGAAATGCTGGGCGGACCTCGGGTTCCAGGTTTCGGATTCGCCATGGGCCTTGACCGGCTGGTTATGATCCTGCCGGAGGCGGTGCAGGCAAAGCGGGAACGTCGCCCAGACCTGTACATTGCTTATATGGGGGATGCATGCTTCCACAAGGCACTGGCGGTCGTGCGCGGCTTAAGGCATCACGGATTCACCTGCCACGTTGAGTTTACCGGCGGCAGCCTCAAGAGCCAGATGCGGCAGGCGAATCGCTTACGGGCACGCCACGTTCTGATCATGGGGGAGGAGGAACTGGCTCGGGACCGGTTTCTGCTCAAGCGCATGGATGACTCGACGCAGCGGGAGGTGCCGCTGGAAACGCTCGCGCAGCATTTGACGGAACTCGCCGCTGGCGACGGGTGACAGTGTCTCGCTGCGCCACGGAACCATCGATGAGCAGGCGGTCTGTAATCTGCCCGGTGGATGACCGTCGGCGCCGGCCGTCTCACGCCTGCCGGGCCGTGAAGGACGGCATGCGTGTGCTGGTCGAGCCGAAGGCCGAGCGGCAATACGGTGGCGCACCGCCGGGCTTCAATGGCGTTGTCGGCACCAAAACCAGCCGGGCGCGTGACGCGCAAGAACTATGAGCAAAATACGCGTACTGCCGGAAATCCTGGCAAACAAGATCGCCGCCGGTGAGATCGTCGAAAGACCGGCATCCGTAGTCAAAGAACTGCTGGAAAACTCTCTCGATGCGGCGGCGCGGTCGCTCCTCGTTAGCGTGGAATCCGGCGGCAAGAAGCGCATTACCCTGAGGGACGATGGCGAGGGCATGACCCAGGATGATGCGATCCTTGCTTTTGAGCACCATGCCACCAGCAAGTTGCAGACCGTGGAGGATCTAGGTGCGATTGTTACCCTTGGCTTTCGCGGGGAGGCGCTGCCGTCAATCGCGTCCGTCTCGCGGACGACGCTCCGGACTCGTCACGATTCCCAGCTTCCAGCAACTCCGGGGACGGAAGTAGAGGTTCACGGGGGCGTCATGCGCTCCGTGAAGCCCGTTGCGTGGGACAAAGGCACGGAGGTCACGATCCGGGATCTGTTTTTCAACGTGCCGGCCCGGCGCAAATTCCTGCGCGCTCACGAGACCGAAATGGGGCACATTACGCGCCTGGTGACCAGCTATGCCCTGGCTCGACCTCAAATCCGCGTCGTGCTGGAAAGCGAGGAGCGCAAGCTCATCGATGTGGTGGCGGTGCCGTCGGTGCGTGAGAGGGCGTACCAACTGTTCGGCGAGGAATTCCTGCGAAACCTGACGGAAATCCGCGGCGACGCCGGGGATTTCCACATCCACGGCTTTGTCTCTCAGCCCCACGAACAGAGGACGAATGCCTATGCGCAGTTCTTCTATGTCAACCGCCGTATGGTCCGGGACAAGGTGATGGTGAGCGCCGTGCGCCGGGCATACGCCCACATCATGCCGTCATCAGCGTATCCCGTCATTCTTCTCTTCGTGGAGCTTCCTTGCGACCAGATCGACGTCAATGTGCACCCGGCGAAGACCGAGGTGCGATTCCGCGAGCAAAGCCTGGTGCATGACCTGATTTGCGGTACGATCCAGCGCGCGCTTGGCGCCAGCAGATCGATAGCGCCGTTCGAACATCCGGGCCCGTGGGTGCAGCCAAACGAACCGGCCCGGCCCGGCGATGCCGGCTTGCTCCTATACGGGGACGTCAGCCCGGGCACAGGCCTGGTGCATGCGGTCCCGCCGGCGGCAATGCCGGATCCGCTCCAGCGTGCCTTTGATTATCCCTTTCGCGAGATCCCGCGGCCTGCACCCTACTCTCCGCTGGATCATCACGCGATGCGGATGCGCGCGGATCTGCTCCTGGATGCGGCCACGGACAGCGCCGCCGGGGTCTTCCATTCTTCCGGGGCCCGCATTTTGGGTCAGATCCAGGAGAGCTATATCATTGCCTGTGACGCCCAGGGCCTGTTGATCGTCGATCAACACGTGGCACACGAACGGATTCTGTATGAGAAGATTGCCCGTGCCATGAAGGGGAATGAAATTGAAGCCCAAGGCCTGCTGGTGCCGGTGACGATCGAGCTGGCACCGCACCACAAGGCACTCCTGGAACAGGCGCTCCCCGAACTGAACCGAAACGGGTTTCAGGCGGAGATGTTTGGCGGGAGCACCCTCCTCGTGCGGTCAGTCCCGGCGGTGGCAAAAGATCAGGACATTGCCGGGCTGGTTGCGGAAATCCTCGAGGGACTCGAGGTTGAGGAGCGGACGCTTGATATCGAACGCATCCGGGACCGGATCGCAGTCAGCATGGCGTGCCGAGCGGCCATCAAGGTCCACATGCCGCTGACCCAGGAAAAGATGCAGTGGCTGCTGGACGAGTTGAGCCGGACGCAGGTCCCCACCAACTGTCCGCACGGTCGTCCGATCCTGCTCCGTTTCAGCCTGTATGAGATCGAGCGCAACTTCGGCCGGGCATGAAGACGCGAGCCTGACAGCACGGGCGGCAACCCTGCAGCCGCCGCCCTGCAGGCATGAAGCGACGCCGGATGCATAGCCGGCGGCCCGGACTTGCGCACCGTGAGCGCGGCTCAGGCAGCTGACAACCGACGACAGGATCCGGCCGGGCGCCAGACATCTCAACGAGGCAGCGCGTCAGCAAGGATCGGCTGCCCCATGTGCCGGAATTTCTGATAACGCTGTTCCCGCAGTTCCACTCCGGTCATGCTGAGCAAAGCCTCGAGCGCCGGCTTCAACCGGGCGTCTAGCGCCCCGGCCGCCGCGTCGTAATCGGTGTGTGCGCCTCCCGGGGGTTCGGGGATGATTTCGTCGACAAAACCGAAGGACATGAGATCCTGGGCCGTGAGTTTGAGCGCATTCGCAGCGGCTTCCACATGGTCCTGGTCTTTCCACAGGATCGCGGAGCACCCTTCGGGTGATATGACCGTATATATGGCGTTTTCCAGCATAAAGATCCGATTGCCGACGGCAATGCCGAGTGCGCCGCCGCTCCCTCCCTCGCCGATGACGCAGACAATGACGGGCACCTGGAGGCGCGCCATTTCTCTCAGGTTATGAGCAATCGCTTCCGCCTGCCCGCGTTCCTCGGCGCCGATGCTGGGATAGGCTCCGGGTGTGTCCACGAAGCTGATGATGGGACGGGAGAACTTCTCTGCAAGCTTCATGGCCCGCATCGCCTTGCGGTAGCCTTCCGGCTGAGCGCAGCCGAAATTTCGGAATTGCCTCTGCTTGAGATCCCGCCCTTTCTGTTGGCCGATCAGCATCACGGGGTGGTTGTGGTAACGCGCCATCCCGGCGATGATCGTCGGATCGTCCCCGAAACGCCGGTCGCCATGAATTTCCGAGAAGCCGTCGAAGAGCCTTTCCACATAGTCCAGCGTGTAGGGACGCAGTTCGTGACGCGCCAGCTGCGTGCGCCGCCAGGCGCCGCTGAATTCAGCTTTCTCCTTTCTCAGGCGCTCGACCTCGGCGCGCAACTCGTCGATTTCCGCTTGATATGATTTCTCTTCGTCCATGAAACCCTTTCCTGGAACACATCCAAGATGTCGGATACTACATGACTCACCCAAAGGAGATTGGTTTCAGACGCATTGCCGGAAGCCGCTCATCGCTCGAACGTGGTGCATCACAGCGGCATTTCCAAGCCTCGACCTTTTGATCCCGGGCCCCGCGGATCCTGAAGACGGCCACCGCGTGCTACGCCTTGATGTGCACGCTGCCGGGGCCACAAATCTCTTCAACACGACCGATCAACTCAGGGCTCGACCTCACCCTGACAAACTCTGAAGACTGAATGGTAACACGGAAGTCGTCTGGTTGGTACAGCTCCACTTCAACTCCGGTCTCACCCCGGTTCTGTTCGAGCAGGAGCTGGAGTTCACGGGCAGTGTCGGGACGCAGACCGGCAATCGGCATCCGGATGCAGAGGGTCCTGGCATTCCGTTCGGCGATTCCCGTCAGCGGCTGAATATCGGAGCAGATGATCTTGCAGGCATTCTCATCCACCTCGAACCGGCCGTTGATGCACACGGGTGTATCGGTTGCGAGATAGGCCTCATATTTCGCATACGAGGAGGGGAAAAGGACGGCCTCCACCGCTCCCGTAAGATCTTCCAGGGTGAAGACCGCCATCAGCTCCCCCTTTTTGGTGCGGCGGATGCGGCACTCGGTGACGATGCCGGCCACCTGGCACTCCACGCTTTCGCCATCACTGATCAGTTCAGCGACCGGCTTCTTCGAGTACTGGCTGAGCTCCCCGGTAAAACGGTCCAGGGGGTGGCCGGACACATAGTACCCCAGCGTTTCCTTTTCGAACGCCAGCAGCTGCTCGGGCGGCCATTCAGGAATGTCCGGCGCCTGCGGTGTCGGCATGGCCGACGGCCCCATCAGGCCGGCGAACAGCCCCTTCTGGCCGCTGAGACGGTCACGCTGCGCCTTCTGGCCCACCTCCAGCGCTGCGTCTGCCATTGCCATCAGCTGCGCGCGCTTCCAGCCCAGCGAGTCAAGAGCGCCGCTCTTGATCAGGCTCTCGAGCACCCGCTTGTTCACCGTGCGGGAATCGACCGCTTCGCAGAACTGAAAGAGATCACGAAAGGACCCGAACTTGCTGCGATGCTCCAAAATGGATCGGATTGCGCCTTCGCCGACGTTGCGGATCGCAAGCATGGCGAAACGGATCTTGCCCCCCTCGGATCGGAACGGCAGCTCGCTGTGATTGATGTCCGGCGGCAGCACCGGGATCCCCATGTCCCGGCACTCCGCGATGTACATCACGATTTTGTCGGTGTCGCCGATCTCGCTGGTGAGCAGCGCCGCCATGAACTGCACCGGGTAATGAACCTTCAAATAGGCGGTCTGGTACGCAAGTACGGCGTATGCCGTGCTGTGAGACTTGTTAAAGCCGTACTCGGCGAATTGCTCCATATGGTCGAAAACCTGGACGGCAGTCTTGTCGGGGATATTTTTCGAGCGCGCGCCGCTGAGAAATTTGTCGCGCATGGAAAGCATCACAGCCACCTGCTTTTTGCCCATGGCCTTGCGCAGAATGTCGGCCTCGCCCAGGGTGAATCCCGCCATTTTGCTGGCGATCTGCATCACCTGCTCCTGGTAGACGATCACGCCGCAGGTCTCCTGGAGAATCTCCTCCAGGACCGGGTGCAGATAATGAACGTCCACCAGGCCGTGCTTGCGGCGGATGAAATCCGGGATCATGTTCATGGGGCCCGGGCGGTAGAGCGCGTTCAGCGCGATCAGGTCCTCGAACCGCGCCGGCTTGAGGCGTCGCAGTTCCGCCTTCATTCCGCCGCTCTCAAACTGGAAAATCCCGTTGGTCTTTCCCTCGGAGAACAACGCATAGACCTCAGGATCGTTCAGAGGAATGGCTGCCAGATCGATCTGAGCTCCCGTTTCCTCAGCAATGCGCTTGGCGGTGTTGTCGAGGACGGTAAGGGTGGCAAGCGCCAGCAGATCCATTTTGAGGAGACCGATGGTCTCCAGGTCCTTCATGCTGTATTGGGTGGTCAGCTCATCCTTGTTGGATTTTGCCAGAGGAATGAGTTCGGTCAGCGGCTTGGGAGCGATGACGACACCTGCGGCGTGAGTCGACGCATGACGCGACAGCCCCTCGAGGCGCCTGGCGATCTCGATCAGGTTCGCGATATGAGGCTTTTGCATTTCCTCGCGCAGGCGAGGCTCATGTTCCAAAGCCTTATCGATGGTCGCCTTGGGCTCGTTGGGAATCAGCCTGGCAATCCGATCCACCTCGGCGTAGGGAATATCCAGGCTACGGCCCACGTCCCGGATCACGCCCTTCGCCGCCATGGTGCCGAACGTGATGATCTGGCACACATTCTCACGCCCGTACTTTTCCGCCACGTACTCAATGACTTCCGCACGGCGGTTCATGCAGAAGTCCATGTCGATGTCCGGCGGAGCGATACGTTCCGGATTCAGGAAGCGTTCGAAGAACAGATCATACTGCAGTGGATCAATATCGGTGATTCGCAAGCTGTAGGCCACCAGGCTGCCCACGACGGAACCGCGTCCCGGGCCGACGGGGATGCCCCTGTCCCGCGCGTACCTGATGAGATCCCAGACGATCAGGAAATAGCTCGAGAACTTCATCATCTTGATCATTGCGATCTCAAACGCCAGGCGCTCGTCGTAGGTCGACAGCGGGTTCTTCAGCGTTCCCTCCCGAGCCAGTTGTTCCAGATGCGGGCGGCGCCAGGCGAAGCCCTCGCGGACGATCTTCTCAAAACAGGAATCGTGGGTTTCGTCCGGAGGAACGTCGAAGGGCGGAAGGTGGAATGCCGAGGTGTTGAGCTCGATGTTGCAGCGCTCGGCGATCCGCAGAGTGTTTTGCAGGGCCTCGGGCACGTCCTGCCACAGTTCGTGCATCTCGGCGCCGGACCGGAAGTAGTACTTGTCGCCTGTGTAGCGCAGGCGATCGGTTTCCTGCACGGTCTTACCGGTGCCGATGCAAAGCAGGACGTCGTGGGCTACACTGTCCTCCTTGCGCAGATAGTGGGTATCGTTGGTACAGACCAGCGGGATGCCGGTCTTCTTGGACATCCCGATGAGCAGGGGGTTGATGCGCTTCTGGGCCGGCAGGTCGTGATCCTGGAGTTCGAGATAAAAACGGTCCGGTCCGAAGATGTCCCGCAGGCATCCCGCCTCATCCGCGGCGGCCTGGTGCTGCTCCATGGCCAGATATTGGGCGACGGCGCCGCGCAAGCAGGCCGACAGGGCGATCAGTCCTTGCGAATGCAGGTTCAGGAGTTCCTTGTCGATTCGCGGCTTGTAGTAAAAGCCTTCCAGATAACCGAAGGATACGAGCTTGCTCAGGTTCTGATAGCCCTGCTCATCCTGGGCCAGAAGAATGAGGTGATTGGCCTGGTCACCGCCCCCGGTCTTTTTGTGACGGCTCTCTTTGGCGACGTACACCTCACAGCCGAGGATGGGCTTCAACCCGCGCTTGCGTGCCGCAGTATAAAAGTGAATGGCGCCGAACAGGTTGCCGTGATCCGTGATTGCCAACGCGGGCATGTTGAAGGCGACCGCGGCATCGACAAGTTTTTCCACCTTGGAGGCGCCGTCCAGCAGACTGTAATCCGAGTGATTGTGAAGGTGGACGAACGACGGATCCGGCACGACTCACTCCCATTCGATGGTTCCAGGTGGTTTTGAGGTGATGTCGTACACGACGCGATTGATGCCCCGCACCTCGTTGACGATTCGGTTCGCCATGCGCTCCAGCAGCTCGTAGGGAAGCTTGGCCCAGTCGGCGGTCATGCCGTCCTGGCTGGTGACGACGCGCAGCGCCGTCACGTTTTCATAAGTACGGTCATCACCCATCACCCCGACGGTCTGGATCGGAAGCAACACCGCGAATGCCTGCCAGACCGCACGCGTCAGCCCTTCGCGCGCCACTTCCTCCTGGACGATGGCATCGGTTTCCCGCAGGATCGACAGCCGTTCAGGCGTAACCGGGCCGATGATTCGTACGGCCAGGCCCGGCCCGGGAAAAGGTTGCCTGTGGACAAAGCCGGGGTCCATGCCAAGCTCCTCGCCGACCAGGCGCACCTCGTCCTTGAAAAGCTCCCGCAGCGGTTCGACAAGCTTGAGATCCATCGTAGGCGGCAGGCCGCCCACATTATGGTGCGACTTGATCACCGCCGAAGGCCCGCGTACGGATGTGGATTCAATGACGTCGGGGTACAAGGTCCCTTGGACAAGATACCTGGGACCGCCAAGCCGGCGGGCCTCCTGTTCGAAGACGCGGATGAACTCCTCGCCGATAATCTTGCGCTTCTGCTCCGGATCCACAACTCCCGAAAGCCGGGAGAGGAAACGCTCGCCCGCAGGCACTCCGACAATTTTCAGATGGAGGCGTCCGCGAAAGCTCTCTAAAACTGAGGAGTACTCGTCTTTCCGCAGCAGGCCGTTGTCGACAAAGATGCAGGTGAGCCGGTCTCCTATGGCCCTGTGAACGAGCACAGCCGCGACGGCGGAATCCACACCGCCGCTCAATCCGCAGATCGCGCGATCGTCGCCGATGACGTCGCGGATTCCTGCCACGCTGTCTTCGATGAATGCCGACATCGTCCAGTCCCGGCGACAGTTGCAGCCGTGGACCAAAAAGTTTTCGAGAATCTTCGTGCCGTGATGCGTGTGGATCACTTCCGGGTGAAATTGCAATCCCCAGATCCTTCGCTCCTCATCAGCTGCCGCTGCCAGGATCGCCCCGGACCGTGCCAGGGGCCGAAATCGTGACGGCAGGGCTTCGACACGGTCGCCATGGCTCATCCAGACCTGAAAACTGCGGGGAAGACCGGCAAACACGGTGTTCTCTTCCATCACCTCGACGACGGCTCTGCCGAACTCGCGTTGATTGCCCGGCACGACCTTCCCCCCCATGCCCTGGGCGATCAACTGGAGGCCGTAACAGATGCCCAGCACCGGTATGCCGAGTTGGAACAATTCCGCCGGCACCCGTGGACTGTCGGAGCGGCAGACGGAATCAGGCCCTCCCGAGAGAACAATACCTGCCGGTCTCATCTCGGAGGCCCGAGGCATCGCGTCGGCGAAGGAGACGATCTCGCAATACACCTTGAGCTCGCGAATGCGGCGGGCAATCAGCTGCGTGTACTGAGAACCAAAGTCCAAGATCAGGATGCACTGGCGGCTAATGGAGTATCTCCCGGGTTTTGTTTGCTAGTCACCTGCGGCCGCCATACAATAGCGCAGAGCCTGCTGATTTGCAATGGACGAAGCTGACTCGGGATGCCGATTTGCGCATCGCAGGTTCCGTCGGGCTCGGGCAGCTGCCGAGCCCCGGCAAATCCGTTCTTTTGGCGCCACGGCCTGAGACCCGGGCCGATGGGCCCGCTGAATTTCGAGGTTTGATGTCTGCGATCCGCTTTTCGCATCCCTGGCTGCTCCTGCTGGCATTGGTTCCGTTGGCGCTTGTCTTCCTCTCCAGGTCGCCGCTGCTCAGGCGCCGTCATGGGCTGGCACTGTCCTCGTACGATTGGATCCCGGCCGCAGGCAGGAGTTCCGCCTACCCGCTGCGCCTGGCATCCCTGTCGCGCTTTGCGGCGCTTGTTTGCCTGGTCTTGATCGCGGCCGGCATCAGGATCGACCGCGTGGTCGCCGCGAAACCCCCGGAAGCGCTGATCATCCTGTTGGATGTTTCCAGCTCCATGACCGCAGAGGATTTTTCCCCGACGAACCGGCTTGAGGCTGCGAAAGAATTGCTGAGCGAATTCGCGGTCACGAGGACGAACACCGACCTCGGACTCATCCTGATGGCGGCATCGCCGCGACTGATGGTGCCGGCAACACTGGAGCGCGATGCGATCGGGCAGGCGCTGAGCAGGGCAGTTGCAGCCGGTTTTGAAGAAGACGGCACCGCGATCGGCAGCGGCATCGCCAGTGCCGTCAACCGCTTGCGCAACGGGCCATGGTACCGACGGCGAATTCTATTGGTCACCGACGGAGTAAATAACCGCGGGGCCCTCGCGCCCATGGACGCCGCGCGTATCGCCGCCGCCATGGGAATAACGATCGATACCATCGGCATTGGCAGCGACACCATTTCGCGCTATTGGATTCCCTCGGCTTCAGGCGCCCCGATCGAAGTCAAGGCGCGCATCCAGATCGACGATAAGGCACTCGAGAGCGTTTCGCGAATTACCGGAGGAAGCTATCGGCATGTCGCCAACTCGACCGAACTGCGGCACGCCCTGGAATTACTGGCGGCGGACAGCAGGGAAAATCCGCCCACTGCAGCCCCGCAGCCGGATTATGCCGGCATCCGATGGCTGATGGTTTTTGCCGTCTTCCTGATCGGAGTGGAGTTCCTGCTGACACGATTTGTTTTTCCTGAACTGCCCGGGTAAAGCGCTATGGACTGGGGACGGCCATCCTATGTTTTTCTCCAGACCCTGCCGGGGGTCTTTCTCCTTGGTTGGGCTGTATCGGAATGGCTGCGGCTGCGCCGCCTGCGGCGCTTTGGCGATGCCGCCGTGATGGGTGTTTCGCAATCCTGGATTCCTAAGGCGGCCGCACTTGCACTGTTTTTGCTCGGCATCACCGCCACGGCCGCCATGCTGGCGATTCCTTTTGCAGGAGAGGGCATCCCGCCGGGCAACCGGCCGGAAATCCGCGTGCTCCTGGACCAGCGGTCGCTCGATGCGGCTGAGGACAGGCTTTGGGAGGGCGTGGAGAATGCCGTCGAGGTGATTCTGGATCAGGTTCAGGGTGCAGATTTTTCTCTCCTCGCATCCGGTCCGCCTCCCGAGGTGCTGGTTCATCGCACGGCGGATGCCGGAGGCCTGCGGATCATGGTTTCACGGCTGCGCTATGAATGGGGGCAAGGATCCGGAGGCAGGCTGGCCGAAACGCTTGCCCGGTATCTTCAGACGCGGAGATCGGACTTTCCGCGTGCGCGCATGGCTGTCATCACGGCAATCTCCTCGGAAGATCTGGATCGCCTGCCGGTGATGCAGGACGACGGGACGGTCCCTGTCGTTTTCGTGCAACTGTCCCGGGAGAGCGGCGCAATCAGGTTCGGACATCGTGCGGCATCAGGCCAGTGGCAATGGTCCGGAGAACCGGGTGCGATGCGCGAGGTTCTTACGGCGGAACAGCGACCGCCGGCTCTGTGGGGAGGTCTCAGCCTCATACAATGCCTTGCGCTGCTTGCCGTCCTCCTCTTCGGTGTGGAATATGTCTGCAGACACGCCACCCGTTCCACCGCGCGGAAGGTTCTCCTGCCGGGCGTCGGCCTGCTGCTGATCGTCTGGCTCCTCCCAGCCCGGGTGCTTGGCATGCAGGCTCAGGTTCCTCCGAGCGACCCGACAAAGACCTTCGTGTCGCCAATTGCGCCGGACCTCGCGATCGTTACGGAAGTGAGCCTTCAAAATCCCTATGTCGGCCAGCAATTCAGCGTCATCTACAGGCTGCGCGCCCAACGGCCGCCTGCAGCGGTGGACATTGATCCCCAGCAGTACCCTGGATTCTGGACTGAGGTTGTGCCCATCTCACAGGAATCAGCTTCCACGGCGCGTCCGCTGCGCGGGCAGGCGGTCGTGGATTTCCTGCTCCGGCAGGTCATTGCCTATCCGATTGAAGAGGGAGCCGTGTTGCTGCCGCCTCTGTCTATAAAAGTGAAGCGCACCGGAGGCGTTTCCCGGCAGCCTGATGATTGGGATGTCGCAGGCCTTTCCACTCCCGTGGAAATCCGCTCTTTGCCGCTGCCGCCGGGAGGAGACGCCCGCAAGACCATGCCGCTGGTCGGTTCCGCCGAAGGCTCCATGACCTGGGAGGGGCAGGACCGGAGCACGATTGTGCTGGAGCTCCAGGGAACCGCGAATCTGGCTCTGTTTGATCCGCTTGACTGGATCCGATCGCGCCCTGACCAGCTCAGCCGTGCACGCCTGGTTCGTGCGGAGAATATCCCCCGGACGATTGATCTGAATGGAACGCGGCGGCTCTCCCTGGTGCAGCGTCTGAGGTGGTTCCTCACCTTTGAGGAAAGCAGGACGGGTCAGGAGGTCGATGCCCTGGAGGTACCGGTCTTTTCGCCGCTGGAGAATTCGTGGACAAGCCTCCGTGTCCCTGGGCTGATAGGTCCTGCCTCGTCATCCACAACTGTCGAACGGCAGGCCGCGGCAAAAGATATCGGCGCGGGTGCGCGACCAGGTTTCCGCGGAACCGGATGGAAACTTCTCGGGATCGGGACGGGGGTGGCGGTACTCGTGGGGATCGGGACGCTGCTTTACTGGCTGGCGAGGAAGTATCGGCGGGTAAAAGACCGGATCCCGGACAGCCCTGCCGTGCTCGAGAGACGACTCAGGATATCACCGCGCGCTTTTCTCGACGGCGCACACAAGCTGCTTGAGAAATGCGCCCGGGATATGGGCCGGCTGGACGATCTGGGCGCGGCGGACACGCTGCTCGACCGATGCTGGATTTCCGTGCAGAGATACCGCTTCAATCAGGAACCGTTGCCGCCAGAGGCCCGTGACCAGATTTTTTCCTCCATCAGGCAGATACTGCAGCAGCGCGCGGCGACTGGTCCCGACGCTCCTCGGGAGACAACGCCCGCCATGAAGGATGGGCACTCTTGAGCCGCGAGTCTGCTAACGTGTCTGATCTTCGGCTGCGAGAGGGATAGGATGGAATTGCTGTCTGCCGCCATTTTGGGAATCATTCAGGGCCTGACCGAGTTCCTTCCCATAAGCAGCTCTGCGCATTTGATACTCGTGCCCTGGCTGCTCGGCTGGAATCCCAAGGGCCTGGTTTTTGACGTGGCGCTGCATGTGGGAACGGCGGCCGCCATCCTCGCTTACTTCTGCCGGGATTGGGTAACGCTCATTCACGAAGCCATCCTCGGGATTCTGGCGGGCAAGCCCTTGGGAAATCCCCAGCGAAAGCTGGCCTGGCTTCTGGTGGTGGGATCGTTGCCGGCGGGCATCGTCGGCCTGTTGTTCGAAAAACAGGTCGAAACGACCCTGCGTTCCCCGCTGGTCACCGTCGTGACCCTGGCGCTGCTGGCGGCCGTGCTCTACCTCGCGGAGCGCACGAGCAGGCGGATACGATCGCTGCAGGACTATGGCTGGGCAGATGCGATCTGGATAGGGCTGAGCCAGGCGTTAGCCCTCATTCCAGGAGTGTCGCGCAGCGGCATTACCATGAGCGCGGCAATGCTGCGTGACTCGGACCGCTGTACCGCCGCCAGGTTTTCGTTCCTGCTGGCAACTCCAGTCACCGTGGGCGCCGGAATGTTCGAGCTGTGGAAATTCATCCATACCGTCCGGATTTCCGCCGTTGAACCGGTGAACTGGACAGTCCTCGCGGCTGGTGTTCTCTGTGCCGCTGTCACTGGATTCCTATGTATCCGGTACTTTCTCAGGTATCTGCAGACCAGAACTTTTGTTCCTTTCGTAGTGTACCGGCTGATGCTGGCTGCGGCCGTGTTACTCATGTACCTCCGTTCAACACCCCGGTGACACCTCTGTCGCCGGATAACTCCTTGCCCGCGCCAGGGCGAGAACTCACCAGCGCCGAGTTCGTTTCGCCTGCATTCGCGTGGACACGTATCGGCCACGGAATCTGCCGTGGCTTATGGTGTGCACCGGGCCTTCGCGGCTCCCAAGTCTGAAACCTAAGCCCGAAAGATGAACGTTGATCGGAATTATTCAGAGGGCCGCCCTCTTTTCTTTTCGCGGATGTTGTGCAGGATTTCGCGGATGCGCTGCTCCATTCCCTGATCTGTGGGGTGATAGTAACGACGGTCGCGCAACGAGTCCGGCAGGCAATCCATGTCGGCCACCTTGTTTTCCAGGTCGTGCGCATACTGATAGCCCTTGCCGTATCCCAGGTCCTTCATGAGCCGGGTGGGGGCGTTCAGAATGTGCAGTGGCGGCGGCTCGTTGATCGTCTTCTGCACATCGGCCTCCACCTCACCGTAGGCGGTGTACAAGGCATTCGATTTCGGTGCGACAGACAGGTAAACCGCGGCCTGGGCCAAGGCCAGCTTGCATTCAGGCAAGCCGACCAGGCGAACCGCCTCGGTGGCGTTCACGGCGACCTGCAGCGCGCGGACATCTGCCATGCCGATGTCTTCGGAGGCGAACCGGACCATGCGCCGCGCGATGTACAGTGGGTCTTCACCTCCCTCCAGCATCCTGCCCATCCAATAGAGGGCGGCATCTGGATCGCTGTTGCGCATTGATTTGTGCAGCGCGGAGATCAGATTGTAATGCTCATCGCCCGCCTTGTCGTATCGCAGGACTTTGCGTTGCAGCGCGGCTTCCAGATCGTCTGTAGTCAGCCCGGGCACCCCGCTGCGCGTGCGGCGGTACGCCAGCTCCACGGCGATCTCGAGGGCGTTGAGAGCAATGCGGGCGTCTCCGTTGGCGTAAACAGCCAGCTGACGCACTACGGATGACTGGATCTCGACAGGACGCTCCCCGAGACCACGCTCGCGATCCGCGAGGGCGCCCATGATCAGTTGCGTGACCTCCTCCACGGACAGAGGATGAAGAACATAGACCCGGGCGCGCGACAGCAGCGGGCTGATGACCTCGAAGGAGGGATTCTCCGTCGTGGCACCGATCAGGACAATGACGCCCGATTCCACATAGGGCAGGAATGCATCCTGTTGCGCTTTGTTGAAACGATGAATCTCGTCAACGAAAACAATGGTTTTGCGGCCGGTTCTGTGCCTGTGCCTGTCGGCCTCTGCCATCACCGCTTTGATTTCCTTGATTCCGGAGAGGACGGCGCTGTACGCAAGGAATTCGGATTTGCTTTCCTTGGCGACGATGCGTGCCAGTGTGGTCTTACCGGTACCTGGCGGACCCCAGAGGATCAGCGAGACGAGCTGATCGTGCTCGATCATTTCCCGCAGCACCATGCCTGTGCCGATCAGATGCTGCTGACCGACGACTTCGTCGAGGGTGCGAGGACGCATTCTTTCCGCCAGCGGGGCACTGCGAGGGGGCGGAGTATCGGGTGAGTGGGGAAAAAGCAACTTGTCCATCTCAGGTCCTGGTCGCTTCGTCTACGGCGGGCTCCTGTCTTTGCCGCAACGCCTCGAACAACAACACCGCGCCGGCAGCCGACACGTTCAAGGATTCGACACCGGCAGCCATGGGGATGCGCACGCCCGGAATTCCGCGCCACGCCTTGTCATCAACGCCATGAGCTTCATTGCCGAGCAAAATGGCGACAGCTCGCCGCAGGTCAACCTCCCAGCAGGACATTCCTCGCTGCGGATCGGCGCGATACATGGCAATGCGGCGGATCCGGCAGTATTCGATAAGTTCATCGGCAGACAGGTTTTCAATTACGGGAAGGCTGAAAAACGCTCCGGCACTGGCTCGAACGGCTTTGGGATTTCTGGCGGAAACCGTGCCTTTAACGCAGCCGACCCAGGAAACTCGCGTCGCCCGCGCCGTGCGTAACAACGTTCCGATGTTTCCCGGATCCTGGATGCCGCAAAGGCAGAGGATCAGAGGATCGGCGACCGTCTGCACAGTCGACAGTGTACCGGGCGGCACGCGCACCAGCGCCAAAGCGCCCTGGTGCGATATCACTGCCGACAGTTTTTTGAGCAGTGCGGGGGCGGCGCGACGCACCGGTACGCCCTGCCGGAACCAGGCCATCAGGAGGTTCTTCTCGCGCCGGCTCGAGCCAAAACCCTGGTCTACCAGGACCGCCTCCAGCGGACGCTCCGCGCCGGTTGCTTCCTCCAGGACACGAAGCCCCTCAGCAAGGACCAGATCCGCTGGGGCGCGGCGTGCCTGCGTGGCGACCAGGCGGATCTTCTGCACCAGAGGATTATCGCGGCTGCTCAGCAATGGGATTTCCATCCGGAGACTCTTCACCCTAGGGATAGAGCGAGGCCGCCCTGTGTTGCTGCACACTGCCGATGACCACTCGTTCGATAGGAAAATGGGCGTTGCGCAGGAGCGCTTGTGCCAGATCATGGGCCGGCGCATCCTCGGCTGCCGTATCAGCTTTGTTGATAAATGGGATGATGCGCATACCGGGCCGCCAATCCCTGCACACACCCATGGGGTGCAGGAGAACGGCGGCCGCCAGATCGGGAGTCAGCGTTTCGCCGGGTTTCAGGCCGCAACGCTCGCGTGCGATCTCCCAGCGGAAAAGGCAGTCGGGCCCCGCAGGCCGGTTCAGGCAGTCGAGCCCGATTACCGGCACCAGATAGCCGGCGCCGCGCATGAGCACCGGTTCGTTGTCGCGCGGCATCTTGAGAGACATGCTGCGAGCTCCGTCCGCCTCGTTAAGAATCAGCGGGAACGCGCAGGCATCGAGGCGGGCGGCAAAAGCGGGACCAACGCCCCGCAGAAGGCCGGGCGCGCACTGCAGACGGGTGGCCACGAACTTGCGCTCGCGGCATTCGCAGGCAACTGCGCGCTCGAGCAGGAGCTGCAACAGATCCTCGTGATCCGAGGACAAGATGACCAGACCGTCGGAGGGATGGGGAGGGTGCATGCGCGTCGTTGTGGTATAGAGTACGCGAGTCGCCGGGGCATACTCGGAAAGCAGCTCGAGGATCAGGCCCGTCTTGCCGCCGCCCCCCACCAGGTTGATGCTCGCCGGCAGCGAGAATGCGAAGTGCTCAGCAAACACGTACGGATCCTCCATCGGGACCGGGCTTGGCATTGCCGGCGGTCATCGGTGGCGCGCCCTCCAAATTCCACGTACGGCGGACGATGTAGGGCGTCTTGTTCAGCGATTCGAAATAGATCCGGATCAGTATCTCCGCCACGAGGCCCATGAGAATGAACTGCACGCCGAGGAGAAAGAGAAAGACCGCCAGCAGCAGCAGCGGATTCCTGTGTGCCTTGATGTCGTTGACGAATTTGTCGATGAGCGTCCAGGCCGCGAAGAACAACCCGCCGACGCACGCCACCAGTCCCGTGCCCCCGAAAAAATACATCGGCTTCGTGGAGTAATCGCTGAGCAGCTTCACCGTGATCAGGTCAAGAATCACCTTGTGGGTCCGGCTCAACCCGTACTTGCTGCTGCCGTGACGGCGCGCGTGGTGCCGCACCGCCAGCTCGCCCACCTTGGCTCCCGCCCAGGAGGCAAAGATCGGAATGAACCTGTGCATTTCTCCGTAGAGGCGCATGTGCTTTAGTACATCCGCGCGGTACCCCTTCAGCGTGCAGCCATAGTCGTGGAGGTGCACCCCGCTGATCCACGAGATGAGAAAATTGGCCGCCTTGGAGGGGAGCCGGCGCGTGAGCCAGGGGTCCTTGCGATCTTGCCGCCAGCAGCTGACGACATCGAATCCCTCGTGGAGTTTGGCCAGAACAGCCGGTATATCCGCCGGATCATTCTGCAGGTCGGCATCAAGCGTGATGACAACGGTGCCTGAGGCAAAATCAAAACCTGCCGCCAAAGCGGCTGTCTGACCAAAGTTGCGCCGAAACTGGACAACTTTGATTCTGGGATTGGCAGCGGCGAGGCCGGCAAGGTACGCGCCGCTCCCGTCCGAACTGCCGTCATCGACGAAGATGATCTCAAAATCCTCTCCACAAGTAGCCAACACACTCATCAGCGAGGCGGCAATTTCCCCGACCGTCTCCCGCTCATTGAACACCGGTACGACAATAGACAGATTGCAGCTCATGAGAAGTCCGTCTCCATCGCAGCCATTTGCTGCATGTCGCTCCGATTTCTCAAAACCAGGTACAGGATACCGCCCGGGACTGCCGACAGCAGGATCATGGCGGACGTCAGGAGAGCAAGGGCCAGGGCGGCAGGGGGGGGCACGCCGATGGCGCTGAAAAGAGCCACGAACGCGTATTCCCTGAGTCCCATGCCGCTCAGACTAATGGGGATCATCGTGATCAGGGTGATAACCGGGATGAATACCACAAAGTAGAGGAAGGATTCTTGAATGTTCATTCCCATGGCGGCAATCCAGGAAATGGCGCAGACCAGCAGCTGATTGACCAGGGAGATCAGCAGGGAATCAAAGAGTATTCGAGGATGCCTGGCCATGACCTGGAAGGCGCTGGAAACTGCGTCGATGCGCGTCGCCATCCTGGACAGCCGCAAGCGGTGCAGCAGGCGCGTGAACAGGCGGTGCAGGGCAGGCATGAAAATCACGATGTTGGCGACGATGAAAGCGCCGAAGGAAGCCCAGACAATGAGTGCGACCGGGAGTCGGGAGGACATGGAAGGCAGCACCAATGTCCCGATACAGGCGATGATCATCATGGCAAGCATTCCGGAGTCGCGATCCAGGAAGGTGGCCGCGAAGCTCTGGGCGTACAGCCGGGATGGCTTGCCGGCATAGTACATTTTGACGACGTCGCCGCCGACAGCGGTCGGAAACGCCAGGTTAAAAAACAATCCGATGCAGTATATCTGGAAGAGGCGGGTCAGGGAAAACAGCGGCAGCAGCGGCCGCATGAGCAGGCGCCAACGAAAAATGCAAATGTAATGGGCCAGCCAGAGGATCGCGAAGGCTGCCAACAGGTATCCGGGGCGGGCGCTTTTCAATGCCGTTCCGAAGTCGTGGAAGTCGATCTTGCGGAACAGCAAGTAGAACAGCAGCACCGTCACAGCGGTCTTGATCAGGATCGAGAGCGTTCCCTTCATGGTTTTTTGCCGGTGGCCGTATCGTCAGGCGCCTGCGAAGGCCGATTGACGACCAGGAGCAGATCTTCTCCGGTCGGCCTCCTTTTGCCCAGCATGGTGCCCAACTGGGTAGGCAGCTGCGGATAACGGCGGATAACCTGCAAGCCGAGGGCGCGCGCGCCTGTGAAATAGTCAAAATCCCGCTCGCCCAGCACGCAGAAAATCCTTTTGGTGCCTTCGAACTGGCGCACCATGGTATCCGGATCGGAAGCGGAGAATATCGGGCGCCGCAAGTAGAAAAGCATGCTCGGCACCGCCGCTCGATAATATCCTACTTCATCCCCGCTTTGCACCCGGGCCTCGATGACTCTACAGATCTCTTTGACCGGTCTCAATGGCTCGAGCGCGGGGAGATACACGGCACCCGCAACTATGAAGACCAGCCACAGGGAGATGGCGGTCGAGATTGCACACCTGTCGAGACGGCACCGGCGTATCTCCCAAATCAACGTGGCCGCAGCCGCAAGCAAAAACACGGTCGGCACATAGTGTAGCACGATCGGACCGCCTGGGATGAGTGCCGGCAGCAACCAGGGGAGCACGGCGGCGATCGCCAGAAGCAGGAGGGCGACCGCAAGAAACACGCCGCGCCAGTACGGGCGCAGCCGGTCATGGAGGGCGGCGCCCGGCAACAGGCTTTGGTCTGCCACTCCGCCGACCAGCACCGCCAGGAGCGGATAGAGCGGCGCGATGTAGTACTCCTGCTTGCTTCTGGATATCGAAAACAGCAGAAATGTGACGGCGCACCAGATAAGCGGAAAGCCGTACGCCCGGCTGTCCTGCGAACGCAGCGTCCGGCGCCTGAACCAGACGGCGGCAGCGGCAGCGACCAGCAGTATCGACCAGGGGAAGAAGTCGCCGAATAGCACGGGGAAATAATAGAAGACAGAGCGCGCCGGGCCGCGAACCTCGGTGGCAAAACGTGCAAAATTGTCCTGGAGGAAGAAGTCGGCAATATAGATCCAGCGGTGACGGAGGTACATCACCAGGTACCAGGGGGCAGTCACCATTGCGAGGATGATGATGCCCGCAAGCGGATGGACGCTCCTGAACCTGAAGCGGCGCGTCCACAGGCTCCAGGCGACATAGCTCAGCCCTGGGATGGCCCAGGCGACGGGACCCTTGGTCAAAAAACCAAAGCCGGCAAAGAGGTAAACCAACAGCCAGTCCCGCCTCGACTCCCGGAGCACGGCCCGCACGAGAAAGTAAGCCGTCGCGGTCAGCCAGAAAAGGAGGAGCAGGTCGATCGGCAGCTTGCGCGCAAGGATAAACACCCGGAGCGTGGTTGCCAGGATGGCCATGGCCAGCAGCCCGGCGGACGGTGAGAACAGAATCCTGCCTATGCCGAATGTGAGCCACAGGATGCCGACAACGGCAAAGGCGCCGGGCAAGCGGACTCCGAGTTCCCGGACTCCAGCAAGCTTGTACCCCAGCAGGACAGCCCAATAGGTAAGAGGCGGCTTCTGGGGGCGCGGTTCGTAGTTGAACTGGGGGGCCAGGAAATCGCCGGTCTCCAGCATCTCCCTTGCGGTCTCTGCGTAGAATGTCTCATTCCCGTCCCAAAGGGCGGACTTGTCCAGGTTGATAAAGTAGGGGAATGCCGCGGCCGCCAGCACCAGGAGGGGCAGCAGGCGGCGGTGACGAAGGATCAGCTGTATCATGTCCTGGCTCAAATTCGGTAGCGCATGCGCTGCGGCGCCCGGATATGCGGCATCCCGGGGTACGCCGGCCTAGAAAAGCGACTTCTGAATCTCCTCAATAACCTCCTGAGTCGCGCGGGTTCGGGACCTGCCCGTAAGGTCGATGTCCTTTTTCTCCAGACGCTCGAGAATTTCGCCGGCGCGCCGGACGACTTCGCGCGGCAGCCCCGCCAGGCGGGCAACCTCAACTCCATAGCTCCTGTCCGCCGTTCCCAGGGTCACCTTTCGCAAGAACACAATCTCCTTGCCGACCTCCTTGATGGCCATACAGTAGTTTTTCACTCCCGCATGCACGTCTGCCATGCGGGTCAACTCATGATAGTGGGTGGCAAAGAGAGTCTTTGCCCGATGCTGGTCGTTCTGCACCAGATATTCCGCGACTGCCCACGCTATGGACAGGCCGTCGAAGGTAGCCGTTCCGCGGCCCACTTCATCCAGAAGGATCAGGCTGCGATTCGTAGCCGTGTTCAGGATATTGGCGGTTTCGATCATTTCCACCATGAAGGTCGAACGCCCTCGGGCCAGGTTGTCGGAAGCTCCGACACGGGTGTAGATCCGGTCGACGAGGCCGAGCCGCGTCTGGCGTGCTGGAACGAAGGACCCGATCTGGGCCAGAATGACGATCAGGGCCGTCTGGCGCAGGTAGGTCGACTTACCTCCCATGTTGGGCCCGGTGAGGATCAGCAGTTGGTCGCTGACGGTATTCATGTAGAGATCGTTGGGAATGAACGGCCGGCTCTGATGCTCCACCATCGGATGCCTGCCATGCTGAATATAGATTTCGTCGCCGTCCACAATCTCCGGCCGCGCGTAATCGTTCCTCAGCGCCACATCAGCCAGGGACACATAGACATCGATTTCGGCGATCAGCCGGGCTGTTGCCTGTGCACGGGCTGCCTGAGCGGCAATGGCCGCCCGGACCTGGGCAAACAGCTCCTTCTCCAACGCGTAGATACGCTCTTCCGCGTGCAGGACCTTCTCCTCGTAAACCAGCAACTCCTCGGTCACAAACCGCTCGCAGCTCACCAGAGTCTGTTTGCGAACGTAATCGGCGGGCACCTGCGACAGGTTGGCCCTCGTAACCTCGATAAAATAGCCGAAGACCTGGTTGTAGCGCACCTTGAGAGAGTTGATGCCGGTGCGCTTGCGCTCACGGGCCTCGAGCGAGGCGATATATTCCTTGCCGCTCGCGCGGATGGCTCGCAACTCGTCCAGATCCGTCGAGTAACCGGACCGGATGATCCCGAGCTCGTTGGCTGAATTCGGCGGGTCATCGGCGATGGCATTCTGAACGAGGGCAACCACATCACCCAGGTCGTCGAGTCGTTCCCGGATCTCAACGAGGCGTGGCGCGGAGAAGCCGCCAAGCTGATTCCGCAACTCAGGAACCGCCAGCAGGGAATTGCGCAGGGCGAGCAAGTCGCGCGGATTGGCCACTCCCGCGGTGATCCGGCTGGTCAGACGCTCCAAGTCATGGATCTCCGATAGCTTGCGGCCGATACGATCCTGGGCCGGAACGTCCCGCGTGATGGCTTCGACAGCATCAAGCCGCCCGCCAAGGACTTGCCGGTCCAGCAGCGGGGTCAAAAGCCATGATTTCAGAAGACGACCGCCCATCCCGGTCCGCGTCCGGTCTAGAATGGAGAGCAAGGAGCCCTTCCGGCCACCCTCCAACGATTCAACCAACTCAAGATTGGCTATGGTGGATGCATCCAGGCGCAGGTACTCGGACGTATCGAGAAAACGCAGGCGGGCGACTTTTGCCAATGAATCGATCTGAGTCGCGCGGAGATAGTGTATCAACGCGCCGGCCGCCGAGACGGCCAGAGGGTGGGCGGTGCAACCGAATCCATCCAGGCTGGCCACATTGAAATGATCCAGGAGCAGCCGGTTGGCGTAGTCGAGATTGAAAGCCCAATCCTCAAGCGGGCTCGCGACCCAGTCGGCGGACCAGTCCTGAGACAGTTGCTGGCGAAGGAGGCCTGCGGATTCCTCGGCGGTGACTATCTCCCGGGGAGCGAAACGGCTCAGTTCATCGACCGCTTTCTGCCATGCGTTCTCCCCTGTGAAGTCCGTGGCAAGGAAATCCGCCGTTGAAAGGTCCATGAAGGCCAAGCCAACGCCGGCGTTGCACTGGTGCAGGACTGCAAGATAATTGTGCTCTTTCGATTCGAGCAACAGTTCCTCAACGACAGTTCCCGGCGTCATGACCCTCGTCACTTCACGATGCACCAGCTTTTTGGCAGTGCGCGGGTCCTCGACCTGTTCGCATATGGCGATTTTGTAGCCTCTCCTGAGCAACCGGGCGATGTAACCGTCGACGGAATGATAGGGGACGCCGCACATGGGGATGGGTGCGCCGCTTTTATCCTTGTTCCGCGCCGTCAGCGTAATTTCCAATTCGCGGGAGGCAGTAACGGCATCTTCATAGAACATTTCATAAAAATCGCCCAAGCGGAAGAACACCAGCTTGCCTGGAAATCTCCGCTTGACTTCATGATACTGCTTCATCATGGGAGTGGGGTCTTCCATGACATCTGCTGCCTTTCGGAGTTCGCTTTCCTACCTGGCGCTGCCGGGGCCCCGGGGAAGGATGTTGATAGCGCCGGTTTCGAACCGGCTTCAATGGAACCGGTAGCAAAATGCGCCTGATTGTTGAGACCGACTGGAAATATCTCTAATCCTTGTAGTTAAAGAAATCGCAGTATATAATTCCCGTCCACGGTTGTCAATTGCGACCATGACACGCAAAGCCGATTGCGGAGATCAGAGTGAGATTGCTGGCGCTTGATACCTCGACCCCAAGAGGAAGCGTTGCGTTGCTCGAGGGGCGCGATGTCATAGCTGAACTGCGGCTTTTGTCGCTTGAAACCCACTCGGCCCGGCTGCTGGACAGCGTCGAATATCTGCTCCGGATGTCCGGCTGGCAACTCAGCGACTTGCGCCTGGTCGCGGCAGGTATAGGTCCGGGCTCGTTTACCGGGATCCGCATCGGTGTTGCCACCGCTCTCGGTCTGGCACAAGTGATGGCGATCCCTTTCGCAGGGATCTCGTGCCTGGATGCCGTGGCACATCAGGTCACGGGAGTGGATGGCCCGATCGGCGTGGTGATGGATGCCCAGCGCTCTCAAGTATACTTTGCGGAATACGCGCAGGAACGGGGCAGGATCCGGAAAGTTGCCGGACCCGTGCTGCGAAATCCGACGGATCTGGGCAGACAGTTGCGAAACAATCGGCTGTACCTGGTAGGCGACGGCGCCCTTCGATATGCCGGGGAGCTGAAAGCCTGTAAGTCATTTCGGCCAAAGATGATAATGACCGACCTATTCCTGGCTTCCACCATCGGGAAACTGGCGCTCGATCGGAAACGAACCTGGCGTTCCGGAGAGTTTCTGCAAGCGAATCCGCTCTACATACGACCGCCGGACGCCCTGAAGCCGAAGGTGAGTTCAAGGTGAAACAGGTCGATCCTATCGAGATTTCCGTCCTCGCCGTACAGGACGTTCCCCACATCGAGGAATTGGAGGAGCTAACCAGCCTGAGCTTCTGGGGAACGGAGCATTACAGGAGGTTCCTGGATCAACCGGAATATTTCGGTCGAAAGGCGGTGGCTGCAATCGCACCCGGTGTAGTGAAGGTGATTGGTTTTTTCCTCGCGCGATCAATTCTGGAAAACCTGGAATTGCTGAAGATCGGGGTCTACCCTATCTATCAGAACCAGGGGATCGGCACGAGGCTCCTGAATGCCGCTTTTATCGAGGGAGTCAGGCGCGGCTGCCTGCGGTGCTTCCTGGAGGTCCGTAAATCAAACCTGGGAGCTATCCAGTTTTATCAAAACCATCAGTTCAAGATTGCAGGGGAGCGCCTTAATTACTACACGGAGCCGGTCGAGGATGCCTGGGTCATGGAGCGGTGGCTCTGAAAGCATCCTGTGATACCATATGTAGTGGCATTGAGGATAGGGATTCATAACCGCGATGCCGTTGCGGTTTAGGATAGAAATCACCTGCTGAAAAAGTCTTTGGAAGATCCGGGGATTTCGCTAGAATAGCCAGTCATGCATTTTAATTCCTTATTGCCCCCAAAAGGAGGATCCCCTTGCGGACTCTAAAGGTTAGCCTGTTAATCGCGAGCTTGGCTCTGGTCTTTGTTCAATGCGGCGAAGAAACGGTCACCCACGATGCTATGCCCGCAATCGCAAAAAACAAGATGGTGCGCATTGCCACCGATCCCGTGAACCTTCCGTTTGAATTCGGCCTCGGCACCGATGTCCAGGGATTCGACGTCGACTTGGGGAACGAGATTGCCAAAGACATCGGTCAACCGGCCAAATGGATCAAGGTTTCCTACGACCGTATCTTCGAGGTGCTGAAGGAAGGCGGGGTGGAGTTGGTCATTTCTACGGTGGCCATCACAGATGACGTCAAGAAGGACCTGGTTTTCTCCGATCCTTATTTCGACAGCAGCAATACCATTGCCCATCGGCGTGACAACCAGACCATCGTGGACCTGGCCTCGCTGTCGGCGAAGCGCGTGGGTGTCCAGGCCGGCCGTACAGGCGATACCTTCATGACCAATCAGAAGACCGCCACAGGAGTGACGCTGTCAAAATTCAAAACCCTGGACGACGCCCTGGGCGCTTTGAACCGCGGCGAGCTTGAAGCTGTAGTCGGTGATAAGCCGATCATGACGTACAGCATCTATAAGAGCTATGCTACCAACCTGATCACGACCGGAGTCGAGCTTCAGCCTATGAAGTACGCCGTGGCGGTCCGGCCGAACGACACCGTCCTGCTCGGCAAGGTCAATGCGACGATCGCCAGGCTCAAGAGCGCCGGTGACTTGGAGCGTAACCGGGAAAAGTGGCTCCAGGATGTGATGAAGATAACCACGGATGAACGCATCAAACTCGAAAAAGAGGAACAGCTCAAGCAGGCGCCCAAGTCCATTTCCGTCACCTTCGTCAAGGAATCCGGCAATCCTGTGCGGCTGGATCGGCTGGAGGGATTTGATGCGCAACTGACCGGCCCCGGCGGAACATTCAAGTCGACCCCGATCACCGTGGATGAAAATTCGGTGCGCGGCAGCTGCAGGTTTTCCAACCCGATTCCTCCCGGGGATTACACCATTGTCTTGTCCAGAATCAACGCGAAAGCAAACCTGACCGTGGAAAAGAGGCCGGTCACAGCCATGACCCTTACGGTCACATTCAATTCCAGAGGCGAGCTGGTGATGGTTTGGAAGTGATTGCTTGATCTCCTTGGTATGCGGAGCTCGACGGAATCCGGCTGAGAGATGATGAAACATCCGCTGTTTGGCGTAATCCTGGTGACGGCGTTGCTGACCAGTGCCGTCACCATTATCCTGCTGCGCTCGGGCGTGGTGCCGGAGCCGCCCCGACCCCAATCCGCTCCCACGCTTCGTTCTGATTCCGCTGAAGCCGCCAGTCCCGCCCAGCCGCCCTTAAGTCAGGACGAACAGGTCAATATCCAGGTCTACAACAAGGTGAGCCCGGGGGTTGTGAACATCACTTCGACCGTAGTCGAATATGATTTCTTCTTCCAGGCCTATGCCAACCAGGGAACCGGCAGCGGGATCGTACTCGACCTCGATGGCAACATACTCACCAACTATCACGTAGTCGAATCGGCTCAGAGCCTCGAGGTGGCGCTGCCGGATCGGACCACGTACCGCGCCCGGCTCGTAGGGGAAGACCCGCAGAACGATCTGGCGGTAATTCGGCTCACCGGGGCGCCGAGGGATCGGCTTCATCCTGTCTTACTCGGCGATTCCGCAACTCTGAAGGTCGGGCAGAAGGTGCTTGCCATCGGGAATCCCTTCCGCCTGCAGAACACGCTGACCACGGGAATTATCAGCTCGCTGGGCCGGAAAATCCGGACTGAGAACGGCAACCTTGTCGACAACATCATCCAGACCGACGCCGCCATCAACCCGGGTAACTCCGGCGGCCCGCTCCTCAATGCCGCGGGCGAGATGATCGGCATCAACACCATGATTTATTCCCCGAGCGGAGCCAGCGGCGGGAACGTCGGCATCGGCTTCGCGGTGCCGGTCAACACGGTGCGCAGGGTCGTGACGGATCTCATCAAGGAGGGGCGTGTCCTGCGGCCCGACATGGGCATCGAGGGGTACAGCATCTCGCGCGAACTTGCTTCGGCGCTCGAGCTCCCGGTGGACAGCGGCATTCTGGTAGCCCGGGTGGCGCGGGGAGGAACCGCAGAGGCGGCCGGGCTCAGGGGCTATAGTCAAATTGTCCTCATCTATAACCAGAGATTTCTCATAGGCGGCGACATCATCACGGAGATTGACGGCAAGCCGGTCGGCAATTCAGACGATCTGGCCCTTCTTCTCGAGAGCAAGCGGCCGGGAGACACGGTGCGCCTGACGTATTACCGCGGGAGCGCAAGGAACGAAAAAACGATCACACTGATGGAGCAGCCGCGGCGAATCCGCTGACCTGCGCTCCCGGTTCAGCGGCGCGCGCCGGGCCGCTTCATGAGCTTGCCGCCATTGTCCGACACCTGTTCCATGCACCCTCGGGGAGAAGGTCCCGACCAAAGCATGCTGGAACGCAGAAACGAACTCATTCTCTTGGTCGCGTGGGTGCTGCTCCTTGCAGCGGCATGGCCGGCTGCCTCCGTGCCTGGTCAGGAAAAGCCGGTCGCCGCAGCTCCCAATTCTGCGGCTCCGGCAGGGCTCCAGAAGATCGCGGATGACATCTATGTGCGCGTCGTGAGCCCGGACGGCGAGGAAGTCGCCAACAGCGGCGTGGTGATTCTCGGCAGCGGTGTGCTGCTCTTTGACAGCCACTTCACTCCCGAAGCCGGAGCAGATCTGGAAGAACTGATCAAGGGAGTCACGGCGCAGCCGGTTCGGTATATCGTCAACAGCCACTTCCACGCGGATCATACCCATGGCAACCAGGCGTTCGGGACGGCCCGCCAGATCATCGGCAGCACGCTGGCGCGGCGGGACATGCTGCAAAAGGATGCGCCGGCGCTGAACCGGATGCAGGCTATAGCCCAGAAACAGGTGGAGCAACTCGCCAGAGAGCTCAGCCTGGAAAGCAATCCCGGGAAACAGGAGGCACTCCGTTTGCAGCTCAAGACGCATCAGGCTTTCATGCGCCGCCTGGCGTCCCTCAGGATTTTGGTGCCGTCCCTGACTCTCGATGACAGCCTGACCATTATCGACGGTGAACGGGAACTGAACCTGCTGTATCTGGGTGCAGGCCATACGGAAGGGGATATCGTCCTGTATCTGCCGAGGGAAAAGGTCGCGTTCCTGGGCGATCTTTTTTTTAATGACGCGCTGCCGAATGTCGAGGATGCCTCGCCGCTCGAATGGATGGATACCTTGCGTGAGGTGCTGAAGCTGGACGCCGCCACCTTTGTTCCGGGACACGGCCGGATCGGCACCCGCCAGGATGTGGAGGAATTTCTCGGATACCTGGAAGATCTGAAGGCCTTGGTCGCACCCGCCGTAAAACGCGGCGAGTCCCTGGAGCAGGTCGTGAATGATTCGCGGCTGCCCGCCAAGTATGACGGCTTCGGCTTCCAGAACTTTTTCCCCGCCAACCTCCAAAAAATGTACGCCGAGCTCAAGGCCGCGCAGCCTGCCGCCGCCCCGCGGGGTGGTGCCAAAAAAAAGGAGGCTCGGCCGTGATCTCGCCGGAATCTGCTCAGGACACCTGCCCGCGCTGCAAAGGGTCCGGATGGGAACAGGTCGAGGGCACAGGCAGTGTCCGGCGGTGCGGCTGTCTGGACGAATCCCGGGCGCAGCGCCTGATTTCCGAGGCCCGGATTCCGAAACGATACCAGCACTGCGACCTGGAATCCTATCTGCCCAATGATCCGAGCCAGAAGAAAGCCAAGGCTGATGTCATCCGCTTTCTTGAGAAATATCCGATGATCGACGTCGGGCTTTTGTTCCTGGGCAACTGCGGGGTGGGCAAGACACACCTGGCGGTGTCTTTGCTCAAGCAGATCATCCTGCAGAAGGGGGACTTCGGCCTCTTCTATGATTTCCGCGACCTCCTGCGCGAGATCCAGGGGAGCTGGAACGGCATATCTCAGACCTCGGAACTGGAAATCCTCAGGCCGGTGTTGTCGGCCGACGTGCTGGTCCTGGACGAACTGGGTGCCAACAAGCCCACCGAGTGGGTGCGCGACACCATTGCCCACATTATCAACTGCCGGTACAATGAAAAAAAACTGACGATACTTACTTCGAACTATCCGGATGCCGCAACACAGCCGGGAGAGGAAACACTCACCGATCGTATCGGCGCCCGCATGCGATCGCGGCTGTATGAGATGTGCAAGGTGATCGAGATTCGCGGCAAGGATTTCCGGCGAGAAATCAAACAGGCGGACTATCGATTCTGACCATGACAACCCCGACCGACACCCTGACCCCGATCGTCAAAGAAGAGACTTTTTATCTGGAGCGCGTGCAGCAGGAAATCCAGAAGAGAATTGTGGGGCAGATGCACCTGCTCGATTCGCTGATGATTGGTTTGTTGACGGGGGGGCATCTGCTCCTGGAGGGAGTTCCAGGACTGGCGAAAACCCTGGCCGTAAAAAGCCTGGCCGAAGCCATTGACGTGACCTTCCGCCGCATTCAGTTCACTCCCGACCTGCTGCCGGCCGACCTGATCGGGACTATGGTCTTCGATCAGCGCAGCGGCGATTTCGTGCCCCGGCAGGGGCCGATCTTCAGCAACCTGCTGCTGGCGGATGAGGTGAATCGTGCGCCTGCCAAAGTTCAGAGCGCACTCCTCGAATGCATGCAGGAGAAACAGGTCACCCTGGGAAAGCAGAGCTACCGGCTGACCGAACCGTTCATGGTGCTGGCAACGCAGAATCCGATCGAACAGGAAGGGACCTATCCTCTGCCGGAAGCGCAGATGGACCGCTTCCTGATGAAGATCGTGCTGACGTACCCGAACCGCAAGGAAGAACGCGAGATCATGAACCGCGCCGGTGTCGCGGAAGGTGCGCAACATCCGGCGACGGGGGAGGCGGTGCCTCTGAAAAAGGTGCTCGTGCCGGAACGGATCGTGCGCATGCGTCAGATCACCGCCCAGATCTATGTCGACGAGCGCGTCAAGACCTACATTCTGGACGTGGTATTCGCGACCCGCAGCCCGGAGGACTACAACCTCGATCTCGGACGGCTCATCCGTTTCGGTGCCTCGCCGCGGGCGAGCATCGGAATTCTGGGCGCGGCGCGCGCCCACGCGTTTCTGAAGGGCCGTGGATTCGTCATACCCGACGATGTCAAACGCATCGCCCCCGACGTCCTGCGCCATCGCATCCTGCTCACCTATGAGGCGGAAGCCGAAGGGGTCCGCGCGCAGGACCTGGTGGAGCGCATTCTGTTCAAGGTGCCGGCGCCCTAGGATATGATTTCGGAATTGGACGAACTGCTGGTGCGTGCCCGCCGGCTCGAGTTGCGCAGCCGGTTTCTGGCCAGCTCACAGTACGCCGGCCTGTACCGCAGCGCCTTTCGGGGCCAGGGAATGGAGTTCGCCGAGGTGCGCGAGTACGCGGCAGGTGATGAAGTGCGCCTCATCGACTGGAACGTCTCGGCGCGCCACCAATCGCTCTACGTGAAGCGCATGGTGGAAGAGCGCGAACGGAACGTACTCCTGGTTTTGGACACTTCGGGATCCTTGGCCTTCGGCAGCGTGCAGCGCACCAAGTTTGACCTCCTGCTCGAGGTCGGCGCGCTGATGGTGCTGTCGGCATTCTATGGCAAAGACCGTGTCAGCCTTGTCCTGGTGCGCTCCGGGGTAGAACGGTTCATCCCCGCGGCCAAGGGCTGGAATCACGCCGCCCGGTTGATTCGTGAACTGGCCTCCAGCGCGCCGGGAGGACGTGCCTCCGGCCTCGATCCGCTCTGGAAATTCGTCAACACTCCGGGCGTCCCCCGCAGCCTGGTGGTGTTTCTCACGGATTATCAGGCTCCCGTGCAGGCAAGCCACAGTTTTGCCGCCGCATGCCGCAAGCACGAACTGGTGTTTTTCCTGGTCTCGGATCCGAGAGAATGGACCTTGCCCAGTGTGGGGCGTGTCCGGCTGAGGCATCCGGAAACCGGCGGGTTTGCGGTCGTGAACACGAGCCGCGCCGCCGTGCGGCAGGAGTATGAACAGAAGGCACAGCAGCAGCGTGCGGCATTGCAGCGCGTGCTGCGCGGCAGCGGCGTGGACTGGGTTGATTTGAGCACCGAGGCGCACTACGAAGCAGCCCTGCGCCGGTTCATGCTGGCGCGTGCCGCCAGGCAACGACGCTAACCGGCGCACGGCTATGACGGGCACGCCGGCCTCCCGTCCGGCAAGACCGGCCGCTTTTTGTTGCGCCGGCCCGCCGTGCGACCCGTTGAGATTGTGCTAGAAGGGAATGTCGTCGTCGGTTATTTCCACGTCGGCCGTCCCGGGCTCAGCGTCGCGACCGGACCGTTGGGCGGAGGCTGCTTCCGCCCCCTCCGGGCGGCTGCCGAGCAGCACCAGGGCGCTGGCGATCACTTCCGTGGTGCGCCGCTTGTTGCCGTCCTTGTCATCCCACTCCCGTGTGCGGATGCGGCCCTCCACGTAAACCTGGCGCCCTTTGACCAGATATCGCTTGGCGATGTCGGCAAGTTTGTTCCAGGCCACGATGTTGTGCCATTCGGTCCGCTCCTGGCGTGTGCCGCTTTTATCGGGATAGAAGTCGCTGGTGGCCAGGCTGAAGTTGGCTACAGACACTCCGTCCTGCGTAACCCGGATATCGGGATCCTTGCCCAGTCGGCCGATAAGCATGACTTTGTTCAACGAACTCATACGGTCTCCCTCTGCATGATGAGAATTAGCACGGCGATTTCTTTTTCGGAGCCGGTTTGACGAATTTCGCAGGGTCAAGGCCCATCCGCTCCAACTCGCTGCGCGCGAGGCCGGCTTCGGTGGCAGTCGGATACTGCTGGATCAACTTCTTGAAGTCTTCGAGAGCGCTTTCACTTTGATTTGCCGCCATTTTTGCCTTGCCGAGCTTGTACAGACCGCTAGGCACCTTGCTTCCTGAGGCATAGTCGGTGACAACCTTCTGGAATGCGGAAATGGCTTCCGGATACCGCTTGCTGTTGTAGTAGGCCTCGCCGATATAGTACTGGGCATCATCGGCGCGCTCATTGGTGGGGAAATTCTTCAGGAATGCCGTAAAGCCTTCGATCGCCATGTCCGCGTTCCCCTGGACGAGATCATTGTAGGCTTCGCTGTAAATCTGGTCGGCAGACAGGGCCAGGGCGTCGGGATTGTTCGCGGCCGATTGATAGAGACGGGGCGTGATCTGCTTTGACTGCACCTTCAGGTCAGCAACCTGCTGCGCCAGGGCGGAGATCCGGGTATTGGCATCGTCCATCTTGGTGGACAACTGCTTGATTTCCTGAAGCAGGGATTGCTGCAGGGTGGCATCGCCGGAGGATTGAGTTTCCAGCGCACCGGAAATCTTGCCGAGCACCAGCGAGGTCTTGCCCACCTGGTCGTTCAGTTGCGTCACCAGGCTGCGGATACTGTCCGTGCGTTCGGTGAAAGTCTTGTCGATCATGCTGATCTGATTCTTCAGCGCCAGAACATCCGCCTGCAGGCGGATCAGCTCTTCTTTCACTCCGGCTTGCGCCGTGGAGGCAACCCCTAAAAAGCCGACGATAAAAAGGTAGACGATTCGTTTCATGGGTAGTTCTCCCGTGAAGGTTTCCCCTCATTATTTCACAGGCGCCGCAAGGCTGCAATCGACCGGGCACAAAAAGGCCGGAGCGGGATGCCGAGCATCCTCTCCGGCCTGCAGATTCCACGTACGATCAGTGTCAGCGCATCACGAAGTGGGCGCGCCGATTCTGCCTCCAGGATTCTTCGTCGTGGCCTGGTGCGAACGGGCGTTCTTCGCCATAGGTGATGGTGTCGATCCGGCTCGTATCGACTCCCTGGGCAACGAGAAAATCCCGCGCGGCGATGGCACGGCGGTCGCCCAGGGCAAGATTGTACTTCTCGGAGCCGCGCTCATCGCAATGGCCTTCGATGATGAAACGAATGTTGCGTCGCTCGTTCAGCGCGCGCACGTCCTCCATCAAAACTTGCCGTGCGTCCTCGCGAAGTTCGTAGCTGTCATAGTCGAAAAAAACATCCCGGACTCGCTCCGTGAACAGCTCGGCGTCCGTCATGGGAGGGCGCGAGGGTGGAGGGATGGCTCCCCGATCGGTGCTCACGGTGATGCGCACTTCGGCATCCGCCACGCCGCCCGGGCCCGAGGCTCTGCCGCGGTACGAAATGGAGGCGGACGGCTTCAGCGTGCGGCTGCCGCTCGGCTCCACCGTACCGATTCCGCCGTCAATCGTGACCTCGGTGGCGTTGGTGGTGCTCCAGGAAAGCGTCGTTGACTGGCCAGGTTCAATAGCCGCGGGCGAAGCGGTCATAGCGATCGTCGGAACCGGCGGCGTTGCCGGAGTTACGGCAGGCGCCGGTGGCTGCGTGACTGCCGGCGGCGGCGCGGCCACTTTTTTTGCACATCCGCTCCCCGTTAGGACGATGACTGCCAGCATGAGGAAGATCATGGCCGGCTGATAGAGAGATTTTCTCATGAAACGGGCCTCCTTCTTACATGGTAATCATTCAATGCCGCACGCTTGGCTGCTTGGTCCTCCCGCAACAACGCCGACAGGTACTATATCACAAGCGCGCGGGCGACAAGGGGAAACGGCGTCGGCCGGCAGTTTCCAGGCTGGCTCAATCCCGGCGCACATATCCTCCCCATGCCGGGCAGGTATTGGTTCCCTGGCTGGTAACCATGCGCAGTTCGGGATTGATGGTATCGGCCAGCATGATGAAGATCTGGTCGCTTCCCGTGCGATTGGACTGAAACGCCAGATGGCGGCCATCGGGAGCCCAGGAGGGACACTCATTGCTGCCGGCATCACTCGTCAACTGCCGGATTTGACCGGTGCTCACCTGCGCGATGTACAGGTCGTAGTTCTCGGCCATACGCGGTTTCCAGTGGAACGCAATCCAGCGGCCGTCGGGGGACCATGCGGGCGAATCCGCATCCCCTCCCTCCTTCACGATGCGCCGCACGTTCGCTCCATCCACATCGCAGATGTATATCTGCGGTGTGCCGTCACGGTTCGAGATAAAGGCGACTTGATTGCCGGACGGCGCCCAGGTGGGGGACTGATTCAGGGCAGTGCTGTTGGTGATATTGCGCCGCTCCGATCCGTCCAGTTTCGAGATGTGAATGTCGATATTTCCTTTCGCATCCCGCAAGGCAAATGCCAGCCGGCTGCCGTCCGGGGAGATCATCGGCGTTGAGGTCATGGAATTGAATATCGGGAAGGGAAGGCGGGAGCCATCCAGATAGGAATGAATGTTGATCTCCGGTTTTCCCGTGCGGTAGCTGACGAAGGCCAGCTTCGAATTGTCCGGCGACCAGGTCGGAAAGAGATTCAAAGAACCATTGCGCGTGAAGGCGCGCGGATCCGCCCCGTCATAATCCATCACATAGATTTCCTTGGCGCCGCCCCGCCGCGAAGTATAGGAGATCTTGGTGGCGGCAATGCCGCGCGAAAGGCCGGCGGTCAGCTTGGTGACGATCTCATCGGCCCAACGGTGCGCGATGGAACGAACCTGGTCGACGTCGCCGGAAATGCGCTGGCCGAAACCCATCGTGCGCTGCTTCATGTCGAAGGTCCGCAGTTCGGCCCGCACGATGCCTCCGTCGATTTCGAGGGTGCCGGCGGTAAGGTAGCTGACCTTGAAGGGGAGAGCGCCCCAGTCATCATAGCGGATGTCCTCCGGGCGGACGATGGGCTGCGGCGGATAAAAGCTTTTCCCGGCCATGGTGAAAAATCCCGAAAACTTCAAGTCGGCCCACAACACCTCGTTGAAGCTTTTCAGGATCGCAGAAAGTTCTGCGGCCTGCTCGGGTCTGAGCGGCTGCACATCAGCCGATGCCAGGATCAAATCTTCCCCCGGCGTAGGCCGGATGATTACCTGGGATTGATCCGGTACCCCCCGGGAGGGGACTGCCGGCAGGAGAAGCAGGGTGGCAACCAAGAGCTGTCTTGCGCGCATCTCACTCCTTTGGCATGAATAACTGCTTGTCCGGCGGATAAACGAACTGGCACACAAACTCCAGCGGCCGGCCACGAAGCTCCGGCGGGGGCGGCGCCAGCGGATTTGAGGCCCAGATCGCACGATAAGCCGTCAGATCCAGAGCCTCGTTTCCCGAGGATTTTTCTTTCTTGATGTCCTCGATGCGGCCGTCGCTGCGAACCACGAAGCTGTACACGATCTCGATGCGCTGCTGGGCATCCACCGGCTTGATCCATGCCTGGCCAATCCGGGTTTCCACTGCCCGAGCGTACCATGAGTCGAACATTCCCCCCGATCCCGAGCCGATGGACACGCCCAGGCCACCCCCGACTCCGCCACCGGACCCGCCCGCAGCGCCGCCGCTTCCCCCCGCTCCCTTCGCACCAGCAACCGGGATTATGGGCGACGTGGCGGCCGGCGCCGCTTTCGCTTTGCCCGATTCCGGCGCCTGCTTGCTGCTCTTGGGCTTCGTCGTGTCAGGCATGGGAACGGCCACGGCGGCTTCCGCTTTCTTGTTTTCCTTCGGAGCGGGCTTCTCAGGCGGCAGCGCCGGGGGCTGCGGTGTTGTCGCAGGTTTGATCAAGCCTTCGCCGCCTCCAAGATCGTCCGCCACGCCTACCACATAGGATTCGCCACCCGAGCCGCCCCCGGGACCCGTCCCCAGCCGCAACGGCGACAAGGAAGGCATGAAAAGAGGTGCGGCGACAAAGAAGGCCAGCATCAGCATGTGAATGGCGATTGAGACCAGGAACGCGCGCCCATACCTCTCCTGGATGTGGGGCAGATCAAGCAGCGTTCCTCGAATCGATGCGTGACTCATGATTTCAGAACTATCTCTTTTGCGGCGTCTGGAACGGTCTGGTGACCAGCTTCAGCTCGCTATAACCCGCACCGCGCACAATGTCGATCACCGTGACAATCGATTCCCACTTTACGGATCGGTCCGCCCTCAGGTAAATGGGATCCCTCGGTCCTTTCATATCCTTCTTGAGACGCGACGGCAGGCTGGAAATGTTGATCTCATTGGAACCATAGTACAGGATTCCTTCCCTGCTGATCGACAGCACGACATTATCCTCTGGGTTCGTCTCGCTGGCGGCCCTGGTTTCCGGCAGCTGAACATCAACACCCGTCTGCAAAATCGGCGCCGTCACCATGAAAATAATGAGCAGCACCAGCATTACGTCAACGAGCGGCGTCACATTGATTTCCGAAAGGGAAGTGGCCGTCCGGCCCTGTGGTGTGGTGAACGCCATCAGCTGAAGCTCCTCTCGATCAGGTTGAGGAGCTCGATGGAGAAGTCATCCATTTCGGCGGCGATGTTCTTGATGCTGTGGATGAACTGATTGTAGGCAATCACGGCCGGGATGGCGGCAAACAATCCGGCAGCGGTTGCGACCAGGGCCTCCGAAATCCCCGGCGCCACAGCCTGAATGGACGCCGTTTTCACCAGTCCGAGTTCGTGAAAAGAATTGATAATGCCGACTACTGTGCCCAGCAGGCCGATGAAGGGCGTGACCGCCCCGGTGGTGGCCAGCCAGCTCATGTTCCGTTCCAGCACCGAGATTTCCGCTGTGGCTGCCCGTTGCAGCGAGCGCTGGATGCCTGCCAGGTGCCGTTCCGTCAGCACCGGGTGACCAGGATTGCCCGATCCTTCCCTGGCCTTGGAGGTCTGGAGTTGGGCATTCAGCTCCTGATAGGCGGCGGTGAAGATGCCTGACAATGGCGTCTTGCGGTAATGCTCACAGGCGATGTTCACCTCACTGAGCCGGGCACTCTTGCGGAATATTGCCACAAACCCTCGGCTTTGCAGCTCTATCTGGCGGAAAGTGAGCCACTTCCTGAAAATGATCGTCCATGAGAGAAGTGAGAACAACAGCAGGAGGGCCAGGATGGCTTCTGCGAACGGACTCATCCGCAAGACCAGATCAAAGAAACTGCTCCCACCCGAAGGCTCTGCTTGAAGCGCTAGGATCCAAATCGATTCCAGAATGATTCCTCCCCCCGTTCAGGCACGGGAAATGCGACCATAACATGCACAAGTAACACAGCTTACAGGCAAAGTCAAACACTCTTCGACGCGCCCTCCCGGCACGATTCTGCGTTTCAGCCGCGCCAGGTTGCTTGCCAGGAGGATTATGGGTCCCGTGCGTTGTCGGTACTCCTCCGGCGCGATCCCCTTTGAAGACGCTCGATGGGTGCCGATAGGTCTAAAGAATCTTCAGCAACTGCTCCTGAAAACGGTCCCTCGGGCCCTCTGGCCACAGCAGCCATGCGATAAGGCAACAAGGTAAAGGACAATCCGCCGGTGCGGCTCGACATCCTGCCCGCCTATGCTAGACTATGATAGGCGAACGCAGAGTTGCGTAATCCGCGGCAAATAACTGCAGAGAATCAAGAGCATGCTCCGGTTTTTGAGAATTCGGGACTTCGCTTTGATACGCACCCTCGAGATGGAATTCGGGGATGGCCTGACCGTGCTCACGGGCGAAACCGGATCGGGCAAGTCCATACTGGTCGATGCGTTCGGGCTGCTGGTCGGAGCCCGGTCATCCCAGGAGATGGTGCGCGCCAATTGCGAAGTCGCGATCCTGGAAGGGGTTTTCTCGCCGGACAACCCCAATGCGGTCCGACGGCTGGCCGACGCCGGCATTGATACCGAGGATGATACGCTCCTGATCCGGCGCGAAATCTCCACGAGCGGGCGCGGAAGGGTGTTTGTCAACAACAATCTGGCTACGCTGGCGCTGCTGAAATCCATCGGCTGTGATCTGGCGGATATTCACGGGCAGCAGGATCACCAGGCGCTCCTGGACCTGGCTGCGCACCTGCGGTGGCTGGACCGATTTGGCGGCAACGAACCTGCCGCGCAGGAGCTCCGGGATCAATACGGCAAAGTGAGGGAAACCGCACTACGGTTGGAAGCTTTGGCCATGGATGAACAGGAGCGGCAGAGGCTGATCGATATTCTCCGGTTTCAAGTCGACGAGATCCGGCGTGCGGACATTCGGCCGGGCGAGAAGGAAAACCTCGAGAACGAAAAGTCGATTCTCGGTAACCGTGAGAAAATATTCGGCTTGGCGCACGAGGCCTATGCCCTCCTTTATGAAAGTGAGCACTCGATCCTCGGTCAGACCGACCGCCTGGCTCGCGTAATTCAGCAACTGGCACAATTCGATTCCAGCTGGAATGGACACCTGGAGACTCTGCGCGAAAGCCTCTACCGTCTCGAGGACCTGTCATACGGAGTACGTGATTACACCGGGAGCCTCGATTTCAGCCCGGACCGGCTCGAACAGGTTGAGCGGCGCCTTGCCGACCTGGACCGCTTGGCCGCGAAATACGGCAGATCCATGGAGGAGGTCCTTACTTTCGCATCCCAGAGCGAACGGCGCCTGGATGAGCTCGTCTCTTCCAGCGATACCTCGTCGCGACTGGAAGCGGAGCTCGAAACCGGCCTGAAGCGCTATCTGGAACTCGCGGAGTCTCTGTCAGCAAAGCGTCGCAAGGACAGTGCCAGGCTGGAACGCGAGATCCGCAAGGAATTTCACGCCCTGGCCATGGAGAAAATGACGCTGAACACCCGCTTTCTTCGCCGGGAGAGGGGAGGTGGCGTTTCCCAGGGGCGGATTCCCGCGGGCTGCGGACCTGAAGGCCTGGATCAAGTAGAGTTTCTGGTGGCGCCGAACGTAGGTGAGGAAATGAGGCCTTTGGCCAAAATCGCCTCCGGGGGGGAACTGTCCCGCATCATGCTGTCTATCAAGACGCTGTGCGGCGGAGGCGAACGGGGCAAAACACTGGTGTTCGATGAAATCGATGCAGGAATCGGCGGCCGCGTGGCGGAGGTGGTCGGGAGACGACTGCGCGAGGTGGCCGCGAACAACCAGGTCCTGTGCGTCACGCACCTGCCGCAGATTGCCGCATATGCCCAGAACCACTACCGAGTGCAAAAGAGGCCCGTATCCGGCCGGACCGAGACCTCCGTCGAGCTCCTCGATCATGCGGCACGAGTGCAGGAACTGGCGCGCATGATGGGGGGCGAAGTCATCACCGAGACGACGCGGCGCCACGCAAAAGAAATGCTCGATCACGCAGTCAAGACGGCCGGAAAAGAATCAAAGGCTCAGGCATGACCAGGAAGTTTTTCATTGAAACCTTCGGATGCCAGATGAACGAGCTCGATTCCGAGAAGATCGCCGGCAACCTGCATCACTGCGGCTTTGAGGCAGCCGGAGATGCTGCCGTTGCCGATGTCATCATTCTCAATACCTGCAGCGTCCGCGATAAGGCCGTCCAGAAAGCCTATGCGCGCCTGGGGGAACTCAAGAGACACAAGGCACTCCGCAAAGACCTGGTCATCGGGGTCGTGGGCTGCATGGCCCAACTGGAGGGGGAGCGGCTTCTGGAGAAAGCCCCCTTCGTCAACATCCTGGCAGGTCCCCAGAAAGGCCACCTGATGGGGGATCTGGTTGAGCGCGCACAGGCGGCGCCGGTCCCGGCCGTTGACCTGCGAATGGATGAGGACCCCGAGCCGCTCGAAAATGATCGGGTCCTGCGCACAAACCCATGGCGGGCAGGGATCACAATCAGCGAAGGATGCGACCAGCGCTGCAGTTTTTGCATTGTGCCGTTTACCAGAGGAAGGCAGCGCGATCGCGAGAGCGCCCGCATCGTACGCGAGGCGGAGGAGTTGGTCGCGCAAGGCTTCCTGGAAATCATCCTGTTGGGGCAAATGGTGAACGCCTATCGCGATCCTTCGCCTGCGGGCCTTTCTTTTGCGGCGCTGCTGCGCCGCCTGGCCCAGATAGGCGGCCTGAAGCGCATCCGGTTTGCCTCGCCCCATCCGGTCGGTTTCACCGACGACCTGCTGGATGCCATGATCGAGCATCCGCAGATATGCAACCATGTGCATCTTCCGGTTCAGTCGGGATCCACCCGCGTGCTGCAGGCAATGGGCAGAGGCTACACACGGGAAACCTACCTCGAAATTGTGGCCAAGATCCGCAGGGCCCCCCGGCCCATGGCTATCTCGACGGATATCATCGTAGGCTTTCCCGGAGAAACGGACGCGGACTTTCGCGATACTCTCAGCTTGCTGGATGAGGTACAATACGACAGTGTATTTTCCTTCAAATACTCGCCCCGCCCCAACACGCCAGCCCTCGCGCTGGGTGATGATATACCCGAGGAGGAGAAGGGAAGCAGGCTGACGTTTTTGCAGGAGAGGCAAAAGCTGATCCAATATAATAAGAACTCAGCTATGCAAGGGCGGGTTCTCGAGGTTCTGGTTGACGGCAGGCCCCGGAGCCGCTTCACGCTCTCAGGCCGCCTGAGCAACAACAGGGTAGTCAATTTCGACGGCCCCGACGATCTTATGGGCCGCATCGTCAATGTGCAGATCACCGGATTTGCCGCCAACAGCCTGAAGGGTGTCCGCATTTAACGCTGATGGAGGGATCATGAAGGAGATCGAGTTTAAGATAAAAGGCCTGATGATGGATCCTCTGACCAATTCCCCGATCGTTGTCCTCCAGGATACCACCAGCGATACATTGCTGCCGATTTGGGTAGGCATCTTTGAGGCAAATGCGATCGCCCTGCAAATAGAGAAAGTCGACACGCCGAGACCCATGACGCACGACCTGATCAAAGGACTCCTCAACCATCTCGATGCCCGAGTGACCAAGATTGTGGTCACTGAACTCAAGGACAGCACCTTTTATGCCTTGATCTTCCTTGATGTGGCCGGCAAGACCATTACCGTAGACTCGCGTCCCTCGGACGCCATCGCCCTCGCGCTCCGCACCGATTCACCCATTTTTGTCACCGATGAAGTCATCTCCAAGTCCTCCAGCGCATCCAACACGACTTTATCAGCGGAAAGAAGTACCCCGGAAGAAATCCGCCAGTGGCTCGAGAATCTAAATCCCGATGATCTCGGGAAGTACAAGATGTAAGGCATTTCGATCCCGGGCCGGAAACACCACCGTCAATCGTATGGAAGTAGTTAATGCTCAAGCTCTTATGGCATTCCTTTGCCCGTCCGTCCCACACTTGCTAGTTGACATAAGATATCTTATCAGAAGTTGCATGGCCCAGGAAAGCTCCATTTCCCGCCGTCTATTCCATCCTATCGACGATGTTCTCGCCGGGCCGTAACCCTGGACCGCTTCCCCATTGAACGCCTTGCCGCAGGATTCTTTACTGGGCGGCTCACGCTGTGCTACGCTTCGCCCGATGCGCAAAATAGATAAGCTGGTCTTCCAGGCCGTCATCCCGCCGCTGCTCATCTCGCTGGTTGTCCTCACATTCGTGTTTTTTACCGACAAGCTCGGCAACTTCTCGGAACTGCTCATCACCAGAAACGCTTCGCCGGGAACCATTATCCTGATCGCCGCCGCAATCGCGCCAAGCATCATGATTTTTTCAGTGCCGCTGTCATTTCTGATCGGCATCCTGATCGGATTGAGCGGCCTGTCGGGCGAGAGCCAGATTACCGCGTTGCGCGCTTGCGGAGTCCCCCTGCGGCGCATCCTGAAGCCGATCTTTATGATCGCGGCATTTGTCGGTGTTCTGACCATGATCATGTCCGTTCTGATCCTGCCCAGGACAAACGATATCCTCGCCAGCCTCAAGGACCTCATCAATCTGCGACAGGCGACCTCTCAGATCATGCCGCGGGTCTTTAACGAGCAGTTCTCCAATGTGGTCTTTTATTTGGATGACATTTCCCTCGACCGGCAACAGTGGGATCGCGTATTCCTGGCGGACAATACCGATCCGCACGCGCCGCGGATCGTTATGGCACGGAAGGGTTCCTGGGTGACCGACCAGAGAGGGACCCGCCTGCAACTCCATCTGGAACAAGGCACGATCTATGAAGTCAATCCGCAGGAACCGAGAAAAGATAACATAAGCCATTTTGCAGCCACCGACATTCCCATCGACCTCAATCAGGGCAGAGGCAGCGATATCGCCGGCGGTGAAGGCAGGAAGAAACCAACCGAACAGGCGACCTTAGATTTGTGGCGCGGAACTCCCGGGACGAAACCCGAGGAGCGGCGGATGGAACTCATTGAATTTCATAAACGTCTGGCGCTTCCCTGTTCCGTTCTCGGCTTTGCCTTGCTGGGACTCGCGCTCGGGGTTTCCGCACGCAAAGGGAGCCGGACTTCCGGTTCTGTTCTGGGCCTCATCTTTGTAATCGTGTTCTACATTCTTTTCGGCAACGGATTGCGCCTGGCAACTGTAGGTAAGCTGCCGGCCTGGCTGGGAGCGTGGGGTGCCGATATCCTTTTAATCGCGCTCGGAATTGCCCTGACCGTTAACGCCGAACAGGACAGCCGGCTCACCCGCTGGCTGAATGCCTGGCAATGGAAATCCAGGATGGAATCGTTTGTCCGCCGGTTCCACCTCGGCGCCCTACGGGCCGCATTCCGGAAGCTCGACGATCTGGCCATCGCCTCGACGAGCGGTATCGCCCGGCTCGGCTACCCCAAAGTCCTGGACACCTACATCAGCCGCGGTTTCCTGGTGTACTTCTTCTGGGCGACAACCGTCTGCTACGCACTTTTTGTCATCCTCACGCTGTTCGATCTTCTCGATGAGATCATCCGCAACCGTATAGCAGCAGCCCTCGTGATCAAATACCTGGTGTTTCTCACACCTCATATCATGCTGCTCGTGGTACCGATGTCGGTTCTGCTCGCCGTGCTGATTCAATTCGGAATCCTCGAGAAGGGATCCGAGGTAACGGCAATGAAGGCAGGTGGTTGGAGCCTTTACCGGATCGCACTTCCCGCCTTTCTGATCGCTTCCCTGCTGTCCGCCGGCATGTACTTCATGCAGGACTACATCCTTCCCTATGCGAACATCCGGCAGGACGAAATGCGCAACCTGATCAAGGGAAGACCAGCGAGAACTTTCTCCCGTCCACGCAAGTGGATCTTCGGGGAGCGAGACCGGATCTTCAATTACGACTGGTTCGTTTCAAACCAGGATCTCTTTTACGGCCTGAACGTCTATGAAGTCGATCTTAATGCCCTTGTCATCAAGCGCCGCATATATGCCCTTCAGGCGACGGTCGACAATGACGGCGAGTGGATCCTCGAGAACGGCTGGATACGGGATTTCTCCCCCGGTCGTGAAAATTTCGCCCGCATCGTCAAGTCCTCCTTTGCCTTTCCGGAAAAGGCCGGCTACTTTAAAAAGGAAATCTTCGAGCCAGGGGAAGCCTCGAAGCTTACGTATGTGGCCCTGAAGGAATACATTAACTACCTAAAGCAATCCGGCTATAATGCAACAGAATTACAGGTTGCCCTGCACAAGAAGATCTCCTTTCCCCTGGGCTGCTTCCTGATGGCGTTGCTCGGGCTCCCCTTTTCCTTTTCTATGGGCAAGAGGGGCGCCTTCTTCGGAATTACCTCCGCAGTGGCGATTGCGATGTCCTACTGGGGAGTGTCCAGCGTTTTCGAGCAAATGGGGGCTTACGGCATGCTGTCGCCGATTCTCTCTGCCTGGGCACCCAACATTCTGTTCGGCTCAACCGGGCTGGCACTGCTCCTCATGATCAGAACCTGACCCGAGGCTCCTAGGCCCTGGGGTGATATTTCTCATAGATCTGCCGCAGGCGTTCCCTTGCGATGTGCGTATAAATCTGCGTCGTCGATATGTCGGCATGGCCCAGCATGATCTGAACCGACCTCAAGTCGGCGCCGTTATCGAGGAGGTGCGTCGCAAAGGAGTGACGCAGCATATGCGGGGTCAACGGCTTGCGGATGCCGGACTGCCTGCCGTAAGCTCGCAGGATCTTCCAGAATCCCTGACGGGTCAATCGGGTGCCACGGCGGCTGACGAACAGGACGTTGCTCTGGCGCTGCTTCAGCAAACCGGGCCTGCCGGCTTTTAGATAGCGATGTACCCATCTCGCAGCCTCGGCGCCCAATGGCACGATTCGCTCTTTGCCTCCTTTCCCAAGGCAAGTGAGCACTCCGAGTTCCAGGTTAACCCTGGCAACTGTCAGGCCGACAAGTTCGCTGACACGCAGGCCGGAGGCGTAAAGCAACTCGATCATGGCGCGGTCGCGGCTCCCCATATCAGTATCCGTGGAAGGCGCCTTCAGGAGGCATTCGACCTCCTCCCTGGACAGGAATCTGGGCAAAGGCTTCAGGGTTTGAGGAGATTCCAGATTTTCAGTCGGATCGATGGAAATCACCCGGTCGCCGAGCAGGAAACGATAAAAACCGCGAGCGGCATTGAGAGCGCGTGCAACAGACCGGGCGGCGAGTCCCTGGTCATACAAATACCTGGTCCAGAGACGGAGATCGTCTTGGGTGACGTCGGTCAGGGAAAGATGTCGTTGTGCGGCAAAAGCGTGGAGCTTTCTCAGATCCCGCATGTAGGCCAGGATGGAATTGATCGCCAGGCCTTTTTCGACCCGCAAGACCACCTCATACTCCGCCAGCCAATCGCGGTTCATAGGATTCTCTTCACCAGGCGCGAGACGATCCGGGAAAGCTCCTTTTCTTCCTCCACCCTGAACCAGCGAAGCAGCGGCAAGAGGATCGCCATTCCGGCAAAGATGGCGGATCCCAAGTGTAAACAGAGGCCAAGCTTCCCGGGCACAGGGACGAGCCAACGCGCAGCGTTCAACACCAGGAACGCAACCAAGCCCATCGTGAGAGAGGCCAGGGCGATGCGCAGATACGCGGCGAGATTTTCGGCATACCGCGCGCCGGTCCGCTTACCGAAGCTTCTGGCCAGAAGCGAGAAATTCAGCCAGGAAGCGATGGTTGTCGCAAGCGCGAGCCCCAGGAAACCAAGCGGGATGATGAGCAGAAAATTGACCGCAATCTTTATAAACACGGTGGTTATGCTCAATCGCACCGGCGTGCCGGTATCATTCAGCGCGTAGAACGTCGGCACGAGTATCTTCACACCGGAATACGCGAACAGGGCCAGAGCATAGAGGAGCAGAACATCGCTGGTTTTCGCAGTATCAGCCGCGACGAAGGCCCTCCCCTGATAAATCAATTCTATGATCTCCCGCCTGAAGAGAATCAGCCCCACGGTGGCAGGAAAAGTCAGGCAGGCGGCCAGACGAAGGCTGCCTGCGACTGTCTCCCTGAGCTCGACGATGTTGTTCCGGGCGGCATGGAACGAGACGGATGCCAGGGTTGTTGTCGCGATGGCCACGCCGAACAGACCAATGGGGAGCTGCATCAGCCGGAACGCGTAATTGAGCCAGGAAACCGGCCCGTCGCCGTAGTGGATGGCCAACTGGGTGTCGACCGCAATGTTGACCTGCGTGGCGGACAATCCGACGATCGCGGGCAGCATGAGTTTCCCGATGTGCCTTACGCCCGGGTCTTTGAAATCAACCAGGGGGCGATAGCGAAACCCTTCCCGGCAGGCTGCGGGAAGCTGCACAAAAAACTGGCTCGCCCCTCCCACCAGGGCGCCGATAGCCATGGATACCACCGGCGCCAGACCGAATCGGGGCATGAAGGGTGAGAGGAAAACGCCGGCCAGAATGGAGCAGACGTTGAACGCCGAGGGTGCCAGAGCCGGAATGAAAAACCTGCCCCTGGCATTTAGCATGCCCATGGCCGCAGCCGCGAGTGCCACACACAGCAGGAACGGCGACATGATGCGGGTCATCTGCACGGTCAATTCAAATTTACCCGGGATGGCGCGTGATCCGGCTGCAAGAAGATACACAAACGCCGGAGCGCAGAAATAGATCAGCAGGGTAATTGCGGAAAGGATGATCGCCAAGGCATTGATAACCCGATTCGCGAGGAGCCACCCGGCTTCTCTCCCCTTTTCGTTGATTGTCCGCACAAATGTGGGGACAAAGGCCGAACTTAAGGCCCCTTCGGCAAACAGATCGCGCAGCAGGTTAGGAATTCGAAAGGCGACGTTGAATGCGTCCGTGTAATAGCCGGCTCCAAAGTAGCGGGACATGACCATCTCGCGCCCCACCGCCAGGATTCGGCTGATCATGGTAGCGGCGCTGATGGATCCGGCGGCTCCTGCAAGACTCCGGTCTTTCACGGGCGGCTGCAGATCCGTCCCGATTCGGCTAGCATCGTTCTGAGGTAGATGTGACATCAATCCGCAGCCTATTCCTTGACTGGCCAGGGCTCCTATACTACCATACGCGCGTAATGCGGCAATGTGTTGATTTGTATATATTTGCTTGATACTGTCTTAGGCGCTCCTGACTGCGATCCGCGCCCATATCGCTATGAAACTATCCGAAATTGCCTTGAAACTCGCCTGCGAGATGCGCGCGGACACTGACGTGGAAATCTCAGGTGTGGCCGGGATCCGGGAAGCCGGCCCCGGCGAGATCACGTTCGTGTCCAACCGGAAATACATCAGCCACATCAAGGATACCAGGGCTTCAGCCATCATCCTCGGGCTGGACATGGGGGAGGTCGGGATTCCCAGCCTTCGGTCGGCAAATCCTTACCTTGCTTTTGCGCGCGTCCTCGAACTTTTCTACAAAGCGACAGTCCCGCCGCCGGGCCGGCATCCTACTGCCGTAATCGATCCCGATTCCCGGATTGGACCTGACGCCAGCATCGGCCCCTACGTGGTGATCGGCGCAGGTTGCAGGATCGGCGCACGAGCCGTGCTGCATCCCCAGGTGGTGCTGTACCCTGGTGTCAGCCTTGGAGACGACGTCGTTCTTCACGCCGGCGTAGTCGTGCGGGAGCATTGCGAAATCGGAAATCGCGCCATCATCCAGAACGGCAGCATCATCGGCAGCGATGGATTCGGATTCGCCCCTGTGGGGGATGGAACGTATTACAAGATCCGCCAGTCGGGCCGCGTGGTCATCGAGGATGACGTCGAAATCGGCGCCAACACGACCATCGACCGGGCGGCCGTCGGCGATACCAGAATCCGCAGGGGAGCAAAGCTGGACAACCTGGTGCAGATCGGTCACGGGGCGGAGGTGGGCGAGGATTCGGTTCTGGCGGCGCAGGTCGGCGTCGCCGGCTCAACCAGGCTCGGACGCAATGTTCAGGCCGGCGGACAGGCCGGCTTCGCCGGGCATCAGGAGGTCGGGGACGGAGCAATCATAACGGCGCAAAGCGGCGTCCATGGCGAGATCCAGGCCGGCGCGATCCTCTCCGGCTCCCCCGGTTTTGACAATGCAGTCTGGCGGCGCACCGTTGTCGCCTTGCCGAAGCTCCCCGATTTGATGCGGCAGGTCCGGACCCTGGAGAAGGATCTCAAAATGATCGGGGAGAAGTTGCAGAAGATCGAGAACAAATAAATGCGGGAACGCGCCGGGCGGTGCCGATAAGAACATCAGGCTATTCGAGAAGCTGACCTGCGGTCCGGGAACACGGTGTGACCGGCTTGCCGGCACACGCCGCGCTCCCCGGGCTGCAGGGGTCCCCTCCATAAGGTCACCCAGCCCCAAAATCCTCGGACCCGCCTTCATCAGGAAGTTACCGCCAGAATCAGGATCGGCCATGGCACTGCCGGCTGTTTGCCGGGTGCGTCGCGACGACATCGAGGCCTTCGCAACCGCGGCGGACGAAGGTTCTCTCCGCTTGATGCGGAATGGAAGGTCCTGTAAAATTGCGAGTTTTATAAGTCTTAGTGGCGTTTCAAGAAACCTCAGGTCTGGAGGACCATGATGGCCAAATTCGTTTACTTTTTCGGCGACGGCAAGGCGGACGGCAATGAATCGATGAAGGATCTCCTGGGCGGGAAGGGTGCGAACCTCGCCGAGATGGCGGGACATGCCGATCTGCGGCTGCCGGTGCCGCCCGGTTTCACCATTACCACGGAAGTATGCACTTATTATTACCAGCACAAGCGAGCCTATCCCGGGGAGCTGAAGAAACAGGTCGGCGCCGCATTGGACCGTGTCGGAAAGCTGATCGGCAGGAAATTCGGCGATCCTGCAAATCCGCTGCTGGTTTCAGTGCGCTCCGGAGCGCGCCGATCCATGCCCGGCATGATGGAAACCGTTCTCAACGTGGGGCTGAACGAGAAGACGCTCCAGGGGCTGATCGAGAAGAGCGGCGATGCGCGCTTTGCCTACGATGCCTACCGGCGGCTGATCATGATGTATGCCGATGTCGTGATGGAGAAGGCTGCGGGCATCGAGCCCAGGGATGGCAAAGGAATACGCAAGGTGCTCGACGATCAGCTCAAGGAATTCAAGGAGAAGAACGCCTATAAGAGCGATACCGACCTCACGGCCGAGGATCTCAAGTTTCTGGTGGCCCAATTCAAAGAGACCGTTCTGCAGGTGCTCGGCAAGCCCTTCCCCGAAGATCCCCAGGAGCAGCTGTGGGGCGGCATCGGCGCGGTCTTTCAGAGCTGGAATGGCAGGCGGGCTGTCGAATACCGGCGCATCGAGAGGATTCCCGACGATTGGGGGACCGCCGTGACGGTACAGGCCATGGTGTTCGGCAACATGGGAACTGGTTCGGCAACCGGGGTGGCTTTCACACGCAATCCAGGCACAGGCGAGAACCAGTTCTACGGTGAATTCCTGGACAACGCCCAGGGAGAGGACGTCGTCGCGGGCATCCGGACACCGCACCCCATCAACGAATATTCGAAAAACGCGCAGAGCGAACGCCTCTCCACGCTCGAGCAGACCATGACGGACATCTACCGGCAGCTGTATTCGATCCAGAAGCGCCTGGAGAAACACTACCACGACATGCAGGACATTGAGTTCACCGTGGAAAACGGCAAGCTCTACATGCTCCAGTGCCGCGTGGGCAAGCGCAACGGCGTGGCGGCCGTACGCATGGCGACCGAGATGTACCGCGAGCACCTGATTGATATGCCGACCGCGCTCATGCGCATCGCTCCCAATCAGCTGGTCGAGCTGCTGCTGCCGATGCTCGATCCGGCGGCCGAGAAGGAGACGGTATCCATTGCCAGGGGCTTGCCGGCGGGCCCGGGCGGCGCGAAGGGGCGTGTAGTATTTACCTCGCAGGCGGCCGTCGAGTGGGCCGGCCGGGGTGAGAAAGTGATCCTGGTGCGCGAGGAAACCTCGCCGGAAGATGTCGACGGCATGCACAAGGCCCAGGCAATTCTAACATCCAAAGGCGGCATGACTTCCCACGCCGCACTGGTGGCACGCGGCTGGGGCAAATGCTGCGTTGTGGGCTGCTCCGAGATTGAGGTGGAAGCCGACCACTTCACGACCAAGCACGGCGAGGTCGTGCGCGAGGGAGAATGGGTGTCCATCAACGGCACGAGCGGCCTCGTGTACAAAGGAAGCATGCCGCTTATCGACCCGGACCTTGAACACAATCAGTCCTACAAGGACCTCATGGTCCTCTGCGACAAGCTTCGCAGGCTGAAAATTCGCACCAATGCGGACACGCCACGGGATACGCGGAAAGCCGTTCAGTTCGGCGCCGAGGGGATCGGGCTCTTCAGGACGGAGCATATGTTCTACGGCGAGGGGAGCGACAAGCCCCTCTTCTTGCTCCGCAAGATGATCATGAGCAAGACCGTCGAGGAGCGGAAGGCCGCGCTCGAAGAGCTTTCGGTCTATGTCAAGAACGACGTCAAGGCCACGATGGAGGTCCTCGAAGGCCGGCCGGTCACTATCCGGCTGCTCGACCCGCCATTGCACGAGTTCGTGCCGCACAGCGAAGAGAGACTGGCTGCCCTGGCTGCCGAACTCAAAGTTCCCGTGGAGGAGGCGCGCAAGCGCGGCGAGAGCCTCAGTGAGTCCAATCCGATGCTCGGCCACCGGGGAGTCCGGCTCGGCGTCACCTATCCCGAGGTTTCCGAGATGCAGGTCCGCGCCATCCTCGAAGCCGCCGGGGAGCTGATCAAGGAAGGCAAGAAGGCACTCCCCGAAATCATGATCCCTGTCACCTGCACGGTCACCGAGCTGACACACCAAAAAAAGATCGTCGACGCCGTCTACGCCGACGTACTCCGCAAGCTGGAGCTGAAGAAGATACCATTCCTTTACGGCACGATGATCGAAATTCCGCGTGCGGCGCTCACCGCCAACCGCATGGCGGAAGTTGCCGAGTTCTTCTCCTACGGGACCAACGACCTTACACAGATGGGTTTCGGATTCTCCCGCGACGATATCGGAAGTTTCCTGGGCGACTATCTGGACAGGAAGATTCTCCCCGAGGATCCTTTCCAGACCATCGATCAGGAAGGGATAGGCGAGCTCATCAAGCTGGGCATCCAGCGTGGACGCGCCACCCGGCCCAAGCTCAAGGTCGGCATCTGCGGAGAGCACGGCGGCGATGCGACCTCCGTGAAGTTCTGCCACCGCGTGGGCATGGATTACGTGTCGTGCTCGCCCTTCCGCGTTCCGATCGCCAGGCTTGCAGCCGCCCAGGTAGTTGCGGAAGGGATGCTGGCGGCGAAGTCCCGTCCCGTCAGGCGCAAGGCAGCCGCGGCCTCCACTCCAAAACGGGCAGCGCGAGCGGCTGCGAAGCGGCCGGCTAAGCCCGGCCGGGGCAAAAGAGGGACCAGGACGCGCAGGTAACCTCCGCGGGACAGGCAAACAGCAAGGCGAGGTCTTCGGGACCTCGCCTTTTTATTGAGTACCTGCAACCCAGGCAGATGAGCCGAGGCCGGGGCGCGCCATCCGGTCCTCTCCGCTCGGCTAGCGGAGCGTGATCGTCAACCGGCGCGTTCGACGACCATCTGCGAAATGTCGGCGAGACTCAGGAAGAGCCTGGCCAGCTGGTTGAGCAAGGCCAGACGGTTTCCGCGCACCGCCGGATCCTCCGCCATGACCAGCACCTTGTCGAAAAAGGCGTCGACGGCACCGCGCAACGATGCCATCAGGCGCAAGGCGTCGGCGTAGTTGTGATGGCGGCCGGCTGCCTGCACGCCGGGGCTGACTTCCAGATAGCGCTGCCACAACGTGGATTCCTCGGTGTCGCTCATCAGCGACGGATCAGGCGCGCCGGCGGGCGTTTCCGCCTGTGCCAGGATGTTCATGACGCGTTTGAAGCTCGACGCCAGCGCCAGAAAATCCGGCTCCTGGCGCATTTCCTGCAGAGCGCCGACCCGCGCGGCAGCATCCACCGGGTCGTCAGATCCCACAGCGAGGGCTGCGTTGACGCAATCGTAGGAGTATCCCATCTCTTCGAAAACAAAACGCAGACGGGCTTCGAAAAACCGTCTCAGCTCATCCGCGGTCTCCGGGATCGAATTCCCCAGTGTGGCGAGCCCCCAGGAGATCATCTGTTCGAGCGACGCGTGGATACGATGATCCAGCAAAATCTTGATGATGCCGTTCCCTTGCCGCCGCACGGCGAAAGGATCTCTGGATCCGGAGGGGATGAGACCCGCCGCGAAACAGCCGCACACGCTGTCGAGCCGGTCGGTGAGGGAAAGTACGGCTGATGTCAGCGTCGACGGCGAGGGGGAGGTGGAGGTTTTCGGCATGTACTGTTCGTATATGCCCCGCCAAACCGTCTCCGGGTATCCTTCTGCGCGCGCGTACAGCCCGCCGACGACTCCCTGCAGATCCGTAAACTCCTTCACCATTTCCGTGACCAGGTCGCACTTGAGCAGCTGCACCGCCGTCTCCAGGTCCCGCAGTTCATGAGAGCAGCCGGCGGCAGCGGCCACCCTGGGCAGCAGAACCGTGAGACGCTGCGTTTTTTCGTAGTAGGAGCCCAGCTTCTGCTGGAACAGCACGCTTTGCAGGGCTTGGGTGCGATCGGCCAGGCGTGTCTTGCGATCCGTGTTCCAGAAGAATTCCGCGTCTGCAAAGCGCGCCCGCAGAACGCGTTCGTGCCCGCTGCGGATTTTTCCGCCCGGGTCGCCGGCGAGATTGATCACGGCCAGGAAGGCGGGCAGCAAATGTCCTTCGGCATCCAGCACCGAGAAGTACTTCTGGTGCTGTTTCATGACGGTCACGAGAATTTCTTCGGGAAGGGCGAGGAAGCGCCGTTCGAACGCTCCGCAGACAACGGATGGGTATTCATTGAGATTGGCCACGGTTCCGAGCAGCTCTTCATCAGCAAGGAGTCGCCCTCCGGCCGCTCCGGCTGCCGATTCGAGAGCCTCTCGGATGATGGCAACGCGCTCCGCGGGATCCACGAGCACGCCGTTTTGACGCAGAGATGCCTTGAGCGACGCGAGGTCGGTGACCGGAATCCGCTTCTTGCCCAGGAAACGGTGCCCTGAAGTGAACTTCGAGGAAACAACGTCGGCCAGGCCGAAACGGACAACCTTGCCGGCAAACAGGGCCACAATCCAGCGCAGCGGTCTGGCGAAGCGGAACTCATCAGGGCTCCAGACCATGGATTTTGGAAACTCCACACCGGCGATCGCCGCCGGGACCACGCGCTGCATCACCTTGGCGGTCTGTTCTCCTTTCTGACGCCGGATGGCCGCCAGGTATTCCCCCTTGGCGGTCTGAATGGTCGTGAGCTTTGTCAGCGGAAGGCCGTTTTTTTCAGCGAACGCAAGCGCCGCCCGTGTCGGCTTCCCGTCGGGATCATAGGCAATCCGGCATGGCGGCCCGGTGATCGTCTCGAGCAGGTCCTCCTGCCGAACGGCGATATCGGCCAAGGCCACCACGAGGCGCCTGGGGGTGTAGGCGACCGCGCTTACCGTCGCTGTCAGCCGTTCTGCGTGCAGGCCGTCAACCAGGCGCTGCGCCAGTTGCCCGGCGGCACTCTCCAGCATCGAGGCCGGAATCTCTTCCGTCCCCAGTTCCACTAATAGTTCCGCTCTGTCCATGTCAAATCTCCGGGGATTCCTGCGCGCGCCCGGCGGCCGTGCCGGTACGTGAGTCCTGGAGAGGGGGAGGTTCCTGCGGCTGACGGCCGGCAACATAGCGGCGCGCCACCTCGCACGCCAGCTGGCGTACACGCGCGATCAGGCCCACACGCTCGGTCACGCTGATCGCACCCCGGGAGTCCAGCAGATTGAAAGTATGGGAGCATTTCAAACAATAATCGTATGCCGGCAGCACGAGATTCAGAGCCAGGAGCTTCCGGCACTCCTCTTCGAAAAGACCAAACAAATTGAAGAGCATGGGGATGCTGGCGGCTTCGAAATTATATGTCGAGAATTCGACTTCTTCTCGGTGCCGTACGTCGCGATAGCTCAATCCGTCTGTCCAGGTGAGATCGTAGATGCTATCCACCGCGGCGATGAAAGTGGCGATGCGCTCGAGCCCGTATGTGATTTCGCAGCTTACCGGATCCAGGTCCAGGCCGCCTGCCTGCTGAAAATAGGTGAACTGGGTAATCTCCAGACCGTCCAGCAAAACCTGCCAGCCGATGCCCCATGCTCCAAGAGTCGGCGATTCCCAGTTGTCCTCCTCAAAACGCAGATCATGTTCCCGCAGATCGATCCCGAGTGCCTGCAGGCTCTTTAGGTACAAGTCCTGCGAATCACGGGGCGCCGGCTTCAAGATCACCTGATATTGATAGTGCTTTTGGACACGATTGGGATTATCGCCATAGCGGCCGTCGGCCGGGCGGCGCGACGGCATGACGTAGGCCACGCGGTACGGCGCCGGACCGAGCACCCTCAGGAAGGTCTCCGGCGCCATGGTGCCGGCGCCCACCTCAAGATCGTACGGTTGCTGCAGCGCGCAACCCTGCCTGTCCCAGTAGCGCTCCAGGGATAGGATAATCTGCTGGAAATTCTTCGGTTGCATGGGGCTCATACGCTTCGCAGCATCTCCTTCACGGCCGGGTATGATTTAAGACGCTTCTCCAGATGCCATTCCAGCAGCTTTTGCGTCAGCCGCTCCAATTCCCCGGCCGCGGAAACGGGGAGAGATCGTGAAGCGAACTGCATCGGGGATAGCGCCAGGATCTGACTCGCCACGCGGGCGGCTTCAGGCCCGATCTTGATCCCCCTTCCCTCGGCACAGCCCCGGCAGCGTCCCTGACCGGTTTCCCACCAGGCATAAAACCCTTCCTCTTTAACACATCTGCCGCAAGCCGAGCAATAGTCATAATCGGGCAGCCAGCCGTTCAGCTTCAGAGCCCAGATCTCGAAGTATCGCAGCAGGGCGTCGCTGACCCCCGCATGTTCTCCTGCCTCAAGGGCGGCCAGCAGGAGGCGGAACAGCAGGGCGTTCGGATTATTCTCCGGCGCCAGCTCCTGCGCCAGCTCGGCGAGATAGCTGAAGCCGAACACCCGGTCCAAGGTGGGATTTTTCCCCAGGTACGAATGAATGATCTCGCAATGTCCCAGCCGGAACAGCTCCCTCCCCTCCCTTGCATAGTACTGCAGATGGACATGGGTCAACGGCTCGAGGCATCCGCTCAGGCGGCTGCGCGGCTTTATGGCCCCTTGGGCAACGGCCCGCATGGTTCCACGCTCCCGCGTCAGGAAAACGACGATGCGGTCAGCCTCGGCAAGCGCATACTTGCGCAGCACGATGGCCTCGTCCTCAAGGATTGGCATGGGCAAGCACGATCTTAAGTGTGGTTTTGGCGCCGGACCCAAGGCGGATGTTGCGCAGTTGCAGGATGGCCTGGCGGGCCCATCCGGGAGCCATCTCGGGATCGATCCGGAAAAACAAATACCCTGTTTGGCGGCTCGCAGGCGCCAGACGGCCGGGTTGCCACGCCGTATGTTCCATGCGGAGGCGGGCCTTGCGGTCTGCCTCGACGGAGTACATGCGCACCTGCAATCCTTCGTAATATCGCTCGAAAACCTGGTCGGCACTCATGGCGGCCGACGTGCGGCCGCCGATCTGCAAAGACCAGGCGGACCGGTTCAAACGGATGGGTGCGTCACCGGAATTGCGGACTTCAGCCCAGACAGCCACCATGCCGATACGCGGCAGATATTCTTCGAACAGCTGCCAATATTCGTCCTCGCTTTCGATGGCCTTGACGTCCACTTCGATCCCGTCAACGGCTGCACGCCGCAACTCCTGCGGCGCAACCTCAGGGATCTCGCGAGGCATCTGCAATGTGGCGCAGGAAACGAGTGTCATGGCGGCTACGGCGACCACGGGCACAGTCCGGAAGCAGCGGGTCAGAAAATCGGGGACATCCATGTGGTGACCCATCCTCGCGATTGCGGAATCCAGGCATCGGCAGCGCATGGTCCCGGAACGGAGGCCCGAACCCGCGACAGGGATGGCGGACGCCGGCGGGCGGCGGCCGGTCACGACCGGCGATCCTCCAGCGGATCGTGCAGGTCGATGGTCTCCGTCACCCTCTTTCGGCGCCGCACCAGGGAATACAGACGCACCGCCGGGCCTGAGGCGGCATATCCCACGGCCAGGACGAGCAGCGTCCAGCGGGAGTAGTTATAGATCAAGGCCAGCAGCAGAGCCAGAATGAGAATGGTGAGGTGCGACTTCCTGCCAAGCGTGAGGCTCTTGAAACTGTTGTACTTGAAGGTGCTGATCATCAGGAATGACAGGATGAAGACGATCGCCACAAGAATACCGGCGCCGATCCTGCCGGGGGGCTGCTCAACGAAATGGACAATTGCCGCAATGGCGCCGCCGCCCGCCGGGATCGGCAGCCCGACAAAGTGCTTCAGGTTTCCCGCCTGAATGTTGAAACGGGCCAGGCGCATGGCGCCGCAGATGGCGAAGGTGAACGCGGCAATCCAGCCGAGCCGGTGGTCCACATTGGTCAGGGCCCAGAAAAACGCGAGGAGAGAAGGAGCGATGCCGAACGAAATCACATCCGCCAGAGAATCCAGCTGCACGCCGAATGCGGTTGCCGAGTTTGTCAGCCGGGCGATTTTTCCGTCCAGAGCATCGAGTATGAAGGCAATTCCGATAGCCTGGGCGGCCTGATCATAATTTGCGTGCATGGTGGAAATGATCGCATAGTAGCCGCAGAAAATATTGCCGACCGTAAAAATGCCCGGGAGAATAAACACCGTCCGCCCCAGGCGGCGCTTCGGCCGCGGATGATCGTTCTCCGGCATCTGCTCTTGGTGGTTCATCCAACGACCTCGCCGATCACGGAGCTTCCGCCCTTGACGCGGTCACCGACGCTGACCAGGACCCGTACCTCCCTGGGCAGCAGTATGTCTACCCGGGACCCGAACCGAATCAAACCGAAAAGCTCGCCGCGCCGCAGTGTGCAACCCGGCTTCTTCCAGCATACCACGCGGCGGGCGATCAAACCGGCAATTTGCTTGACGATCAGGCGATGACGCGCACCGCGGATGGTCAGGATATTCTGCTCATTGACCCGCGACGCCTCGTCGTCATAGGCGGCCTTGAATCTTCCTCTCTTGTATTCCACCGACTCCAGTTCCCCGGACATCGGCACGCGCGTGACGTGCACGTTGAAAATATTGAGGAAGATACTGATGCTCAGGCCGCCGGACATCTCGCCGTCTCCCTGCGGAATCGGCTCGACGCGAACAACCCTGCCGTCGGCAGGCGAAACCACCAGGTGCTCCCCTGCGGGAATTTCCCGCGCGGGATTCCGGAAAAAATAGATGACAAAAACGGCCAGCAACAGCAAAACCGCGGCGACCGCGACCAGTCCCCAGTAAAGGCACAGCGCCGCCAGGGCGCAGATGGGTATCAGAAATCGGTATACGTCGCTCGTCATGGCTGGGCCGGATCGCTGTCACCCGGCGTCTCCGCCTCGGGCCGGCCCCGCGCAGGGACGCGCCTTGCGTGCCCGAAACGGACCTGCCGAGTGCCGGCAGGGCTAGGAACCCGCTTTCATTTCCTTTCGGTATTTCTGCACGATCGAATACATCTGATCCTTGAGCAGAAGCTTTTTCTTCTTGAGGGTGATCTCCTGGATCCTGTCTTCTTCACTCAGGTGGTGGCGTCGGTTGAGCTGCTTCAGCTGCTCATCGTAGGTTTGGTGTTCTGCGGCAAGCCGCTTGAACTCGTCGTCTTTGGCAATCAACTGCTGGCGCAGTTCCGCTTCACCCAAGGGGACACTCATATCGGTTTTCCTCCCTTCCTCTGTTGTAGCAGTCACCTTTCCTGCCGCTGCTGCGCGTCCGGCTGGGTCTGTGCCGCGGTGTACTCCGCGCGCTCCCGATGCCGCTCCATCCCGAGTTCCGCCAGACGTCGGATCAGGTCATTGAATGAGAGGCCGTCCGCAGCCCAGAGTTTTGGGTACATGCTGATCGACGTGAAGCCGGGCATGGTGTTGATCTCGTTCAACCAGACAGCGCCGTTTTTGCGGTCGAGGAAAAAATCGACGCGGGCCAAACCCGCGCCGTCGATGGCCGTAAAGGCGCGCACTGCCAGGCGTCGCACCTCTTCGGCCTGTTCCCTGCCGATGTCGGCCGGAACTTGAGTCCGGCTGGCAGGATCTACGTACTTGGCTTGATAATCGTAAAACTCGCGCGCCGGGAAGATCTCTCCGACGGGCGATGCTGCCGGGCGGTCGTTGCCGAGAACCGCACATTCCAGTTCGCGCGCGTCAATCCCCTTTTCAACAATGATCTTGCGGTCGTAGCGCGCCGAGGCAAGCACCGTGCTCTCGAATTCGCCGGCGTGATGGATTTTGAAAACTCCCACCGACGATCCAAGGTTGGCGGGCTTGGAAAACATCGGGTAGCCGAACTCCTGCTCGAGCATGTGACGCAGGGCGCCCACCCTCTGTTCCAGGCCCCGGGAGCGCTCGACGTGAAAAGGAACCACGGGCAACGCCGCCTGAACGAAAAGGCGCTTCATGATCTCCTTGTCCATGCCGACCGCCGATGCCAGAACGCCGCACCCCACGTAAGCGATGCCGGCAATCTCAAGCAGCCCCTGTATGGTTCCATCCTCGCCGTAGGGACCATGCAGAAGCGGGAAGATGATCTCAGGTTGCGTTTCCAAATCGGCGCCCGGGGCGAACAGCCCGGCCGAGCGCATGGGCTTGTCTGAGCCGGCCATGCCTGCCTGCAGCCGCACGCGCGCATGCAGCGCAGGCGGCAACATGCCGCGGATCTCCTCGTGCGTGGCCAAACCGCCGATCTTGGTGATGCCGATGGCGGTCACCTCGAAGGCGTCCGGATCCAGCGCACCAATCAAGGATGCTGCGGATGACACGGAGACCTCATGTTCTCCCGACATACCGCCGAAAATCACTCCCAGACGAATCCTACGCTTCTTGTTTGCCATTCCCGTCGCCGTTCCCACTCACTTCGCCCTGAGCGTGCTGCTGGTATGCCTTGATGATCAGGCGCACCAGATGATGCCGTACGACATCGCTTTCATTGAAATAGCAGAAGGCCAGCCCTTCGACCTCACTCAGAATATTCCTCGCTTCCACCAGGCCGGAACTGCGGCCGAACGGAAGGTCGATCTGGGTGATGTCCCCGGTGATCACCGCCTTCGAATGCAGCCCGATGCGGGTCAAAAACATCTTCATTTGCTCGGACGTCGTGTTCTGTGCTTCGTCCAGGATGATGAATGCGTCGTTCAATGTCCTTCCCCGCATGAATGCCAGGGGCGCAATCTCGATGACTCCCGTCTCCATGTAACGCTGGATCTTTTCCGTCTCCATCAGGATATACAAGGCATCATACAACGGACGCAGATAGGGGTTGATTTTCGCCTCGAGATCACCCGGCAGAAAACCAAGCTTCTCGCCGGCCTCCACCGCAGGACGAGTCAAAATGATCCGGGAGACACCCTTTTCGAGCAGATAGGTCAGCGCCATGGCTACAGCCAGAAAGGTCTTGCCGGTGCCGCCGGGGCCGATGCCGAACACAATGTCATTCTGGCGGATGGCCTCGACGTAGCGGCGCTGGTTCAGGCTCTTGGGGGTGACTTGCCGCTTGCCTGCGGCGAGCAGTTGCATCTTGGGAAAAAAATCATGAAGCGAAAGAGCGGCATTCTCGGCGATCTGTTTGAAGGCCGACTTCAGGTCGCCGTTGCTGATATTGTGCCCTTTGTCCACCAGGCCCGAAAAATCGATCAGGATGCGCTCGAGGAGGTTGACGTTCTCCTCTTCGCCGTCAATGGCAAGGAAGGAATCCCGGGCCTGAATGGTCACGGCGAACAGGTTTTCCAAATACCGGATGTTCTCGTCGAGGGGTCCAAAAAGCAGCTGCAGACTGCGGTCCGATAGAAGAACTTTTTTCATGTAAGGGTTGAATTGACCTCACAGGGGGTGCAGAAGCTGTCGGACTTCACCGAGTCCCGCTCAGCGGCCGGGCAGTCCTCGTTCAGGCGTATATTCATGTCTGTCGCTATGTTATGCCGCCGTTGGCCTCAAGTCAACGCCAAAATACCATTTGACTTGCGTGCTAAACCTTTGTAGCATAAAGTTTTTTGTCGAGTGTTGAGGAGCAGACGGAGGGCGCCAAAGGCCCCAAGGAGTGTCAGGAATGGCGAATCACGCGTCGGCGCTAAAAGCGCACCGCCAGAGCTTGCGGCGGAGAAACCGGAATCGAAGCAACAGCAGCACCGTGCGAACGGCTCTGAAAGCCTTCAACGAAAAGCTGGATGAAGGCAAGATCAAGGATGCCATGAAGGCGCTCCCGGGGATCTATGCTGAAATCGACCATGCAATTCGCAAGGGCGTCATGAGTGCCAATGCGGCTGCCCGGAACAAATCGCGTCTTTCCAGGCATTTGAATGCCGCGGAGGCCAAAGCGGAAACCCGGTAACGACGCGCTCCGGCGCGGTTTCCGCCACTCCGTCAGTGCTGCACAACCGGCAGATGCGCCGCTCCGGCGAAATCAAAATCCTGATTTCGAATCCCCCGAGTCAATTCCTCAGAGCGAGCAAATCAGGCGTTCGAGCACCATCCGCTCGTCGGGACTTGTGGACTTGATGCTGAGATCCGTCTCAGCCAGACGCAGGTACATGCTGCGGGCCAGCTTGGGATTCAACCCGCGCGCCTGGCGCAGGAAGTCCATCAGAAGGAAATCCGGAATCCTGGCGATACGGCCGATTTCTGCCGGCGGCCTCCCCTGCTTCAGAAGATCCTGTGCTATAAGGATTTGTCTGAAATGCCTGGCCATCATGGACAGGATTCCGAGTGGATTTTCGCCGAATTCCACGAGATTGCCAAGCACCCGGAGGGCGCTTCTGCCATCCCTCTTTCCCAAAGCCGCAGTCAATTCAAAGATCCCATGAATCCGGCTCGACTCGACCAGTTCATCGATGGTGGTCTCGGAAACCGTCTTTTCGGTTCCGACGTACAGGATCAGCTTTTCCACCTCATTGGCGAGTGAGATCATATCCGAGCCGGCCAGGTCCACCAGTTTTTTTCGGGCGGCCGGCGAAATCCTCAGGCCACGGGCCGCCAGCAGGGTCTCGGTCCATCTTTCCAGCGCCGCTCCTTTGAGTTTGGCGCACTCTATGACTGAAGCGCATTCCGCCATGGATCGATAGAACCTGCCCCGCCGGTCCATTTCGTCGGCGACGAGCACCAGCACGCTCTTGGGCTGCGGCGCGCGCGCATAGTCCGCCAGGAGCGCCAGGCCGTCTTCCGGCAGCGCTGTTACGTCCGTCACGAGCACGAACCGCCGCGGAGACATCATCGGGAACGTATTGGCGGCCTCGACAATTTCCCCGGGGTTTTCAATCCGGCCGGTAAATTCCGCCATGTTAAACGGCCGCGCCTCAGGGGGAACCACTTTTTCCCTGAATAGGGAGATGGCACGGCGCATCAGGTAGGCTTCGGGGCCCAGGAGCAGGTAGACCGGCTGAAACCGGCCCTGGCCGGCTTCTGATTCGAAGTTGTCAAACGTGAGAATCGGCAAGGGATCAACGGGTGAGGATCGTGCTGGCAAGGCTGGCGGCGAATCCGCTGGCCATGCGATCGACAGCAGCATTTTCCTCGGAGAAGAATTCGGTCACTTTGCTGTTCAAAACATATTGTCCGCGATACGTGAAATCCGGATTTTCCCAGATTATCGAGCCGTCCTTGATCCGCACGAGCCGGACCGCGATCTGTACCGTCACGAGGAAGGCGGTCGCAAACGCATCGGATCCGAACGATACCGGGCTCGCCTGCAGACTCCGGATTTCTCCCTGCAGGACCGCCTCTGCCCCGCTCTCGCTGGAGCTCACCGGCACCCTGGTGCGCAGCGTGAATTCCTTCAAGACTGCTGCGGTAAACTGCTGTTCAACCTTGAACTGGCGCGTCTGATTCTTGAATGTAGGGATGGCGAGCGACTTGATGCCCCCCGGCAGATTCCTGGTGGAACCGGCGATGCGGTATCCGCAGGCGGGAAACACGACCGGCACGATCAGGCAGCACAGGAAGATGGCTGCTGCCGGCAACGACTGGCGACGTTGATGGAAAACCCCGCTTATGCTGTTCACTTGATTCCGCCCTGCAAATGCATACGAATCATAAGAGATGCCGGCATGCTTGGCAAGGCCGGACAGACCTCAAAGGTCGGTGCCTCAGCCCCTACAGCCGGGCAACCTCAATTCTCTTCTGTGCCTGGTACTTTCCCTTACGGTCCGCGTAGGAAATGCGGCACGGATCTTCAGCCTTGAGAAACAGCACCTGCGCAATGCCCTCCCCTGAATACACCCGGACGGGAATGGGCGCGCAATTGATCAGTGAGACCGTGACGAATCCTTCCCACTCCGGCTCGAACGGCGTCACGTTGACCACCAGGCCGCAGCGCGCATACGTGGACTTGCCCTGGCAGATCACCAGAATGTCCCGGGGGATCCGGAAGTATTCCAGGGATCGTCCAAGCACATAGGAGTTGGCCGGAATCCAGCACGATGAGCCCCGATGATCCCGCCAGGATACCCGGTCCATCTTCTTGGGATCCCATCGTTTCGTCGCGCCGAAATCGGGGATCTTGTACTCAGAGGACAGCCGGAAATCATAGCCGTACGAACTGACGCCGTAGGATATGGCCCCGCTGCGCCTGCGATTCCGGGCGAACGGCTTGATCATGCCCTGCGTCCGGGCCGTTTGCGTGATCCAATCATCCGGCATTACCGCCATGTGAAACCCTCCGCTGCAAATTAGGGCCGGAGTCTACCATCAGGCCTTTGGCAAGTAAAGCCGCCGCATAGAATTGGCTTGACAGCTTTTGCGGCCACAAATAATATCTTTGCACCAACTTATGGAGGAACAGCGTGATAAAACAGGACATCGTGAACCGTGTCGCCGACCAACTGAACATCACCAAGGTTAAAGCGGAAATTGCGGTGGAATCTGTCTTCAAGTCGCTCAAGAATGCGTTGCAGCGCGGGGAGAGGATTGAATTACGCGGTTTCGGGGTCTTCATCGTAAAGCCGCGCAAGAGCGGCGTTGGTCGCAATCCGCGAACGGGTGAAGAGGTGGCTATTCCTCCCGGAAAGACAATTCGCTTCAAACCGGGGAAAGAAATCCGCGCGGACAAGATTTACTGATTCCCGCATTTTGAGGAGGCCCTGCAAGCATCCCCCCCTGCCTGGCGAGCCTGACAAAGGTACGGATTTTTGTGAGTAGCTCTACCCCCCCCGATCCGGCTGCATCATTTCCTGAGTCGCAGCTGCGCGGGCCA
>Ga0316620_10000021_pt1 | contig 76761 bp, 52 predicted proteins | sample OWC_Aug_M1_C1_D5_FD_207651 | JGI IMG/M metagenome (GOLD analysis project Ga0316620, IMG submission 207651) | Wetland soil microbial communities from Old Woman Creek delta, Ohio, United States - OWC_Aug_M1_C1_D5_B | ecosystem: Environmental > Terrestrial > Soil > Wetlands | place: USA: Ohio...
GCGTTGCCGCTCCTCGACGATGTCACCACATCGCCTGCGTCGCGGCGCCTTGCATCTGCCCGTCCGGCGCTCGCGCCAGAATGCCAACTTATTCTTGCGCGAACCCTTAGTGCCATTCGGGTCGGAATCGGGATCGAGCTGATGCGCGCTTCGATACCGATCCCGATACCGACCCCGACATTTGTGGCTTTCGTTCTATTTTCGAAGCAGGCTGAAGCCCTTCGCCAACAATCATGCCTCGCGGTGAGGAGTGTTGCCGAAACCGATTTTCAGGTGCAGCCGCGCAAGAGAGGTCTTCTTAAATCGGGCCGGTGGTCGCGTGGCGGCCTACTCGTCCACCGCCCGGGAATAGCGCGAGATCACCTCACGAAGGAGATCGACGATCTCGTCGTCGGTCACGCCTTTTTTGGTGTCCGCGTAGGCGATAAACCTGTGATACAGGGGCTCGAGCTCTTCACGGGTCACGGGATATCCCAGATGGTGACAGCGGTCGGAAAGCGCATGACGACCGCTGTGCTTGCCCAGAACCAGACGGCTGGCCGGAATCCCTACGGTCCTGGGATCCATGATCTCGTAGGTCGTTCTTTCCTTCAGGAACCCGTCCTGGTGAATTCCGGCTTCGTGGGCGAACGCGTTGCGCCCGACAATCGGCTTGTTGGGCTGCGGACCGAAGGTGATGAGGCGGGAGAGCAACTGGCTGGCGGGAAAGATGTGCTCGCTGACAATGCCCGTCTCATAAGGGAAACGGTCCCGACGGGTCCTCATGGTCATGACGACCTCCTCGAGCGGGCAGTTCCCGGCGCGTTCGCCGATGCCGTTGATCGTGCACTCCACCTGCCGGGCTCCGGCCTGCACCGCAATCAGGGAATTGGCTGTGGCCAGCCCCAGATCGTTGTGGCAGTGGACGCTGACGACCACGTCGTCACCCAATACCCGGGTCATTCTCCCGATCAGCGCTCCAAACTCGTCGGGCGTCGAGTAGCCGACTGTATCCGGAAGATTGACCGTCGAAGCACCCGCAGCCACAACGCTCTTGCAGACCTTCTCGAGATACGCCGGATCCGTGCGCGTGGCATCCTCGGCCGAGAACTCCACATCCTCGACGAATCGGCGCGCCAACTCCACGGCAGCCACCGCATCATCAAGCACCTGCTGGCGGGATTTCTTCAGCTTGAACTTCAAATGGATGTCGCTGGTGGCGATGAAAGTGTGCAGACGGGGATGCTTCGCCGGGGCAAGGGCACGCACCGCGTGCTCGATGTCCATCTTGCATGCCCGCGCCAGTGCGGCGACGCGCATTTCCGGAAAACTCTTGCCGATGCTATATACCGATTTGAAGTCGCTCTCGGAAGCTATCGGGAAGCCTGCCTCGATAATATCCACGCCAAGCTCCGTGAGCTTGGCAGCCATCTGCATTTTTTCCGATACCACCATGCTGCATCCGGGCGATTGCTCGCCATCCCTGAGCGTAGTGTCGAATATATAGACGCGGCTATTCATCTCCTGTCCCTCTCCCCTGAATGAAACCCTCTACCCAGCTTTTGTTGTCGATTATCGGATTTGAAACATGATTTGACAAATTTATAATTACTCGTGCTAATATAATGATTGCTTATGACATAAGAATTCCTGATGGTGATTGAAATGAACATCAACGACATCGACTTTTACCCGATCAAGGTTTTTTATGCTGTAGCGAGCGAAAGGAGTTTTTCGCGCGCAGCGGAAAAACTCCTGCGCACGCAGCCGGCGGTTTCCATGATGGTGCGTCGCCTTGAAAGCGACCTTGGCGAGAAGCTTATTGACCGGTCGGGGAGGGAGCTGCTTTTGACCGACGCCGGGCAGATCGTTCTCGAGTATGCCCGGAGGTTCGAAAACCTGCAGAGGGAGCTTGAGAATGCCTTGGCGGAGCTCAGGGACAATGCCGCCGGCAGGCTGATCATCGGGGCCAACGAATCGACGACACTGTATCTTTTGCGTCATCTGACTCGGTATCGCCGCACCTTCCCCAAGGTCAAGGTGCAGGTGCGCCGCAGCCTTTCAAGCAGGATTCCGGATCAGCTGCTCTCCGGGGACCTGGAGCTGGGGGTCATCAGCTACGATCCCGGTGACAGGCGTTTGTCAACCAGGGTCATCTACAACGACCGTCTGGCGTTTGTGGTTTCTCCTCAGCACAGGCTGGCCGGCCGCGATGTAGTGGCGATCGAGGAACTCGGGATGGAGATCTTCATCGCGCACAATGTGAATTCGCCCTATCGGGAGATCGTGTTGCGGGAGTTCCAACGGCAGAAAGTGCAGCTGAATATGGATGTTGAAATGCCGACCGTCGAAACCATCCGCAAACTCGTGCAGCGCAACGAAGGAGTGGCGTTTTTGCCCCGGATGTGTGTGGAGCAGGAACTGGAACAGGGAACGCTCCTGGAAATCAAGGTCGCCGAACTTGATGTCGAGCGCAAAATCCATCTGGTGTATCCGGCAGATCGCACCCTGAGCCATGCGGCGCGCGCTTTTCTGGAACTGGTGCGAAAAGGCTAGGCTGCTCCGAAATCCCAGGATGTCGGTGTCGGAATCGGTATCGGAATCGTTATCGAAGCGCACATCAACACGATCCCGATCCCGACCCCGAACGTTTTCATGCGTCACCGGCTTCGGCATTGGCCCATGGATTACTGTTGCAGAATGCCGGACCGGAGTCCCTGAAGAGCTATCTGCCCGCAACGTGGGCGTGAGTGTGCTCGCCGGTCGCCCCTGCGAAGCAGAAGCCGTCGAGTCCCGCGAAGTAAAGCTCCGAGAGTATGTAGTGGTCCCCCGTTTTGTCAAAGACCACCAATGATTCCTTCTCCGAGCGGGCGCTGAGCCTGGTGAGGTAGTTCGCGATGACGCTCTGCCCGTTTGCCCTGTTAGTCACCTTGATGGTTCTCGTCTGCATGTCCATCGAAAACGTGTACTCGCCCGGCTGTAACGACGACTTTCCGACCGAAAAGGGGAAGGAAATGTTGCTTGTCATGGAACTCGGCGAGGCTTGTGCCATGGCCAGAACCGCCGTCACGAAAAGCATCACAAACACTGAAAACACTTTTGTTTTCATTTGGCATCCCTCCTGTCAATCTTCCACACTCAATCTGACAAACCCATTAAACGCAGTAATAAGGTTACCTCACACCAGATACTACTGCAAGATATATGATATTTGATTTCAATATCAGATAGCTGTTCTGGATCGCACTTCCTAAACATCGATACCCGGTGGTGAGGCTGTTCCCTCTCAGCGACGCAGGCCGGGATATGGAGCGCGGTTGCGGTAGAGGATCAGGAAGGCCATGGCGAGGACGGCGGCGGCTGCCACGTACCACCACCAGGCAAGGTTGCCGGTGGAAATCTCCATCTTCCCCATCCACAGGCTAAGAGCATTGTTGCCGGCATGGACCAGCATTCCCGGAAAGATCGATCCTGTGAGCAGCGCCATCGCAGTCAGCAGCACACCCAAAAAGGCGGTCGGGATGATGCGGAACAGGGCCACATGGAAAAAGCCGAAGATCAACCCCACGCACACGGCCAGGGGAATTGGACGAAATCTGCGGTGCAGGCCGTACAGCAAAGTTCCGCGAAAGGCGACTTCCTCGCAAATGCCCGGCAGGATCGCGGCAAACAGGATCAACTGCCCAATCCCCATGCCCTTAGGCATCAGGTCCCGGCCGAACTGCTCCAGCATCTGCTGCGGCACCGGTAAAACCAGGTTCGCGAGACGGAAAACGCCGACGGCGGTCAGGTTTCCGGCCGGGATGGCCAGCAGGACCGCGATCCAGACCGGCGGCCGCACCGGGCGCAGGGCCAGAGCCTCCCGGAAACGAAGCCGATATTTCCAGATCATCAGCAGCGGCACCCCCAGAAACAGGACCAGCTCGTTGAACAGCAGCTGCGCGCGGAATGTCGACAGCTGTGGGACATTGAGAGCAACCGCGAACAGCGCCACTCCCATCAGTGCGTACCAGCGCAGCACGTGTTTGGGGAAAAGCGCGGGCCCGCCGGCGGCATCCGCGGCATCCGCTTCGCCGGCTGTGATCAGACTCTCCTTGGACAACAGGCCCGCGGACGCCCGCACCGCCCAGGCCGCCGCCAGCGACATCACCACGAAAACACACGCCAGCATCGGCCAATCGAAGGTACCGACCATGATCTCACGCACGGCGACGCTGACATTCGCCACCGGGACCAGAACGATCGCCGAGCGCAGGGAAATGCCGGGCAGCACCGCCGCCAGAGCGGGCACCCAGCTCAATAGATAGACCGGGAAAAAATAGAGCTGTGCCTCCTTATAGGACTTTGCATATGCGGACAGCATCAGGAGAATCGAGGCGGTAAACGCCGCCAGAGGGATGAAGAGCAGGAACAGCGTGGCGATGGCCGTCGGCGGCGCCCCGATCACCCAATCGGCGGGGAGCTTGATGAGCTTGAAGGTCACGTAAGCCAGGATGTTCCCGATCTGTATGACAGTGATGACCAGGGCCACGGCCACGATGCTCAGCTGCTTGGCCGCCACAATCTCACTGCGGCGCGCCGCCGTGGTGAGCAGCGTTTCCAGCGAGCCGCGCTCCTTTTCGCCGGCAATGCTGTCCAGGGCGACCAGGGATCCCCCGGTCAGCAGGAAGATCATCAGGTAGAGCGTCAGGAAGCGCCCCAGGTAGGAACCCGTAACCTGCGCGGCGCTGGCGACGCTGGTTTCCTTCACAGGCATGACCTGCTCGGGCTTGATCGAAAGGCCGTGGCGCAGCAGGAATTCATCCCTTTCCAGGCGCCGCTCCCGGAGGAGCAGTTCGCGCATGCGCGAACTCCCTCCCTGCGAGGAATCACGGTCTCCCTGGAAAAAGATCCGCACCAGGGACACTCCGGGGAGGCGCAGGGGCGTAGCCGCCGCTTGGTCCGGCGCCCGGGATCCCGGGGCGTCCGGGTCAGCCTCGCGGAAGGACGGTCTGGATTCCTTGGCGAGGGCGTCGGCTTCCGGGCCGCTCAGCCCCTCGAGGTAAAAGTGGATCTCCGCTGCCCTCAGGGCGGCAGCGGGATCCGCCACCCGCACTTCCTGAAGCTTGAAATCGGCAAGGTTGTCATCGATGCCTCGCTCACGCTTCTGCCCGGCAGCGGCTGCCGTCCCTCTGGCGATGAGCTCCCGGACCTGCCCGGCCTGAGATCCGGTCACGGCGTACTTGTACAGGGTTGCGGCCAGGTTCTTCTCCCGGTCTTCAGAGGTTCTCTTCATCGCATAAAACATGACCGGCCAGATCAGCAGCGGCAGGACGACCGCCACGATGATGGCGCGCCGGTCGCGCAGCAGCATTCTCAGCTCGTTGCCGAATATCACCCGGACGGTCTGCCAGTTCATCCCTGACCTCTGACGAAGTGAACGAATATGTCCTCCAGGTAGCGCTCTCCTGTCGCCCGGCGCAGCCCTTCCAGATCGTCGCAGGCCAGTATCCGCCCGCTATGAATGATAGCGATCCTGTCGCAGAGCCTTTCAGCCTCGCTCATGATGTGCGTCGAGAAGAGGATGGTCTTTCCTTGCGCGCGGAATTCCCTGATGACTTCCTGCATGTCCAGGGCGTTGAGCACGTCGAGCCCTACCGTCGGCTCATCGAAAATCAGAATCGGCGGATCATGCGCCACCGTTCGGGCTATCGAAACCTTCTGTTTCATTCCCGAGGACAACCTGTCCACGCGGGCGGATGCGTAATGAGAGATGCCGAACCGCTCGACCAGGAAGTCCACACGCTGCTTCACATCTCCGGGGTACTGGTTGATGCGCGCGAAAAACTCGATTGTCTCCCTCGCCGTGAGGCGGGGGTAGAGCGCCGTCGATGCCGAGTAGAAGCCGAGACATTTGCGCACTGCCGTCGGATCTGTGCTGATGTCGTGCCCCAGGATGGCGGCGCTCCCACCGGTCGGCATGAGGACCGTGGAAAGCATGCGGAGCGTTGTGGTCTTGCCGGCGCCGTTGGCGCCGAGCAGGCCGAAAATCTCCCCGGCGCGGCACTCGAAGTCGATGCCCTGGACGGCCTTCACTTCCCCGCGCGCCTCGTCATAGAACGTCTTCGCCAGACCTCGCACAAACACTGGTTCCATGGATCATTGCCTCCCCCGGCGCCTGCCGCCGAGCAGCCGTTCCCGCAAAAACCTCCCGAAACTGCCGCCGTAACTGCCCACCAGGAAATCCTCGTAGCGCAGGATGGCCACAGCCGCCCGCAATGCCAGCAGCACGCACAGCGCTTCCACCGCCAGCGTGATGCCGATGAGCGGCCAGTGGAAGGTGCCGGCGATCGCCTCCCGCGCCACCATGGCTACATTCACCACCGGGATCAGCGCCAGGCCGGCCGTGAACTCGATCCCCGGGGCTTGCAGGAACAGGATTGGCAGGAAGACGGCGATGTAGAACGGACTCACCATCGATTGACCCTCTTTGAAGGTTCGCGCAAAGGAGGCGAGGATCATCATTCCCGACGCCACGAAGAGGGCCAGGAGGACCGTCACGGCAAGGATGACAGGAATGGAAAGCAGAGGGATCTGAAAGGACAGGCTTTCCGCGCGTCCCCTGAGGAGCGGAGCCATGACGGATTTCATCGACAACAGCATGGCGGCGAGGTTGAGGATTCCCGCGAGCGATGCCATGGTCGCCACATACAGGTACTTCGCCGCCACAACGTTGGCGCGCGGCGTGGCAATCGTCATGGTGGTCTCCCATGTCGACTTTTCCCGCTCGCCGGCCGTGCAGTCGATTGCCGGGAACATGCACCCCATGGCCACCATGATGATCAGAAACAACGGCAGCATCAGACCCAGAATGAAGCCCCCCATCTGGCGGCTGGTCGCCACGTTGCGCGTCTCGATCCAGAACAGCTGCAACTGCGCCGCTGATACACCGAGCGTACCCGCCCGGCGCTCGATATAGCGGTCCCGGTAGCGCCCGATCAACTCCTCGAAACGGTCGCGTGCGATGGAGCTGCGGTCCTTGGACCGGTCGAAGGTAACCTGGATCCTGAAATCGCTGTCTGCCGCAGGCGCTCCGGGTTCGGGAGGAAAGAACTCCGCAAGCAAATCGATGTTCCCGTTGCGGAGATCGTTGGCCGGATCAGACGAGGTCTTCAGCTCGATACGGCTGTCGCGCTTGAACTCTTCCAGCGCCGCGGAATGCTCCTGCGGCACCCCTGCCAGCACCATGCGCGATGCAAAACCTTCCGTCTGCCCGCTGACAAAGGTGATCCCGGTGTAAATCAGCCAGAGCATCAGCGGGTAAAGGAAGATCGGCACCAGGATGCCGTTGACGACGATGTTGCGTTCGCGCAGCGCCGAGCGCAACTCTCGCAAATACAAAAGCCGGATATCTGCCCAGCGGAATGTGATTGCCATTGGCGGTTCCGAAGCGAGGGATGAGTACCCCAACTCAGACCGCAATGTCAACAGCGATCTGATCGCCGACGGACCACGAAACACACGGAATCCATAAATGTTTCAGGAAACAGGGGCTGGCCGAGGGTCACAGCGTGAAGGCTGGACTGAGCCGGGTTGCCGTCCGCTCCCGGCGACGTATGCGGGATTGGCAGGGGTTTTCTGCGGACAGTTATTACGCTTTCGTGTATTTCGTGGTTAATATTGTGGCTGCGGCTGGAGTTCGCTAGCGCCAGATGCGCGGAAACGGAACTCCCAAAACAGACGGCCGGGTAGTCTGCGGCTTGCGCGGCCTGACTGCCGGCGCCCGGGCCGCTCTGTTACTCTCGTCATCTCTGAAATCGATTTCCGTATAGGCGAATCGCAAAGGCTGGCTCAGCACCAGATCCAGCTGCACGCCCGGCTCCAGCAGGAGATCCCGCTTCCGGCTGAGCAGCATAATGGCCGTTCCGGCAAGAGCCCCAGCACCCGCGCCGATTCCGGCGCCCGCGCCGGATCGGGCCGTGACCGCACCGATGATCGCGCCATTGGACGCAGTACCCACAACCGTGCCCAGTTCCGCGCCTCGATCGCTGGTGGATCCCTGTTCGACGCTCTCCGTCTTGCGATCGATCTTTTCCGCGCCCGGGCCGTGAATCCCCTGGAGATTTGCGACCAGCGCGCGTTCAACACCGTTGGGGAGCAGGATGGATTCGAACTTGATTGCGATATTGCCTTTGCCCTTGATCGCGCCGGGCTTGTTGACCGCCGTGACCACCCCCTTGACTATGGACCCCCGGGGTATCACGAGGCGCTGCTGAATCCAGATGGGGTATGTGGTATCGGCATAGAAAACGTCTCCCACCTGGGTACTCTTCGTGTTCAGATACGTGTTCAGCGCGACCGGAAACACCGTCCCGTTCGGAACCACGATCTCCGGGTCCCTGACTGGGACCTGGGCAGCCTCCTGCGCAACTGCGGGAATCGCCAGAAGCACGAATACGGCAATCAGACGGAATAATCCTGTGTATCTGTTCATATGCCTGTCCTTATGCGGGTTTCTCCAAACCACTCTACTCCTTCCCCTGCAGGGAATCCAGCCCTGTTTACTCAGATGCAAAACCGCTTTCAGGGGTTCAGAATAATAGCTGCTAAGGTATAATGAAATTTCCCGGACCCGGGGACGGGCCGGTACCTTCATACGGTTTGGCCATACTGAGCAGATAAAGGAGAAAACATGGATCTGAGCACCAAATATCTGGGAATGAAACTGCGCAATCCCCTTGTCCCATCCGCCTCGCCCCTGTCGGACAACGTGGACAACATCAGACGAATGGAAGATGCGGGCGCATCGGCAATCGTACTGTACTCCCTGTTCGAAGAGCAGCTGACACGCGAACGCGAAGCCCTCGACTATCATCTTGAACACGGCACCGAGAGCTTCGCCGAATCGCTGACATACCTTCCGGCAACGGTTCCTTTCCGCGTTGGGCCGGAGGGGTATCTCAACAAGATCCGCAAGGCCAGGGAATCGGTGGCCATTCCGATCATCGCCAGCCTCAACGGGGATTCCATCGGCGGATGGGTGGACTACGCGCGGAAGATGCAGGAAGCGGGCGCCAACGCCCTGGAGCTCAACGTATACATGATTCCGACGGACCCGGCGCGCTCCGCCGCCGAGATCGAGCAGACCTATCTTGACATCCTCAAAGCCGTCAAGTCCGTGGTCAGCATACCGGTAGCCATGAAGCTGAGCCCTTACTTCAGCAGCATGGCGGGGATGGCCCGGCGATTGGATGAAGCGGGCGCCGATGCTCTTGTCCTCTTCAACCGGTTTTACCAGCCCGACATGGATCTGGATACGCTCGAAATCCGTCCCAATGTGCTGCTGAGCACGCCCCATGCGCTGCGATTGCCGCTGCGCTGGGTAGCCATCCTCTACGGCCGGATCAAGGCTGACCTGGCTGCGACCAGCGGCGTTCACAGCGGAATGGATGTCCTGAAGGTCCTGTTGGCCGGGGCAAACGTCGCCCAGCTCTGCTCGGTGCTGCTGCAGAACGGCATTGGCCAGATCCGGAAGATCGAGAAGGAGATGACGGATTGGATGGAAGCGCACGAATATGAATCGGTTGCCCAGCTGCGGGGCAGCATGAGCCAGAAGAACTGTGCCGACCCCTCGGCATTCGAGCGTGCGCAATATATGCAGGCCGTCCTCACCTATAAAGCCTAGCCGGCCTGGTTTTCGTGGCGAAGGGCTTTAGCCCGTCTCATCAGGGTGGTGCAGCCCGGAGTAGACGGGCTGAAACCCTTCGCCACGAATTGTGCTTCGCGATGAGGAAGTTGCTTCTCTCCGCAGGATTCACAGACTCCGTTCCGAAAATAAAGCAACAACCGGGAATGTCGGGGTCGGCATCGGAATCGGTATCGTGCTGATGCGCGCTTCGATACCGATTCCGATCCGAATGGCACTAGGTTAAGGGAATATCTATGCAAAACTTCGACTTGGACCTGGACGTGGACCGGGATGGTCTTTTTCGAGACGGGGCTGATATCCAGAAATCAATGTTCAATCCTTGTCCGGGTCCAGGTCCAGGTCCACGTCCAGGTCCAGGTCCACGTTCTACAGGAAATATTGCCTAACTTAGTGCCATTCGATACCGATTCCGACCCCGGCGATTCGTCATCTTTGAGGGCTACTGCCGCGCCTCCAGCTCTCCTTTTTCCAGCAGGCCGAGTACATGGCTGCGGAGCGTATAGCGAATGCCATCGGTTTCCAGGAAGATGGCCCCCATATCCATGGTGAGCAGCGGTCTGGACCCATGCCGTATGATCCGCACCAGCGTCTCCGGCGCCGGATTGCCGAAAGGATTTCGCCTCCCCGCTGAGATCACCGTCCAGCGGGGCGCTACGCGGTCCAGCATCGAATCGGAAGTTGCGTTGCGACTGCCGTGGTGTGCGGCCTTCAGCAGCGTGCTGCGCAACTCCGGCTCACGCGCCAAGACCTCCGTCTCGGCAGATCTCTCCATGTCTCCGGCGAGCAGCGCGGAGAATCGTCCGAACTCGAGGCGCAGGGCGAGAGAATTGTCGTTTGGGGCAGGGAAACGGCGGCCGGGCGGCGGATGAATGACGCGTATTCCGACGCCGGCCACATTGCACTCATCGCCGGCATCAAATGTGCGGCTCGGCACCCTGGCTGAGCGCGCGGCTTCCATAATGCTTCCCAGCGCAGGATTCTCTCCCGATTCGGCCATGATCAGACCTGCTGACCGGAAATTCCGCAGCAAGGCGGGCATGCCGCCTGCATGGTCCTGGTGCGGATGCGTCAGCACCAGGCGATCCAGCCCGACGATCCAACGCGACCACAGGAAGCGCGCGACCACCGCCTCGCCGATGTCGAACAAGCCCGCGTCCGCCGGTTCGTCCGAGGCCGTGCGAAAGCCGCCTGCGTCAACGACCCAGGCGCGCCCGTCGGGAAATTCGATGATGATGCAGTCACCCTGGCCGACATCCAGAAAAGCGAGCCGGAGGGTAGCGGGAACCGCCGCACTCCCTGCTTCGCAGGCGGCGGGCAGGATCCCGGCGCCGGCGGACGGCCTGGATCCCGATCCCACCATGGACAGGACGGCGAGTTGAATTCCCAGCAGTACACACGGCAGCCATAAACGGCGCCAACGCAGGAAACACCAGGCAAAGACCAGGACCAGGCCCGCCGACACCCAGAAGCCCGATGGAGTCGGGCAACGCTGCCAGGCGCCCGGCAGCGCGGAAAACCAGCGGTTGACGGCAAGCAGCTGGGTGCACAACCAGCCCGGCATGTGCCACACCGGCCACCACGCGGGCGCTACGCTCATGACGACCTGGGCCGTCATGCCGGCCGCCAATACCAGCGACGAGAGCGGGATCATGGCAAGATTCGCCACAGGAGCCACCCAGCTCAAGCGGTTGAAGTAATAGGCAAGCACGGGCTCGATCCAAATCTGTACCGCGACCGAAATCACCATCATGCCCGCGACCAGCCATCCCAAACCGGCCGCGGCGCGGCAAGCCGGTATCGCCAGGCGCTCCAGGCGGGGATGAAACCGGTCGGCGAACGCTTCCGCGCACAATTCCGTATGGAAGCGCAGCCGCCTGCCGAGCAACGGCCACCTGCCGGGCTGCAGGAACAGCCGCTCGGGATCCCCGGCATGCCGCAAAGGCTCCAGCAGCGGCCGCAGACGCTGTTCGATAACGATCTGCGCCATCAGCACGATAGCGGTGACCGACAAAAACGACAGCTGGAATCCCGTGTCCCGCAGCCATCCCGGCCGTGCGCACAACAGCAGGAACGCGCAGGCAAAAACAGTGTTCGCTCCGGATGCCTTGCGAAACAGGCTCTGGCCGATCAAAAACAGTGTGAACACCCACAAGGCTCTTGAGATGCTGGCCTGAAAGCCGACCAGGCAGGTGTACAGGAAAATGCCGCATGCGGCCGACAATCTGGCGGCGGCCGCGGGAACGCTGAACAACTGCAACAGGCGGGTGAGCACCCAGGCAATCCAGCTGACATGCAGCCCGGAGACCACCAGGACGTGATACGTCCCGGTGTTCTGAAACGCCGCACGGGTGCCGGCGTCGAGCCCCGAGTAGTCGCCCAGCACGATGCTGGCAAGGACGGCTGCCTGCGCAGGGCCTGCCTCGCCGCCCAGACTCGCCAGCCGTACGCGCAGCAGGCGCCGGACATCCGCAATGGCGCGATCCCACCCCGTGCCGCAATCCCGGGGCAGCACCTCGATCAGTCGAGGGGACCTCGCCCGCGCTGACAGATGGATGCCGCGGCGTGCCAGAACCGAAACATAATCGGTCGAGCCCGGATTCTGGAAATTGCGCGGCACATCACATGCCGCCCATGCACGCACCCGGTCGCCGTATCTCAGAAAGTCTTCGGGAATCGCGGCGTCGGCGGGCATCGTCACCCGCAACTGCACCCTGCCCCGGGCGGCCGTCCAGGAGTCCTGCCTGCGCACGCCGTGAAGCTCGAGGGTGGTTACCGTGTCAGTGCCGCGCAGCGAGCTGTCCTCGAGGACACAACCGTCGAGCATCAGCAATTCGTTGCGGGGCAATACTCTCCGGGCCAGCAGAGAGCGCACGTCATGGCGGGGATAGGCATCCCGTTCTGCCAAGCCCAGCAGCATGCCTCCCAGAAATATCGCACTCAGCCCGAGGCCGAGGCAGGGTCCGCAGCGATTCCGGATCAGAGCCAGACACGCCGCCGCGATGAGTGCTGCCGCGGAAGCCGCCAGCAGGACAAAGCTATAAGGAAAACGCCACACGGAGACAGCGATGCCGGCCGCCAGACACACCGTCAAAGCAACAAACGGCGTCTCCCCCCAACGGCCCTGCATACGGGAGACGGACCTACCGCCGCCTCAGGCGGACGACGGTTTCGATGTGAAAGGTCTGCGGGAAGAGATCCAGCCCTGCGATACGGTCGATCTGATAATCGCGCGCCGGCAGCGCCGCCAGGTCCCGGATCAATGTCTGCGGATCGCAGGAGACATAGATCATGGTCTCCGGCGCCCATTCGGCAAGACGCCTCATGATCTCCTGCCCGGACCCCTGCCGGGGCGGATCGAGCAGGATCAGATCGAATGCAGGCGCGGCCACGGAGTCCGCTGCGTGAATCCAGTCAGCCACATCCGCGCGTACGGCCCTGACATTCTTCAGGCCGGCACCCGAGACGTTTCCGACACAGAGGCGGTGCGCTGCGGGACTGCTTTCGACCGCGACCACGTTCTGATAGTGCCGGGCGAACGGCAGCGTGAACAGACCGACTCCGGCATAGAGATCGAGAGCGTCATGACTGCCGTGCGTCAGACCCATCACGGTTGCGATCAGGTCCTCGATGAGGAAATCGTTGGCCTGAAAAAAAACCGCAGGCTCGAATGCATAGCGGAATCCGCCGGCATGCCTGGACAACGTCTTCCCCGATTGCGGCTCAGCCGGCGCCGTTTCCTGATAGGCATAGCTGCCGTCCTCAGCGCATGCCACCCCTATTTCCTGCGCAAGCGTGCGCAGGCTCCCGTCGAGCTGGGCGCGTCGCACGGCTGCCAATGCCTCATTCAGGGGCGGGCGGAACAGCGGGCAACGATCTATGTCCTCGACAGACTGCGACCGGTAGCGGAAAAATCCGGCTGCCGGCGTCGTCGCGCCGCCCCGCAGTTGCAGGCGTGCACGGGACCGGTACCCGTATTCTTCAGGGGATGCCTTCATGGAAATCGAGAGGCTTCTGGACTCGGGGAAGTGGTGGTGAAACAGCTCCTCGAGTATTCCGCGTTTCAGCTCGACCTGGAGCGCGTAATCCAGATGCTGCCACTGGCAGCCGCCGCACCGGCCGAAATGCGGACATGGAGGGTCGCGACGGCCGGGCCCCGGCTGCAGGATCCGTGTGACCGCGGCGCGGACATAGTTTTTTTTCTCTTCGACAGGCCGCACCTCCAAGTGGTCTCCCGGAACGGTGAAAGGCACGAAGACCACCCTGCCTTCGACGCGTCCCAACCCTTCACCCCCATAGGTGAGTTTCTCGATCTTCACCTGAAAGGGCGCGCGAGATTCTAGGTGTCCGTGGCGACGGCGCATGAATACACCACATCCGAACTGCCGGGGATCGGCGGCAGGAACCCGCCGGCCGCGGCAACGGAGCCATGCTGACTGCTAAGCCGCTTTTCCGGGAGATCCCCCGGCTCACGAAAGTTCTAACGGTTGACTCCCGGGACCTCGAGCGTCCCGCGCGCAGGAAACCGGCCGCTGAGCGACAGCATACACGCGTTTGATGTCAGGGCTGCTGCCGGTGACATTTAGGCGCGTCTTGCGCGCGAGACTGAGCTGTCTCAAAACTCGCTCGCGGCAGTTCCACCTTAGCGGTTCGTTGCCAAAACAGCCGCGGAGCGGCGGCAGATCGTTGCCGGAGGCGCAAGCCCCCGGCAAACAGGCAAATCTGATTTAGCCCCGAAGGGGCGACAGAAACCTCTCCTTTTCAACCTAATCCTGTCGCCCCTCCGGGGCTCTTGCACGTTTTGTCGTGACCGGGGGCAGCGCCGCTGCGCGGCTCGCCCCCGGCTACTTTCTTTGCGTCCCCCCGGGACGCCCTGTTTTGAGACAATCTCGACACGCGCGCTCCCAGGCTGCCGTAATCCGACCGCAGCTGCCTGCAGAATCAGCCGCTGGACACCCTCTCACATGTGAAACAAGCTCAGCTCGCTCACGGCGAAGTGCCCGTGAATCCGGTTGCGCAGATAATTCGCCAGTATCTTGGCGTAGGTTTCCTTAGGGAGCTTCTTCCGGTAAATCTTCAACTCCTTCTTGGCTTCCTGCTCCCACTCCTCGATCTGCTCCGGCGCTATTGCCGAGCGCAACTCTCCCACGAGGGTTTCATCGAGGATAGCCATGTCGCGATCCACCGACTCGAAATCCACCTGCCGGTCCGTTTCCAGGTCGCCCTTGATCTCCTCGAGCCGGATCGTGATCCGGTCGATTCCCACGGCGTCGGCTGTCGATACAGGTAGTTTCGCGGGGAGCGCTTTTATTTCGGCAATTCTTGCATTCAGGAAATTCAGCACCGCCTCTTTATCCGGTCCTGCCGATTCGTCCTGCTGCGGGGACGAAGCCGGCTCCCGGGCAGCGCTTCCTTCGGGCGGCTCTTCCCCCAGGTGGGACTCGAGGTGGCAGGCGTACTCTTCCATCACGCTTGCGTGGCAGTAAAAGAGGGTGCTGACTCTGGAGTCGCTCTGCGATTGCCTGGCCAAAAAGGCGTCCATCGCGCGGTCGATGCCGCGCAGGACGACGTGAAGCGGCACCCCGGAGTCGCGCCAGGTGGCGATCAGGCTCCAGTCCATGGGGGACACAAAGAGGTGCTTGCCCCGGCGCCGCACAAAATGTTCCTCGATTTCCGTGAAATAGTTGTAGTAATTCATCCCGTGCTACTTTTTGACGCGCAGGTAGATGAGCCGCATCCCTTCGAGTGTAAGGTTCTTTTCTACGGAATCGATTTCCTCGCACGCGGGCGAGATCAGCTCGGCCAGACCGCCGGTGGAGACTGTGTGTGCTCCCTCCAGTTCCTCCTTCATGCGCCGCAGGATGCCGTCCACGAGCCCGGCATAACCCCAGTAAAGGCCAGACTGGATGCTGGTGACCGTGGAGTCGCCGATGACCTTTTGCGGCTGCCGCACCTCGACACGCGGCAGGCGCGCAGCTTTCAGAAAGAGCGCCTCCGCGGAAATGCCGACGCCTGGGGCGATCACGCCGCCCATGTACTCTCCTTCATCCGAGATTGCGTCAAAGGTCGTGGCCGTGCCGAAATCCACCACGATTGCAGGGCCGCCGAAGTGCTCATAGGCAGCGATCGCATTGACGATCCGATCCGCCCCCACATCTTCGGGAGGCCGATAAAGCACCGGCATTCCCAGATCCATGGTCGGATCGACGAACAGCGGCTGGATGCCGAAATACCTCAGGGCCATTTCCTCCAGCGCGGAGCAGGCCGGCGGCACCACCGAGGAAATGACGATGCCTGAGATCGCCCCGGTCGATATCTCGCCAAGGCTGAAAAGCGTGCGCAGGAGTATCCCCCATTCATCCGCAGTCCGGTCGCGCTCGGTGACGAGGCGCCAGCAGTGCACCAGTTCCTCCTGCCGGTAGACGCCGAGGACAGTATTGGTGTTGCCCACATCGAGGACCATGAGCATAGGATGTCTCCTAAATAGAAAATCCGGGCCGGGGCGCTCTCGTCTCGGATGACCTCGCCCCGCGCACCCCGTCCGCAGCGCATCCGGCGTCGCAAGAAAACGTTCGGGGTCGGGATCGGGATCGGGATCGAGCTGATGCACGCTTCGATCCCGATCCCGACCCCGACGTTCCCGGTTGTTGTTCTATTTTCGGAACAGCGGCCTCAATGCCGGAAGTGGCGGATGCCGGTGAACACCATTGCCATGTCGTGCGCATCCGCGGCTGCGATCGCCTCGGCGTCTTTAACCGATCCACCCGGCTGGATGACCGCCCTCACACCGGCAGCGGCCGCGGTGATGATCCCGTCCGGGAATGGGAAGAAAGCGTCGGAGGCCATGACGCATCCTTGCAGCGGCAGCACGGCGCGCTGGACTGCCAGTTTCACGGAGTCGACGCGGCTCATCTGTCCAGCGCCGACGCCAAGGGTGCGCGTCTGATCGCACAGGACGATGGCGTTGGACTTGACGTGCTTGACCACGCGCCAGCCGAACAGGAGCGCCCTCACTTCTTCCTGCGTAGGCGCGCGCCGGGTCACGGTCTTCAGTTCCTCCGGCCGGACATAGTAGAGATCACGGTCCTGCACGAGCATCCCCCCGCTGATCTCGCGATGTTCCAGCAGCGCGGGAGCGCCCGGAAGCATGCGCAGGAGGCGCAAGCCCTTCTTCGTTTTCAGAATCACCAGCGCCTTATCGGAAAACTCGGGAGCCAGCACGACTTCGACAAAGGTTGCGGCGATCTCGGCCGCCGTGTCCTCCTCCACCCTGCGATTGAAGGCCAAAACCGAGCCGAATGCCGAGATCGGATCGCACTCGCGGGCTTTGACGTATGCGGCATACAGCGTATCAGCCTGAGCGACACCGCAGGGATTTGTGTGCTTGATGATGACGGCAGCGGTCTGCTCGAATTCCAGAACCAGGTTCCAGGCAGCATCCGAATCCAGGAGATTATTGTAGCTGAGTTCCTTGCCGTGCAGGACGTCCGCTCCGGCAACCCCCTGGCGGGATTGGGAGACACGCTGGTACAGGGCTCCTCTCTGGTGAGGATTTTCTCCGTAGCGCAGGTTCTTGACCTTCTCCAACGCCAGGATGTCGAGGGGCGGCAGTCCCTGCACCGATTTCACCGGTCCCGTTGCTCCCCAGACTCTGTCCGCGAAATAGGTCGCAATGGCCCCGTCGTAGGACGCGGTGTGCGCGAAGGCTTTCTGGGCGAGAATGAACCGCGTGGTATCGCTCAGGCTGCCGTCATGTTCATTCAGTTCCTGAATGATCCATCCGTAATCACGCGGATCGGTCACCACGGCGACAAAGTCGCTGTTTTTCGCCGCCGACCGGATCATGCTCGGTCCGCCGATGTCGATCTGCTCGACGACTTCATGGAACGTCGAATCCTCCTTGGCTGCAGCTTCTCGAAAAGGATAGAGGTTAACCACCACCATATCGATCGGCTGAATGGCCTGAGCGCGCATCTGCTCCTTGTGTGCCGGGTTGCTCCGCACGGCGAGCAGACCGCCGTGAATTTTGGGGTGCAGGGTTTTCACCCGGCCGTCAAGGATTTCGGGAAAACCTGTGTAGTCCGACACGTCGATTACCGGGATCCCTTCATTTCGTAAGAATTTAGCTGTTCCTCCCGTTGAAAGGATCTCGACCTTCCTTTCGTTGAGACAACGTGCCAGTTCAGCCAGACCGGTCTTATCGGAGACACTTACCAATGCTCGGCGAATAGAAATCAAGTTGACCTCCTTCATTGGAAACAGCTAATGAACCGCGGGTTCGCTGCCGTTGCAGAATCCGGAATTCCGACGCTGGAGATATCGAGAAAACGTCGATCTTCAGCCTCGCGCTCGTGCCCGGCCTGAATCCGGGGTGCCGGGCTGACGCCGCTGACAGGGTAAAAACCTCCTCATTTACGGATGCCAGTATCCAGGCCGGCAAATCGGAGCGGATAGTACACGATCCGCTTTGGGGAGTAAAAGAACATTTTTCCCCTTGACAACGCTGAAAGTGCTACCTAGGCTGCTGATAGATTTACCTTTTCACATTAAAAGTTCTAATGCGCGACAGACTCGAGCATTCCGGGTCATGCCTTGAGTGTTGGCGTCGTTAGGAGGGGGTAGAATGGCCAGAATCACCGGCACAGTCAAGTGGTTTAACAATACAAAGGGCTACGGCTTCATCTCACAGGATTCGGGCGCCGACGTATTCGTTCATTACAGCGCGATCCGTGAGAAGGGCTACAAAACCCTTCGGGAGGGTGAACCGGTAGAATTCGACGTAAAAATGGGGCCGCGCGGCCCCCAGGCGGAGAATGTAACGAGGGCGGAATCGCAACAGACGCAGCGGCAGGCCTCAGCTTGAGGGGCCCTTATCCGGTTTTGCCGTGAATTTGACAGCATCTTCCTCCAGAGCAATCCGGAACAGGACCCCGGCACAGTGGTGCTTTTCCTTGATGCCCTGGATCTGGCTGCTTATGTATTTTGCGAACTGCTTGTAAGAGATAGCCGGCCCCCCGGCGGCCTCTCCCTTCATGCGCAGTAATTCCGCATACAGGCGCTGCACCTTTTCTTCTTCGGTTTCGGGGTTGCCGATCGAGATCTGAATTCCCCGGGGAATGGACGTTTCCTTCATTCCGGAGGTTGGCGATTTCCGCGAACCGGCTGGATCTTTGCCGTGCCGGTCAGCGGATTCCAGGTCCTGCTGGGAGCGCCGCCACAGATCACGATACAGGCAAAAGCGTGAAATCAGCGTATTGTAACGAAAACGCTGGGAAAAGCTCATGTCTGCGGCCTCCGCCAGCCGTTTGACGAGCCTCTCGACGCGCCCCCGCAGGTCGTCAGGCGGCTTTTTCCTGTTGCCGTTGAAGAAGATATCGTACTCGATCTTCAACCGGCGGATCCATTCCTCGAGATGGCTCAGGTCCTCATCGTACACCGTGGTCAACCCCTGCAGGTCCGGAACGAGACGACCTCTTCCCCGTCCATAATGGAGGGAATCCGTGGGTCGACTATCCCGGCCCGCGCAAAACCGATGGCATCCTGTCGGGTATGCTGATTGACAGCCCTCAGGGGCTGTGTTGAAATGGCGTCATGGCCCAAGATGATGAAGCCTCCCGGGAACTGCTGCGCCGCATTCCTGCGGTAGATCAGATCCTGCTGCAGCCGTCCGTCGCTGTCTGGATTCGGAATACCAGCCACGGCTTTGTTGTGGCGGAAATTCAGGAACTGCTCCGTGAACTGCGCGAAACCATTCGTTCCGGACGTTTTGCCGGCGGCATGTCCACTGATCCGGCGCATATCGGATCGCAGCTTGAGCAAAGGTTGCTGCAACACCTGCGGCCCGCTCTGGCTGCAGTCATCAATGCAACCGGAGTGATCCTGCACACGAATCTCGGCCGGGCGCCGCTTTCGGCCGCCGCCCAGGAGAACTTATCGGCAGTCTCAGGCCAATACACTAATCTGGAGTACGATCTGCAGACCGGGAGCCGGTCTCATCGTGACCGGCTGATCGAGCCGCTCCTTCGGGAAATCCTGCAATGTGAAGCGGCCACGGTGGTCAATAACAATGCGGCGGCGGTTTTCCTTATCCTGAACACTCTGGCGGCGGGGAGAGAAGTCGTTGTGTCCCGGGGCGAGCTGGTCGAGATTGGCGGCTCGTTCCGCATTCCGGAGATCCTGGCGCTCAGCGGCGCGCGCCTGCGGGAAGTGGGCACGACCAACAAGACGCGCATCCGGGATTACGAAGCGGCCATCGGGCCGGACACGGCGCTTGTTTTGCGCGTCCATCCAAGCAACTACCGCATCAGGGGATTTTCGGAAAGGCCCGGTCTCGAGGACTTGGTGGCGGCTGCGCATCGCTGCCAGGTGCCGCTGGTGGAGGACATCGGCAGCGGCTGTCTTGTCGATCTTCGGCCTTACGGCATCACCGATGAGCCGCAAGCGCAGGAGAGCATCGCGGCGGGCGTTGACCTGATCTCTTTTAGCGCCGACAAGCTCCTGGGCGGACCTCAGGCCGGCATCATCGCCGGGGCAGCGAGATGGATCGAGCCGATCCGCACGAATCCGCTGATGCGCACCTATCGGGTCGAAAAACTGGTCTATGGCGCCCTGGAGGCGACGCTTGCCGGTTACCGGAACGGCCGCGCACTGCATGACGTGCCGGTGCTGCGGATGCTGGCAGTCCCGCTCGAGGAGCTTTGGCGTCGGAGCCGCCGCTTTCTCGGCAAGCTCCGGCCCGGACTCCCCGAAGGGACGCGCGCCGCATTGCTGGAAGGCAATTCCGTTGTCGGCGGCGGCTCCTGCCCGGACACCAGTCTTGCCACCGTCCTGCTGGCCGTGGCATCGGATCAACGCACTCCAAATGAAATCGAGCAGCGCCTCCGCGCCCACCATCCTCCGATCCTTGTCCGCCTGGAGAAGGATCAGGTGCTCCTGGATCTGCGCACCGTGTTCCCGGCCCAGGAGAAAATCCTGCTCTCAGGATTGCGGAAAGCAGTGGACTGACCTGAACAGCTTCTCTTGACCTTCCCGGCCTTCTTTTCTTTGTTCTCCTCATCCGCATGATGCTATCATCTGCATCATTCTGCTGCGTGGTTTGATGCACTCTTTCGGGAGGTCACATGAAAACCATCACGATTCGCAACATGCCGCCGCGAATAGAGCGTGCCATCCGACAGCGTGCCCGGACGCGCAAAACGAGCGCCAACAGGGCAGTGATTGGCATGCTCGAAGATCACCTCGGGAGCTCCGTTTCAGAACCGGCGGCAGAATATCACGACCTGGACGACCTGGCCGGAGTATGGGACGAGCACGAAGCCGGATTGTTCGATGCTTCCCTGGTCAGGCAGAGGGCCATCGACGAGGACATGTGGAAATGAAAGGCCTTCTGCTGGACACCTCCGCTTACTCCGGCCTGCTGAAAGGACACGAAGACATACAGCGGCACATCCGTCGCGCGGATACACTTTATCTGAACCCGGTCGTGCTGGGTGAGCTCCGCGCAGGATTCGGCGCCGGGCAGCGAGCCCGGAAAAACGAGGATTATCTCCGTCGTTTCCTGGCATCTCCTCGCGTCGCCGTGCTTGCCATCGATGAGGATACCTCCGAGCGGTATGCTTTGATCGTGAACTCCCTCTGGTCGGCGGCAACACCCGTGCCGACCAATGACATCTGGATCGCGGCCACGGCCATGCAGCACGGACTGGCGGTGCTTACGATGGACGGACATTTTCAGAGGATCCCGCAGATCCTGGCATACTACGTTCCTTCGCAGTCAGTTTCCCGCTGAGCGCCCAGTTTCATGATCTTGGAAACAGCCCTTCATGCGCTGTGGCGCATCCGGCGAGGCATGAAAATGTTCGGGGTCGGTATCGAGCTGATGTCGAATGGAAGAACGGCAAGGTCACGAAATACCGGATCGCCTCGCCCGACAGGCGCACTGTTCAGGTCCGCGTAAACGGCGAAGTCAAAAGCATCACCGCCAGGACAATGTAGCAGATCGAATGAGCGATGGCGTCTGATTCTGCACTTGCGGCCATGCAGTGCCGTGCTATTCTTGCCCAGAGGGTGTCGTAAGGATTCGCTGTTTGCAGCCAGGGAGGAGGAATGCGCAGAGCATGCATGTATGCGGCATTCGCGCTGGCGCTCGGCGGCAGTCTTGCCGCTCAGTCCCAGCCTGCGGAGTTCCACGCGCCGGCTACGGACGATGCCGGCGTTCGTATGCAAACCAAGCCGGCTCCTGCCGCCCCGGCCTACCAGGCGGACGTCGAGGCCAGAATTGCCGACGCGCTGGCGAGGGCGCGCGGAGAAAACCGCCGCGTGCTGATCCAGTGGGGATCCAACAGCGACAAGGCGTCCCAGGCGCTGATCCAGACCATGACCAAGAACAGCGGTGTGGCGTACACGCTGCTATACGAATATGAGGTCGTGCGCGCGGACATCACAGGGAGCGAACGGGCCGCGGCATCCTATAAGGCGGACCTGAAGGCCGGCGGCATCCCCTACTTTACCGTGCTAGACGCCGACCGCAAAGTGCTTGCGAATCAACCGGCCGCTCCTTTCAAAGCACAAGGCGAAGGAGCGGCGGCCTATGACGGCCGCAGGTTGAATGATTTTCTGATGAAACTCCAGGCGCCGTACCTCAACGCCGATCCGCTCTTCAGGAGCGCACTGGCCAGGGCGAAAAAGGAGCAGAAGATGCTGTTCCTCTGGTTCAGCGCACCCTGGTGAGGGTGGTGCCACAGGCAGGGTGCCTGGATGGCACTCAATACGGTGGCTCCGGTTCTAGCCAAGGATTTCGTAACTCTGAAAATCGATACGGAGCGGATGACGGGGGGCGAGGCCATCCTGAAACGGTATTCAGCAAAGGAACAAGGCATTCCCTGGTCCGTGTTTCTGGACGGCGACGGCAAGGCCCTTATCGACAGCACAGAACCCGAGGAGGGCAATATCGGGTTTCCCGAGACCGATCAGGAAATAGCCTGGTTCAAAGTGATGTTGGGGAAGGTTGCCAGGCGAATCACCCGCGCAGAAATCGAGATGCTGACGAAGTCGCTGGTTGCCTTCCGGGAGGTGAGACTCCCTCAGCGATAGCAGTGAAGGCCGGTTGCCGTGCCGAACCTATTGTATGCGCCACTCGATGACGCCGCCCTCATACCAAGTCAAGTCCTGCGTCAGGTAATTGCCGTCCGGCGGTCCCAGTGACCCTTTCTTATATACCTTCGGCTGGAGTTGAATCTCGATGCGCAGGGCTGAGGTTGTGACCGGCGAAAAAGACACCTTATTGAATTGATCCCCCGTCACCGGATGCGGACCCAATGCCGTCACCGGCTTCCATTCGTTCCCGTCTTTGTACAGCAGCCGCCAGCTTTGCGGCAGCACGCAATACTGTTTGTCGTCTTTCCAGTAGATCTCGACGGAAGCCACCCGGGCGGGCCCGGCAAAGTCATACTGCACCCAGGCCCGGTCGCCGGATTGCGGGTGCAACCTCAGAAACGGGGAGGAACCGTCCATCGAATTCACCGGCTCCATTTGGTCCTGGATGGCGCGGATATCGCCGCTGCCGTCCTGGGAACTCGGGTAGAACCGGCGCTCAATGGTCGGCGGCTGATTCCCCGGATAATCTTCAGCGACCGTGCCATTTCCGCATGAAGAAGTGGCGCGGCTTGTCGATGCAATGGTCCGCTGGGGAGGCATGGCAGCCCTGGCGTTTTCACGCGCCAGCCACACGGACATCTCACCCTGGCTGCGGTTGCCGAAAGCGTAATAGGGAATCGCGGTGATGTCCCTCTCCTTTCTGACGAGAGACACGCGATCCGGTCCCCGGCTGGCTGCAGCGGCTTTTCCCGTGATCGCGCCGATTCCTCCCATCAGGTCAGGGCGGTAAGCAAACTGGAGTTCGGCATTGTCGGAGAGGACGAGGTTGAAAACGCCGCCGGGATTGTCCGCCTGCTCGGCGCAAAAGACGAGCGGACCGCGTTCGAGAGCGACCATGCCCCGGTCATCGGCGACCTGATCGGCCGCGAGAACTCTCCAGACCGGCATGGGCAGATCCAGCTGTACGACATCTCCGGCCTTCCATTCGCGTTCGATTCTGGCATAGCCTTTTTCCATCGAGTAGGCCACCGCGCTGCCGTTGACGGTGAGCGCAACAGGCCGTTCCGCCGCCGGCAGGTAGTGGTACAGCGTTCCCGGCACCGGCTGGTTGCGTGCCCAGCCGGGAATCCGCACAAACAGGGCGAATGTGAGGGGCTGCTGCGGGCTGACGGAAATCGCGACGGCGCCGTCCCATGGATACCGGGTCTCCTGGGCAACCTTCAGGGACGTGCCCTTCAGCTGGATGTGGGCGTTGCTTCCGGCAAACAGGTTTACGAAAAGCCCCTGATCGCCCTGGGCATAGATCAAACCTCCAATCCGGGGCAGAAGGCGCGCGAGATTCGGCGGGCAGCAATTCGGCCCGAACCAGGCCTGCCGCGCAAAGCTGCCGTAAGTCTTGAGCGGGGCCTGGTACAGATACGTGTCGCCGCGCAGCGAGACTCCCGCGAGAAACGCGTTGTAGAGCGTGCGTTCCAGGACGTCGACAAACTGCGCATCCCGCCTCAGCTGGAACAGTCTCTGGTTCCAGAAAACGTTGCCGTAGGCGGCGCAGATTTCATTCCACGCGCTGAGATTGGGCAGGTCGTAGTCGTCGCCGTAGTCCTCTTCATCGCGGTAGCTGCCGATGCCGCCCGTCAGATAGGTCCTCTTGGAGATGGCGTCATTCCAGATGCGCTCATCGGCAACAGCGTATTCCGGATCCCCGGTCAACGCCGCAATGTCGGTCAGCGCTATATACAGATAGGTGGCCCGCACCGCGTGGCCGATCGCGCGGGCCTGGGATTTCACCGGCTCGTGGTCCTGGGCGTAGGGCCCGTACATGACGGATCGGCCTGCCGGGTTGCCGCGCGTATCGAGGAAAAACCGCGCAAGCCGGAGGTAGCGTTCGTTGCCGGTGCTGCGATAGAGCCGGAGCAGGCCGAGCTTGATCCCCTCATGGTTGGAGATGTTGTGCCGTCTGTTCGGACCGAACACGGCGTCGAGATCATCCGCGATCTCGATTGCGACATCAAGAAGCCTGCGGCTGCCTGTGGCCTCGTAATAAGCGACCCCGAGTTCCAGGAAGTTGCCGGCGGCAAAAAAGTCGCCGTCCCCTTCGTCGGACCATATCTGCTTGCGGCTGCGGATGCGCTCGATGGCCCTGTCGAGGTAACCGTCCATCCTGCTTTTGAGCGCGGGGTCCGGATTTCCGGCAAGGACGTAGCAGGCTGCTTCGATCAGGCGCAGATCCGGGCCCCGGCCCGCCCGGTCATAACGGTCCAACATGCCCGGGATCGACACGGTGCGGTTGTTCTCCAGCCGGGGCGTCCAAAAGGCGTCCGTCACCCGGACGTTCTTGTAGGAAACCGGAGAAACCGGGTAATCCGACTTCCGTGCCGCCGTCGGTGCACAGGCAGCTGAGAAGAGCGCCACGCAGGATAGGAGGGCGGCGATGCCGCTCCTCGGGGCGAGGGAATTTGAGATTTGTCTGGTCATGCTTTCGATCTCCAACGTGCTCTCGAGATTCCGGGAACGTCCTACCTGCTTTTAGCCCTTTCGGCGCGCGCCCGGCCCACCATTTCCTTGACCTCTTTCATGAGTGTCGGCACGTGATACGGGATACCGTCTTTGATAGTCCATTCGATGCCGCCGCCGTGGGCGACTTTGACTTTCGGATCCCCCGGCATGATGCTGCTGTAATTGTTCACGACCTTGCCGTCGTACGTCAGGACGTCGGTCCCGTAAGGATTCAGCAGCCGCAGGTTTTCCACCGGATTGCCGTTGACCACCAGCAGATCGGCGATGAATCCCTGGCGGACGCGTCCCAGCTTTCCTTCCATGCCGATCATCTTCGCGCCGTTCACAGTGGCCATTTTGATCACCTCCAGCGGGTGAAATCCTGCTTCCTCGAGGAGCTCCATCTCGTGGATCTGACCGAAGCCGTACATGGAATAGATGAAGCCGGCATCATCGCCGACGGTGATCACTCCTCCTTTCAGGTTGAACTCTTTCAGCGCGTCCATCCAGACCTCATAGGATTTCCGCCAGCGGACCTCCTGGGTACTGGTCCAACCAAGAAAATAGGATCCGTGGTTGTTCATGTCGGGTACGAAGTACTGCTCCAGAGTCGGGTGCAGGTACTCCTTGTACCAGGGGAGGTTTTGCGCCCGGATCAGGTCGCGGCTTGCGACGTAGATGGAAAGCGTCGGGCACCAGAAGACCTGATTCTTGACCATGAGGTCGAGGACGTCGGACAACTTCTTGCGGTTGAGGTTCGGCTGGATGTAGAGTTCGCCGGCCCGCCCGAAGCGGTGAATCTCGTTGCTGGCGTTGTGCTCGGGAGGGAAGTTCTGGATGCCGTCCAAAGCGGCATCCGCCACGCCGTAGAAGTGCTCGATCGAGGTGATGCCCAGCTCAGCCCAGTCCTTCGCGGTTGTTTCGTCCACCGCATTATGGACGGCAGAACGGAGCCCTTGTTTCTTCGCCTCGTCCATCAGGGCTTCGGCCAGATCGCGATCCATGCCGGAGAGCTTCAAGCCGTCGACTCCCTGTTCCCTGGCGTAACGCACGCCCTCGCGCACGAGCTCTGCGGTATGCGATCCCCTAGCCGACCAGATCCGCTCATACAGCAGCATCCGCGGAGCAATCATGGAATGGTCTGCGCTACGCGCGCGCCATTCCTTCGCTTTGGCCCAGTCGGCGCCCACGTCGCGTATGGTCGTCGCACCGGCCGCCAGGTAAAGGTCCATCTCATACTGGATCGGCTGCGGTATGCCGCCGCGCTCGTCCTGGAGGTGGATGTGGCCGTTGACGATGCCCGGCATCACGTATTTTCCCGCAGCGTCGATCTCGGCATCGGGCACCCAGCCGCGCGGGACCGCGCCCACGCGGGCGATCAGGCCGTCTTCCACGCAGATGCTCGCCGGTCCGAAGGGTGGCTCGGCATTCCCGTAAATGACCATGGCGTTTCTTATGAGAAGCCGCTTGTACTGCTTGGCGTGCTCCGGCGCCTTCACAGGAGCAGGCTGTGATACCTGCTGCGCCCCCAGCGACGCACTGCCGGAAATCCCCAGGCTGATCGCCAGCGCCGCAACCAGCCACCCGATTGCCACCGTCCTCAGTTTCATGGATACCTCCCCGCGCGATCACTCCGTCCGTTTGCTTCCCGCTTTTTTCATGATGGTACCTGAGTTTGTATCTCAAGATGGCCGGCGGACAAAATGTTTTCAGAATCAAGGTCCCGGTTCTCCGGGCCTTCGAGCCGTCTTCGATGGACCGCTGCCTTGCCCCAGTCGGAATTCCGGCGCGCCGACAAGGACTTTTGGATATTCTTCGAGCCGTCCCGTCTCATGAGCGTGCCAGCCTGAATTGCCATATTCATACGGACTGGGATATACTGCTTCTCACGGTTTCTTCCCGAAAAGCGGAATCGGTTCTGGGTCGCCTGCAGGGTTTGCCGCCCTGCAGGGCGCGTGCGTTGTTTTCTCCGGCTGCATCTCCCAGGAGTAGGCGGAGAGGGAAGGGGACTCATGACGAAGGATCTCAATAATCAGGTATTGAGCCGGGCCCTGACGGGGAAGGATTCCCATGTCGAGACCGGGACAGTATTCGACGGCCTGGACTGGAAGGTTGCAGGCATGCGCCCTACCGGGGCGCCGCATTCTCTGTTTCAGCTGCTCAACCACATGACCTATTGGCAGGAGTGGGTCGTAAAATGGCTCGACGGCAAGAAACCCCGGGCCCCGAAACATGCGCGACGGGGCTGGCCGGGCGGCGTGGGTCCCGCAACGCGACGGGAATGGGATCAGGCCATGCGGAGATTCCACAGCGCACTGCGAACCCTCGATAAACATTCCCGGGGAGAAAGCCTGCTTCTGAAAAAGGGCAAAATGACCCGCCTCGAAATGCTGCACCTCATTGCCGCGCACAACAGCTATCATGCCGGGCAGGTGGCGTTTCTGAGGCAGATACTGGCAGTTTGGCCCCCTCCGTCCGGCGGCGTAACCTGGTAGCTTGACTCGCGAAAAGGGGACGTTACGCTTTTCGAGCTTTCGACGGGGATTGAAATGCCGCACCGGGAAAAGCGGAATATCCCCTTTTCGGCTGCCGCTGGAGAACATTGAGGCAACAGGAGGGTCTGTGCACTATCTGCTCATGTACGATGTTGTGGACAATTACGCCGAGAGCAGGCTCCCTTACCGTGCGGCTCACCTGCGGCACGCTCGTGCAGCAGTAGCTCGGAGCGAGCTCCTGCTCGGCGGAGCCCTGGCCAACCCGGTTGACGGCGCCGTGCTGCTCTTTTCCGGATCCTCGCCGGCTGCCGCAGAGGCGTTCGCCGCCACCGACCCCTATGTGGTGAACGGCCTGGTCGCCAAATGGCGCGTCCGGGAATGGACCACCGTGGTCGGCACTCTGGCCGATCAAGGCCTCCCTGAAGTCCCGGATTGATCGCGTCCGAAAATCCCGACCTCAGACCTCCGACATCCGACCTCAGACCTGCATCCGGCGCGGTGTGCGCGGTGGTATGTAAGACTCGTCCGGCGGCCGGTGATGCTGTGATGAGTACGAGCAAAATCCCGGGGCCGTGTGGCAGTTGGCGCCCACAAGGCTGTCCGTTTTCGTGCACCAACAGGTGCGCCACGGAGCTGGAGAGCCTGCTCTGAAAATAAAACGACAGCCGGAAACGTCGGGGTCGGAATCGGTATCGGTATCGAAGGAATAAGCGCGATTCCGATCCCGAGCGTTATCATGCGTCACAGGCACATGAGGAATTCGCTTCGGAATCCGCTTCCAGCCCGCAGCCGCGGCCATAGATTCTTGACAATGCCGGCTTTTTATGCCAAGAGGAGGCTATGAGAACCGTCAAGCTGGCGCTTCCCTTGTTTCTGCTCCTGGCTTCGGCTGCCGCCCAGGAGAAGATCATTCTGCCGGTTTTCACCGACGTCACGAAACAAGCCGGAATTTTGTTTGATCATTGCCTGGGAGACGACGAGATCAGCTCCATCCTGGAAGCCACCGGCTCCGGCTGCACGTTCCTGGATTTCGACGGCGATGGCCTGATGGACATCTATGCCGTGAACGGCCGCTACCTCGAGGGCATCAGCGACGCGGATTCGCCTTTCAAGACCGCTCGAACCCCCAGCCGCCTGTACCGGAACAAGGGGAATGGGACTTTCGAAGACGTTACCGAGAAGGCGGGCGTGGGAGCCTCCGGGTATGGCATGGGAGTTGCTGTGGGCGACTTCGACAACGACGGCCATCCGGACATTTATGTGACGAACTTCGGCAAGAACATTCTCTACCACAACAACGGCAACGGGACGTTCAGCGATGTCACGGAGAAGGCAGGTGTTGCTTGCGGCCGGTGGAGCGTGGGCGCCAACTGGATCGACTACGACAAGGACGCGTACCTCGACCTGTTTGTCGGCAACTATCTCGAATTCGACAGCAAATACCGGCTTTTCTATGAAGCGGATGTTTATCCCGGTCCTCTGGCCTACACCGGTCAGTTGTCAGTGCTCTATCACAACAATCGCGACGGGACTTTCACGGATGTCAGCGCAAAAGCGGGCATCAACAAAAAGGGGCGGGCCATGGGGGTCCTGTCCGCGGATTACGACGACGACGGCTGGCCCGACATCTTTGTCGCCAACGATGCCATGCAGAACTACATGTACCACAACGACGGCGATGGTACGTTTAAAGAGATCGGGATCGATTGCGGGGTCGCGTTCGGCCAGCATGGGAATGCGGTCGCATCCATGGGAGGCGATTTCGCCGACTTCGATGGCGACGGCAGGCTCGATCTCATGGTGCCGGCCATGAACTACATCGGGATTTTCCGGAACCTGGGACGCGGGCTCTTCGAGGAAATATCGGTCCCGACGGGCGTGGCGCGGGTGAGCGCCCAGTTCTGGTCGTGGGGCGGCGATTTCACGGACTTCGACAACGACGGCTGGCAGGACCTCCTCATCGCCAACGGAGACGGCCGCCGCCTTTCCGAGAAGCAGGAGCAGCTTCTCATGCGAAATGTCGCCGGGAAGGATGGACAGCGTGTGTTTGCCGATGTTTCCAGATCCGTCGGCCCATACTTCGATACCAGGAGCGTGGCCCGCGGCCTGGCAACCGGCGATTTCGACAACGACGGCGATCTGGATTTCTTCGTCCTGAACATCGACCAGCCATCCGTCCTGCTCAGGAACGACGGGGGCAGCCGGAACAACTGGCTCACGCTGAAACTGATCGGCACTAAAAGCAACCGGGACGGCGTGGGCGCCAGGGTGACCGTGCGTTCAGGCGACTTCACCCAGGTGGCGGAGAAGATGTCCGCGAGCAGTTACCTTTCCCAAAACGATCCCAGGCTCCACTTCGGGCTCGGCCGGCACACGAAGGTGGACGAGGTGACCATCAGGTGGCCCAGCGGAAAGACGCAGACGCTGAAGGAAGTAATGGCAAACCAGTTCCTCACGGTAGTTGAACCATGAAGAGGCGTTTTGCCATCATCGCCCTGCTCCTTGCGGCGTTTCAACCTGGAATCCCGGCGCCGTCCAGCCGATGGAATTACGCGATGGTGGTCGCCCAGGCGCCTTTCCACGCAACATCACGCGACAGCCGGGCAGGACGATCTCTCCTGAATGACGTTTTCGATCAGGGAAGCCGTATCGTGCTTCTGGCGCGTCAAGGCACTCCTGCCGTCCTTACCCCCGAGTTCGCAGCAGCGGCAGATCCTGCCGTCTCCTTCGACGGGAAACGAATCCTGTTCTCCGGAAGGCGCACGGCGCAGGACAAGTGGGACATCTGGGAGATGGATGCCGACGGCACGAACAAACGACAGATCACCAGGGGGCTGGAAAATTGTCGTGAGCCCGAGTACCTGGCGCGCAGCTCAATCACGCCTCCGGACTTCGAAGATAAGGTGCGCTGGATCACCTTCATTTCAGACGCAGCCGGAACGTTCCAGGAAGGGAGGCCGGAACGGGCCACATCACTCTATGCCGCGAGCCTGGAGCCCGTCACCGGACGCGGGTCTGTATTCTGGCGGACGACCTTCAACCTCTCGAGCGACTTTTCCCCCACGGTTCTTCAGGACGGCCGGGTGCTCTTCACGAGCAGGCAGAAATATGCGGGCAGCCCCGAGAAATTTCCGCTGCTGGCGGCCAGCTGGGACGGCACCGGCCTGAACCTCTTTTGCGGGACCGATCAGGGTGCATATCTCAAAACGATGGCCTGTGAAATGCCGGACCGGACGCTGGTGTTCGTGGAATCCGCCGATCCGACAGCCTCCGGCGGGCGGCTTGCCAGGGTTTCCTTCCGACGCCCTCTCCACAGCTATGAGCCGCTGAGCCGGGGAACCGGGCTGTATCTGTACCCGCATCCTGCCCCCGACGGCGCACTCCTCGTTTCTTTTTCTTCGGGAAAGGAAAGCTACGGCACCTACTCATTCGATTTTGCGAAGGGAATGCCGGGAGAGCGGATCTTCGACGATCCGCAGTGGGACGACCTTGATGCCCAGGCGGTCGTGCCCAGACCGGAGCCGCAGGGATTGATCAGCGCCGTCGTTGACACGCTTTCCTGGGGTCAACTGCACTGTCTGAGCGTTTACGAATCGGACGTCCCCGGGATCAGGGCAATTCCGCACGGCGATGTGAAACGAGTGAGATTTGTCGGGGGAACGCCTGTTTCCATAACGCAATCGGAGAGAGGCCTATCACCGCCCCTCCCTGAAGCAGGATCGCGCCTCCTGGGCGAGGCGCCTGTCGAGCGGGACGGCTCGTTTTTTGTCGAGGTGCCGGCCGACACCCCGTTTTTGATGGAGCTTCTGGATGAAAGCGGGAAAACGCTGGCGACCATGCCCCGCTGGATGTGGGTCCGGCGTGGAACCAGCCGCGGTTGCATCGGATGTCACGAGAACAAAGAGTTGGCGCCTGAGAACCGGGTCTCGGACGCGATGAAAAAAACCATCCCCAGCGTCCTGCGGCGGCAACAATAGAATCCGGATTCTATCGAAGGGATATGAATCGTTGAGAACGACCGCATACCTCAGAATGGAGCGCCAAGGGCGCGGCTTCATACCAACCTGGGGCAACGCCCCAGGAATATGGAGATCAAAAACGACGAAGGGCTGTAAGCCCGAGCCATACTTGGAGCGAATGGGGCGGGCTTACAGCCCTCAACCTTCAGTGGATTCGCCAAACAACCTGGGGCGTTGCCCCAGGCTGTCATGGTTCGGGCCTTCGGCCCTTTACTTTGCACACTGGATCTTGCCCGCCACTATTTGGATCTTTGCGTAGAAATGATGAGTGACTCTCGCATCTTCTTGTCGGGTATCGCGGCACTGGTTGCGTTGGCATCCGCCAATATCGTTCCCGGCGACGCGCCCGCTCCGACCCGCGATGGCAGCAGGAAGGCAGCCTTCGCAGTCCCGGAGGACGATCTCTACAAGTCGCCCGTGCAAATGGCTCTTACAAAAGACGGCGGCCGGCTTTTCCTGACCTGCGAAAACAGCGGCGAAGTGCTGGTTGTGGACACCGGAGCCCGCAGAGTCGTAAGCAGCGTCAAAACCGGCAAAAGCCCGTTCGGTGTCGCTCTCAGCCCCGATGAGAGCCGTCTTTACGTCAGCAACCGCTGGGATGACAACGTCGCGGTTCTCGATCCGGGACGCTTGGAGGTCCTCGGGCTGATCCCTGTGGGGAGTGATCCTCACGGCCTGGTCACCGATGAGACCGGAAGACACTTGTACGTCGCCAACCTGGGCACCGACGACGTGTCTGTGATCGATACCGGTGATTTCAAGGAAATCAAGAGGCTCGAGGCGGGCCGCTCTCCTTTTGGAATCACCCTTTCCCCGGACCGCCGATTTTTGTACGTATCCAGCCAACTGTCCATCCCCGTCCCGTTTCGCACCCCCCCGGTTCTCGAACTGACGGTGATCGATGCCGGGCGCCAGGTAGTGGTCGGGAGGCGACAGCTGTCCTCCACCCTCGTCGGCCAGGATGTTGCCGTCTCCCCGGACAACCGTTTTGTAGTGGTAGCTCTGGAACTGCCCAAGAACCTGCTTCCGGAAACACAGGTGTACCAGGGCTGGATGGTTACTCACGGGTTTGCCATTGCCGAAGCCGGACCACAAGGACGCGTCGCCTATTTCCTCCTGGATGAGGCGAACCTGTACTATGCCGATCCGTTCGGCGTTGCGTTTTCTCCGGATGGCCGGAGGCTCTACATCTCATCGAGCGGTGTGAATGCGGTCACCGTGATTGACATGAAGAAAGTGGCCGGGATTTTGCAGGAGCGTGACGGAAAGATCGGGTTGTCCGACGAAGGCATCGGCCTTAACGCCCGCAACCTGGGCCTCAGCTTTGAATACGTTCTGGCCCGCGTACCGACGCAGAACAATCCCAAGGATATCGTGGTTTCACCCGATGGCCGTTGGATCTATGTAGCCAACCGTCTTTCCGACTCCATCCAGGTCATCGATGCCGGGACGAACCAGGTTGCCGGTGCGATAGATCTGGGAGGGCCCAGGATCGAGACGGTTCTGCGCAGGGGTGCAAGGCTTTTCAACTACAGCAGCATCAGTTTTCAGAAACAGTTGAGCTGCAACACGTGCCACCCTGAGAATCACCTGGACGGCCTGGTGTACGACATAGTCGGGCCGGGAGACGCAATCGGGCAGAATCTGGTTGATAACAGGACGATGAGAGGCATAGCGGATACCGGCCCTTACAAGTGGGCAGGCACCAATCCGACGCTGCAGCGCCAGGATGGCCCGAGGGCCGCCCAGCTCTTCTTCCGTTCCCACGGCTTTGAGAAGGATGATCTCGAAGCGGCGGTCCATTTCATAGAGTCGCTTCCTTTGAAACCCAGCCGGTATGCAAGAAGAGATGGGCGGCTGGACGAGTTCCAAAGGCGGGGCAAAGCAGCCTTCGAGCGTGCTTACACCAAGGACGGACGTTACATCCCCGTGGCCAACCGGTGCATCACCTGCCATCCGGCTCCTTATTACGCCGACCGCATGACTCACGACGTCGGGACCCAGTCGGCTACGGATGGCAGCGGGGAGTTCGATACGCCTCAACTCGGCGACGTCTCCGAAACGCCGCCGTTCCTGCACGACGGCCGCTGCTATTCTCTGGAGGAAATCTGGACCGTCTTCAATCCGGGCGACACTCACGGTGTCACCAACGACATGGCGAAGGAGAACCTTAACGACCTGATCGAGTACATGAAAACTTTGTGGGTGGGGGAACCGGTGCCTGACCAGGCGCTCTTTGCCGCGCTTTTTGCCAAATCCACCCAGGGGAATTACCGCTTGAAGGTCGAGGACACGAAATCCCTCACGCAACCCGGAGCAAGGTACGTCGGCAATGAAGTGTGCGGGACCTGCCACGTGCGGGAGTACAAGAAATGGATCGGCACCAGACACGCTCGTAGCTGGGTGATGCTTGGCATGACGGAAAAGGCCGACAAGGTCAAGTCGCATTTCGAAATGACGGCGTCGAGTCCCCAGAACAGCGCCATCTGCCTGAAATGCCACGGGACCGCCGCGGACACTCCTGCGGAATCCCGGCTGCCCACGTTCCATGTCGAGGAAGGAGTTCAGTGCGAAACCTGTCACGGTCCCGGGGATAGGTATGCTACCGAAGCTGTAATGAAGAACAAGCAACAGGCCATCTCCCTGGGATTGAGGATGCCGACAAAGGAAATCTGCCTGGGCTGTCATATGGCCAAACCCTCGCATGCATTCATGAACAAGCAGCCGTTTGATTTCGAGGAGTCATACAAGAAGATCGCCCATATGCACTAGCAATTCGAAATTCGAAATTCGGGATTCAAGATTCAAAAATCCTGAATCCGGGATTTCGAATGGATGGAGATGTGAAATGAAAAAGATCCTGCCGGTTGTCCTGCTGCTGGCCGCACTTGCAGCAACGGCTGCAGAGGAGCCTCTTCCCAGGGTCTACAGGCATTGGCAGTCGTTCCACAAAGAAGACGGCCTGCCGGCAGACAAGGTTTTTTCAATCCTGGTCGACGGAGACCGGATCTGGGCCGGCACGGAAGGCGGGCTGGCCTGCTATCAGAACGGCAAATGGACCTCTTATGGAGTGAAAGATGGTCTGGCTCATCCGGCCGTTCTGAGCCTTGCCCTCGATCCTGCCAGCGGAGATATCTGGGCGGGTACCATGAAGGGTCTGTCGCATTTCTCGGCCGGCCGTTTTGAAAACTTCACGCAATTCAACAGCGGACTGCCGAACGACGTCGTGTTCGGCGTCTGCGTCGAGAACCAGAACGTCTGGACGGCGACCACGGCCGGAACAGCACGTTTCCGGGTGCGCGAGAAGAAGTGGGATGTCTACACTCCTGCTAATTCTCCCCAGCACGAGCCCTGGGGGTACTTTGTGACCTATGGGGATGGCCGGGTCTATGCGGCTCTGTGGGGCGGCGGCGTGCTGGAGTTCGACGTTGCCACGCAGGCATGGAGATCATGGCTTGACCCCGACGGAGAGATGGAATACGACGTATTTCGCGACGACGGGCTCATCCACGTCATCACAACCAGCGTAAGCTATGTCGAGAAGATTCTCTGGATTTCCACCTACTTCGGCATGAGCCGGTACGACGGCAGGGAATGGCGCGGATACATGGATCACGACTCCGGGCTGGCCAGCAACTTCATCAACTTCGTCAAGGCTCGGGGCCGTGTCGCCTGGGCGTGCACGGACAAAGGGCTCAGCGCCGTCAACGGGGACACGAACCGCTGGGTGACGTATACTCCCGCTGATCCTGCCTGGAGCAAAAACCAGATCCCTCCGGCCGAGCCGATCGAAGGCACGGAGGGTTGGGTCGCAAAGATCTATGATGACAATAAACTCCTGGAAACGATTCGGCTGGAACACGGCCTTGCCAACAACCATGTCTATGGCGTTGACTTTCAGGCGGACGACGTCTGGGTTGCCACTTCCAAAGGGGTAAGTCACGGGACGCTTGCGCAGCCGAAGGCAAGGGAGGGAAAGGCCCATGAGTAGACCTTGGAGGATTTGGTTTTTAGCTGCACTGGGACTTCTCACCTGTAGCCTGCTGTTCGCGCTCGGGCGGCAGTCATCTGCCGCAAAGCCGACGGCTCAAAAATCCGCCGATGAAAAAAGGCAGAAGCCGGAGGTTATCTACGGAAACACACCCGAGGACCTCAAACCCTTCGCGAAGTATGTCAAGGAACCCTATAAGAACTTCTGGGTGCCGAGCGACTCTCCCGTCATGTTCTGGGGTCCGGGACGCGACAAGCCTGAACCCGAGGTCGAGACGGTTAAGATCGGCGTAATTGCCCCGGTCGCGCGAAGCTACGAAACCTACATCGGCAGGTCCGTGATCCGCGGGATGCAGATGGCACTCGACGAGGCCAACGCCGGGGCCGGCTATAAAGGCAAGCGTTTCGAGGCTGTCATCAAAAACGATACCGGGCTATGGGGCGCGACGGCCAACGAGGTCGTCTCCCTGTCCTATGATGACAAAGTCTGGGCCATCATCGGCACGGTCGACGGCGCGAACACTCACATCGCCATTCGGGTCGGTCTGAGAACCGAAGTCGTCACCATGAATGTCGCCGACACGGATGCGACATTGGTGGAAACCAAAATACCCTGGGTTGTCCGCGTGATTCCGGACGACCGGCAGATGACGTACACGATCGCCTATTACGTCTACAAGCAATTGGGGCTCAATAGCGTTGCGATCCTCCGGGCAAGCAACCGCTACGGGCGCATCGGCGTGACCCAATTCAAAAAGGCCTCCATCAAACTCGGCAAACCCGCGCCGATCGAGACCAACTACGAGCCCAACTACCAAAATGTGAATCCGGATTTCGAAATCCAGCTGGAGCGTCTTGCCAAAGTGCAGCCGGATGCCGTCGTTCTTTGGGCCGATGCCGAACCGGCAGGTGCGCTTGTGAAAATGATCCGCGACCGGGGGATGAAGTTCCCTGTTTTTGCGTGCGAGCGCATCGTGCATCCGGACTTTTTGCGGGCGGCCGGAACGGCGGCCGAAGGGGTTGTGGCCATGTACCCCTTCGATCCGACAGCCGGGAACCCGAAATACGCGGAGTTCAGGAGGCGCTACGAGGAACGGTTTCACGAGACGCCGGATTGTTACTCGGTTCACTCCTATGACGGGACCATGATGACCGTCGAAGCGATCCGGAAAGCCGGGCTGAACCGGTACCGCATACGCGATGTGCTTGCGGAAATGCGCCATTGGGACGGCGTTTCGGGAGCCATCGATCTGGACGAAGCCCTGAGCAATCGCAGGCCGGTTATAGCCGTCTCCGTCAAAGACGGTAGATTTGTTTTTGGCGTTCCCAAGATGGATCGCACCTTTTAATAACCACGAAATACACGAAATGGACTTCAGATTTTTCGTGTATTTCGGGGTCAAGCAGCCATTGGATTCTAGAGGATGCTGTAATGGGGATTTGGCCTATCTTGACCGTTCTGGCGCTGATTGCCCAAGGGCTGCAAGGACCATACTCCGACTTCAGTAAGGTCGGATCCGGATTCTATGGTCCCGGGCGCGAACTGCCGGACCCTGTGGGCCTGAAATCGATACGGATCGGCGTCCTGGGACCGGAGAAGGACGCCGAAGGCCTGCAGATGCGCACCGGGGTCCGGATGGCGCTGGATGAAATGAATCGGAAGGGAGGATATAAGGGAATCCCGTACGAAATGGTGTTCCGGCCCGATGATGGACCATGGGGCATGGCTGCCAGGCAGGTTGTAGATTTCGCTTATGAAGACAAGGTCTGGACAATCATCGGCGGACTGGACGGCCAGCGCACGCACATCGCCGAACTGGTCGTCGCCAAAGCATGGGTTCCGGTGGTCACGCCGTCCGCCTCGGACGAATCCATCGACTATGCAAACGTGCCGTGGGTTTTCCGTTGCGGGCCGGCCGACAGCCGACAGGCGGACCTGCTGCTCGACTTCGTTCAGAGACAGGGGCACAAACATCTGGTTGCCGTAACCGAAGCGCAGCGGGATGGATACACAGGATTTTTGCGGCTCCGGGAAGCGATGCGTCGCAGGCATATCCAGCTGGATGCTCATCTGCAATTTCCTGCGGGCAGTCCGGAGGCCGTGATCCGGCGCCTTCTCGGTATCGATGCCGATGCCCTCATCCTCTGGGGCAGTCCGGGACCTTCCCTCACCCTGCTCCGCGCCATCCGGGCTGCAGGTATAAATACTCCAGTACTCGGTCCCGCCTCGCTGGCGAGCGCAGAAGTCACCGCTGATTCATCGTGGATCGGGGAACTGGTGGTCGCAGCGCCCTACGACCTGAGCCGGCAGGGGCAGGAGGTGCTCGGGTTCGGCGCGCGGTTCAAGGAGCTTACAGGCATACCTCCAACCCCGACGGCTCTCCTGTCTTACGACGCAACGCTTATGGTCACCAAAACCATTCAGACCGCGGGTTTGAACAGGATGCGGATTCGCGACGAACTGTCCCGCATGTCCTATGACGGCATCGCCGGAAGAACCGAATTTAATTCGCTGCGCGGGAACACGAGGGAACCCGTCCTTCTCACCTTCAGGAACAGCCGCTGGGAACGCGTGAACGACTGACTTTTGAATCGATGCCTGGTTTTACTGTCCCCATCCGGGGGCAGCATAACCAGGCGCCGATTCCTTATTTGTGCAGAATTGACCGGATCAAAGCCTCATTTTCTTCCACAGTGTGATTTCCGGATGGATTTGTCGCTTCGACAAAAGTGCCTTGGGGGAAACCGCTTCCCGGAGGGCGCTGGTACATTTTATGACGCAGGTGGGCCAGCGGATTGTGCCCGAGACGCTGCTCCCTGGCTTCGCGCAGGGCTGAAAGGTCCACCTCGGCAACGACGATCTTTTCTCCGGGTCCCGGATCCGCCTGTGCCAGGATGCGACCATCATAATCCACCACCATGCTGCCGCCCGGCCATGAGAAGGGCGGGTAATGGCGCAGCTGCGCCCCCTGATTGGCGGCGACAACATAGGCAAGGTTTTCCAGCGCCCGGCAGCGATTGACTACGGTCCACCAGTCCATGGGTGGTGTGGCGCCCCAGGGATCCATGTATGCAGAGACACGCACCAGGATCTCGGCTCCATTCAATGCCAGTTGCCGGATCGCCTCCGGAAAAATCCAGTCATAACAGATCGCACATCCGATGCGCCCGATCTCGGTATCCGCGACCGGAAAGGGTTCCTCGTCGTATCCGGGCACGTCGTGAGGACTTGCATGAACCTCCCACGGAATCCACGGATTGACTTTGCGATAGCGCGTCATGATGCCTTTGGGACCGATCAGACATGTCGTGTTGAACAGGACGCCCGGCCATCTGGGGTCTGATTCGATAAAGGTGCCGGTCTGGATGAAAACATCGTGCTCGCGGGCCTTTTGGATGTAACGCTCCGTGTGCCGGTTGGGTATGGGCAACGCCAGTTTCTCGCGCAATTCGGCCACTGTCGCATAGGCCGGCGCCGCGTGCGCAAACTCGGGGAATACCACAAGACGGACACGATGAAACGGACGATAGCCCGTGACCGCCGCGTCAATCATCTCGAGCATCCGGTCAACCCTGAATCCGATTTCGGAACGTTCTTTCGGGGAGGGGAAATCGGTCTGACATGCAGCGACAGCGTATCTCATAGGTTCCCAATCTATTGGCTTTGAATGTAATCTTCCGGATCAGGCGTGCGATCAAATCATGCACACATCCACAACGTAGTATAAAGGAAGTGCGGGGAAGCCTCCATTGTCCCCTGAAACAGCCAGATTTGACAGAGCCCCTGCTATGTCTCTCATGGACATTGGTTTTGCGGATATGGTATACATTAGGTATGAATTTCCAACTTCGGGCATTACAATGAAGATCATCAAAGTGACAGAGAAAGGGCAGGTCACCATTCCCGTTGTTTTCCGGAGGAAACTCGGAATTTCCAACGAGGACCATCTGTCGATCGAAGCAGAGGGCGATTGCCTGAAGCTGCGCAAGGTCGTTCCGGCCAATCCGCTCGGTCCGGAGGATCCGATCTGGGACATGGTGGGCATGGCGCAAAGCGGCCGAAGCGATGTTGCGCGGCGGCACGATGACTATCTGGCTGAGGGAGAGATCGCTCGATGGCGCAAATCCTAGTCGATACGAGCGCCGTCTATGCACTTCTGGACAAGGATGATGAGCACCACAGGAAGGCTGCATCCCTGCTCCGATCGTTGCCTGCCAGAGGCTTGAAGCCGCTGTTAACCAACTTTGTGGTCGCTGAATGCCACGCGTTGCTGCTTTCCCGCCTGAGCCACGCCACTGCCCGGCGGTGGTTGCTCAACCAGGTTTGGCCGGTTGAGCGTGTCACCGCCGATGACGAATCCCGGGCGCGGGAGATCATCGGGCAATTTCGCGACAAGGCGTTTTCATACACTGACGCCTCCTGCTTCGCCGTCATGGAGCGCTTGAAAATAGCCGTAGCCTTCGGATTTGACCCCCACTTTGAACAATATGGCATGGAGCTCTTGAAATAATTCGGGCGCCAGGCTTCCCAACACCGGGATTCCGAGGCCACTCACATACTCTTCCTTGAACCGGAGTTTGGAAGTTGTGTAGTCTGTTCCCCAAATTAATAGGAAGGCAAGGTGATCGCCAATGCGTTGCCTAACTTGGAATTGTAGCGGGACAAAGTTTCCTTTTAGGCCTGTTTTTGCCGCAGCCTTGCTGTTGAGCCTGGCAGCCCTCACGCCTGCCCTTCCGCCCCAGGAGAAGAGCGCCCGGACGGATAGAGAGAAGGCTGCGGAAGCCGTCCGGCTGAACAACCTTGGCGCTGCCTACATGAACCAGCGGCGCTCCGAGGCGGCGTTGAAGAATTTCGAACAGGCTTACGCGCTCGATCCGGGCCTGCTGGCCGCACGCCTGAACGAGGGCATCGCGCTGCTCGACATCCAGCGGCTCGAGCCGGCGGAGCAAGTGCTTGTCGAGGTGGCCGGCAAGCAACCGGATAACGCCCGGGCCTGGTTCAACCTCGGCTTGCTGTACAGGAAACTTGACGAAACTGAAAAGGCTCTGGCCGCGTTTGGCCGGGTCACCCGGCTCGATCCCAACGATGCCGACACGCACTATTTCCTGGGAGCGCTTCAGCAGAGTTCTAAAAAGCTCGACCTGGCCATCACAAGCTACCGCAGGGCGCTGGAAATCAATCCGTACCATGTCTCGGCGCAATTCGGCCTGGCGGGCACCTACCAGCGCATGGGCGACAGCGAGGAAGCGCGCAGGCAACTGGACCGTTTCCAGAAGCTCACGCAGGAAAAGCTCGGCGCGCCGATCGGGACCACTTACGGCGATCAGGGCAAGTATTCGCTTGCCGAGGACGCGCGGCTTCCTGTCGGCGCCGCGGCCGCGCCGATTGCGGTTACATTTATCACAGTGCCGGGTGCCGAATCCGGCCTACTCCCTGTCCGCGGAAATTCGGTGCAGGGACCCCGTTCGGGGGCCTGCTTTTTCGATTATGACAACGACGCGCGGGCTGACCTGCTGTTGCTGAGCGGAGGCTCGAACCGCACAGGCGCCCTGTATCGAAATGCCGGCGGCCGCTTTGCGGACGTGACCGTCGCAGCCCATCTGGCCTTCCCCGCCGGCCTCTATAGTTGTGCCGCCGGCGACTATGATAACGACGGTTGGACGGACGTCGTGGTGGCTCTGGAGTCGGGCCTCCGGCTGTTCCGCAACCAGGGGGATGGAACCTTCCACGACGTATCCGAGACTGCAGGTTTCGCCGCGGTTACGGCTCCGATGTTCGCCGTGAACCTTCTCGACTACGACCACGACGGCGACCTCGATGTGTATGCCACCGGCCTGGTCGGAGCGCACAGGCACTTGAGAAATAACGGCAATTCCACGTTTACTGACATCACCACGGCCACGAGGCCGGAGACGTTTTTTGGCGACGCCCGGGTGAGCATTGCGACCGATTTCGACAACGACCGGGCTGTGGACATGATCGTAACGCACTCGCAGCAACCTCCTTCATTGCTCCGGAATCCGCGCGAAGGGCGATTCCAGGCCATCCCGCTGATCAGCGGGACGTCTCAAACAGCAGCCCGAGGCGTCGTGGTCTTCGACTTCGACAAGGACGGCTGGATGGACGCGGCCTTCACGCATCCAGGGCCCCCGGGATTGAGCCTGTGGCGGAACATTGAAGGGAAGCGGCTGGCAGCCGCGCCGCTCCCGAAGCTCGACGTGACCGGAGGCTGGGGCCTGGCTGCCGTCGACTACGACAACGATGGCCGGGTCGACCTTGCTGCGGTCGGGTCCGCGGGATCGAATGCGCGCATCCTCCTGCTGCGCAACGAGGGGAGCACCGGATTCCGCGAGGTTACCGGGGCAACCGGCCTTACTAAGGTGAGACTCGACAATCCGGGCGCGCTGATCACCGCGGATTACGATGGCGACGGCGATGCCGACCTGCTCGTCACGCAGGATGGAGGTCCGCCGGTGCTGCTGCGCAACGATGGTGGGAACAAGAATGGTTCGCTCAGGCTCTCGCTCAAAGCGCTGGCCGACAACAGGAGCGCCGTCGGCACAAAACTCGAAGTCTTCGCCGGCGCACTTTACCAGAAGTTTGAAGTACAGTCTTCCTCCGGCTACCTGGGGCAGAACGCGCCGGAGATTCTGGTGGGCCTCGGCAAGGCCAAGGAAGCGGAGATCGTCCGGCTGCTTTGGCCGACCGGCGTGCTCCAGGATGAAGTGCAGCTGGCCGCAGGCCGGTCGCAACAGATCGCGGAAAATGACCGGCGGGGCAGCTCGTGTCCCGTTCTGTTCGCCTGGAACGGCGCCGGCTACGAATTCGTCTCCGATTTGATCGGTCCGGGAATCGTCGGCCACTGGGTAGGCCCGGGCGAGCGCAACACTCCCGATCCGACCGAATACGTGAAAGTGGCGGGTGACGGGCTCCGTGCACGGCAGGGCCGGCTGAGCCTGCGGCTGCTCGAACCGATGGAAGAGGTTGTCTACCTCGACCACGTGCGGCTGATCGCCGTGGACCATCCCTCCGACGTCGAGATTTATCCCAATGAACGTTTTGCCAGTGTGCCGCCATTTCCCGATTTTCGGGTTATTGCCAGCCGCAGAGCGCGCCTGCCTGTGGGTGCCTGGGATAGCGCCGGGCGCGACATCCGGCCCCAATTGAGCGAGCGCGACCGCTCCTACGTCACAGGTTTCCGGTCGCTCCCTTTTACCGGATTCGCCGAACTGCACGGGATCGAACTTGAGCTTGGCGCATGGAATTCCGCGCAGCCCCTGCGGCTGCTGATGCACGGCTATACCGACTACTTTACCGCCACCTCGGTCTACGCCGCGCACCAGTCCGGGATCACCGCTATCGCGCCCTATCTCGAGGCGCAGGATGCCTCCGGGCGCTGGCAGCGGGTCGTTGACGACCTGGGCTTCCCCGCCGGCCTGGCACGCACCATGGTGGCGGACCTGACCGGGCGGCTGCCCGCCGGAACAAAGCGTGTGCGGATCATGACCAACCTGAAAATCTACTGGGACCAAATCCTGCTGGATAGCACACCTGACGCAAATCTTGCCCGCCTGAGCGAGGTGCCTCTCGCCGGGGCCGAACTCGGATTCCGCGGCTATCCGCGCGAATTGCGCGGCGATCCGCCGAGCGACATCAGCTTCGTGTACGAAGATGTCAGCCGCACGGGGCCCTACGCGCGGCACGCCGGCAACTACACCCGCTACGGCGACGCGCTCGAATTGCTGGCGGCGGCGGATGACCGCTTCGCGATCCTCGGTTCCGGTGACGAGGTGCGGGTGGAGTTTGATCCTTCGAAGCTGGCGCCTCCGCCGGCGGGCTGGACTCGCGACTACCTCTTCTATGCCGACGGTTTTGCGAAGGACATGGACTTTTACGCGGCGCACGGCTACACCGTCGAGCCCCTGCCGTTCCATGCCATGCACGGCTATCCTTACAATGGCGAGGATACCTATCCGCGCGGAGGCCCCTATCAGCAGTACCAGCTCGAAGTGAATACCCGGCAGGTCTCCGGCCGGGGAGGATCAAGTTATCGATTCGATTACCGGCGGGAGCCCGTTATGCGCCTGGGAAAAGACTGAGCACGATCCCCCGCTGCCGCTCATGAATCCGGCGAGAACGGCGGGCTGCAATTATGACGAAGAGCGCCGTGCATGATAGACTGCGCAGGCCGGCACAGGAAGAGATCGCCCCATGGACATTCTCCAGGCCATCGGCAACACGTCGATGATTCAACTTCGCAAGGTCGTACCGTCCGGGTGCGCGGATATCCTCGTGAAACTCGAGTGGGAGAACCCAACCGGCAGCGTCAAGGACCGGATGGCGTGCGCCGTGATTTCGCGGGCCGAACAGGACGGCCGGCTGAAGCCCGGAGATACTATCGTCGAGTACACGGGCGGCAGCACAGGGGCGTCGCTGGCGCTGGTCTGCGCCGCCAAAGGCTATCGGCTGAGGATCGTCAGCTCGGATGCGTTCAGCCGCGAGAAGCTGGATCAGATGGCGGCGCTGGGCGCCGAAATCACGCTCGTCCGCAGCGAGGGAGGCCTCACGACCAGGAAACTGATTCTGGACATGATCGAGGCCGCCCGCACCCTGAGCCAGGAGCCGCACACGTACTGGACCGACCAGCTCAGGAACCAAGACAGCGTCGCTGGCTACTACCCGCTCGGCGAGGAGATCTGGAGTCAGACGAAGGGCGAGGTCGACGCCTTCGTTCATTGCGTGGGAACCTCCGCCACCTTGCGCGGGATCGCCACCGTGCTGAAGTGCTGTAAGCCGGGAGTCAGGATCGTCGCGGTCGAACCCGCCGAATCATCGGTGCTGTCGGGGGGAGAGGCAGGTCCCCATAAGATCGAAGGTGTCGGCATCGGCTACATCCCTCCCCTCTGGGATCCGACGCTGGTGGATGAAATCCTGCCGGTCAAAACAGACGACGCAAAAGCCATGGCGAGGCGCATCGCGCGGGAGGAAGCCATCTTCGCGGGAACGTCTTCCGGCGCGAACGTGATCGCCGCGATTCAGGTGGCGCAGCGGCTTGGGCCCGGCGCCAAGGTGGTCACGTTGATGGCAGATTCCGGCCTGAAATACCTGAACACCGATGTGTACAGTTGCCATTAAGAAGGATCCGGGTAGCGCTGCGGTCGAGCTGATGCTGCCAGGCTGTCTGAACCTCGGAAGAGGGGGGATCCGTCATACGGGGACACGGAAACGCCCATCCCCCCGAATCTGTCTGGCAAAATTCCATGCTCGCGGCCATGTCCCGGCCTGCCGGGGCTGCTTTCCACCTTTGCCATAATGCCTTCCGATGCGGCGACAAACTTGCGAATGCCGGGAGCATATCCTAAAATCAAATCCTAATCTTGCTTTCTAGTGGCGCCTGGACACCGGGCGCTTAAGGACCGGGGATGTCGAGATTTCCGCACGCATTGACGACAGCTGCGCTTCTCTGCGGCATGGCTGGCACGTGGGGAGAAGCCCAGGTTGCCCCCAAAAAAGCCCAGACCGCCGACCCTGCGGCGGCCGTGCGCCAGGCTCTCAGCCTGGCGGAAAGCGGCAGGTGCACGGAAGCCTTGCCGGTGCTGAAGCGCAACACGCAAGGCCTGGCGGACAAGCAACTGCGCTACCTCGCAGGCTTCGCCACCGTCAACTGCGGCATGAGTGTCAACGACAGGGCCGCCGTACTGAACGCGCTGGTTCTGCTGCAACGCGATTTCCCGGATGACCCGGAAGTGCTCTACACCGCCACCCGCATCTTTTCACAGTTTGCTGACAGCGCGGCCAAGGACCTGGCTGCGCGATTCCCAAAATCGCCGCAGGTGGGCAGGCTCAACGCGGAGGCGCTTGAATCGAAGCAGATGTGGAAGGAGGCGGTCGAAGCATACCGGAACCTCCTGGTAGAAAATCCCAAGGTCCTGGGCATCCACTATCGCATAGCCGCCATTCTGCTCGACACGTCCCCCGGGGCCGAGGCGGAGGCAAAAAAGGAACTGGAAGCGGAACTGGAAATCAATCCCAAAAACGCTTCAGCCGTGTTCGCGTTGGGCGAGATCGCGCGGCGTGCCGGCGCATGGGACGAAGCCATCCGGCTTTTCACGCGCGCCTCGCAATTGGATGCCGGTTTCCTCGAGGCCTACCATGCGCTCGGCCTGTCGCTCAATGCGGCGGGCAAATACGCGGAAGCCGTCGCGCCGCTGGAGCGCTACGCCAAAAGCCTGCCGGACGATCCGGCGGGACACTATCAACTCGCCATCGCATACTCCCGCACGGGAAACAAGGCGGCCGCGGAGCGCGAACTGAAGCTTCACCAGGAAACCCTGGCGAAAGCGGGCACACGCAAGCCGCCGGCAGAACGAGTGCCCTGGTGACCATCGGAATGAACCGCTACTCCGGAGCACGCCGCCGATTTCTTCGCCGGCTTGGCCAGGCCGGGCTGGCAGCGGCATTGCCCCGGGGCATCTGGAATGCATTCCCTGCACCCCAGACGGCGCCGGCGTTCGAAGAGATTCCTGCCGCAGCAAGCGGCATCCACTGGGTTCATGTTGCCGGGCTGACTCCCGAAATGTATGTGCCTGAAACCCTGGGTGCCGGCTGCGCCTTCCTCGATTACGACAACGACGGTTGGATGGACATTTACCTGGTCAACAGCGGCAGGTGCGACTTCTTCGATCCGCCCCGGCCGCTGCGCAACGCCCTCTACCGCAACAACCACGACGGCACCTTTACGGATGTGACCGAACGCGCGGGCGTCTTCGGCACGGCCTACGGAATGGGCGTCGCTGTCGGGGATTACGACGGTGACGGATTGCCTGATATTTACGTCACCCAGTATCCGCGCAACGTCCTGTATCACAACAACGGGGACGGCACGTTCACGGACGTGACCGAAAAGGCAGGCGTGGCTGCGCCCGGATGGACGACCAGCGCGGTCTGGTTCGACTATAACAACGACGGCCGCCTCGACCTGTTCATCTGCGGCTTTCTCGAATTCAGCAAGGAAAACAACGTCTACTGCGGCACGCCGTCGCTGCGCGCCTACTGCATGCCGACCGCCTACAAAGGCCTTCCGTGCCGGCTTTTCCACAACAACGGCAACGGCACCTTTACCGACGTCAGCCGCGAATCAGGAATCCTTAAAGAGGCCAAGGCCTGGGGCGTCGTGGCCGCCGACATCAACAACGACGGCTGGATGGACCTGTTGGTCTCCAACGACAAACTCCCCGCCTTCCTGTTTGCCAACCGCAAGGGCAAATTCGAAGACATCGGTCCGCTCGCGGGTGTCGCCTACAACCCCATGGGTTTGGCCCGTTCCACCATGTGCGCGGACGCGGCCGATTTCGACCAGGACGGCTGGATCGACCTCTTCCTCACCACCATTGACCACGAGATGTTTTCGCTGTATCGCAATCTGAAGGGAGAGGCTTTCGACGACCTGGCCATCCCAACCGGCATCGCGGCGGCCACGGTTCTCATGAGCGGCATGGGAAGCCGCCTTTTTGATTACAATAACGACGGCGACATCGACCTGGTCATGTGTAATGCGCATGTGGACACAGTCGTGCAACAGCGCATCCCCGATGTGAAGTATAACGAGCCGATGCTTCTGTTTCGCAACACGGGCGGAAACTGGAAGAACGTCAGCGCGGAGAGCGGGCCTATCTTTGCCAAAGACCTTGGCTCTCGCGGAATGTCGCTCGGCGATTTCGACAACGATGGTTCCGTGGATATGCTGATTTCGATCAATGACGGCGCGCCGATACTTCTGAAAAACAACGCCGGCCGGCAGAACCATTGGCTGGGTGTGCGGCTCAGGGGACGAAAGGCCAACCCGGACGCCATCGGAGCGAAGATCACGTACCGGTCAGGCGACTTCCAGCGTCACCGCTGGCTTGTCGGAGCCGGCGGTTTCCTTTCCGCGCACGATCCGCGCATCGTGCTCGGCCTGGGCCGGCGGACCCAAATGGATTGGATCGAGGTGAAATGGCCTCCGCCATCCGACAAGGTCGAGAGGTTCGTCAATCCTCCCGTCGATCGCTACATCACCATCGTCGAAGGAGAAGGCAAATGGGTATGATGGCGAAGACATTCGAGATTCGAGATTCGAGATTCGAGATTGGAAATTCGCGAGGATCGGCTGTCGATTTCGAATTTCGAATTTCGAATTTCGAATCCTCACCCGCGCGCCGGAAACCAGCCGGGCTCATGCCTGCGCGCCTGGCGCTGATCATGGCCGTGGCGTGGTTTGTGCTAGCGGGATTGGCGGCCCCGGCGTACGCCCAGCGCGGCAAGGCAGCGCGCACCGATTCCGCCGCAGAAGCCGAGCTGCAGAAGGGGATCGAGCTTACGCGCGGCGGAAAATTCCAGGAGGCTATTCCGCACTTCCTGGCCGCACAAGGACAGGTGCGCGACGCGTTCGCCCTCAGCTTCAACCTGGCGCTCTGTTATGTCGGTACCGGGCAATACCGCTCGGCTATTACGTTGCTGAACGAGCTGCGGGCCAGCGGTACCAGCAACGCGAATGTCGAGAACCTGCTGACCCAGTCGCTGCTGGGAAACCAGCAGCCCGAAGAGGCCTTTGCCGCTTTCGAGCGGGCTTCCCGCCTGGCGCCGGAAAATGAGAAGCTCTATCTCTACGTCGTCGAATCGTGCATGAACAACGGCTTTCTCGACATGGGCCTGAAAGTCGTGGAGATCGGGTTGAAGCGGCTGCCGCGTTCCGCGCCCCTGGTCTTCGAGCACGGGATTCTGCTCGCCCGTCTGGATTTTGTCGAGGAGGCCATGAAGGAACTCCAGAAGGTGACCGATCTGGCGCCGGGCAGCGACGTCGCTTACATCGCGGCGGCGCAGAAGAGCATCTTCGAAAGCGATGTGGATGAAGCCGTGCGCGTCGCGCGCGAAGGCATCCGCAAAGGGAAACAGCACTTCATGCTGCTGGCGCTCTACGGCGAGGCGGTCCTGCTCTCCGGCGTCGAGAAGGGGAGCCAGGAATTCGCCGAGGCCCGCGGCGCTCTCGAGCAGTCGGTGGCGCTGAGTCCCACCTATGTCAGCGCGCGGATGACCCTCGGCAAGCTGTATCTGATGGAGGGCCGGGTGGACGATGCCATAGCACAGCTGAACGTAGCCCGGGAACTGGAGCCGAAAAACTCCGCGGTCTATTCCAACCTGGCGGCAGCCTACCGCCGGCGGGGCGACACAGCACGGGCCGAAGAGATGCTGGCCATTCTGGACAAACTTAACAAAGAAGAAATAGACAGAATCCGCAATGCGCCGGGCGACCGCAAGGCAGGTTACGTGTCAAAACCCGCGGTCAAGAAAAAGTGATGAGTGATGAGTCATGAGTAAAAACGCTCATCACTAACGTTCCGGGATCCACAGCTGCAAAAGGCCGGCGCGCCCGGTGCCCTCATCGCGGCGAAGGCGGTGAGGGACGAGGCCCGAGGCAAGGTCGCCCACGCCGACGTATATCCAGTCGCCCGCTACGTGGGGCATCAGCACGCTTTTTTCCGTCAGGCGTTCGGGTGTGCCGCCCTCGAGCGGAACGCGGTACAGGCGGGCGTCGTCGCCGAAATCGCAATAGTAGAGCCAGGTGCCGTCGCTGTTCAGACAATGCGCAGCCACGTCGAGGAAGCGGGCGTCGCCGCTACCGTCGCCGCTCATGCGGTAAAGCCTGTCGCCGTCGTTCTCGTTCCGGTAATAGAGCCAGTCTTTCTCCGGCAGCAGGTCGGCAGCGCTGTTCCGGCCGATTTGGCTGCGTTCGGCGCCGTTGTGGCGCATGCGGAAGATCCGATTGCCCTGGGCCTCATTGCAGTAGTAGATCCACTCCGGCGTGAAGACAACCGCGCGGGCGACATCGTCGTGGAGCTTCTGCGCACCCCAGCCGCTGAGCCGGGCGCGGTGCAGTTTGTGCTGGCCGTACTCAGGAGTAAAGTAAAGCCATTCCCCGATAACCCAGAGACCCGAGAGGGACTCACTCATCAGCCGTTTTGCGCTGCCGCCGGCCTTAGGGACACTGTACGCGCGGACGCCCTCGCCTGCGTCGAACTGCAGAAAGTATATCGAGTCGCCGGCCACGTTGAGGTTAGCCGCCAGGCCGTCATAGACGAGCGTGAGCCCGGAACCGTCCCGTGCGGCGCGGTAAATGGGAGCGTAGCCAAAGGCCGTGAAGTAGACAGTCTCGCCGTCGAAGGCGACATAGCCGTGCTGGGCGAGATTCCCGGCGCTGTTGCCGGGAGGGCCGGCCGGCTTGTCGGGTGCACCTTCGTCCGCCGGTCTGCCCAGAAATAGTTCCTGGCGGTCGACGGCATAGCCCAGGAAGCCCAGGAGCAGGGCCGCGACGATACATACCAGGGCTCCAATCCTTCCGCTTCGGGGATTTGCGGCCGCGGCGGCATCTGTCGGCGGCCGCGCAAAAAGCAGTCGCCGGAACAGCCGCGAGGCGCCGAAGCCGACACCGAAGAGCCCGGGCAGCAGGTAGAGCGATGTCATCAGGATTGTCGCTGGCGTTGTGGCTTCGACGCGGTTGATCGCCGGATACCCCGGCAGATAGCGTATGCGAACCGAGCCGGGCTTGTGTGTGAAGCCCGACTCTGAGCCGCTGTACTGCGCTCCGTCGCCGGTGGTGAACTCGTAATAAGCTGTATAGGACGTCCCTCCGCGTCTGTGCGTGTTCTCGGCTGCTTGGGTTACGATGGCTGTGTCCGGCGTGCCGACGAGGCCAAGCAGCAGATACTCTGCGCCGCAGAGGACAAGGAAAAGTCCGCCGCCGAGGAGAACGAAGGGTAAGAACAGGCCCGGCTGCTTGCGCGCCGGGCCAGAGGGCGTCTGTGCAATGTCCATAGCGGCTTCTCCCTGTTGCGCTCAGGCGACGTCATTGTTTATCGGCTGAACAAGCGGGCCCGATTACCCGACTTTCCGCGAGCAGGACCAAGGGAAAGGGAATTCCACAGCCCTAAGAGGGCTTTTCGTGTATTTCGTTGTTTATTACGATTACTTCGCCTGGATGCGAGGAAACGGACGGTCGACCAGGCCCGCGCCTTCCTTGACCGTGATAATCTGGTCGGCTTTCAGTTTTTCGAGCTTCGTGACCGTCCCGCCGGGCCAGACAATTTCGACTGCATCCACCTGCGCGTGTTCTCCCAACCCGAAGTGCAGGCGCGGATCCTGGGCCGACTGGTAACTCATGCCGCCCTTCCGCTGATCATGCCTCACGAGATCGCCGGCGGTCACCTTCACGCGCGCGCCCACGCCGTCGCGGTTCGATTTGGTACCGATAAGCAGGATCTGCAGCCAGTGATTCGCGTTGCCGCCGTCATTGCGCAGGAGCTGCGGTTTTTGGCCGCAGCCGGTGACGAGGATGTCCAGGTCGCCGTCATTGTCAAAATCGCCCGTCGCCGCGCCGCGGCTTACGTGCGGCTTCTGCATGTCCGGTCCCAGCCGGTCGCTGACGTTCTCGAACCTGCCGCGGCCCAGGTTACGAAACATCTGCTTGGGCTCGGCGTAGGTCGTATTCGGGTGGTACAGCTGGATGTTGTCCATCACGTGACCGTTGGCGACGAACAGGTCTGTTGCGCCGTCGTTGTCGTAATCAAGAAACCTGGTGCCGAAGCCGCTCACCTGGTAGGTGTCATAGCCCATCCTGGAAGACAAGGTGGCATCGGTAAAGGTCTCGTCGCCGTTATTCCGGTAGAAGCGGTTAAGCTGCATATCGAGATGGGTGACGTACAGGTCCAGCCGGCCGCTGCCGGTGGTATCCGCCGCATCCACCCCCATGCCCGCTTCCATCTGGCCGTCGCCGCTTACCGCCGCCCCGGCAAGGTAGCCGACCTCGCGAAACGTGCCGTCGCCCTTGTTGTGAAACAGGTGGTTGGGCTGCGCGTCGTTGGAAATGAATATGTCCTGCCGGCCGTCGTTGTTGTAATCGAAGGTCACCACGCCGAGACCGTTCGCCGCCTTCGGACCCACACCCGAGGATTGGCTCGCGTCGGTAAAGGTGCCGTCGCCGTTGTTGTGATAGAGCGCGGCAGGCTGGCCGTGGAAGACGTTGGGATGACAGTAGCTGCGCATGTTGGGGCCCTGATCGCCGCAATAGAAGTTGCGTTCAGGCGTCCAGTCGACGTAGTTCGCGATCACCAGGTCCAAGCGGCCGTCGTTGTCGTAGTCGAACCAGGCCGCGCTGGAGGCCCACATGCCGCGGTTTTCGACCTTGGCGGTAGCAGTAACGTCGGTAAACGCGCCCTTGCCGTTGTTGTGGTACAGGATGCAGCGGCCGTACCCGAGGACAAACAGGTCGGGGAAGCCGTCATTGTCGTAGTCCCCGACAGATACTCCCATACCAAACAGGCCCTCCGCCCCTACACCGGCGGATTTCGTTACATCCACAAAGGTGCCGTCTCCCTTGTTGCGATAGAGCGCGCTCGTCAGCGGCTGTTTCGGCGTGTAAATCTTGGTGGCCGCGCCGTTGACCAGGTAAAGATCCATGAAGCCGTCCTGGTCGTAGTCGATCCACGCACAGCCGGCGCCCATGCTCTCGATCAGATACTTCTCGGGAGTCCAGGCGTTGTCGTGCACGAAGGTGATGCCGGCAGCGGGTGCGATGTCGGTGAATGTCAGTGCAGGAGGCGGAAGGGCGCGGCCCGGGAGGGCGGCAGCACAGGTAACTGCCAGCAGGCTGAGCCAGACTCCCCGTGAAAATCCGGACATACGACTCCAAAAAGCCAAGTGGGCTCCGGCCGCCGAGATCATCTCAGAACTACCTCGACGCGGCTCTGCGGCAACTAAGGCTCGCAACCCGGCCCGCTTCGCGCGCTGATTCTAGGGGCCGGGGTGCCAGCGAGACAAGGGAAAAAAGGGAGGGAAATCGGATTGGGCGATCGGCGTATCGGGTGGCTGCGGCAGACCTGCATTTGCCGGTCCGGTTGACGGCGTGTAAAATTAATAAAGATAAGCAAGAAATGTCTTGACAGCCTCGTCAACTGTTCGTATGCTCGCTGCCAGCAGCTGCGCGGGAGAAGATTATGCAAGCGGTTGCATCAGCGACTCCTGGCGTCGCGGCGGTCGGGCTCTGCCGGTCACTCTTGGTATATCACGGGAGTTTCTTCCTTGATCACCGGCGTTCTCTCCGCCCTACTCATCGCGCTATATTCTGCAGATAAGGAGATTCTATGACGCATGGGGCTTTCCAAAGAATCAGGTTTTGCGTCACGATTGGCCTTATGGTCTTAGCCGTGACAGCGCCGGTGTGGGGACAGGAGACCCGGGGGCGCATCAATATCACCGTCCTCGATCCGCAACAGGCTGTCGTGCCCGGCGCAACTCTAGAACTCGTGGATCTGGCGACGAACGATACCCGTAATGCCGTAACCACGAGTGCAGGCACCTACACCTTTCTCAACCTTTCGGTTGGGACGTACAGGCTGACGGTTTCCAGCAAAGGTTTCCGGAATACAGTGTACGACGCTGTGACCGTCTCGGCGGCCAAGGCCACCGATATTGTAACGGCTTTGCAGGTCGGTGCGCCAAACGAGACAATCACCGTGGAGGCCGCAACGCCGGTCGTGCAGACGACCGCGGTTGCCATCAGCTCGACCATCGATGTCAAGAACATCGGCACCTTGCCTCTCCAGGGCCGCGACATCGGCCAGTTCAGATACTACGTTCCGGGGTACACTTCGGGAACGTGGAATGGTCTGCCGACGGCTTCCCAGGGCAACAACCTGGATGGCGTCATCAGCAGCACGAGCCGCATGAAGTTCGGCGGCAACTCGGCGCCCAATGTCAGCGTCCGCCTGGAGAACATCGAAGAGATGACGGTGCAGACCGATCAGATCGACGAGAACCAGGGCTTCGGCATGGCCGTCATGCAGGTCAACTATACGACCAAACGCGGGACCAACGCGTGGCACGGCGGCTTCTACGAGGATCTCCGCAACGACTGGCTGAACGCCAACACCTGGTACAACAATGCCCGCGGCGTCAAGAGGTCGAGGATCATATTGAACGATTTCGGCGGCAACGTCGGCGGTCCGGTGTTCAAGGATAAGCTCTTCTTCTTTTTCAGCCTCGCCACCTCGCGGCAGCCGGGCACCTCGACCCGAGGCGCCACCGTTTTGACCCCATCCGCGCAGGCAGGAAATTTCACCTATGTCGGCAGCGACAATCAAACCCGTACCCTCAACGTGTTTCAGATTGCGAAAGCCTATGATGCCTCGCTTGCGGGCACCGCGAACAGTGTAATTGCCAGTCAGCTGTCGAACATCAACAGTGCCGTCACCGGCGCGACCATCACCCCCAATACCGATCTGATCACGAATGCGGTCAACTGGCAGACATCCAATCCGGACACACGCTGGTTTCCGACGGTCCGCGTGGATTACACCCCCGCCACCAAATGGCGCGTCAGCCTGGCCGTAAACCAGACCAAGAGGTATCAGCCGAGATCCGGTTCTCCCCTTTTCCCTGGGGGTGATTTTGTCGAGAGGGCCGGTGGTTTCAAGAACAACAACATCTCCTCCTCGATTGGGATTGATTGGACGGCAACGAATACGCTCATCAACGCCTTCCGGTTCGGCTACCTGTATCCGGCGAACTGGAACGGCTATACCACGTACGATTGGGGCAGTCATCCCGAAGACGTGACGTGGCCGTTGGTCACTTCGCCGATGACGTATAGCTATCCGATCCCGACGCTTTATCCCGTTTTTACTATTGCCGATACGGTCAACTGGCAAAAGGGAAGCCACGGGCTCAATTTCGGATTCTCTGCCTATCGTGAGCAGGACAAGTACTGGAATGGAGCGGAGCCTATCTGGCTCAACATCGGCATGGATGCCGGAGATCCCGCTTACAATGCCCTGACCAATGCCGGCAGCTATCAGCCATTGCCCAATGCGAGCACAGCCCAACAGGGCACTGCGCGCAGCCTGTATGCGCTTCTGACAGGGCGCATTGCCTCCATCACGGGGAAGTACAAGTACGACAAGGCTGCCGCTCAATACGTCCAGAAGCCGTTGGGACACTTCGACCTGAACGAGCTCGCCAAGGCGGGAGGATTGTTCATCCAGGACAGCTGGCGCTTCCGGCCCAATCTGACCATCAACATGGGCTTCCGTTGGGACTTCACCGGCGCGAGCACGGACCTGAACGGCATGTATCACAGCGCCACCACGTCTTCGATCTGGGGGCCTTCGGGCGTCGGCAACCTGTTCAAGCCCGGCACGCTCACCGGCAACATGAATCCCACGATCGACGAAATTGCGAATCCATATAACAGCTGGTACGTTTCGCCGCAGCCGTCATTGGGGATTGCCTGGAGCCCGAAGTTCGGGGAGGGTTTCCTGAAGAACATTCTGGGTGACGGCAACACCGTAATCCGCACGAGCTTCTCGTTGCGCAAATATACGGTCCCGTACCAGTATTTCTGGAACAATGCGACCAATTTCGGCTCGTTCTATTACCAGGCCATCTCAGCAACGGCACGGAACAGCACGGCGCCCGGTAGCTTTGCCCCGGGCAGTCTCTTCCTCGGGGATCCGTACCCATCGTTTTCGTACGATCCGACGTCCTATATGAAGTCCGTTCCGTCGTCACTTTTCACGTTCAACAATACTAGCACCCAAGAGAACGGCATCAATGGGATGGATTACAACCTCTCGCAGCCGTACACGATGAGCTGGACTTTCGGCATTCAGCAAAAGCTGGGTAAATCGCGTGCCATTGAAATCCGCTACAACGGGAACAAGTCCGTGCACCAGTGGATGAGGTTAAACGTTAACGAAATCAACGTGTTCGAGAACGGGTTCCTCGACGAGTTCAAGAAGGCCCAAAATAACTTGAAGATCAATGGCGGCTCCTCGTTTGCCAACCTCAATCCTGCGGGCGGCACGGTGGCTCTGCCGATCCTGACGGCCGCTTTCACGGGAGACAAGAACGGCCCGCAGACGGGCAGCGAGTTCAGGCGCAGTTCCTTCATTACAAACCTCAACACCGGGGCAGTCGGTTCGATGGCCTATACGCTCACCACGTTTGGCGCGGTCCCTTACTTCTGCAACCTGGTGGGCTCATCCTTCACTCCCTGCGCCCGTATGGGATACACGGGAGCGGGTACGGGCTACCCGATCAATTTCTTCCAGGCGAATCCGTACACAACAGGGAGATACGAAGGGGCGACGATAATGACCGATCCAGGCTGGGCTAACTATAACTCCATGCAGATCGAGTTCCGCCAGCAATACTGGCATGGCCTGCAGTTTAACGCCAATTACACCTATGGCAAGAGCCTGGGAGTCACCCTGGGGAACGACTGGACCGGTGCATACACTAGCTATACCTTGCGCAATCTCCGGGAGAGCTATGGGCCGACCAGTGCTGACATCCGTCACATGGCCAACATAATCGGGTCTGCGGACCTGCCCTTTGGGTCAGGGAAAACGTTCTTCAATCAAAGCCGCCTGGCTGACAGGATCATCGGCGGCTGGACGGTCGGCACGATTATGACCTTACGGGGCGGATCCATGGGTCGTGTGACCGGCGGCTACATGACGTTCAACAACCTTGCCGATGGCGGCGTCAACCTCAACGGGATCACCCGGAAGGACCTCCAGGATGCCGTCGGCGTGTACAAGACCGGCCTCAATGTCGTCCAGATGGTCGATCCCAAGTTCCGGACCCAAGGCGTAGGCGCCAACACGGCCTATATCACGGCCAATACCACGCCAGGAACGTACGTTGGTGCGTTTTATATCTATGGCCCCAAATCGTTTGAATGTGACATGAGCCTCAACAAGTCGATCCCAATAACGGAGCGCTCGAGGATCACATTCCAGGCGCAGTTCCTGAACGCTTTCAATCACCCGATCTTCCGCGGCACGCTCGGCGGCGGCGTTCGATCCAGCGGCTGGGGGCAGGCCACCGGAGCATCGAACAGCCCGCGGGTGATCGAATTCCGGATCAATATCTTCTACTAAAGCCAACCGGCGCACAGTAGTTAGGTGGACCAGGCCCTGCCAAAGAGGGCCTGGTCCTTTTTTATGCCTATTGCGCGATGCGCACGTCGAGCACCTGGCCTGCAGTTGAATTGGCAAGAGCCTGAAATCTCACCGTGACCTTCTGTTTGCCGCGCGTCAGTTGCTCCGGCAGGTTGTACTCGACGTCGAAAAGCTCCGCCGGATGGATCTCCAGCTTCTCGGTGGCGATCTTTTCGCCGTCGACCAGCACATCAAAGGCGCGGGAGCGGCCCTCACTGCCGACGTAGGTACAGACCATGACCATGGGCTTGTCCGGAAGCACCCTGAGATCGTAGCTGAACCACCCGTTGCGTGCCTCGCGCACCCGCTTGCCTTCAAAAGTGGATGGCCGTGAATTCTCCTGCTGCAGGTTGTGGTCGCGTTCGCTCTGCTCGTCACTGACGGCCACCGCGTCCACCGTGCGCCGCTCGATCTCCGCGCGCCGGGATTCCGCGGCGGCGATATCGGCCTTTCTCTTCGCCCACTCCTCGGGCGAGTAGACCTTCCAGTAGACCGTGTACCGCATGTCGGCTGCCTTGTAGAACGGGATCAGCGTTACATCCCTGGGCTGCCCGAGACCGCTTGTCTGAAAGGTCAGCGGCATGCCGGCAACAGCCTTTACCTTGCCGGGGACTTCCTTCACGCTGCCGACAAATGCCGGCACAACTACAGGTGGTACCCTGCCTAACTGCGGGGCGCTGGGGCCGTAGCGCAGGCTCTGTGTCAGGCCGTCCTTGCCGAGATCGCCCGCCAGTACGATCGGCCCGTACAGCAGCGCGATCATGTCGGGATCATCCGGCATGGCTTCCGTGCGCAGGCTCATGGGCAGGCGCACCTGTACCGTGTCGCCATTCTTCCACTCACGCTCAGCGATGGTGATATAAGACCCGGGCTTGCCCGTAACCGGTTGATTTCGGCTGTTGACCGAGAACGTCATCCCTGTCTGTGCCCATGACGGGTACCGGACCTTCAGTGAAAGACGCACCGGCTTCTTGAGCTCGAAGGTCAACCGGGTGGTGTCCTGTTCCGGAAACCGTGTTTCCTGGTGCAGCACCAGCCCCTTGTCCTTCCAGGTCAGCTGTGAGGCCATGAAGAGGTTGATGTAGAGCGACCGGTCGTCGTGGTAATAAATGGTATCGCCGTAGCGGGCCGGGTTTTCCATGCCGGTGCCGACGCAGCACCAGAATGATGTGTCCGGGGTTGAATAGGTTTTGAAAGCCCCCGGCCGGAGCGGGACGTAATAGCACATCATGCCCGTTGCGGGGTCCTGTGATGCCAGGATTTGGTTGTACAGGCCGCGTTCGTAAAAATCCATCTTCTCCGTCGAGGGATCCAGCGCGAACATGTGCCGCGTGAGCTTCAGCATGTTGTACGTGTTGCAGGTTTCAGTGCTCGAGGGACCAAGGTGCTTCGAAAACGTATTGATGGGAAAGAAGCTTTCGCCGTCGGTGTTGCCGCCGATGACATACGATCGATGAAGGGCCACGCGTTCCCAGAAAAACTTCGCGATGTCGCAGTAACGTTGTTCCCCGGTCAGCTCGTACTCGCGCGCCGCGCCGATGACTTTCGGAAACTGAGTGTTGCCGTGCAGAGGACGAGGCGTGTCGAGGTTATCCACGCCGGCGGCCCACTGATCAAAGTACGCCTTGTGGTTGAACTTGTAGGCGATCCTCAAATGTTCCGGGTTGCCGGTGACCGAATAAAGATTTGCCAGCACCTCGTTCATGCCGCCGTGTTCTGTCATGAGCGCTGCCTGTTGCTGTTCATCGGTAAGACGGTCGACGCGAAACCTGACCCAGTCTGCCATCCTGGTCACGACTTCGAGCGCCTGCCGGTTGTCGCAGTAGACGTACATGTCGAGCAGGCCGGCCATGATCTTGTGCAGCGTGTAGTAGGGGGCCCAGACCTGGACGCGCTTGTCGACACGGTCGAAAAACTCTTCGGGGTAGGCCGACAGGAATCCCGGATTGAAGCCCTTCGCAGGCATGGTTTGCTGCACCTTGGCAAGCTCGGCGACGATGGCGTCCGCCTTGTCTTTGAAGCGTGTGTCCCCTGTGGCGGCAAACATCAGGGCGCATGCAGTCAGATAATGCCCCATGCTGTGGCCGCGCAGCTCTCCTTTCGGCTCCTCCCAGCCCCCGTAGGGTTGTGCTGTGGAAGGCAGGCCGGCGGTCACGCGGAAGCTGTGCAGCAGGCGGTCCGAGTCCAGCTCCAGCAGGTATTTCTGATCGCGCAACATCGCGTCACGGAAGGGCCCGTCCAGCAGGCGCACGTCCTGTAGATCAAAGGGAGAGGCCTTCAGCGCCACCTTGTCCGGCACCTTTACTTTGCCGGCGGGAATAAACGAGCCGGCGGCAAATGCGATCTGCACCACGACGAGGATCGTCAGAAGAACAATCATTCTGCGCACGTTTTTCTCCTTTCCCGGGAAAGAATGGCCAATGTTGGCTCAGCGAGTACCGAAATGGTAATTAACACAATTAACCACGGAATACACGAAATACACGAAAATGTTTTCGTGTATTTCGTGTATTCCGTGGTTATGATCCTGATGGCAGCGAGGAGAGTTCGATGAGGATGCCCCGTATTGCGTTGGTATTGACACTGCTATTTGTTCCTTTGCTTCACGGTGAAGGCAACCGGTACCCGAAAGGCCTGTATGCGGAGGTGGCTACGGTCAAGGGGCTGATCGTGTTGCAGCTCGAGTTCAAGAAGACACCCATGACGGTCGCCAACTTCGTCGGGCTGGCGGAAGGCACCATAAGGAATTCCGCCCTGCCCGAAGGCACGCCCTATTTTGACGGCACCGGGTTTCACCGGGTGGTTTCCGGGCACGTGATCCAGACCGGCATTCCGGCCAACGGCAAGACGCAGGGTCCGGGCTATCAATTCCCCAACGAAAGCCGTCTGCCTGAGCTCAACCACGACCGCGCCGGCATGCTGAACATGGCAAACTCCGCGCCGCACACCAACGGCAGTCAATGGTGTATCACGCTGGGCAACCGTTCCTACCTCAACGGCGACTACACCGTATTCGGTCACGTGATCCAGGGCATGGATGTGGTTTTTGCCATTGCTCAGGGAGACGTGGTGCGGTCGGTGAGGATCGTCCGCGTCGGCCAGGAAGCCGAGGCGTTCCGGCCGGCAACCGAGGCCTTCCTGAAGATGGTGGAGGCAGCCAAAGCGCGCGTGCAGCAGGCGGAAGCAAAGAAGAAGGCGGACGAGGAAAAGAGCGTCAGCCGCAAATGGCCTCAGGCGAAGGTCATGGAAAACGGTGTGAAGTACGTAATAGTCCGCGAGGGCAGGGGGGAGATGCCGTCGGCCGGGATGAGGGTGAAAGTCGCTTATTCCGGGAAATCGCTCTATGACCTGCGCTTCGTGAGCACCGCCGAAGGGGGGAAACCCTCGTTTGGCAAGCAGCCCGAACCTTTTGAGATGGAAGCCGGCAAGGGGCTGGTGAATCGCGGCTTTGATGCCGCAGTCGCGCAAATGAGGAAAGGCGAGAAGAGAATTCTTATCATCCCCGCCGGTCAGGCATATGGGACCGCAGGCTTCTATGACAAGGAAAAGCCGGGCCAAAAGCGCTTCCACATCTCGCCCAACACCCTGCTGGTTTATGAGGTCGAGGTGCTCGACATCCTTGCCAGGTAGTTTTCCCGAATACGACGCCAGGATGCGAAGTCTCGAAGAAGCGAGGATCGCGGGTTCCTGCAAATCCTTGAGCGGACAAGAATCTTCTCACCCGCAACATCGTTTGAGCGTACAATCAACATATGTGATCCGCCCTGAGCTCCGGTGAAGTCGCCTGCTGTCTTGCGCAAGTTGACTCCATATTCTTACCCGTACATTGGCGCGGCCTGATGCCAGGTCGGATCGCCGCAAATGCAATTCACTTTTCCTGTTTGCGGGGCAGGCCGGAAGCGGGCGAAGGCGTCGTAAAGAACCTGGTCTTGCCCCTCAATGGCAGGGCAAAACACCGAGACGCTTACTCAGGGCAGACAGCTCCGGGAAGGCTACTATGACCGACCAGGAAAAAAAGCATGGCGACAAGCAGACGGAAGAAGAGCCCGAACTTTTTGCGGTGACACGCGAGGCGGGCGGCTACCGGCTGGATCGCCGCGATTTTCTGAAAGCCGCTGCCGGCGTGTCCGCGACAGCGGGCGCAGCGGGGGCGCAACAGGGCGGACTTCAGACACAGGGACCGGAAGAGCCGCAGCTGCCCGGCGGCAACAAGATGCTGATGGCAGCCGGCCAGAAAAGCCCTCCGGCCAGGGCGCACGACAACTCCGTCGACTCTCTCGCCTTCAGTCCCGACGGCAAGACGCTGGCTTCAGGGAGCTGGGACACGACCATCAGACTCTGGTCGGTGCCCGAAGGCAAGCTCCGTGAGACACTCGAGGAGCACGGCGGCTATGTGAGGTCCGTGGCGTTCAGCCCGGACGGAAAACTGCTGGCATCCGGGGGCGAAGACAACGCAATCAGGCTCTGGGCGGCTCCGGAGGGAAAGCTCCTGGCAAAATTGCAGGGGCACGGCACCGAAGATGTATCCGTGGCATTCAGTCCCGATGGGAAACTGCTGGCGTCCGGCGGCGAAGATAATACCATCAAGCTCTGGACTGTGCCGGAAGGGAATCCTCAGGCGATGCTGAAGGGTCACGGCAATTGGGTGAGGTCCGTCGCGTTCAGCCCGGACGGCAAGCTGCTGGCTTCCGGCAGCAATGACAAGACGATCAAGCTCTGGACAGTACCGGAAGGGGAACTCCAGGCAACGCTGGACGGGCATGGCGAGTCCGTGCAGTCCGTCGCGTTCAGCCCTGATGGCAAGGTGCTGGCCTCCGGCGGTGACGACAAAGTGATCAAGCTCTGGTCGGTACCGGAGGGCAAGCTGCAGGCGACTCTGGAAGGGCATGGCGACTATGTCACCTCCGTCGGGTTCAGTCCGGACGGGAAGTTGCTGGCATCCGGCAGCGGCGATAATTCGATCAAGCTCTGGTCCACCCCGAAGTGGGAGCTTCGATCCACTCTGGAGGGGCACGCCGAGCCCGTGCTATGCGTCGCATTCAGCCCGGACGGGAAACTGCTGGCTTCGGGTGACAGCGACGACTGCATCGTCCTTTGGGAGCTTGACGGCCAGAAGCGGCGCTGGGCGCTGTTCGATCCGGACACGCTGGAAGAACAGATCAAGCTCCGCGCCTACGACCAGAGGGACCGTGTCGGGACAGGGATCTGCTCGTGCAATACGGTTTGCTCGTGCAATACCATCTGGCTTCAGGCTGGATCGATGTTGCCGAAGGGAGCAGCGTGCGTGTGCAATACGATCACGATCGGGCCGCTTGAGGATGACGCGCAGTCCAAAACCGTGTCGACGCGGGTCATGGCCGGCACGATCTGCTCCTGCGACAAGGTCTGCACGTGCCACAGCATCTGCACCTGCAATACGGTCAGCACGGGTGGCGGGGGTGGCGGGCGCATATGCACGTGCAACAAGATCCATTACTGGCATCCTACATGATGTCCGGCGTGCCTGAGATATACGCGATCCCGTTCGGCGGCAAGTCGGTCATCTACCGGCCGCGACGTCACACGGCGTTTGTGGGCAATGGCGCCCTGGTGCGGTATGTCCTGGAGCGCGGCCTGGAACCGGCAGCACGGGCGGATCCCGACATCGAGCAATTCCTGCGGGAAGCCGGCTTTGATCGTCCTGCCCTGGCCTGCCCCCTGCCGCAGCTTGATTCCCGGTTCCGCCCGACTGACGCCGTGCTGCTGATGACCAACCGCTGCAATCTGCGGTGCACCTATTGCTACGCGAATGCCGGGGATGAACCGCGTCCTGCCGATATGAGCTGGGCCGTCGCCAAGGCCGTCATCGACTACGTTGTCGGCAATTCCAGGCACGCGGGTGCGCAAGCGCCTTCGTTGACGTTTCACGGCGGCGGCGAGCCGACGGTGCACTGGGACCTGCTCGTGCGCGCCGTCGCGTATGCGAAGGCCGTCGAGCCGTGCACGAGGATTTCGATGAGCAGCAACGGCATCTGGACAGAGGCGCAACGGCGATTCGTGTGCCGGAACTTTGCCGATGTGAGTCTGTCGATGGATGGAGTGGCAGAGGTGCAGAACCGCCAGAGGCCGCGGACCGGCGGGCAGGATTCCGCGGCAGACGTCTGGCAGAGCATCCGGGCGCTGGATGAAGCTGCGGTCGAGTATGGCATCCGCATGACGGTTCTGCCCGAATCCGTTGACCGGCTGGCCGAAGGCGTCAGGATGATCTGCCGGGATACCAAAGCACGCGCCGTCCAGGTGGAACCGACCTTCACTAGCAGCCGGGGGCAGTACTCCGATATTGACTGCGGATTCGCCGACGCCTTCTCCGAGCGATTCATGGAGGCTTGGCGGGTGGGCCGGGCGGCGAACCGGCAGGTCTACTACTCCGGGGCGCGGCCTTGGGTCATTGCGCCCGTGTTCTGCCAGGCGCCTTTGAAAGCGGCGGTGGCGACCGCCGACGGGCGCCTGGTAACCTGTTTCGAGGTCTTCAGCGAACTGAGCACTCTGGCCGGCGGGTTTACAGTCGGCCGGATCCGCGACGGGCGTGTCGAATTTGACAGGGCGTCCCTGCAGGCGTTTCTGGATGAACAGCAGCGCCGCAGGCAGGAGTGTGTCGACTGCTTCTGCTATTGGCATTGTTGCGGCGACTGCGCGACGCGGCGCCCGGGCGGGCGCACAGCCAACGCAGGCCGCTGCCGCGCGACGCGCAACATCACGCTGGCAATGCTGCTGGCGTTCATGGAAGAATCTGGAGGACTGTGGGTTGGGTTGCGCGACGCGTCTGCGGCGGCTCCGGCCGGCTGCAATCCTGCGGATCGCATGCCGGCGCGCAGAGACGGGATGAGTGCGGGATGACGTTGAATCAGGGCAAGACAGTGCGTGCAGCAAACCTGGGCAGGCGCAGATTCTGGCGCAACTTCGCGGGTGAGGTGCTGTCCATCTGCGAAGAGATCGGCGGCGTCGCGCACCAGTCGCTGCAGGAGATCGACAAAGTGCCGGATGCGGTGCTGGCGGAAATGGTGCCCGTTTGGCGTGAAGGGCGGACGCCGGAGATCGGTGATGACGGGATCTATGTTCCGGCCGGTAAGGTCGCGGACGGCGAAACACCGCCTCTGGAGCTTGTTCATCCGTTTGCGGCATTCGAGAAGATGATGGCGGATCAATACGCCTGCGGCCGGAACCTGCGGGCGATTGCGCAGCAGGTGGGCCAGGCGGCGGGCCTCGATGAAGCAGCGGCATTTGCGGCAACGCGGGCTTTGTTCGTGAAGCTGTGCCGGCGCGGACTGTGCCATCCTGCAGCAGCGCACCTGCAGGATCCGGGAGAAACGTAACGTATGGCCAATGGCGCATCCGGTGACGCGGGAAAATCCATTGGCCTTGCGACATTGCGTCTTGGCGTCCTTGCGTTGATTTTTTAACGCAATGACGCAAGGGTGCGAAGACGCAAAGAGTTATTTTCGGAGCAGTCTTGAGCGAAACCGCACAGTAGCTCCTGTACCGTGTCGCATCCGGCGAGGCTGTTTCCAAAGGTGCCCTCCCGGAGGGACGCCAAGAAAGTAGTCGTGGAAAGACGAATGATGGCAAGTGAGGTTTTCTGTATACCGGTGGCGGACAACTGGCTGGTGTTTGCTCCTCTGTGCAGGACCGCCGCGGCGGTGAACAAGGCCGCAACCATCTCGCTGTGCCGGGCGATTCGCGATGGACATCTGCCCGTGGATACTCCGGGACCGGTGCAGCAGCTTGTGTCAGAGCTGAGAACGGAAGTCCCGCGTCCCGGCGTGCCGACAGGCCCGGCACGGCCGCCTTTCCTGGGTTTGATCCTGACGCGCGGATGCAACAGTGCCTGTCATTACTGCGACTTTGGCGCCAACGAAGCCGAGAGCCCGATGGACGCGCGGCTGATCTGCCAGGCGATTGACGGCTGGATCCGGTGGATTGGTGAGAGCGGCGGCAGCGACCTGGACCTGCGCTTTTTCGGCGGCGAGCCGTTCATCGAGCCGGACCTGGTCGAGATTGCGGTCCACCGCTCCAGGTATCTAGCCGGGAGCCGGGGGCTTTCGCTGCACGTCGAGGCGACCACCAACGGCCTGCTCGGCCCGCGGATGCTGGGCTTCGTTGAGGATCACTTCGACGCCATCGTTCTGTCCCTCGACGGGCCGGCCGAGCACCATGACCTGCACCGGCCCCTGCGCGGCTCTGCCGGTTCGTTTGCCGGAGTCTGGAAGACCGCCGAGGCGCTGTCGCGCTCACATGTCAAGCTGTGCCTCCGCTGCTGCGTGTCGGCCGCCACCGTCGCAGGCGTGCCGCAAACCGCCCGGTGGTTTATCGAGAGACTTCGCCCGGAAGTAATCACCTTCGAGGCGATGAGGGCCACAGAACAGTCCGATGCCGCGGGGCTCAAGCCGCCGGAGCCGCTGCAGTTCGCCCGCGCCTTCGTGGATGCCTGGCTCCAGGCCAGGGCGGCTGGGATCCAGTGTGTTTACGCGCCGCTGTTCGATCAGCCGCGGCTGACGTTCTGTCCCGTCGGCGAGGATACATTCATCGTCGCTCCCGACCGTTCGGTGCGATCGTGTTACCTGAGGAAACGCGATTGGGAGAGCAAAGGGCTTGACCTGGCCATCGGGCATGTTCAACCGGACGAGCAACTGTGCATCGATCCATCGGCCGTCCAACGTCTCCGCGGGCTGGTAGCCGAAAAGGCCCGGTGCCGGAGTTGCTTCTGCAGGTGGAGTTGCGCCGGCGGATGCCTGGTCCATGAGACGCCGCCCGGACACCGTTCGGAGTACACGGACTTCTGCCGGCAGACGCGCCTGTTGCAGGCATGTGTTTTGCTGCACGACCTGGGATTGCCGGAACAGGCGGCTAAACTGATCGGCGACGTGGATGCGGTGCACAGGCTATGGGAACAGGGCGACGACCGTCTGGAGGCCGTGACATGACACGCCCGGGCGGCCACAAACCTGCGTATCGCGCTGCTCCCGGTGTCCGTTGGGTGGTGGAGGGGCAGGGCGTGGTGGTCATCGATGAGCTGGCGCGGCGCTCCGAAGAGCTGAGTTACCCCGAAGCCGCAGTCTGGGAGCTGCTGCTGAGCGGCCACACGGTTCCGGAAACGATATCCATGGTGAAACACATCGCCGGCTTCACCGATGGGAGTGCGCGAACGTGCGTCACGCAATGCATCGATCTTTGGTGCAAAGCGGGTTGGCTTGTGAATTGAAGGTGATAGAGGCGCAGCATGCCGAATCTGGTGATCACAACCTCGTGTAATCGCGCTTGCGGCTATTGCTTCACGGACCGGCGGGCCGGGGACAGGAACATGGCAGCGCAGGACGCGGCGGAAGTTCTGGACATGTTCCGGGTCTCCGGATTGAAGCAGGTCCGCCTGCTGGGAGGCGAGCCGACCCTTCATCCGGAGTTTACGGTGATTCTCGAGCAGGCGCTCAACAGGGATTTCGAGGTGCTGATTTTCAGCAACGGCCTGATGCCTCCCGGTGCGCTGGAGGCCATCGCCCGGGCGCCGGAGCGTCGATGCCGCGTCATGCTGAACCTGCCCGTCGGGCCGGACCGCAGCCCGGATGAAGACAAGTTCCTGAGTGCCGCCGCAGCCAGGCTTGGGCCGCGCGCCTCGGTCGGCGTGAACCTTTATGCGCCGGGCATGGCGTTGAGCGATGCCTCGGAGTTTGTCAAGCGGTACGGGCTGGCACGCGTGATTCGGGTAGGGCTTGCTCACCCGCGGCTGGATCGTGCCAACCGCTATCTTCATCCGAGGCATTACAGAAGGGTCGGTGAAGAACTGGAGCAATGGTTTGATGCCGTCGGGCCGGAAGGATTTCGCCTCAGCTTCGACTGCGGATTTGTGCCGTGCATGTTCAGCGGGCAGTTTGTAGAGAGTGCGGCGGCCGAGCCGGTGGAGCCGGGCATTTGCTGCGGACCGATCCCCGATGTTCTGCCGGATCTGTCGTCCGTACATTGCTTCCCTCTGGCGGAACTGGATCAGCTGCCGATCAGCGGCATCGGCACCATCCAAGAGTTGGGGAAGATGCATCAGGCAAGAGTGCGGGCGTTCAGAAGGCCGGGCGTGTTTCCCGAGTGTGCGGCATGTGAGTTGCGCCGGCAGGCGCAATGCCATGGAGGCTGCATTTCGGCCGCGATGCTGCGCAGCCGCAGTTCCGTCGGATCCCAGCGAGCCGTGGCAGTACTGCCGGAAGCCAGGAAGGTCGCGCCGGCACCGAAGGCATGGGCAATCCCGTTTGTGGACCTGCCGGTCGATTTCTGGCAATCGCTGGTTGCCGATCACGGATCGGCCATCCGGGAAGTGTACTTCCCGGCCGCCATTGACGGCCTCGGCTCCGGGCGTCCGCCCCAACCTCAGCAAAACCTGCGGGCCCTGCTGGCAGAGCGCGCCATCCCGATGTCAGTCCTGGTCAATCCGATGGTTCTCCCGCAACCATTGGAGGCGATCGGTCCGCGAATTGCCGACGAATTGCTGAGGCTGTACGAAATGTACGGCGTGGCCGCGGCGACCCTGAGCGATGTCAGGCTTGCCGAACTGGTGCGCCGCCGCGTACCTGCCATGCGGCTGGCAGCCTCCTGCCTGCTTGATGTAACCGAGCCGGGCCAGGCGCGATCATTGCGCGGCGTGTTTGATGTGCTGGTGCCGGCAACTCGACTGGTCCGCTTCCCCGAGCGGATTGAGGCTCTTGGCAGGGCCTTCGGCGGCCCGCTGCGATTGCTGGTCAATGAGGGCTGCCTTACCGGCTGCCTGGACCGCAAACAGCATTTCTACGAAATGGCTGCCGGCGGCGGTTTTCCGAAGTCGCTGTGCGGCGAGCGGCTCAGCCGGGAGCCGTGGCTGCGGCTGACAGGCGCGTGGATACTCCCGCAACACCTGGGCTGTTATGACGGCCTGGCCGATGAGTACAAGCTGGCCGGACGGGTGACCCTGTGTGAGGCGGAGCTTTATCGCAAAGTCCTGAAAGCCTATGTGCGGCGCACAGCCCTGTGGCCGCACGAAATCGGCGGCGGCCCCGCATCGGTACTGGAGAGGCTGTCCGTGCCGTCAGCTCAATTCCTGCAGCTGCTGCTTTGCAGCCATGTTTGCCAGGATTGTTCGATCTGCCGACGCATCGCCGCTGGCCGGCTGCCGGAGGAGGGGATCGCGTGAGCCACTGGCGGCTTCACCCGCGACTGCCCATCTTTGCGGTCAGCGACGGCAGCACCCATGCGGCCTACGTCCCGTGCCACGTTATGCCGGCGTCGCCAGGGACTCTCGCTGGTCTGGGAGATCTATGGTCGGACGGCACAGGGAAGCTCGTTCCATCAGGGGCGGCTGCCGCACTGGTGGAGGCCGCCGAGGAGGTGAGCCGCGCCTGGGAACACCGTTGCTCCCCCCTCTTCGAGCCGGTGTGCCTGAATGTGCAGTTTCCTTATGACTGTGATCTGGACTGCGCCTACTGCTATGCGCGCAATACAGGTGCGGCACCCGGTTTGCCCGGGATCCTGAATCGCGGGGCTGTCGGGCGTGCGGCTGATTTTGTCGCCGGACATTGCCGCACAAAAGACGTCCCCTTCCACCTGGTCATCCAGGGTTCCGGCGAGCCGGCCATGCGGTGGGACGATCTCCAATGGTGTGTCCGGGCAACGCGCCTCGCCGCCGCCGCCGCCTCCGTTTCGTGGTCCGGCCACCTCTCGACAAACGGCCAGATCGACATCGAGCAGGCCGGATGGATCGGCAGAACATTCGACCACGTCACTGTCTCCTGCGATGGTCCGCCTTGCGTACAGGACGTCGTTCGGGCGCGCCGGGACGGGATGCCGTCATCGGCTCGCCTCGCGCCGGCCGTTGCAGCGATTGCTGCAGGCGGAGCGTCGGTTGAGGTGCGTGTGACCATCACGGAAGCCAATGCCGGACGACTGCCCGAAGTGGTGCGCTACCTGGCTTCGGATTTGGGCATACGGGAAATCCGGCTCGAACTTGTGTTTGGACAACCGGAGATGCTGGCGAGGCTGCCGGAGCCGGCCGAATTGGCACGCTGCTGTCTGGAGGCATGTCGAGTCGGGGTGGGACTTGAGGCCGATGTCAGCTTCGCGAGTCCGCGCCTGGCGGAGCTGCACGGGACCTATTGCGAGGCTCCGCGGCAGGTTCTGAGGCTGGCGCCCGACGGCAGGGCCGTCAACTGCCTGCTTGGCGTGTGCGCCGGCCGTGCCCAAGCCGTTGCTCTGGGAAGTTTCAGCCTGCCGGGAGGCGCCCTCGAGGTAGATCAAGAAGCGGTTGCCGGAGCGTGCCGGGCAGCATCCGTTATTCCGAGCGAATGTGCTGACTGCATCAACATCTACCATTGCGCACGCACATGTCCGGACGCTTGTCCGGGCACCGATGATTCAAGCAGCCTCCCATGTGGTGCCGCGCACCCTCAGCCGGATGCAATGGACATGACACCTCAGAGTTCCCGACTTCCGCTTGTCGGAGGTCTGAGGTCGGATGTCGGAAGTCGATGTTTTCAGAGCAGCTACCGGTGCCTCTTCCAACAGTGCCTTGCCGAAGATGCCATTCTCGAGACGGCGAGAAAGTCCCCGGACGGCCAGACGGCAGCCGCCGGCGCAGCGGAGCCGGTTGCATTCGCCCTAAAGGATGAGGTCACAGCACTCCCGGACAGTATCGATCGTGACTCCATTTTGGAGGACAGCCTGCGGGCGGCCCGTTACTATGCCCTCGACAATCACGAGATGGCCGCGCCGGGATGGGCAGACCCGGACCGGTGCATCACGGGAGAAGCTGCGCAGAGCAGGCTCTTCCGGGAGAGCGCCGGGCGCACGGGCGCGATCTCGGTGTATGTGCATCTGCCGTTCTGCCGGCGCAGGTGTGTCTTCTGCGACTGCCACTCGGTGGTTGCCGGGCGCGAGAGCGCGGCCAGGTATCGGGAGTACGTCGAGCGTCTGGTGCATGACCTGGACGTCTGGTGCCTGCGCGGGGGAATGGCCGGCCGTTGCGTGACAACGGTGCATTTCGGCGGGGGCACGCCGGATGTGGCAGGCTACGAGCTGCTCGATGAACTGATGCGGGCGATCCGGGGCCGGTTGAAAGTCCACCCCGGCACCGAGTGGGCGATTGAGACATCCTCACAGGGCAGCGCACCGGAATGCGTGGCGCAACTGATGGCGCTCGGCTTTCGGCGCCTGCACGTGGGCGTGCAGACCCTGGACGAAAATCTGCGCCGCGGGCTGGGGCGCGTGAGCAGCCCGAAGCAGGTCCTGGACCGCCTGGACCAGGCGATGTCGCAGGGCATCGTGACCAGCGTGGATCTGCTCTACGGCCTGCCGGGGCAGACTGCCGCTTCCTTGCTGGCGGATATTGAGGATCTCATGCGGATCGGGACACACGGCTTCTCACTGTACCGGCTCAATCTGTCCTCCCGGAATCAGGGGTTGTTCAGGCGGTTTGCCGATTTCCGGCAAAACCCGCTGCGCGAGTGCGTCATGCTGCAGGCTGCGGAACAAAGGCTGCTCCAGGAAGGCTACGGCAAGAATCATCATGTCCACTATGCGCTGCCGGCAGATGAAAATGCATATTTCCGGCACGCTTTGCGCGGCGAAGACCTGCTGGCCATCGGGGCATCGGCATCGGGATGTGTGGGACCGATCGAGTACGTGTGCGCCAAGTACCCGCAGTACATGAAATGGGCCGGTGCCGGCTTGCCATTGGATGCGATTGCATGTCAGGGATTGCTGTCTGGTCCGGTGTCCGGTTTGTTCCGGTCGCTGATGTGCGGCGAGGCGCCCGCGCGTGCCCACGTGCCTGCCGCCGTCATGCCACTGTGGGACCGTTGGCTCGAGGCTGGCCTGCTTGTCGAATCGCAGGATCGATACCGCCTTACGGCGCTCGGCGCCTGGCTGCTGGCTCCCATGCTTAGCGAGCTGCAGGAAAGCCCAGAGAACAGAGCCTTATCGAACGCGCAGGGGAACGATTCTCACATCTGAGTTCAGTACTGCGCAGTCTGTGTTTCTGCGGATATGGGAGGTTGTGCCGGGCCGACGCCTTATGCCATGCTCCGGCAACGCAAGGAGGATGCCATGCCACGCCGTTTTGCTTTGGTTATTGTCGCTGCGATCAGTCTCACGGTCATTGCCCACACTGGCGCCGCGCCGCAGGCTGCGAATGGGCCCACCATCGATCAGTTCCTCGGCGCCGCGTCGCCACTTGAAGTGGTAGCCGCCGCCAGGGCGGACCGCGTAGCGTGGATGGCGTACGACAAAGGCCGGCGGAACGTATATACGGCCGCCGCGCCGGTATATGGGCCCGTCAAGCTCAGCAACTTCCCGGCCGACGACGGTGTTGACCTGACCGGTGTGACGATATCCGCGGACGGATCGACGGTGGTCTTCGTTCGCGGGAGCGCCAGGAACCGCGATGGCTGGAACGCGAACCCATCATCGAACCCGAACGGCAGCGAGCAGGCGATCTGGGCCGCCCATACGGCGACGCCCGGCGTGACCTGGAGGGTGGTGGAAGGAAGCAATCCCGTGCTGTCGCCCGACGGGCGCTACGTCCTGCTGGCCCGGGACGGGCAGATCTATCGGGCGCGTGTGGCGCCGACGAAACCTGCGGCAGCGGTCGACCGCGGCGAGATTCCGTTTATTCAGGTCTGGGGCGCGAACAGCAATCCCATTTGGTCGCCTGACGGCACCAAGATCGCGTTTGTCAGCGACCGGACCAATCACTGCTTCGTCGGCGTATACGACATGGCGACACGCAAGGTGAAATACATGGCGCCGGATGCCGATTTCGACACCAGCCCGATGTGGACTGCAGACAGCAAGCGGATTGTCTTCGTGCGCCGGCCGGGCACCCCCTTCGGCCAGCAGTCGCATGCGGGCAGCGGCGGACTCGGACTGCCGGCCGGCCCCGCGTATCAGGGAACGGGCGGCACCGGGCGAGGAGGCGGTCGCGGGGACAGTGGTGCGCGCGGCGCTCCCGGGCAGGTCACCGCGACCCAAAGCGCCGGCAACGTGCCGGCGTCCGCCCGACAGATACCGGGCATGACGAGCGCATCGTTTAAGGGGGGATACAGCTACTCGATCTGGATCGCCGATGCGGCGACCGGCGTCGCGCGCGAGTCGTGGCATCCGAAACCGGGCGATCGGTGGTCCAGCCTGCCGGCGCTGCGCCTGGCCGGCGATTATGTCGTATTCTCCGGAAGTGCCGGTTTCGGCGGACGCGGCGGTGGCGAGCCGGGCACGCAGAGTCCGCCGGACGAATGGGATCGGTTCTACAGCCTCAATTACCCGGATCCGGAAGCAAGACCCGTTCTGCTCACGACGACGGACGGCTTCATCGAAGACGCGACGTCGTCGATCCTCTCGCCTGACGGAAAAACGTTTTACTACTGCACGAACGCGACCGACATCGAGCGCCGGCACATCTGGGCCGTCCCTGTGTCAGGCGGTCCGCCGCGCCAGGTTACGACCGGCCGCGGCATCGAAACCCGGCCCGCCCCGCTCGCCTCCGGAGCGCTTGCGACCCTGAGTGCGTCCTGGAATATGCCGCAATCGCTCGGCATCTGGTCGTCCCCGATTTCCCAGAAGATCATCTTCCCCACGACGCGTCCAGGTTTTCCCACGGCGGCGCACGTCGAGCCCGAGCTCGTCATCACCCATCCGGAAGATCGCGCGTTTGAAATCAAGAACCAGCTGTTTCTGCCCAAGAACAGCCCAGCCGGCGCGAGGCATCCGGCCATGATCTTCGTGCACGGCGGCCCGGTCAGGCAGATGCTGCTCGGCTATCACTATCGCTACGTCTATCACCAATTTTACGCCATCAACCAGTGGCTCGCGTCGCGCGGCTTCGTCGTGCTTTCGATCAACTACAGGGGCGGGGTAGGCTACGGACGCTCGTTCCAGAATGCGCCGGGCATCAACCTGCGCGGCAACTCCGAGTACCAGGACATTCTGGCCGGCGCGAAGTACCTGCAGTCGCGGTCCGACGTGGACCCGAAGCGCATCGGCATCTACGGATTGTCGTATGGCGGCCTCCTCACCGCGCAAGCCCTCGCGCGCAACTCCGATATTTTCGCCGCGGGTGTCGATTATGCCGGCGTGCACCTGTACGGCAGCTCGCTCGATCCCTCCACAGTGTCGTATCAGTCATCGGCGATTTCCCAGATCGATAAGTGGAAGTCGCCGGTCCTTATCATTCATGGTGACGACGACCGGAACGTGTTCTTCGCGCAGACGGTCGGGCTGGTACAGTTGCTGCGCCGGCGCGATGTCTACTACGAGCTCATTGTCCAGCCGGACGACGTGCACGACTCGCTTCTGCACAGCCGGTGGCTGGAATGGCTGGGGCGCATGGACGGGTTCCTCCAGAGATTTCTGGGCGGCATCCGCTAAACCATAGAGAGCCTGGGTTCCATTCAATGCTTGCCCGTGTGATGGCTAGTCCTGCACCTTGGCGGACCTGGTATGCCGGTGCACTAGCCATGCCACGCCGACCGTTATGCACCAGTACAGGATGAACTCGAAGATCGGGAACACAACGGCAGCGATCGGAGCCACGCCCTGGAGCATGGGCGGCTTGTCCAGGATGCCCCGCGAAATGGCCCACATGTGGCTCAGCGCGCCCCACAGGCCTCCCAGGATGCAGTAGTTGACTACGCTGCGCCCGGGGATCAGTTGGGCGAAGTGCCAGAACAGCCAGGCAACCCCGCCGAACAGGAGCCCGTAAACCGGCGGAATGAACCATCGTGCCCATCCGGGGAAGACGTAGTGGTAGACGGCATCCCAAAACCATCCTGAGGTCATCACCAGCCACATCGCGAACCAGAAGAGCGCGGTCGTCACTATGAGCGTCCGCTTGAGGGAGCGGAAAGTCCTGTTGTCGATGCGCCAGGCCAGGATCGCCACAAACACCGCATCGATCGGCGCGAAGATCAGCGCCGCCTTCCAGAGAATTTCGGTAGTTACCTTAACATCCGCTGCCAACGCCATGAGCGGCCTCCTCAGTCCCGGTAGCCGGCTACTCAGCCGCGGATCTCTCTGCCCCAGATTTACGCCAGACGCGAGGAGTCACGAAATCGAGCAGCCCGCTCCCGGAACGGACATTGGATGCATCTGAATCGTACCCGCTGCGGCGGATTTCTGCCTCACTCCGGCCACAGAAAGAACTCAGAGACGAAAACGACTTATGTGCCTCACAGGGTGTAGTTTACGCGCCGGCGCCCGTCTGCCGGCCGGCGCCGGACTTTTATTAAAGAATGTTATTGAAAGCATTATGCCGGATCACATAGTATCAACACCAGCAAAAGCTGTTTGTCCCGGCGGTTTGGGCCCGGAACGGAGAAGGGCTGCGCCTCGAGATTGAGGAGGGCCGGTCGGCGCGACGGACATGTGGTTGTCCGGCCGGCAGTCTGAGGCCTGAGTCGTGTCTCCAATTGTCGCAGATCCCCCTGGTTGATCTTGCTTGGTTTGCAGTTATCGTGAAGTCAGCGCTTCACGCCGGCGTTCCCGCAAAGTGCAGGCTCACCGGCTGATTTCATGACCGCCCAGTGACTTCGGGCAATGCTCAAGAGCAAAGGGACGCACTTTTCCAGTCGCATTGCGATTAGAGAAGGTTTGGCAGGGAGAAGCGGGGATTCCCCCCATTTGAGAAATCAGTTCTTCTTTCATCTCAGGGATAAGTATGAGACAGATTGTTTTCAGGTCAGCAATAACTCTGCTCCTGGTGTCCGTGCTCAGCGTTGTCGGCTATGCCCAGGGTGGCGCGGCCTCCTCGATTTCAGGCGTGGTCGTCGACGCATCCGGGGCCGTCATTCCCGGTGCCGAAGTCAAAGTCAGGAACGATGCCACCGGAGCGGAATACAATGCCGTCACGGCAGAAAACGGGACGTTTGCCATTCCGGCCCTCACCTCCGGGACTTACACGGCCACCGTTTCCATGGCGAATTTCAAGCAGTCGATTATCAAGGAGATCCAGGTCGTCGTCGGCGTTCCGGCGACCATCCGCGTCACGCTCCAGGTCGGCGGCACGAACGAAACGGTCGTCGTGCAGGGAGGCGCCGAGATGGTGCAGTCGCAAACGGCGAATATCACGACGACGCTGGTCCTCCGTCAGGTCACCAACCTGCCGCTGGCAACGCGCAACGCGATGGACTTCCTGGTGTTCCTGCCGGGCGTGACCACCACAGGGAATGCCCGTAACTCGACGGTCGCAGGCGTGCCGGGCGCCGCGGTAAATGTCACGATCGACGGCGTCAACACGCAGGACAACTCCAACAAATCGGGCGACTCCTTCTTCAGCATGATCCAGCCGCGGCTCGATGCCATCGAGGAGGTTACGGTCTCCATGGCGACATCCGGCGCCGACAGCTCCGGACAGGGGGCCGTCCAGATCAAGTTCGTCACCCGTTCGGGCAACAACGACTATCACGGCAGCGTCTACTGGTACCACCGCAACCCGGTGCTGAACTCCAATTACTGGTTCAACAACCGCGACCTGCAGCCCACATACGACGGTTCGCGAGTCCCATGCACACCACAGCAGTTGGCCAATGAATGGAACAAGTGCAAAGCGCCACGCGACCGGATCCTGTTTAACCAGCCGGGCGCGCGGATCGGCGGTCCGATCGCCCTCCCGAAAGCCCTGTTCGGGCCGTTGGGTTTCAATGGGCGGGACAAGGCGTTCTTCTTCCTTAACTACGAAGAGTACCGGCTTCCGAGCGAGGCTACCCGGACGCGGACGATCTTTGATCCGCTGGTCGATCAGGGAATTTACCCGTACACCGTCGGGTCGGAAGTCAGGCAGGTAAACCTGCTGGCACTGGCGGGATCAAAGGGCCAGACATCCACCATGGATCCCACCGTTCAGAAACTGCTGGCGGACATCCGCCAGTCTACCGCCAAAGGCAGCGTGATCGCGAGGCCGGAGCAGACATACATGGATTTCAAGTTCACCAACAAGGCTCTGGATCTGCGGAAATTCATCACCACCCGCTTCGACTTCAATCTGACAACCAAGCATCGTCTGGAGGCGAGCTGGAACTACACGATCTACGACCTCACGATAGACCTGCTGAACAGCGGCGATGCGAGCTATCCCGATTTTCCCAGCACGAACGGATACCTGGGGCTTCGCCATTCGACTTCCGTGACATTGCGCTCCACTCTGACGCCCAGGCTCGTGAATGAATTCCGCACCGGTCTGCAGGCGGGTTCCGGCCTGTTCGGCCCAGGTGTCGACGCCAGCATGTTTTCCGGATCGCTGGCCAATCAGGACGGTTACGCGCTGAACATCAGTGACGCGGGCGTCACCAACGCCCACCGGAGCACTTCGCCGAGCCGGCGCGATCCGCCGTACGTGTTGTTCGAGGATACTCTGAACTGGAGCCGGGGCACGCACAGCATCGGTTTCGGCGGCACCTTCAGCAACACCGGCATGTGGACCTGGAGCCAGACGGTCGTGCCTTCGATCGGATTCGGTGTGGACACCACCTTCGATCCTGCAAGAATCCTCTTTGATTCGGCCAATGGCCCGCAGAATTTCCCGGGAGCCTCCAACTCCCAGATCAACACGGCACGGGACATCTACGCTGTCCTGACCGGACGGGTTGATTCCATCCCCGGCAGCGCCGTCCTGAACGAGATCACCAACAAGTACGCCTTCAACGGCCCGAACGTTACCCGCTCGCATCAGCGTGAACTGGGGTTATTCGCTCAGGATTCGTGGCGCTTGCGCCCCGGCCTGACGCTCACTTTCGGCCTGCGCTGGGAACTGCAGCTGCCCTTCGTGCCCCTCAACAATGTCTTCTCGAAGGCCTCGCTGGCTGATGTCTGGGGGCCCTCCGGCCTCAACAGTCTCTTCAAGCCCGGTGCCAGCGGAGGCAAAGCGACGGAGTACACGCCGTACAAGAAGGGCGACCATGCCTACAACATCGACTACAAGGCCTTCGCGCCG
>Ga0316620_10000022_pt1 | contig 76013 bp, 79 predicted proteins | sample OWC_Aug_M1_C1_D5_FD_207651 | JGI IMG/M metagenome (GOLD analysis project Ga0316620, IMG submission 207651) | Wetland soil microbial communities from Old Woman Creek delta, Ohio, United States - OWC_Aug_M1_C1_D5_B | ecosystem: Environmental > Terrestrial > Soil > Wetlands | place: USA: Ohio...
GGCTGCGCGAAAGCCCCTAGGGTGAAAAACAAAAGGGCAGCCGCAGCTGCCCTCCGGGTGCTCCCCACGCGGGTGGGCCTCAGACCATCAACGGCACGATCAGCAGCGCCACGATGTTGATGATCTTGATGAGCGGGTTGACCGCCGGACCGGCAGTGTCCTTGTACGGATCGCCTACCGTGTCGCCGGTCACCGCGGCCTTGTGCGCGTCCGAGCCCTTGCCGCCATAGTTGCCGTCCTCGATGTACTTCTTGGCGTTGTCCCAGGCGCCGCCCCCGGTGGTCATCGAAATGGCAACGAACAGGCCCGTGACGATGGTGCCCATCAGTACCCCGCCGAGCGCCTGCGCCCCGAGCACCAGCCCGACGACGATCGGGATCAGCACCGGCAGCAGCGACGGCACAATCATCTCCTTGATCGCCGCGCGCGTCAGCATGTCGACCGCGCGCGAGTAGTCGGGCTTGGCCGTGCCTTGCATGATGCCGGGGATCTCCTTGAACTGGCGGCGCACCTCGACCACCACCGCGCCGGCAGCACGACCCACCGCCTCCATCGCCATGGCGCCGAACAGGAACGGCACCATGCCGCCGATCAGCAGCCCGATCACCACCATGTGGTTCGACAGGTCGAACGTCAGGGTCCTGCCGGCGGAATCGAGGGCGTGCGTGTAGTCGGCGAACAGCACCAGCGCGGCGAGGCCGGCGGAGCCGATGGCATAGCCCTTGGTCACCGCCTTGGTGGTGTTGCCAACCGCGTCGAGCGGATCGGTGATGGCGCGCACCGTGGCCGGGAGGTCGGCCATCTCGGCAATGCCACCCGCGTTGTCGGTGATCGGGCCGTAGGCGTCGAGCGCGACGATGATGCCGGTCATCGACAGCATCGCGGTCGCGGCGATGGCGATGCCGTAGAGCCCGGCAAGCGCGTAGGACGCGAAGATCGCCACGCACACCGCGAGCACCGGCCATGCGGTCGCCTTCATCGACACCCCGAGTCCCGCGATGATGTTGGTGGCGTGACCCGTGGTCGAGGCCTGGGCGATGTGCCGCACCGCGGGAAAGTCCGTTCCGGTGTAGTACTCGGTGATCCACACCATGAAGCCGGTGAGCACAAGGCCCACGGCCGCCGCGCCCCACAGGTGCCAGACGGAGATCATCTTCGATACGCCCGCGATGTCGAACGGCACATTGGCGACGATGCCGCCCATCAGCCAGACGGTAATCGGGTAGAAGGCGATCAGCGCCAGAATTCCGGCCACCCAGAGCCCCTTGTACAGCGCCGGCATGACGTTCTTGTCGCCGGGCTTGGCCTTGACAAACCAGGTGCCCACGATCGACGCCAGGATCGAGAAGCCCCCGATCACGAGCGGATAGACGAGAGCGTTGGGCGAATCGGCCTTTACAAGCAGCGCGCCGAGCAGCATGGTGGCGATGATGGTCACGGCGTAGGTTTCGAACAGGTCCGCGGCCATGCCGGCGCAGTCGCCGACGTTGTCGCCCACGTTGTCGGCGATCACCGCCGGGTTGCGCGGGTCGTCCTCGGGGATCCCGGCTTCCACCTTCCCGACCAGATCGGCGCCAACGTCCGCGCCCTTGGTGAAGATGCCGCCGCCGAGCCGGGCGAAGATCGAGATGAGGGACCCGCCGAAGCCGAGGCCGACGAGCGGGTGGATGATGTGCGCCAGATTGGCCTTGTCGGGCGCGTTCGCGTACAGGAGCGCGAAGTAGCCGGCGACGCCGAGCAGCCCCAAGCCGACCACCAGCAGCCCCGTGATGGCCCCGCCGCGGAAGGCGATGGCGAGCGCTTCGTTCAGTCCCGTGCGCGCGGCCTCGGCGGTACGCACGTTGGCGCGCACCGAGACGTTCATGCCGATGATGCCCGACAGTCCCGAGAAAACAGCCCCGATCGCGAAGCCCCAGGCGGTCGGCCAGCCGAGCTGAGGGATGAAGCCGATCACCAGGAACAGCACCACGCCGACGACTGCGATGGTGGTGTACTGGCGCTTGAGGTAGGCAGTCGCGCCCTCTTTCACCGCCGCCGCAATCTCGCGCATGCGCTCGTTGCCATCGGGCTGCGACAGGATCCACTTGATCGAGATGGCGCCGTAAAGAATGCCGATGACGGCACACGCCAGCGCGAAAATGACTCCTCCGGACATGATCTCACTCCCCTTATTGATCGTTTGCGCTTACGGGCTGGGGCGCCCGCAGGAAGGCGCGGAGTTTAGCAGAAAGCCCAGCCGAACGACGGCCCCGGGCTAGGGATCGAAGCGCTCGCGAAGACGTTTGCGCACGGGCACGTTGCGCAGGCGCACATACGCCGGCAAGCCGTCGCGGAACGGGGGCGGTGCCTCGCCCGCCACCAGCGGCGCCAGGTAACGGCGCGCCGCCGCGGTGATGCCGAAGCCATCGCCGCCGACAAACGCGCGCGGCAGGCGTCGCTCCCGATTGGCCACCTGCTCGAGCCGCGCCTCGCCGATGCGCCAGCGATAAGGCCGGTCGGCGACGCGCACGATCACCGGCATCACGGCGCTCTTGCCCTCGAGCGCCATTGCCACTGCCGCCTTGCCGACGGCATAAGCCTGCTCGAGGTCGGTCCTGGATGCGATATGGCGTGCGGCGCGCTGCAGGTAATCGGCCACTGCCCAGTGCGTCTTGTAGCCGAGCTTGGACTGGACCAGCGCCGCGATGCGCGGGGCGACACCGCCCAGCTGGCGGTGCCCGAACGCATCGATGGTCCCCGCCTCCGCGAGGAACCTGCCCTGCGCGTCGCGCAGGCCCTCGGAGACCGCGATCACGCAGCAACCGCGCTGCCCGACGCTCCGCGTCACGCGCGCGAGAAAGCGCTGCTCGTCGAACGGGCGCTCGGGGAACAGCAGCACGTGCGGCGCGTCGCCGGCGCGCTCCGCCGCAAGTCCGCAGGCGGCGGTGATCCATCCCGCGTGCCGCCCCATGACTTCCAGCACGAACACGCGCGTCGAGGTGCTCGCCATCGAGGCGACGTCGAGCCCCGCCTCGCGCACCGAGGTCGCCACGTATTTCGCCGCCGAGCCGAATCCCGGGCAGCAATCGGTCACCGGCAAATCGTTGTCGATGGTCTTGGGCACGCCGATCGCCGCCAGCGGATATCCCATCTTCACGCTGATCCTCGAGAGCTTGAGCGCGGTATCGGCCGAATCGTTGCCACCGTTGTAGAAGAACCAGCCGATATCGTGCGCGCGCAGCACCTTCACCAGCCGCTCGAACTTGGCGTGGTCTTCTTCGATTCCCTTCAATTTGTACCGGCACGAACCGAACGCCGCGCCGGGCGTGTCGCGCAGGGCGCGGATCGCCGCCGCGCTTTCCTTCGAGGTGTCGATCAGCTCCTCGCGCAACGCGCCCAGAATGCCGTCGCGCGCGGCGTAAAGCTTGCCGATGCGGCTTGCCGCGTGGCGCGCGGCCTCGATGACGCCGCTCGCGGTCGCGTTGATCACCGCGGTCGCGCCGCCCGACTGGGCGTAGAGCGCGTTCCTTGGTCTGGCGCGTGGCATGGCCTCTCCTTTTACCCCCTTTAGGTTCAAGGATGGCGGAAAAGTTTACCGGCGCCCGGCTTTCTCCAGCGCCTCCAGCGCCCGGTCCCGGATCTCCTCCACGCCGCCGATGCCCGAGACTTTGAGCAGCCGCGGCGCCCGCGGGTCGCCGCCGGCGGCCCACTTCTGGTAGTACTCGATCAGCGGCCGCGTCTGCGCCTTGTAGACCTCGAGGCGCTTGCGCACCGTCGCTTCCTTGTCGTCGTCACGCTGCACGAGCGGCTCGCCCGTCACGTCGTCTCGTCCCTCGAACTTGGGCGGATTGAACCTGAGGTGATAGGTGCGGCCCGAAGCGGGGTGCACCCGGCGCCCACCCATGCGCGCGATGATCTCTTCGTCGGGGACGTCGATCTCCAGCACGCAATCGATCGGCACACGGGCGGTGCGAATCGCATCCGCCTGGGCGATGGTGCGCGGAAAGCCGTCGAACAGATAGCCGCTTCGGCAATCGGGCGCGAGCAGCCGCTGCCGCACCAGCTCGATCACGATCTCGTCGGACACGAGCTGCCCGCGATCCATGACCTCCTTCGCCGCCAGCCCGAGCGCCGTACGCGCCTTGATCGCCGCGCGTAGCATGTCGCCGGTCGATATCTGCGGAATGCCGAACCGCTCGGTGATGAAGCCGGCCTGGGTCCCCTTCCCCGCGCCCGGCGGCCCCAACAGGATCAAACGCATAGCTTGTGATCGGGCGCCGGGATAAAGGCGCCTTCTGGCCCCAGAAAGGGCGTTGACGTTAGCGGGATTTGGCGCGCCGGTCAAACAGCTTGCGCACCGTTTCCAGGTCCTCGAGCGTGTCGACCCCCGGAGGGATCTCATCGTGCGTGATGCTCACCACGATGCGGTAGCCGTGCCACAGCACGCGCAGCTGCTCGAGCGACTCGAAGCGTTCCAGGGGGGAAGGCTCGAGAGTGGCGTAGCGCTTGAGGAATGCGACCCGGTAGCCGTAGATGCCGACATGCCGGTAGCACTCGGGCAGGCCGCCCGCGCGCGGGTAGGGAATTCCGGCGCGGCTGAAATACAGGGCACGGCTGCACGCATCGAGCACGACTTTGACGACGTTAGGGTTTGCAAACGACGCCGCATCGTGGATCGGATGGCATGCGGTGGACACGCTCGCCTCCGCATCGCGCTCTAGGCTCGCCGCGACTCGCGCCACCAGCGCTGGGTCGATGAGCGGCTCGTCGCCCTGAACGTTGACGACGATCGCATCGTCGGCGAGCCCGAGCGCCGCCGCCGCCTCGGCGATGCGGTCGGTGCCCGACGCGTGATCGGTGCGCGTCATCAGGGCACGAAATCCGTGCCGGCTCACCGCCTCCGCGATGCGCGGATCGTCGGTCGCCACCGCGATCTTGGCGGCGCCGCTCTGCGCCGCGCGCTCGCAGACATGCACGACCATTGGCTTGCCCGCGAGGTCCGCGAGCGGCTTGCCCGGGAAGCGGCTCGAGGCGTAGCGAGCGGGAATGATGACCGAGAATCCTGCCATGGCGGGGCCCCGGGACGCGGCGCGCTCAGCCAGCGACTTCTTCGGCCGGGTCGAGCTTGCGCGCGTCTTCCTCGAGCATGACGGGGATGCCGTCCTTCACCGGGTAGGCGAGCCGGTCGGCCTTGCACACGAGCTCGTTCGCCTCCTTGCGATACACGAGCCCTCCCTTGCACAAGGGGCAAACAAGAATTTCCAGCAGCTTGGGATCAACGGTGGCGCTCACCGAGCCTCTCCTGCAGCCATTTGCCGAACGCGGGGTCGAGCTTCGCGTGAACCGGCAACACCCAATGATGTGGCTTCGCGAAGCGTCTGCATTTTACAGCGTCCTTCTCGGTCATGATGACGGGTGCATCGTCGCCGAACTCGAGGTCGTCCGGAGCGAACGGATGGTGGTCCGCAAACGGGTGCGGCACGACCTTCATCCCGAGCCGGCCCAGGTGAACGAAAAAGCGCTTCGGGTCGCCGATTCCCGCCACCGCGTGCACGCGCTTTCCGCTGAACGCGCTGACCGGGTGCCGCTGGCGCGCATCCGCGAGGCAATGCAGCAGCTCGCCCTCCAGACGCATCGCGTAGCCCCGCACCGCGTCGGTGTCGTGCGCGACCACGGCATCGACCGAGCGCAGCCGCGAGCGCGGCTCGCGCAGCGGCCCCGCCGGCAGCATGAAGCCGTTGCCGAGGCCGCGCGAATCGACCACGCATATCTCCAGGTCGCGCGCCAGGCGGTAATGCTGCAGCCCGTCGTCCAGCACGATCACGTCGACATCGGGGTGCCGGGCGCGCAGCGCATGGCACACCCGCACGCGATCGGGCCCCACCCAGACCGTACAGCCGCTGCGCCGCGACAGCACGATCGGCTCGTCGCCGACCTCGCCCGGATCGGAGGCGATGGTCGCCTCGCGCGGCGCTTCCAGCCGCGCGCCGTAGCCGCGCGAGACGATGCCCGGCGTCCACCCATCCGCCTTCAGCAGCTCCGCGATCCAGAGCACCAGCGGCGTCTTGCCGCTGCCTCCGGCGACCAGGTTGCCGACCACGATCACGGGCACGCCGGCGCGATGGCTTTTCAGCAGGTGCAGCCGGTAGGCGAGCCGCCTGGCGCCAACGATGATCCGAAACAGCACGCTCGCCGGCCACAGCAGCCAGGAAACGGCGCTGCGACGTGTCCAGTATCGGGCGAGGGCGGTGATGGGGTCTGTCCGGGCCGGTCTACTTTCCCGGTCGGGCCTGCGTGGTGAATGTGATCTGCGTAAGGCCCGCGACGCGCGCGGCCTCCATGACCCGGATCACTGACTGGTGCGTCGCCTGGGCGTCGGCGCTGATGACGATCACCGGGTCCTTGCTCGCACCCCCTGCGCGCCGCAGGTCATCGGCGAGCGACTCGATCCCGGTGTACGAGACGGGAGAGTGGTTGATGACGTACTGCCCCTGCGCATTCACCAGTACATTGATCTCGTCGGGGCGGTCGGCCTGCTTTTGCGCGTCCGCGGTCGGCAGCTTGATCTGCAGCTCGGTGTACTTCGAGTAAGTAGTGGTGATCATGAGAAAGATCAGGATCACCATCATCACGTCGATAAGCGGTACGAGGTTGATCTCCGGCTGCTCCTTGCTACGCCCGCGCTGGAAGTTCATCGTCGCCGCCCGATTTCGTCAGCGACCCGCCGGGGCCTGGCCGTAGTCCGTCCGCTCGCCGTGCACGATGTCCACCAGCTTGGCCGCGTCCTGCTCCATCTGCACCACGAAGCCGTCCACCTTGTTCTTGAAGTGGCGGTAGAAGATCAAGGACGGGATGGAGATGGCAATCCCGAACGCCGTGTTGTACAGCGCCACCGAGATGCCGTGCGCCAGCTGCAGCGGGTTGGCGCCGGAAGGCGACTGCGAGCCGAAAATTTCGATCATGCCGATGACGGTTCCGAACAGCCCCAGCAGCGGAGCCGCACTGGCAATGGTGCCGAGCGTGGTGAGGAAACGCTCCAGGTCGTGGGCCACGCTGCGCCCCGCCTCCTCGACCGCCTCCTTCATCACGTAGCGCGAACTGTGGAAATTGCGCAGCCCGGCCGCCAGCACCTGGCCGAGCGGAGAGTCCTTCGCCAGCCTGTCGACCACGTCCGCGCTAATGCCGTCGCGCCTGTAGACGGTAACGACCTGGTTGAGAAGATCCCGCGGCACGATCCTTCCTTCGCGCAGCGTCACCGTGCGTTCGATGATCAGCGCAACGGCGATGACCGAGGCAAGCAACAAGAACCAGATGGGCCAGCCAGCGGCCTGGATGATTGCGAACAAACCGTCTGTCTCCGGAACTCTCTTCGTTTTTTCGGGCTGCGCGCACTTTAGCCAAAGCCATGCGCTGCGGCAAGTTGGCGCTGCGGCGCAATATGCCGGCGTTTGATGCGTCGCAAGCTACGCGAACGCATCGGAGCTTTTTCACGCGGCTTGCCGTTATCCACAAAAGCTGTGGATAAGTTTGTGGATTTTCTCTTAACAGTTCCAAACACAAGGCTTGCGTTGCGCGCAAAGTCGGCAGCGATCAAAATTTGAGCAGCATTTTTCGCAGACGATACAGCGCATTACGAAACAGAATCGGCCTCCGCGCGATCGTCTGCATGCCTTCCGTGGCGGCCATCGAGGCGTGTGGATAGGTGTAAGCTGCCGCTAACCTTTCGAAGCGCGCCCGTGCAGCAGAACAACTCCGACTCCGCGATCCAATCGGCGGCCACCGGATCGCCCGTCAGCGTTTCGGAACTGCTGCGCAGCGTACGCGACACGCTCGAGCATCGCTTTCCGCTGATGTGGGTCGCGGGCGAGATCTCCAATCTGTCTCGCGCAAGCTCGGGGCATTGGTACTTCACGCTCAAGGACGATGCCGCGCAGGTCGATTGCGTGATGTTCCGCGGGCGCGCCACCTACCTCGACTGGACGCCGCAGGACGGCATGCGCGTCGAGGCGCGCGCCCTGGTGACGCTGTACGAGCCGCGCGGCCGCTTCCAGCTCAATGTCGAGACCATGCGCCGCGCCGGGCTCGGTCCGCTGCACGAACGCTTCCTGCGGCTGAAGGAGCGGCTCGCGCGCGAGGGCCTGTTCGACGCCGCGGCCAAGCGCGGAGTGCCGGAGCACCCGCAGGCGATCGGGGTCGTCACTTCGCTCGGCGCGGCGGCGCTGCGCGACGTGCTCACGACGCTTGCGCGGCGCAATGCCTCGATTCCCGTGATCGTCTATCCAGTTCCGGTACAGGGCGAGGGCGCGGCAGCACGCATCGCGACCATGATTGCCACCGCCGGTGAGCGCGCGGAATGCGACGTCCTTCTGCTGGTGCGCGGCGGCGGTTCGCTCGAGGACCTGTGGCAGTTCAACGAGGAGGCCGTCGCCCGGGCCATCCGGGCCTCGCGCATCCCGGTGATCGTCGGAGTCGGGCATGAAACCGACTTCACGATCGCCGATTTCGCCGCCGACCAGCGGGCCCCCACGCCCACCGCGGCGGCCGAGATGGTGAGCCCGCCGAGGGCCGAACTGCTCGCGCGCGTGGCGGCGACCGCGGTACGCGCATCGCGCGAGGCGCATCGCCGCATCGAGTACGCGATGCAGAGCGTGGACGGGCTCGCGCGCCGCCTGGTGCACCCCGCGGAACGCATCCGCACGTCGCGCATGCTGGTTTCCCAGCTCGGCGCGCGCCTCGCCGCCGCCGCCGGGCGCTACCTCGACGCGGCCCACTATCGTGTCGAGCGCCTGCGCGCCGGCCTCGCCGGGCTCGACCCAAATGCGGTGCTGGCGCGGGGTTACAGCATCACGCGCAATGCAGCGGGCGAGGTGTTGCACGATGCCGCCCGCGTCAGCGAGGGTGAGCGCCTCGTCACTACGCTCCACAGGGGCTGGGTCGAAAGCGAGGCGAAGCGCAAGGGCTCCTGAGACCGCGGTGCGATAATGTGCCATCGTTGCTGAGACCAGGGACTCCATGGCACACCGCCTCTCGAAGATCGCGACGCGCACCGGGGACACGGGCGAGACCGGCCTCGGCGACGGCACGCGCGTCCCGAAGGAAAGCGCGCGCGTGCAGGTGCTCGGCGACATCGATGAACTCAACTCGGCGATCGGCATGGTGCTGGCCGAAGACGTGCCCGAGGCGATGCGCCAGGCGCTGGAGCTCGTGCAGCAGGACCTGCTCGACCTCGGCGGCGAGGTGAGCATTCCGGGCCATGCGCTGCTGGGCGAAGAGCACGTCGCGCGGATCGACCGGCTGCTCGAGCAATGGAATCACGACCTGCCGCCGCTGAAGGAATTCATCCTGCCCGGGGGCTCGCGCGCCGCGGCCGCGGCACACCTGGCGCGCACGGTTTGCCGTCGCGCCGAGCGCAGCCTGGTCGGGCTCGGTCGCCGCGAGCCCGTTGGCGAGCGGGCGCGTCAGTACCTGAACCGCCTCTCCGACCTGCTGTTCGTCGCGGGCCGGCTGCTCAACCGGCACGCCGGGCGCCAGGACGTGCTCTGGCGCCACGAACGCTCCAAGACCTAGATTCCGGGCGGACCGATGACGCGGCGTGGGCGATGCGTAGAATGCGGCTGATGACACGCGCCGCCCTCGTCTTCATGCTGGCCGCACCCGTGCTTGCGCTTGCCCAGGATGCGCGCGAGCCGCGGCGCGATGCGCCCTCCGACGTCGTCAGCCTGCAGGCGCAGGCCGAGCGCGAGTTCGCGAATGACCAGCTGGTAGTGCTGCTCTCGGCCGAGGCGCGCGGCAGCGTACCGGCTGCGCTCGCCGACCAGATCAACCGCAGAATGCGCAATGCGCTCGCGCTGGCGAAGGCCTACCCCGCCGTCCGGGCGCGCTCGGGGAACTACCAGACCTATCCGGAATACGCCGACGGGCGCATCAACGGCTGGCGCGTGTCGCAGGAACTGCGGCTGGAGGGCAGCGACTTCGCCGCAGTAACCGAGCTCGTGGGCAAGCTGCAGTCGGACTTGCTGGTGCGCAGCCTGTCGCTCGGCTTGTCGCCCGAGGCGCGCCGCGCGGCTGAAAATACGCTGATCGTCGAGGCGATCGACGCGTTCCGCCAGCGCGCCGATATCGTGCGCGACGCGCTGAAGGCCAAGTCTTACGGCATCCGCGAGCTACAGCTCTCGAGCGGTGGCGACTTCGCGCCTCGGCCGATGGCGCTGTCCGCGGCGCGGGTGGCCTCGAGCGCGGCACCTCCGGCGGTGGAGCCCGGAAGCTCGCGCATCACCGTAACGGCCTCGGGCAGCATTCAACTGAAATAGCCGGCGTCGCGCATGCCCTCCTTTACTCCACCCGTGCGCGCCCTCGTGTTCGACGTATTCGGCACGGTGGTCGACTGGCGCGGCTCGATCATCGCCGAGGGACGCCGTCTGGGCCGCGACAAGCGGTTGCGCGTGAACTGGCCGGCGTTCGCGGACGCCTGGCGCGCGGGCTATCGTCCGGCGATGGCGCGGGTGCGCTCGGGCGAGCTTCCCTGGCTGACGATCGACGCCCTGCACAGGATGATCCTCGACGGTCTGCTCGCGCAGTTCGGCATCTCGGGTCTGAGCGAGCAGGAGATCGATCAGATCAACCGCGCCTGGCACCGGCTCAGGCCCTGGCGCGATGCGCGCAGCGGCTTGCGACGCCTTAAGAGCGCCTACATCATCTCCCCGCTGTCGAACGGCAACCTGGCGCTCCTCACTGACATGGCGAAGCACTCGGGCCTGCCGTGGGACTGCGTGCTCTCGGCCGAGCTTTTCCGGCATTACAAGCCCGATCCCGAAACCTACCGCGGCGCGGCGCGGCTGCTCGGCCTGGACGAGGCCGAAGTGATGATGATCGCCGCCCACAAGGACGACCTGTTTGCCGCCAAGTCCTGCGGCCTGCGCACCGCGTTCGTGCCGCGGCCGCTCGAGCACGGCCCGAAGGCGCGCGTCGACGTCGAGCCCGAGCGCTCGTTCGACGTCCACGCGCGTGATTTCAACGACCTCGCCGACCAGCTGGTCGCGCAGCATTGAAAGGACACCGCAGCATGGCCGAGATCAGGATCCAGAACGCCGAGGCCCTTGGCAAGCCGCTCGGGCAGTACTCGCACATGACCCGCGTAAAATGCTCCGAGTACCTGTTCATCGCCGGCATGCTGGCCTCGGACAAGTCGGGCAACGTGGTAGGCAAGGGCGACTTCGACGCGCAATGCGCACAGGTGTTCGGCAACATCGCCGCCGCGCTCGAGTCGGCCGGCGCCGGCTGGGGCAACGTGGTGCAATTCACGACCTACCTGGTCCACTCGCAGGACATCTCCCGCTTCATGGAATTCCGGCTGCGCGAATTCCCCCGGATTTTCCCGAACGGCGCCTATCCCCCCAATACGCTGCTCGTCGTGGACCGGCTGGTGCAGGAGCCCTACCTGGTCGAGGTGCAGGCGGTCGCCGCGCTCTAGGCCTCCTCCGCAAACGCCTCGTCGCGCTTCTTGCGGATGTTGGGTAGCGCGATCATCACCAGCAGCACGATCGCCGCGATCATGAATCCGGCACTGATCGGCTTGGTGAAGAACACCGTCGCGTCGCCGCGCGACAGGAGCATCGCGCGACGCAGGTTTTCCTCCATCATCGGCCCGAGGATGAAGCCGAGGATCATCGGAGCGGGCTCGCACTCGAGCTTCGCGCAAACGTAGCCCAGCAGCCCGAACACCGCCATGATCAGGCAGTCGAAGGGGTTGTTCGACAGGCTGTAAACGCCGATGCACATGAACACCAGGATCGAAGGGAACAGGAAGCGGTAGGGCAGCGTAAGCAGCTTCACCCACATCCCCACCAGCGGCAGGTTCAGCACCACCAGCATCAGGTTGCCGATCCACATCGAGGCGATCAGCCCCCAGAACAGCTCCGGCTTGTCGGTCATCACCTGCGGTCCGGGCGCGATGCCCTGGATCATCAGGGCGCCGATCATCAACGCCATCACCGGGTTGCTCGGGATGCCGAGGGTGAGCATCGGAATGAACGAGGTCTGCGCACCAGCGTTGTTCGCCGACTCGGGCCCCGCGACGCCCTCGATCGCGCCCTTGCCGAACTCCTCGGGATGCTTGGAACTTCGCTTTTCGACCATGTAGGAGGCGAAGGAAGCCAGCAAGGCGCCGCCGCCCGGCAGGATACCGAGCACCGAGCCCACGCCGGTGCCGCGCAATACCGCCTTCCATGCGCGCTTGAAGTCGTTCCGGGTCGGGTAGAGGTGAGTCACCTTCGTGACGAACACCTCGCGCGCACCGCGCTGCTCGAGATTGCTGATGATCTCGGCGATGCCGAACATCCCCATCGCCACGGTGACGAAGCCGATGCCATCGGCGAGCTCCGGAACGTCGAACGTAAAGCGCAGGACGCCCGAATTGACGTCGGTGCCGACCAGCCCGAGCAACAGCCCGAGAATCACCATCGCGATCGCCTTGATGAGCGAGCCGTGCGCCAGCACGGTCGCGGCGATGAGTCCGAACACCATCAGCGAGAAGTACTCCGCGGGGCCGAACTTGAGCGCGACCTCCGCCAGCGGCGGCGCGGCCGTGGCGACAACCAGCGTCGACACGCAGCCGGCGAAAAACGAGCCGAGCGCGGCGATCGCGAGCGCCGGTCCGGCGCGTCCCTGGCGCGCCATCTGGTAGCCGTCGAGGCAGGTGACCACGGACGAGGCTTCGCCCGGAATGTTGACCAGGATCGACGTCGTCGAGCCGCCGTACTGCGCGCCGTAATAGATACCCGCCAGCATGATCAGCGCCGCGACCGGGCTCAGGCTGAAAGTCACCGGCAGCAGCATCGCGATCGTGGCGATCGGTCCGACTCCGGGCAGCACACCGATCAGCGTGCCGAGCAACACACCCACCAGGCAATACAGCAGGTTGATCGGCGAAACCGCGACGCCGAAGCCGAGCACCAGGTTGTGCAGGATCTCCATCGGGCGCCCCGCTACTCGAACATCGCCGGCCAGAGCGGGAAAGGCAGGTCGAGCCCCTTCACGAACACCAGCACCGAGAACACGATCAGCGCGAGCGACAATATTGCCACTTCCTTCAGCCTGAACTCGTGTCCGCCGAGAGCGCTGACGAGCACCAGCACTGCGGTCGCGATGATCAGCCCGGCCGGACCGATCAAATAGCCGTACGCGACGCAGCCGCCGAGCACCATCAGCAGCGGACGAAAGTGGAACCTGGGAACCTTGCCGCCGTGGATCGCCAGTGAGCGCAACAGGACCACCAATCCGATCAGCGCGAGCAGGCCGCCGAGCACCGTGGGGAAGTAGCCCGGCCCCATGCTGTGTGACATGCCAAACTGGTAGAACTTCGCCGCCCAGATCGCGAAGAACAGGCCGAAGCCGATGAACATCAGTCCGGCCCAGAAATCCTTCGGGCTCTTGATTGTCATGCCTCCTCCACTCGGCGGCCGCGCTGCGGCCTGAATTTTTTTAGCGCCGGAGTGTAGCATGGGGGTGCAAGGAGGCACCGCCCGATGTCGGCAACCAGCGAAAGACAAACACTCGGCTTCCAAGCCGAGGTGAAGCAACTGCTCAACCTGATGATTCACTCCTTGTACAGCAACAAGGAGATCTTTCTCAGGGAGCTGATTTCCAACGCGGCCGACGCCGCCGACAAGCTGCGTTTCGAGGCGCTGTCGAACAACGCGCTGTACGGGTCCGACAGCGAGCTCGAGATCCGCGTGTCGGTCGACAAGAACGCGCGCACGATCACCGTTTCCGACAACGGCATCGGCATGTCGCGCGACGAGGTGGTCCGCAACATCGGCACCATCGCCAAGTCGGGCACCCGCGAGTTCGTCCAGGCGCTCACCGGCGATCAGGCCAAGGATGCGCGCCTCATCGGCCAGTTCGGCGTGGGCTTCTACTCGTCGTTCATCGTCGCCGACCGGGTCACGCTGGTCACGCGCCGGGCCGGGCTGCCTGCGGATCAGGCGGTGCGCTGGGAGTGCGACATGGCGCAAGGCGCGGGCGAATACAGCATCGAGGCGACCCGCGAGGAGCGGCGCGGCACCGAGGTCGTGGTCCATCTGCGCCAGGGCGAGGACGAGCTGCTCGACGAGTACCGGCTGAAAGGGATCATGCGCAAGTACTCCGATCACATCGCGATCCCCATCGTCATGAACGACGAGACCGTCAACCAGGCGAGCGCGCTCTGGGTCCGGCCGAAAAGCGAGATCGACGAGCAGCAATACATCGAGTTCTACAAGCACGTGGCGCACGACTTCGAGGCACCGCTTGCCTGGACGCACAACCGGGTGGAAGGACGCCAGGAATACGTCCAGTTGCTGTACATCCCCTCGCACCCGCCCTTCGAGCTGTGGGATCGCCGCGAGCGGCACGGCCTGAAGCTCTACGTACGTCGGGTGTTCGTTATGGATGATGCGGCGCAGTTGCTGCCGCCCTACCTGCGCTTCGTTCGCGGCGTCGTGGACTCCGGCGATCTGCCGCTAAACGTGTCGCGCGAGATCCTGCAGCAGAGCCGCGACGTCGACGCGATCCGCGCCGGCTGCGCGAAGCGCGTGCTCGACCTGCTGGATGACCTCGCCGAGAACGATAAGGAGAAATACGCGAAGTTCTGGAAGGAATTCGGCCAGGTCTTCAAGGAAGGCATGGCGGAGGACGCCGCCAACCGCGAGCGAATCGCGAAGCTGCTGCGGTTCTCGTCCACCCGCCGCGACGCCGAGGATCAGGATGTGTCCCTCGCCGATTACGTCGGGCGCATGAAGGAAGGCCAGGACAAGATCTATTACGTCACGGCGGACACGTTCCTCGCGGCGAGGAACAGCCCGCATCTCGAGATCTTCAGGAAGCGGGGCATCGAGGTCCTGTTGCTGCACGAACGGATCGACGAATGGCTGGTCGCCAACCTGCCGGAGTTCGAGCGCAAGGCGCTCGCGTCCGTGGCGCGCGGCGAGCTGGATCTGGGAAGGATCCAGGGCGGCGAAGAAAGCAAGGCGCAGCAGGAACGGGCGGGCGAATGCGATGACCTGGTAGCGCAGCTGAAGACCGTACTGGTCGACAAGGTCAAGGACGTGCGCGCGACCGCGCGACTGACCGAGTCGCCGTCGTGCCTCGTCGCCGACGAGCACGAGATGGGCGCCAATCTCGCGCGCATCCTTAAGGCCGCGGGCCAGAAGGTCCCGCAGGCGAAGCCGATCCTGGAGATCAATCCGCAGCACGCCATGGTGAAACGGCTCAAGCCCGGGGATGCGCGCTTTGCCGACTGGGCGAACCTGCTCTTCGACCAGGCGCTCCTTGCGGAAGGCGGCCAGCTCGAAGATCCGGCGGGCTTCGTCCGGCGCAGCAACGAATTGATGCTGTCCCTCGCGGCCGGCTGATCGCAACCGCCATGCAGCGCCTGCTGATCTTGCTCGGCGTAATCCTGGTCGCGATCGGCCTGCTCTGGCCCTGGATCGCGAAGCTCGGGCTGGGGCGGCTGCCGGGCGACATTCGCATCGAGCGCGACGGCTTCGGGTTCTATTTCCCGCTCACCACCGGCATCATCATCTCGCTGGTGATCTCCCTCGTGCTGTGGCTGCTGCGCAAGTAGCTTGACCGAAATCAAACGCGCGCCGCCGGCGCGTGGAAGACTGCAGGCATGAGCGCCCGCTGGGAGCACTTCGCGCACGGAGCGGACATCGGGGTGCGCGGCTTCGGCGCGAGCAAGGCCGAGGCCTTCGAGCAGGCCGCGCTCGCGCTGACCGCGGTGATCGTCGAGCCGGACACGGTGCGGGCGAGCGAAGCGGTGACGATCGAGTGCGAGGCACCGGACGACGAGCTGCTCTTCGCCGAGTGGCTGAATGCGCTGATCTACGAGATGGCGACACGCAGGATGCTCTTCAGCCGCTTTGCGGTGCGGATCGACGGAACCCGGCTGCATGCCGAAGCGCGGGGCGAGCCGGTCGAGGCGGCGCGCCACCAGCCGGCGGTCGAGGCCAAGGGCGCGACCTACACCGCGCTGCGCGTCGCGCGCGAGGGCGACGAGTGGCTGGCGCAGACCGTGGTGGACGTTTGAGCGATGGACATCAATCTCCTTAGGCGCCGTTCCGACTACGAGTGGGAAATTCCGCAGCATGGCGCGATGCGCGTGCCGGCGGTGATCTACGCCGACGAATCGCTGATGCGCGACATGGACCACAAGGTCTACGAGCAGGCGGTGAACGTTGCGACGCTGCCGGGCATCGTCAAGGCCTCCTACGCCATGCCCGACGCTCATTGGGGCTACGGCTTCCCGATCGGCGGCGTGGCGGCGTTCGACCCCGACCAGGGCGGCGTCGTTTCAGCCGGAGGGGTCGGTTTCGACATCTCCTGCGGGGTGCGGTGCCTGCACACCGGGCTCGCGCGCTCCGACGTCATGGCCGTGCAAGAGGAGCTCGCCGAGGCGCTCTATTACCGCATCCCCGCCGGGGTCGGCAGCACCGGCGCGATTCACCTCAACGAGGCCGAGATGGACGCCATGCTCGCCGGTGGCGCGAAATGGGCAGTGGAGCGCGGCTGGGGCGAGGCCGCCGACCTCGAGCGCATCGAGGAGCGCGGCCGCATGAGCGGCGCGAAGCCCGGCAACGTGTCGCAGCACGCCAAGAAGCGCCAGCGCGACGAGATGGGCACGCTCGGCAGCGGCAACCACTATCTCGAGGTGCAGGAAGTCACCGCCGTTTACGATGCCGCGATCGCCGGCGTGTTCGGGCTCAGGCCGGGCGACATCGTGGTGATGATTCACTGCGGCTCGCGCGGACTCGGCCACCAGATCGGCACCGAGTACCTGAAGCGCATGGCGATCGCCGCGAGTCAGTACGGCATCGCATTGCCCGATCGCGAGCTCGCCTGCGCGCCGATCCGCTCGCCGGTCGGCGAGGAATACCTGGGCGCGATGCGCGCCGCGATCAACTGCGCGCTCGCCAACCGGCAGATCCTCACTTACCTGGTGCGCCGCGTTTTTGCCGACGTCCTGCCGCAGGCGCGGCTGCCGCTGCTCTACGACGTGTCGCACAACACTTGCAAAGTCGAAGAGCACCGCGTCGACGGCGGAGATGCGGGCGGGGCACGCCGGCTGTACGTGCACCGCAAGGGCGCCACGCGCGCTTTCGGCCCCGGCCATCCCGACGTGCCCGAGCCGCTGCGCGCGGCGGGCCAGCCGGTGCTGATCGGCGGTTCGATGGGTACCGGCTCCTACGTGCTCGCCGGCACGCGGGCGTCGGAAGCGCTCGCCTTCAGCTCCGCCTGCCACGGCGCCGGCCGCGCCATGAGCCGGCATCAGGCGCTGCGCACGTGGAAGGGGCGCAAGGTGGTGGACGATCTCGCGGCGCGCGGCATCCTCATCAAGAGCCCGTCGATGCGCGGCATCGCCGAGGAGGCGCCGGAAGCCTACAAGGACGTCTCGGCGGTGGTCGACGCGGCCGACGCGGCGGGGCTGGCCAGGAAAGTCGCGCGCCTCGAGCCACTCGTGTGCATCAAGGGCTAGAGCCTGCCCCGCGCGCGGGCGTCTCGCCCGTGACGCTCTTCCTGTGCGGAGACGTCATGACCGGCCGCGGCATCGATCAGATCCTGCCGCATCCGAGCGCACCGCAGCTCTACGAGCCGTACATGCGCTCGGCGCTCGGGTACGTGGAGCTCGCCGAGAGCGCCAACGGCCCGATCGCGCGCCCCTCGGACTTCGCGTATGTCTGGGGCGACGCGCTCGTCGAACTCGACCACGTCCGGCCCGCGGCGCGAATCGTCAATCTCGAAACGGCGGTGACGACCTCCGAGGACGCGTGGCCGGGAAAAGGCATTCACTACCGGATGCATCCGGCCAACGTGGCGTGCCTGACGGCGGCGCAGATCGATTGCTGCGTACTCGCCAACAACCACGTGCTCGACTGGGGGACTGCCGGCCTCGCCGAGACGCTCGAGACCCTGCACGCGGCAGGCTTGCGCACCGCGGGTGCCGGACGCAACGAAGCGGAAGCGCTGGCGCCCGCGGTGGTACCGCTGCCGGAGGAGCGCCGGTTGCTCGTGTTCGCCTACGGCATGGAGAGCTCGGGCGTGGGACCCGCCTGGGCCGCGCGCACGGACCGCGCGGGCGTGAACTTTCTGCCGGACCTGTCCGCTCGCAGCCTCGAGCGCGTCGCGCGCGAGTCGCGCGCCGCCAAGGGGGAGCGTGACCTCGCGCTCGTGTCGCTGCACTGGGGCGGCAACTGGGGCTACCACCTGGAACGCGCCGAGCGCGAGTTCGCGCACGGCCTGATCGACGCGGGCGTGGACCTGGTGCACGGGCATTCCTCGCACCACCCGAAGGGCGTCGAGGTCTACCGCGGCAAGCTCATCCTCTACGGCTGCGGAGACTTTGTGAACGACTACGAGGGTATCGGCGGATACGATTCGTTCCGCGCCGAGCTCACCCTGATGTATTTCCCGACCGTGGAGGCTGCGAGCGGACGGTTGCTGCGCCTCGCGCTGGTACCGATGCGGCTGCGGCGCCTTCGGCTCGAGCGGGCGCCGGAGGCGGACGCCCGCTGGCTGGAAGCGATGCTAGACCGGGAGGGCAAGACGCTCGGCACCCGCGTCGGGCGCACAGAAGGTGGCGGCATCGAGCTGCGCTGGAGCTGAATTCGCGCCGGCCGAAGCGGTCTAACGGTGATCAGTCAGGAGGTTCAACATGCGTGCACGAATGATCTTGTGGCTCATCCCGCTCGCGCTCCTGCTCGCCGGCGCCGCGCGGGCGGCCGAGATCGCCATCTTGCAGCCGGCGCAGGAGGAGACGATCCACGACAACGTCGGCGACGTCAGCGTTCAAGTGCAGGCCTCGGGCGGCGTCCCTGGCGGCAGCGTGCGTCTCGTCCTCGACGGCACCGCGTTGCCAGGCACGCACGCGGGCCCCGTCATCGACCTGCACGGCATCGAGCGCGGCAGTCACACGTTGCGGGCGGAGCTCCTGGATGCGAAGGGGGAGGTGCTCGCCGCGTCGGCTCAGGTCACGTTCCACATGTGGCAGGCATCGCGCCTGTTCCGGCCGCGCCAGTAAACGAGCGTCGCACGGCGTCGAGCCGCAATCGCGCGAGATCCGCGGGGCGGTCCACGTCCCACAGCGTGCGCAAGGAGCGCCAGCGCCAGCCCAGGCGCTCGAGGCGCTCGGCGGTGCACACGAATACCTCGGGCCCGCCCCAGGAGATTTCCTCGAACAGTCGCGGCGACACGCGCCGCAGCCCGATCAGCGGATAGCCGCCGTCCTCGGCCGGTGCGATGACCGCGTCGCAGCCACCCGCGAGCGCGCGCGCGGCGCGCCGCAGGTCGCTTGCGCGCAACGCCGGGCAATCCGTTCCAACCAGGATCACCGCGCGGTGCCTGCGCAGCCCTCCCACGATCGATCGGAACATGCGCTCGCCCAGGTCGCGCCCACGCTGCCCCTGCAGGCCGACTTTCCATTCGCGCGCGCATTGCAGGAAAAACGCCTGCCTGGCGCGCGGCGCGCCGTGCAGCTCGACGGCGCCGCAGCGGGCGGCGCGCGCGACCTGTAGCGTGCGGCGGGCGAGGCGCCGGTGCAGGCGCGCGGCGCCCCAGTCGCCGAGCAGCGGGGCGAGCCGTGTCTTTGCGCGCCCGGGCTGCGGAGCGCGCGCGAACACGATGATTGCGGCGCGCCCGCGCATTACTGGTAGCGCTCGGCAAGCCGCGCCGGATCGACGCCCAGCGCGTAGGCAAGGCGCAGGCGCCACATCAGCACGATCGTTCGCAGCACGCCGCGCGATTCCCAGCGTCGCGCCGAGGTGTGAACGCAGGCGCGCAGGCAGGCGGGTGGTCCGCGGCCACGCAGGCGGCGCGAAAGCTCGATATCCTCCATGACCGGGATCGGCGCATAACCGCCCACCGACTCGAACAGGTCGCGCCGCACGAACAGGGCCTGGTCGCCCGTGGCGATCCCGGTCAGGCGCGAGCGCAGGTTCATCGCCGCGCTCACCATCCTGAGCAGTGCACCGCGTCCGCCGATCCGCACGTCGAATCGGCCCCACCCACGCGCGGCAAGCGCCCCGAGCACGAAGCTCTCGGCCTGCGGCGGCAGCCGCGTGTCGGCATGCAGGAACAGCAACACATCGCCCTGCGCGAGCGCCGCGCCGGCGTTCATCTGGCTCGCGCGCCCGCGCGGCGCGGCGAGCACCCGGTCGGCACCCTTCGCGGCGAGCGCGGCGGTTCCGTCGTCGCTACCGCCGTCGACGACGACGACCTCGTGGCCGCGCGAGCGCAGCGATGCCAGCCCATCGAGGCAGCCGACGATTCCTTGTGCCTCGTTCAGCGTCGGGACGATGACGCTGATGCGCCGCGACATCAGCGTCTCATCCACGTGTGCAACCGCTCGACCTGACGCAGCAGTCCCTGCGGCGCATGCGCCTTCTTCCACACACCTGCGGCGTACTTGTTTGCCTCCGCGAGCGTGGGATAGATGTGGATGGTGCCGAGGATCTTGTTCAGTCCCAGTCCGTGGCGCATCGCCGTGACGAACTCGGCGATGAGATCGCCGGCGTGCTCGCCGACGATGGTGGCACCGAGGATACGGTCCTTGCCGGGCACGGTCAGCACCTTGACCACGCCGTGCGCCTCCTCGTCGGCGATGGCGCGATCCAGGTCGTCGATGCCGTAAGTGGAGACCTCGTAGGCAACGCCCTGCCCGCCCGCCTCGGTTTCGTTCAGGCCGACGCGCGCGACTTCCGGGTCGGTGAAGGTTGCCCACGGGATCACCGAGTAATCGGCGCGATACCTCCTGAAGGTGCCGAACAGCGCGTTCACTGCCGCGTACCAGGCCTGGTGCGAGGCGGTGTGCGTGAACTGGTAGGGCCCGGCGACGTCGCCGCAGGCGTAGATGTTCGGGTACAGCGTCTGCAGGTATTCGTTGGTCTCGATGGTCCTCTGCCCGGTCAGCGGGATGCCGAGTGTCTCCAGTCCGTATCCGGTGGTGTTCGGCACGCGCCCGACGGCGCACAGCAGCGCATCGAACGCGATGCGCACGTCCTTGCCGTCGTGCTCGGCAATGAGGACCTTCTCGCCGTTCTCGATGCGGAACTCCTTCGCCCGGTGACCAACCAGCACCTCGATCCCCTCGTCGCGGAAGCGCTTCGTCACCATCTCGGAGATCTCGGGGTCCTCGCGCACCATGATCCGCGGCAGCATTTCCACCTGCGTCACTTTGGCGCCGAAGCGCGCGAAGCATTGCGCCAGCTCCGAGCCGATCGGGCCGCCGCCGAGCACCACCATGCGCCGCGGCAGCTCGCGCAGGCCCCAGACCGTGTCCGAGGTCAGGCAGCCGACCTGCTCGATGCCCGGGATCGGCGGCACGAACGGGCGCGCGCCCGCCGCGATCACGATCGCGCGCGTCGTCAGGCGCCGCAGCTCGCCGCTTGCCAGCTTCACCTGGACTTCCCAGGGCGAGACGATCTGCGCCTCGCCCTGCAAGCATTCCACGCCGAGCTGGCTGTAGCGCTCAGCCGAGTCGTGCGGCTCGACCGTACGCACCACGCGCTGCACGCGCTCCATCACGTCGGCGAAGTCGAACTCCGCGCTCGCCGATTTCAGGCCGTAGTCGCGTGCGCGCCGGATCTGCGCCAGCACGCGCGCCGATTTGATGAGCGCCTTCGAAGGCACGCAGCCGGTATTCAGGCAGTCGCCGCCCATCAGATGCTTTTCCACCAGCGTCACCTTGGCGCGCACCGCCGCCGCGATATAGGCGCTCACCAGGCCCGCCGAGCCCGCGCCGATGACCACCAGATTGCGATCGAAGCGCGCCGGGCGCGCCCATCCCGCGTACGCGCGCCGCGCCCTGACCGCGTCGACGATTCGCTTCGCCACCAGGGGAAACAGCCCCAGCAGCACGAAGGCGCCGATCAACCCCGGCGACAGTATTCCCGCGAACGAGTCGATCGCGGCGAGTTGCGTGCCGGCATTCACGTAGACGATCGTGGCGGCAAGCATGCCAACCTGGCTCACCCAGTAGAAGGTCGCCGTGCGCATCGGCGTGAGGCCCATCGCCAGGTTGATGACGAAGAAAGGCACCACGGGGATGAGGCGCAGCGTGAACAAGTAAAAGGCGCCATCGCGCTCGATACCCCGGTTGACGGTGCGCAGCCTCGGGCCGAAGCGGTCTTGCACCCAGTCGCGCAGAACGAAGCGGCTGGCCAGGAACGCGAGCGTGGCGCCGGTGCTCGAGGCGAAGGACACGATCACCGTACCCCACGCGAGGCCGAAGATGGCCCCGGCGACGAGCGTCATGAGCGCCGCGCCAGGCAGCGACAGGCCCGTCACCGCAACGTAGGCCGCGAAAAAACCTAGGCCCGCGCGCCAGGGATGATCGTGAAAATACTCGCGGATCGATGCCTGTTGCGACTTCATGCTGTCGAAGCTCAGGTAGCGGTGTCCGCCCACGGCGAAGAATGCCGCCACAAGCAGCACGATCGCACCGGCCAGCACGATCCTCGATTTCTTCATGCCACCGCTTCTTCGACCCGCACCGCCTGCTGCACCCGGTAGGCGGGCCCGTTCACGATGCGCCCATAGTATGAGGCGTGTGCGTCCGAGCCGGCAGGCCATTGCGCAAGAAACAGGCGCTCCCAGGCGGACGCGTCGAATTCCAGCGGCACCGCCTCGATCAGCAGCGGCCCGACGCGCACGCTGTACAGGGAGACGCCGCTCGGCTCGGAGGAAATGCGCGTCACGAGGCCGAAGCGGGTGCCACGGAAATTCGGCATGCCTGCGGCGCCGTTGTTCACGATGGCGTGCTGCCCGTCGAAGCCTTGCAGCACGGGCAAGCAGGTGTGGCTCGAGGCGAACGCACGCACGTCTGCGCGCCTGAAGGCATTGCGCGCCGCCTCCGCTCCGCGCGGGGTCGCGAGCGCCTCCTGCGAGAAACCCCAGCCCGCAAGCGAATCGGCGTCACCATGCACCACCGCGACGCGCTCGCCCGCGACCTCGGCGACGAGGTACATCGGCAGCGCCGCGAGCGCCTGGCTTGCCGCGGGATGCGCCTGCGCGGTGCCACGCAGGCGCTCGATGATGCGGTTCGAGCGCGCCACGTCCTCGTCGCCGACCCACTCGGGATAGGCGCAGCCACAGCCCGCGTCCACGGCCGGGCGCACGAGTTCGGTCTCGACGTTGCCGCGCGTCGCCGGGTGGCGCAACACCATGTCGTTCACCCTCCGGTAGGCGTGCGGGTCGACGTCGAACCAGTGGAAGTCGCCGTTGAACACCAAGGCCGAGCCGGCGCAGGTCTCGCCTTCGACGAGCTCGAGCAAGCGCCCGAGCGCGAGCGTATTGCCGTACAGGCCGCCCGCGACCCACAGCGTATCGACCCGCAGCGTGGCCGGTCCGGCCAGCGCCCCGGCGCCGTAGCGATATGAAACCGGACAGCCGCGCCCCGGGCCCGCCCTACTCATGCAGCGCGCCGCCGCAGGAGGACCCCTGCCCGGCCGTGCAACCGTAGCAGTGGTCGCGCACGGCGATCGGGCGGCCGACGAGGTCGCGGCCGATCAGCTCGGAGAGCTGCGGCCGCTTCTTGCCGGCGATGGCGAGCGGTAGATCGAGCATCTGGTTGAAGTCGCAGTCGTAGACGTAGCCGCGCCAGTCGACCGAGACCAGCGAGCGGCACATTACGGATTCGAGGTTCTCGTGGCGATGCGCGCCGTGCAGCAGCGCCATGTAGTCGTCGAACCGGCTCTTCGACACCAGGGTCGAGCCGAAGCGCTGGATCGGCATGTTCGCGATCGTGAGCAGGCGATTGAACACGATGCCGTAGCGCTCCCCGAGCATGCTCCTGTAGTCGGCCTCGAGCGCTTTCTGCGGGGGCGGCAGCACCGGCCCCTGCGGGTTGTACACGAGATTGAGCGTGAGGTCGCTCCCCGCGCGCCCGTAGCCGAGCCCGTTCAGGCGGGCGAGCGCGCGCAGGCTCTTTCCGAACACGCCCTTGCCGCGCTGGCGGTCGACGTTGTCCTCGAGATAGCACGGCAGCGAAGCGATCAGCTCCACGCGTTGCGCGGCGAGGAACTCGGCAAGCCCTTCCTGGCCCGGTTCTACCAGGATCGTCAGGTTGCAGCGATCGATCACGTGCGTCCCGAGCTCTCGCGCGCGAAGCACCAGCTCTCGGAAATGCGCATTGAGCTCCGGCGCGCCGCCGGTCAGGTCGAGCTTCCTGACGCCCGCGACCTCGAGAAAAGCGAGCACGTCGGTGATCGTCTCGCGCGACATCTGCTCGCTGCGGTTCGGGCCGGCGTTCACGTGGCAGTGGACGCAGCTCTGATTGCAGCGGTAGCCCAGATTCACCTGCAGCGTTTCGAGCCGGGTGCGCCGGATTTGCGGGAACCCATAGCGCCGCATCAGCGGCAAAGTCGCGTGCATGGACCGTCCTCGTGTTGTCTGGCCGACAGCCTTAAGTCGCTCCGGAAAGACGCAACTTACACCGCTGTAACGCCCTCGCCCGGCCGCGCCCGGCGCGCCTCAGGAAGTCTGCCCGCGCTCGCCCAATGCCTGCATCAGTCGCGTGCTGGTCGCACGCAAGCGTTGCGACAGCATCAGCACCAGCTCCATCAGAATCTTGGACCCGAGCATCGGCTGCTCGACGATGATACGCGCAAGCCGCTCGCGATCGAGCACCGCCACGGTCGTCGGTTCGATTGCGACGCAGGTTGCGAAGCGGGGCTCCCCGTCGAGCATCGACATTTCTCCCAAGGTCCTGCCGCCGTCGGCCACCGCGATCACCTGGGGCATGTTGCTCGAATCGCGTTTCTGTACCTCCACCCGGCCCTCGACGATCAGCAGCATGAAGTCGCCGCCGTCTCCCTCGCGGATGATTTCGGTACCGGCCGCGGCGCGAAATACCTCCATGAAATGAGCCAGCGCGCGCACTTCGGCCGCGGAGAAGTTCTCCAGCAGCCGGCAGCGGGGAAGCAGGACGTGAATCTGGCTGGCGAACTGGGTCGCCTCGCCGAGGTGCTGCAGGTGGGCGAGCTGCTGCGGGCGGTTGGTCATGGGTCGGTCCGCGATCGAATTCGAGGCCATTATGCCGCGAGTCCGGCCACGGCGGCGCGCGCGAGCAGCGATAAGCCGCCGACCACCAGCAGCCCGTAGACCGCGCGCACCACGCCCGCGGCTGGCACCACGGCATGCATCCGGTTGCCGATGTAGAAGCCGACGAGCACCGCCGGCACGAGGAGCAGCGCGAGGCTTATCAGCCCGTCCTGGAACAGCAAGCCGGTCGCGCCGAACAGCACCACCCGCACGAGCGACGAGAGCATGATCATCGCCGCGTTCGTGGCGCGCAGCGCGGCCTTGTCGCGGATGCGGCCACTGATATAGATCGCGAACAGGACGCCGCCGGTGCCGAACAGCGCCGAAAACGCGCCGCCCGCCAGGCCGATCGGCGCGCTCCACCAGCGCGCCAGGGACAGGTGCCGGCCGCGGCGCGACAAGCCGTAGGCCGCATAGACGAGCACGAACGCCCCCAGTCCGGCGAGCAACCTTTGTTCTGCGACCTGGATGAGCACCGTCAGGCCGAGCGCCATCCCCGCGAGCATGAAGGGCACCAGCGAGCCAGCTTCGGCGTAGCGTATGCCGCGCCGGAAGCGCGCCCCGACCAGCAGAAAAGCCGCGAAGTCGAGCAGCAGCATCAGCGGCACCGCGAACTTGAGCGATAGCACCTGGGCGAGCAAGGGCATCGCCACCACGGTCGAGCCGAAGCCGGTGAGCCCGTACACCACGTAGGCACCGGCCACGATCAGCACTACGAGGCCGATCGTCGCCGGAGAGAGCGCCTCCAGGGGTCAATCCCGGACGTCGGCCGCAGCGCGCGCCTCGGCCAGCGCGCGGCGCTTCCTAACCGCGGCGGCGAGCGTCTTGAGCGCGGCGACCGAGTCGTCCCAGCCCAGGCAGGCATCGGTCACGCTCTGCCCGAACCTGAGCGGCGTGCCCGCCACGAGATCCTGTCGCCCTTCGACCAGGTTGGACTCGACCATCACGCCGATGATGCGCTCCTCGCCGCCGGCGATCTGCGCCGCGACCTCGTCGCATACCTTGAGCTGCTGCTTGAAGTCCTTGCGACTGTTGGCGTGCGAGCAGTCGATCATCAGGCGCTCGGCCAGGCCGGCGCGGCGCAGTTCCTCGCCGGCGGCATTCACGCTTTCGCGATCGTAGTTCGGCTGCTTGCCGCCGCGCAGGATGATGTGACAATCGTCGTTGCCGCGCGTCTCGACGATCGCCACCTGCCCGCTCTTGTGCACCGACAGGAAGTGGTGCTTCTGGCGCGCCGCGAGAATCGCGTCGACCGCGATCTTCACGTTGCCGTCCGTGCCATTCTTGAACCCCACCGCCGCCGACAAGCCCGAGGCGAGCTCGCGGTGCACCTGCGATTCGGTGGTACGCGCGCCGATGGCGCCCCAGGACACCAGATCGCCGATGTACTGCGGCGAGATCACGTCCAGGAACTCGCAGCCGGCCGGGACCCCTTGCTGATTGATGCGCACCAGGAGATCGCGCGCGATGCGCAGGCCCTCGTTGATGCGGAAGCTGCCGTTCATGTAAGGGTCGTTGATCAGCCCCTTCCAGCCTACGGTGGTGCGCGGCTTCTCGAAGTACACGCGCATCAGAACCTCCAGCTCGCCCGCATGGCGCTGGCGCTCCGCCGCAAGGCGCTCGGCGTAGGCGACCGCCGCCGCGGGATCGTGGATCGAGCACGGTCCGATGATGACCAGCAGGCGGTCGGACTGGCCGTGCAGCACCTGTCGCACGCGGCGCCTCGTGTCCGTGATCAGCGTCTCGACCGGCGTGCCCTGAATGGGGAAGAACCGGATCAGGTGCTCCGGGGGCGGCAGCGGAACGATGTTCTCGATGCGCTCGTCGTCGGTGAGGGAGGTCTTGTCGACCGGAGGGGTGGCCAGGTACTGGTCGGTGGAAGCGGTCATGGCGTGGTCTTTCGTCGTGGCAAAAAAAAACCGCCAGGCTTGTGGCGCTGGCGGTTTTTAGGGATCTTTCGGGATGCGGCTAGCCGTTTCCCTCCGCCAGCAGGCGCGGGAAAAAGAAGAAAAAGCCGTAAAACAAGCGGTTCATCGCATTGCCCCTGCCGCGATTGAAGCACGGGGAGCGCGGCCTTGGCAACTGCCGCCCATCGCGGCGCTCGACCAGCACTCCCGGCCGCCGGCTGCCAGTCCGACGAACGGTCGCTCCGACCGGAACCAGTGCATGGGCTTCCTGGCCCGAGTGTTGCTACGCTGTGGATGTCGTGTTACGTTTTTCGCGCGGTTGTTCCGCCGAAAAACAAGGAGGCAATATGTCGGCAAGCGTCGCTCAACCCGTCGCGATTCCGGTCGCAGGATTCAAGGACGTCTACAGCGTCGCCGACGTCGAACGGGCACTGCAAGAGCTTCCGCCTTCCTCGAACGAGGCCTTGCGCACCGTGTACGAGAAGATGCTGCGCATCGGGGGTCAGCGGTTCACCGTCAAGCCTTCCGCGATGCCGCAGATGGACGAGCTGTTCGACGAGCTGCCCAACTTCGCGGCCGTGCTCGAGGACATCCGCAGGCAGCTCGCGCTGTGCATCGATTCGAACGATTCGATCGAGCTGCCGCCTGCCCTGCTGCTCGGCGAGCCCGGCATCGGCAAGACCCACTTCGCCAGGCGCGTCGCGCAGATGCTCGGCACCGGCTTCGGCTTCGTACCGATGAGCTCGCTCACGGCGGGGTGGATCCTGTCGGGCGCCTCCTCGCAATGGAAGAACTCCAAGCCGGGCAAGGTCTTCGACACCTTCTTGCACGGCGACTACGCGAATCCCGTGATGGTGGTCGATGAGCTCGACAAGGCGGCGGACGGGGGCCAGTACGATCCGCTCGGCGCGCTCTATGCGTTGCTCGAGTTGGACACGGCGACCCAGTTCGTCGATGAGTTCGTCGAAATCCCGATCGACGCCTCGGGCGCTGTGTGGTTCGCCACCGCGAATGACGCGGCTCGAATTCCGGAGCCGATCCTCAACCGCATGAACGTCTACGAAATCGAGGCCCCCGACGCGGAAGGCTCGGCCCGCATCGCGCGCTCCATCTACCGCGAGATCCGCTCCGCGCACGACTGGGGGCGGCAGTTCCCGGAGGGCCCTTCGGCAGCGGTGCTCGAAAAGCTCGCCGAGCTCACGCCGCGCGAGATGAGGCGGGCCGTGCAGTCCGGCTTCGGCAACGCGAAACTCGCGGGCCGATGCGAAGTGAGTCCGGACGACGTATCCGACGGCCGCGGCGCACACCGTCAGCGCATCGGCTTCTGAGCGCCTAGGCCTTCGCCAGCAGTCGGCCGCAGGCGAGCACCGACACCCACACCACGAGCGATATGGCTGCGGCGACGCGCGCCGAGGCCGGCGGCATCGCCTCGGTGTCCCAGGCCTTGGCGCCCCGAAACGTCCCGGCGTGAAACAGCGCGGCGTTGGCGCCGCCGGCGAAGATCAGCATGATCTTGAGGGCGAATAGCGGACTCGCGATGAGCTCGCTCGCCCGCGCGAGAAACAGGAGCAGGCCACTGGGCACGATCAGCAGGAAAGCCGCCGCGGTCCACGGCAGGATGTGGGCCGCGAGCCGCCGCACCGGAAGGGTGCGCGACAGGCCCAGCAGGCGCAGATCGAGCACCACGACGGAGCCGAGCAGGAGGCCGACACCCACCAAGTGCACGATGGCGACCGCCGCGTGCAGCGGCGCCGACTGACGCAGCGCGACGGCGAGCGGCAGCGAATCGATCCCGGCAAGCGGGGTCATCGTGCCGGGTCTATATCCGCTGCTCGATCCAGCCTTGGACCGACTGCAGCGCCGCGGGCAGCTTGCCCGGCTCGGTGCCGCCGGCCTGCGCCATCTCGGGTCTCCCGCCGCCCTTGCCGCCGACCTGCTGCGCCACGAAATTCACGAGCTCGCCCGCCTTGACCTTGCTCGTCAGGTCGGCCGTTACGCCCGCGACGAGCGACACCTTGCCCTCGCTCACCGTGCCGAGCACGATCGCCGCCGATTTGAGCCGGTCCTTCAGCTTGTCCATGGTCTCGCGCAGCGTCTTGGCGTCGGCGTTGTCGAGCGCCGCGGCGAGAATCTTGGCGCCTTTCACCTCGCGCGCCTGGGACGCAAGGTCGTCGCCCTGGCTCGCGGCGAGCTTCGACTTCAGCCGTGCGAGCTCTTTTTCGAGCCCCCTCTCCCTTTCGCGGCTCGCCTGGATCCGGTCTTCGAGCTTGTCGCGCGTCGTCTGGAAGAAGCCTTCGACGAACTGCATCTTGTTTTCCAGCTGCTGCACGTAGTCGAGCGCGCCTTCCCCGGTCACCGCCTCCACGCGCCGGATGCCGGCCGCCACGCCGGATTCCGCCACGATCTTGAAGAAGCCGATGTCGCCGGTGCGCGCGACGTGCGTGCCTCCGCACAGCTCGGTGGACACCTCGCCCATGCCGATGACGCGCACCTCGTCGCCGTACTTGTCGCCGAAGAAGGCGAGCGCTCCGGACTTGATCGCATCGTCGAACTTCATGATGCGCGCGCTCACCTCGACGTTGCGGCGGATGGCATCGTTCACCAGCGCCTCGACCCGGCGGATCTCGTCTTCGGTCATCGGCTGGGGGTGCGAAAAGTCGAAGCGGGTGTGCTGCGCGTCGACCAGCGAGCCCTTCTGTTGCACGTGGGCTCCGAGCACCTTGCGCAGCGCCGCGTGCATCAGGTGGGTGGCGGAATGGTTCCACATCGCGCGGCGCCGCGAAACGGAGTCGACCCTTGCGCTCACTTCATCGCCCACTTTGAGCCTTCCGGTCAGCTGCTCGCCGTGGTGGCCGAACACTTCGGCCTGGATCTTCTGCGTGTCGCTTACGGCGAAAGTACCCGCGGGACCGACCATCTCGCCGCGGTCGCCGACCTGGCCGCCCGATTCCGCGTAGAACGGCGTGCGGTCGAGCACCGCCACGCCGGACTCTCCCGCGTTCAGCTCGCCGACCTGCGCGCCCTCGCGGTAGAGGGCGATCACCGTACCCTTGAGCGCCAGCGTGTCGTAGCCGTGGAACTCGGTCTTGCCGCCGGCGTAATCGAGCCCCGCCGCCATCGAGAAGCGGCTCGCCGCGCGCGCCCGCTCGCGCTGCTGGCCCATCGCCGCCTCGAACCCGGCGATGTCGATCTGGATGCCGCGCTCGCGGCAGATGTCGGCCGTGAGGTCCACCGGAAAACCGAACGTGTCGTACAGCTTGAACACGGTTTCGCCGTCGAGCATCGGCCCTTCGCCGGCGAGCGCTCCCTCGAGCACCTGCATGCCGTGGTGCAGGGTCTCCGCGAAGCGCTCCTCCTCCTGCTTGAGCACTTGCGCCACGCGCTCCCTGGCGGCGCTGAGCTCCGGGTAGGCCGCACCCATGGCCGCGTCGAGCGCACCGACCAGGCGGTAAAAGAACGGCTGCTGCTGCCCGAGCTTGTAGCCGTGGCGGATGGCGCGGCGGATGATCCGCCGCAGCACGTAGCCGCGGCCCTCGTTGCCGGGAATCACGCCGTCGACGATGAGGAAGCTGCAGGCGCGGATGTGATCGGCGATGACGTTGAGCGAAGGGCTTTTCAGGTCGCTCGCGCCCGTCTCTCGCGCCGCGGCCCGGATCAGGTCCTGGAACAGGTCGATTTCGTAGTTGGAGTGGACGTGCTGCAGCACCGCCGCGATCCGCTCCAGGCCCATGCCGGTGTCCACCGAGGGCTTGGGCAGCGGGTGCATGACCCCCGCCTCATCGCGATTGAACTGCATGAACACCAGGTTCCAGATCTCGATGTAGCGGTCGCCGTCGGCGTCCGCTGAGCCGGGCGGGCCGCCCGGGATGCCTTCGCCGTGGTCGTAGAAAATTTCGCTGCACGGACCGCAGGGTCCGGTGTCGGCCATCTGCCAGAAGTTGTCGGACTGGAATTTCTGCCCGCCCGGCTTGTCGCCGATGCGGATGCAGCGCTCTTTCGGTACGCCGATCTCGCGGGTCCAAAGGTCGTAGGCCTCGTCGTCGGTGTGATAGACCGTCGTCCACAGCCGGTCCGCCGGCAGCTTGTAGACCTTGGTGAGCAGCTCCCAGGCGAAATGGATCGCGTCCTTCTTGAAGTAATCGCCGAAGGAGAAGTTGCCCAGCATTTCGAAGAACGTGTGGTGACGTGCCGTGTAGCCGACGTTCTCCAGGTCGTTGTGCTTGCCGCCGGCGCGCACGCAGCGCTGCGAGGTGGTGGCGCGGCTGTAGGGGCGCTTGTCCTTGCCGAGGAACACGTCCTTGAACTGCACCATCCCCGAATTGGTGAACAGCAGCGTCGGGTCGTTTCCCGGTACGAGCGGGCTCGAGGCCACCACCGCGTGGCCTTTCGACTTGAAGTACTCGAGGAAGCTCGAGCGTATCTGGCTGGATTTCATGGTCCCGGCGCCGAACGAAAGTGCTTGATTTTACAGCAAGCCTCAGCGCCCCTTGAGGTACCCGCCGGCTTCCAGCAGCGCCATCGACTCGTGCGTGAATTCGGCGCGCGGCGCATTGCCCCCGATCACGAACATCAGGACCGAGTACTTGCGCTTGCTGCCGCGCGTCACGTTCATGAAGCGCCGCGGTACCCCCGGCGGAAACGAGATCACGTCGAGCGGCTTGAGGTCCACGTGCTCGATGCGTCCCTTGTCGTTCTCCCAGCTGGCGCGCCAGGTTCCGGTCATGGCAATGAAGGTTTCGTTCGTGTCGTGGTTGTGGAACATCGGCCCGCGGCCGGGCCGCGCGCGGCAGTAGCCGAGGTTGAATCCCTCGGAGATCTTGATCGCCGCCAGGCGCGAGGCCTTGTCGCCCACGGGCGAGGTCACCGCGCCGCGGTTCTCGCCCTTGGGCGGTTGAAAGCCGATGACGTTGTACAGGATCCGCTCGCAGCCCGGATAGCGGCTGTCGAGAAGCCCGCCGTCGGATCCCTTCAGTTTGCCGAAGCGCGCCACGCGCTTGAGCATGTCCTTGCGCGAGACACGGATCCTGCGCAGCTGTTCGCGGTGCTTTTTCATGGGTGTCGCCTCCTCATGTTCGTGAAAATCGCTTCGAGCCGAGCAACCGGCGCAGCACCTTGGGCGCTCCGAGCAGCAGACTGTCGACCGCATTCTCGATCAGCGCCCCAAGGTCCTGGTGCACGCGGCTGCCGTAGACGTGCTTGCGTACGCAATAGTAGAAGATGCCGCCATGCAAATCCCAGGCGAGTTCCATCTCGAAGGGCGTCACCGCGGTGCGCCTGGCGTCCGCCAGTCCCAGCTCGTGGCGCAACTCGACGCAGATGCGCGTGAGCAGGAGCTTCTCCAGCAAGTCGATGTAGCGGCGGTTGAACCCGGTGCGCGCGAGGCCGGCATACATGTACAGCCGGATCCATTCCGGACGGAACACGACCCGGGTGTAGCGGCGGTAGAACTCGATCAGCCGCTCGCGCAGCGGCAGCGAGCGGTCCTCGAGCAGGATCTCCCAGGTCGGGTCCCAGCGCCCGAGGAACACCTCCTGGTAGACGCGCTCGAGCAGCGCGCGCTTGGACGGGAAGTAGCGGTACAGCAGCGGCTGGGTGATGCCGAGACGGCGCGACAGCTCGCGCGTCTGGCCGGAGAAGCCGGCCTCGGCGAAGAAGCGGATCGCCTCTCTCACGATCAGCCGCTCGCGCTCGCCGGGCAGCAGGCGTCGGGAACGCGCCCCTGGCTTTGCGCGATTCGTGCTCATACGTGTAGATTATCGCCTGATAACCAGAAGCGCGCCGCCTGATCCGGACCGATAAAAGAATGAAGCTCGGCTACTTCACGATGCCGCTGCACCCGCCGCAGCGCAACTACGTCGAAACGCTGAAAGAGGACCGCGAAGCGATCCTGCTCGCCGACCGGCTCGGCTACTGCGAGGCGTTCGTCGGCGAGCACGTCACCGACATCGCCGAGTCGGTCACCAGCTGCGCGGCGTTCCTCGCGAGCCTGGCGCACGACACCAAGCGCATCAAGCTCGGCACCGGCACGCTCAACCTTCCGAACGGCCACCCCGCGCAGCTCGCGGCCACCGTATCGATGCTCGACCACATGCTGGAAGGAAGATTCATCGTCGGCATCAGCCCGGGCGGGCTGCCCTCCGACTGGGAAGTGTTCGAGAACATGGGCAAGGACCGCAAGGCCATGTTCGTGGAGTGCATCAACCACATGATCGCCATCTGGACCGGCGGGCCGCCCTACAATCTCAAGGGCCAGTTCTGGAACGTGTCGACCGAGAAGACCATGATTCCGGACATCGGCCAGGGAATCATCCCCAAGCCCTACCAGAAGCCGTACCCGCCGATCGTCGTCACCGCGGTCGAGCCGTTCTCTGCCGGGGTCACGGAGGCGGCGAAGCGCGGCTGGGACCCGATCTCGGCGAACTTCCTTCTGCCGCAGTGGGTCCGTTCGCATTGGCCGAAGTACGCCGAGGGCTGCGCCGCCGCCGGGCGCGAGGCGGATGCCGCCAACTGGCGCGTAGCGAAGACCGTGTTCGTCGCCGACGACGAGACGACCGCGCGCGAGTACGGGTTCGGCGAGCGCAGCCCCTACCGCTTCTATTACAAGCAGCTGTTCTTCAAGCTGAAGCGCGCCGGGCGCATCAACCTGTTCAAGCCCTCGAAGGACACTCCGGAGGAGCAGGTGACGCTCGACACCGTGGTCGACAGCCTGGTGATCGCCGGCACCGCCGACAAGGTGACCGACGAGCTGCTCGCCTTCCGCGAGACCACCGGCGAATTCGGCACCTTGCTCTACTGCGGCGTCGACTGGGTCGACGCAAAGCTCGCGCGCCGCTCGATGGAGCTGATGGCGGAAAAGGTGCTGCCCGCGATCAACCGCGCCATCGGGGCCTGACGATGGCGCAGGCAAGGCTGCCGAGCGACCGCGTCCCGTACTCCGCGATCGTAGATCGCCCGCCGCTCAAGCTGCCCGGCGGCGCGCGCATGGTGGTGTGGACCATCGTCAACGTCGAGGAGTGGTCGATCGAGCGCCACATGCCGCGCACCGTGCTGCCCCCGCCGATGGGCCAACCGCTGCAGCCGGATCTGCCGAACTGGGCCTGGCACGAATACGGCATGCGCGTCGGATTCTGGCGCTTCGTCGACGTGCTGGCGCGCTGCAAGGTCACGCCGACCATGGCGGTCAACGGCTCGGTGCTGAAAAGCTACCCGCGCATCGCCGGGGCCGCGCGCGACGCGAACTGGGAATTCATGGGACACGGCTACCTGCAGGGCCCGATGCACAACGTCGCGGATCAGCGCAAGGCCATCCGAGACACGGTCGAGGCGATCCGCTCGTTCACCGGGAAAGGGCCGCGGGGCTGGGAAAGCCCTGGGCTTACCGAGACCTACGACACGATCGACATCCTGCACGAGGAAGGCTTCGAGTACGTCGCCGATTGGGTGCTCGACGACCAGCCGGTGAAGATCCGAACCTCCAAGGGCCACATCGTGTCGGTGCCCTACACGCTGGAGGTGAATGACATCCCCATGATGGCGCTGCAACATCACGGCGCTGACGAGCTGTTCAGACGCGGTGCGGCCCAATTCGACCAGCTCTATGAGGAAAGCGGGGCGATCACGCGCATCATGGCGATCAGCGTGCATCCCTACATTACCGGCGTGCCGCACCGAATCGGCTGGCTGGAAAAACTCTACCAGCACATCCGCGCCAGGCCAGGCGTACTGTTGTGGACCGGGGAACAGATCCTCGACTGGTACCTGACCCAGAATCCGTGATTTGCTGATACACTTTTCTCAAAGTCCCGGAAGCCGCAAAGAGGACACACCTGAGAGACACCAATAGGAGGAGTCGGAAATGATCAAGCGTCGTTCATTCATGCGTGCCTCGCTGGCCTCGGGCGTTATCGCCCTGGCGGCGGCGTCCGGCTCGCTCCTGTCGTTCGCTGCGCAGGCCGCGCAACCGCTCAAGATCGGCTTCAGCATGGCGCTGACCGGCGGGCTCGCCGGCGCCGGCAAGGCGGCGTTGATCGCGATGGAACTCTGGCGCGACGACGTCAACAAGAAGGGCGGGCTGCTCGGGCGCCCGGTCGAGTTCGTCTACTACGACGATGCCACCAACCCGGCCACCGTTCCGGGGATCTATACGAAGCTGCTGAACGTCGACAAGGTCGACCTGGTGGTGTCGAGCTACGGCACGAACGAGATCGCGCCGGCGATGCCGATCGTGATGCGCAACAAGCTCGTGTTCCCGTCGCTGTTCGGCCTGGCGGTGAACGACGAATTCCACTACGACCGCTACTTCCAGATCATGCCGGCGGGCCCCGAGCCCAAGCTCGACTGGTCGCGCGGCTTCTTCGAGCTCGCCGCAGAACAAAAACCCAAGCCGACGACCGTCGCGATCGTGGCGGCCGATGCCGAATTCCCGCTCGCCGCAGCCGCGGGCGCGCGCAAGAATGCGCAGGCGAAGGGCTTCAAGATCGTCTACGACAAGACCTATCCGCCGTCGACCACGGATTACACGCCGATCGTGCGCGCCATCCAGGCGACTAACCCGGATATCGTGTACGTCGCCTCCTATCCGCCGGACTCGGTGGGGATGGTGAAGGCGGCGCACGAGGTCGGCCTCAAGGCGAAGATGTTCGGCGGCGGGATGGTGGGGCTGCAGTATGCTGCGTTCCAGAAGAACCTTGGCCCGCTGCTCGACAACATCGTCAATTACGACTTCTGGGCGCCTGAGCCGACACTCAACTTTCCAGGCATCAACGAGTTCTTGAAGAGATACCAGGAAGCCGCCAAGGGCAAGGGCGTCGACCCGCTCGGCCATTACCTGCCCCCGTATGCGTACGCCTATCTGCAGGTGCTCGAGCAGTCGGTCGATGCGGTGAAGAGCCTCGACCAGGCGAAGCTCGCCGCATACATGCACAAGACCACCTTCAAGACGGTGGTGGGTGACGTCAAGTTCGGCAAGAACGGCGAGTGGGAGACGAGCCGCGTGCTGATGGTGCAATTCCGCGACGTCCAGCCCGACAACCTCGAGCAGTTCGCGGGCCCGGGCAAGCGCATCGTGGTGTACCCGAAGGAATGGAAGTCGGGGGACATCGTCTACCCGTACAAGAAGTAAATCGCGCCCGCACGAGCCCGCGCGACGGTGTGGTCCGTTGATCTCTTCGCCAACGCCATCGTCGCGGGGCTCCTGCTCGGCGGCTTCTATGCTGCCGTGTCAATCGGGCTGGCCATCACTTTCGGCCAGCTCGATATCGTCAACATCGCCCACCCCGCGTTCGTCGTCGTAGGCTCGTACACCGCCTACATCATCAACCGGCACTTCGGCCTCGACCCGGTCCTGATCGGCGTCCTGTTCGCCCCGGTCTTTTTCCTGGTGGGCGCCGCCATATACCGCGTCTACTACGTATCGTTCGAGCGCACCGGGCAGGAATCGCTCTCGGGACTCGCGTTCTTCTTTGGCCTGATGTTCATCATCGAGGTGCTGCTCATCATGGCCTACGGCGTCGACTACCGGCTGGTCACCGCCGGATACATCGGCCAGACCATCAACATCGGCTTCGTCGGCATACCGTTCCGCATGCTGGTGCCGTTCTCAGTCGCCGCTGCGCTCACCGTCGGGATCTATCTGTACCTGTCGCGCACGTTCACTGGACGCGCGATCCTGGCCGTAGCGCAGGACCGCCTCGCGCTGCAACTGATGGGGGCCGACCCGGTGCGAATCAAGCAGTTCGCCTTCGGCCTGGCGATCGCCACCACTGCGATCGCCGGCTCGCTGCTGATCATCATCGGCCCGGTCGAGCCGTCGCTGGGGCGGCAGTACATCGGCCGGGTGTTCGCGATCGTGGTGCTCGGAGGCATGGGCAGCATACCGGGAATGGCGATTGCGGCGCTGATCCTGGGCGTGGTCGAAACGATGGTCGGCACCTTCATGGGGCCGTCCTGGTCGCCGGCGGTGTCGTTCAGCGTGCTGCTGCTCACGCTCGCGCTGCGCCCCTCGGGGCTGTTCGGAAGGAAGTAGATGAAAGGCGCAGCGTTTTGGATCTCGATCGTCGCGGTGCTGGTCGCCGGCCTGGTCCTGACCCGGGTCGTGTCCAACGAGTACTACTTCAACGCGCTGTACGTGATCCTGCAGGGCGCCATCATGGCGGTGGCGTGGAACGTCCTCGGCGGCTTCACCGGCTACGTCAACTTCGGCAGCGCCGGTTTCTTTGCCATAGGCGCGTACACGAGCATTGCGCTCGGCAAGGCCTTCGGCCAGAGCCTTCCCCTGCCGGTGATGATCGCGACCGCCGCCGTGGTCTGCGGGCTCATCGGGCTGTCGCTCGGCTACCTCACCTTGCGGCTGAAGGGCGTGTATTTCTCCATCGCGACCCTGGCCATGGCGATCGTGTTCGAGACCCTGATGAACAACTGGTCCTACGTCGGCGGCGCGCGCGGGGCCTACATCCTCACGCCCGACAGCCATCTGTGGTTCAACAGCTACATCGAGATGCTGTTCATGGTGATGCTGCTGCTCACCCTGGGCTCGGTCGCCATTTCGCGCGCGCTCAACGCCTCGCGCCTCGGGCGGGGCCTCGCCTCGATACGTGACGACGAGGTCGCCGCCGAATGCGCCGGCGTGCCCACGCTGCGGCTCAAGCTCATCTCGGCCACCATCATGGGCGCGATGATGGGCGTTGCGGGTGCGCCCTACCCTTACTTCGTGACCTTCGTCGATCCCGCCTCGGCGTTCAGCCTGTTCGTCGCGGTCAACGCGATCGCGATGCCGATGATCGGCGGCACCGCTCACTGGATCGGGCCGGTGATCGGCGCGCTGCTGGTGGGCACGGCGCAGCAGGTGATCACCGTCACGGTGTCCTCCGAGCTGAACGTCCTAGTGGTCGGCGTCATGCTAGTCCTGTTCATCACCCTGGCACCGCAAGGCATCGTCGGGCTGGCCCAGAAATACCTCGCGAGGCGCCGGCGATGAGCGAACCGGTACTCACGGTCACCAACGTCACCAAGCGCTTCGGCGGGTTCCTCGCGCTGCAGAACGTGGAGCTGCACGTGAACGCCGGCGAGCGCCTGGGGCTCATCGGCCCGAACGGCTCGGGCAAAACGACGCTCATCAACTGCATTTCGGGTGCGCTGTTCAATGACGAGGGTTCGATCGTGTTCGAGGGACACGACATCACGCGCATGCCGGCGTACCGCCGGGCGCGCCTCGGCGTCGCCCGCAGCTTTCAGATCCCGAAACCCTTTCGCAGCATGACGGTGCTGGAGAACCTGCGCGTGCCGCTCGAATACGCGGCCCGGTCGCGCGCCGAGCACCGAAGCATCACAGACGAAGCGATGGACGTTCTGAAGCAGATCGGCCTCGAGCAGCGCGCGCACGAAAATTCCGCCGGGCTGACGCAGGTCGACATGCGCAAGCTCGAGCTGGCGCGCGCGCTCGCCGCCAAGCCGCGGCTGCTGGTGTCGGACGAGGCGATGGCGGGACTGTCGCACTCGGAGGTTGACGAGATCCTCGAGATCCTGCTGGCACTCAACCGGCGCGGCGTCGCCGTGATCATGATCGAGCACATCATGCGCGCTGTGATGCGCTTCTCCGAGCGTGTGGTCGTGCTGGATGCGGGTCAGAAGATCGCCGAAGGTGTGCCGGCGGAGATCGTGCGCAATCCCCAGGTCGAAAGGGCCTACCTTGGCGAATAGGCTCGTCGCGGAACGCGTCGAGGCCGGCTACGGCGCGGTGCGGGTGCTGCACGGCCTGTCGATCAGAATCGAGCAGGGCGAAGGTGTAGTGCTGCTCGGATCCAACGGCAACGGCAAGAGCACCCTCATCAAGTGCATCATGGGAATCGTGCGGCCGACTGCCGGCGCGATCTACCTGGAGCGCGACGGCGAGCGCATCGACCTGGTAGGCAGGAGCCCGCAGGACGTGGTCGACCTGGGAATTGCGCTGGTGCCCGAGGGCCGGCGCCTGTTTCCGACCCTTAGCGTGGAGGAGAACCTGATTCTCGGCGCCTACCGCCAGGGGGCGCGCGCCAAGCGGGCCGCCAACCTGGAGTTTGTCTACGAGGTATTCCCGACGCTCAGGCAGCGGCGCGCCCAGAGCGCGGGCAGCATGAGCGGCGGCGAGCAGCAGATGGTGGCCGTGGCGCGCGCGCTGATGTCCGAGCCCCGCATCCTGCTCGTCGACGAGCCTTCGGTCGGCCTGTCGCCGCTGCTGGTGCATCACATGATCGGCAAGATCAAGGAGCTGAAGGAACGCCGCCAACTCACCGTGCTGATGGCCGAGCAGAACTTCAATCAGGCGATCAGGATGGCGGACCGCGGCTACATCATCGTCCACGGCCAGATCGAATTCGAGGGCGAAAGCGCGCTCGCCCTGCAGAACAACGACATGATCAAGCAGTACTACCTGGGCATCTAGCCCCTCGCCACCGCAGTCAACCGCGACGTATCAGCGCCACGATAAGCGAGGCGACAAACAGGAGGAGAAAAACGAAGAACAGGATCTTGGCGATCTGAACGGCGCCGGCAGCGATGCCGGTGAAGCCGAAGAGCGCAGCGATCAGGGCGATGACCAGAAATATGGCGGCATAACGCAGCATTTCCCTTCCTTTGGTGGCAGAAATCTCCTGTCCGAAGTTTGCATCGATATTTGTAGGCACTCTGTACTCCACCGTACATAGCGGGTTTGATCCAGATCAATCGACATGACGCTTGCGCCGGTAGATTCACAGCAGGGTTCAAACGAGGGTGAGAGCGAATGTCGGCACGACCTTCATTTCTGCCGAATCTGGAGAGGCGCTTCGCGTTTAGGGACGGGAAGCATGCCGTGTCCGCCCAGCACACGCCCAGGCAGAACCGTCTTCTTGCAGCGCTGCCGACGGAGGATTATGAGCGTCTGCTGCCCGATCTGGAGCCCGTTCCTTTGCCCTTGGGCTGGACCCTTCACGGCGCCGGCGAGCAGCAAAGGGGCTTGTATTTCCTCACCGCAGGCATCGTTTCCAGGCTCTACGTGACGCAGAACGGGGCGTCAGCAGCATTCGCGGTCGCGGGCAACGAAGGCGTGATCGGCGTCGCGTCGTTCCTGGGCGGCGAAAGCACGCCGAGCCAGGCGGTAGTGCTGAGCGCCGGCTACGCTTTTCGGCTGGAGGCAGATCTGCTGAGAAGCGAGTTCGAGTATGACGGCCCGCTGCTGCATTTGCTGCTGCGCTACACCCACGCGCTGCTCGCGCAGACCGGACAGATCGCGGTGTGCAACCGGCACCATTCGCTGGAGCAGCAACTGTGCCGCTGGATCTTGTGCTGCCTGGACCGGTTGCCCTCGAACGAGCTGGCGATGACGCAGGAACTGATCGCCGCAATGCTGGGCGTGCGCCGCGAAGGCGTCACGGAGGCCGCCGGGAAACTGCAAAGCGCGGGTCTGATCCATTACCACCGCGGCCAGATCGCCGTACTCGATCGCCCCAGACTGCAAGCACGGACTTGCGAGTGCTATACGGTCGTCAAACGCCAGTACGACAGTTTGCGCCGCCCGCTCTGAATTGACCTGGCCCTGGCCGATACGACGGCCCACCGGTTTCCGCATCGAAGCGACGCCCGAGAATGGCAGCGCGCCACATGGAACGGCACCGCACGGACCGCATCGGCTGGTTGCGCGCAGCGGTATTGGGTGCCAACGACGGCATCGTTTCGACCGCGAGCCTGGTGCTCGGTGTCGCGGCCGCGAATGCGACCCACAGCAACGTGCTGGTCGCGGGAATCGCTGGCCTGGTCGCTGGAGCCATGTCGATGGCCGCCGGTGAGTACGTGTCGGTCCGCTCGCAGGCGGATTCCGAACAGGCCGCGCTCAACCTGGAAAGCGCGGAACTCGAAGCAGACGACCAGGGCGAGCGCCGGGAACTGACCGCGATCTACATCAGTCGCGGCGTCAAGCCAGCGCTCGCGCGACAGGTTGCCGAGCAACTCATGGCCCATGATGCGCTGGGCGCGCACGCTCGCGACGAACTCGGTATCTCGGACACGCTCAGTGCGCGGCCGATTCAGGCTGCGTTTACCTCGGCGGCCAGCTTCGCCGTTGGCGCGGCCATGCCGCTGTTGGCTGTTGCCATGGTCTCCGAGTCGGCTCTGATCCCCGTCGTCTCCGGAACTTCCCTGGTGTTCCTCGCGGTCCTGGGCGGGTTGGCTGCGCGCGTGGGCGGCGGGAGTACGGCGGTGGGCGCAATGCGCGTCACGTTCTGGGGCGCACTTGCCATGGGGCTGACGGCAGGCGTCGGGGCCGCGTTCGGAGCGGCGGCGTAACGGGGCAGACGCAATCAACCGCACGGCAGATAAAATCGCCGTCGATCGCATTCGGGGGGATGCATACATCGATGTGCCGCCCGGGATTTACCAACCGCTGATTGCGTGGATTCGCCATGGTTCGAGCGCTAATTCGGCGGATCGTCGACAGCGTCGCTGACGGGGGAAGGTATCATCTGAAGGTTGTCTTTTCCGACAACAGCACCTACCACAGCACGCGCATCGGCGACCCAGACGTCACGATCGTCCTCCGGAATCGCCGCGCGGAATGGCGAATGGCGCTCGGCGGGGTGTTCGAATTCCTCGAGTCGCACTTCAACGGCGACGTCGATATCGTCGGTGAGCACGGCCTGCGCAAGCTGGTCAATATCGGATTTCGAAAGCCGTTCGGGCGGTTCGAGCACCCGTTGACCCTCGTCAAGCGACGCTTCCTAGAGTGGCGGCAGAACAACAAGGATTTCGCGCGGGCAAAGCGCAATGCCACCTTCCACTATGGCCTGCCGACGGAGTTTTTTCGTCTCGTGCTCGGCGATACCTACGGTTACAGCGAGGGGTTTTGGAAGGAAGACACTCGCACCCTCGATGAGGCACAGCACAACAATTTCGACCTGATCTGCCAGAAGCTTCGCCTCGGCCCCGGCGACAAGTTGATTGAAGTCGGCCCCGGCTGGGGATACATGTCGATGCTCGCGGCGGGGAAGTACGGCGCGGGCGTGACCAGCTACGGACTTGTCAGAAGCCAGAACGACGCGATGCGGATGCTGATGAGATCCCGCAACTTCGGCGGCAAGCTCACGCTCGTGGAAAAGGATCATCGGGATCTGGCAAATGAACCCTCCGGCTACGATCGTTTCGTCTCGATCGGCGTTCATGAGCACGCCGGACGGGACTGCAATGAGCAATGGATCAGGAGCATTTCCATTGGCCTTCGTCCCGGAGGCACCGGCCTGATATCCTCGACGTTCAACATGAATAAGCGGCCGACGAACTACAGCACGATCAGGCACATCTTTCCCGGCGGCTACATTCCAAGCCTCGCGGAGACGCTGATCCTCATGGAGAAATATGGCCTGGACGTGCGAGCGATAGAAAACCACTCATATCACTACCACCGCACCGTGGAACAGTGGCTGAAGAATTTCGAGATGCACTGGGAGCAGATTCATGCAATCGATCCCGTCCGCTTCAACGAGAAATTCCACAGGGCCTGGCTGTTCTATCTCGGCGGCGCCGCCGAAACCTTCGAGGCCGAACGCGAAATCATCAATTGCTACCACATCACATTCGTGAAGGGACATTTCACGCACATGGGCGGGCTCGCACCCGTCTAGCGCTTGCGGTGAATCCGAAGATTCGGGTCGAGCGCGCCGGTTCAGCGCGCCACGCGCCGCAGTAGTTCGTCGAGGACCTCCGGGCCGGGCGTGCGCCGACCTTCCTCGACCTCGTGCACGAGGGCGGTCGCCGCTTCGCAGTAGGGCGTGACGATGGCGTGCGCACGGCCCTTGCGCGCGACCAGGCCGCTGAAGTAGTCGACCTCGGTGCGCCGCCCGCGCAGCACGTCCTGCAGGAGCGAGGTGGCGGCGTCGACGCTCACCCGCTCCGCGCGCTCGGCGAGGCCGCGGTCGAAGGCGTCCGAGCGCCCCGCCGCGTTCTCGAGCACCTGGGCGGCGCTGAAGTCGCCCATCACGCGCTCGAACGGGTGGCCCTCGGCGGCAGCGACCCGCAGCACCTCGGCCGCGAGGCCGACGATCGCGCGGCGCGCCGCGGCGTTCGCAAGCATCGCCGCCGAGCGCAGGCCGCCGATGCCAGACACCGGATTGAGCGCGGTGTTAGTCAGCATCTTGGTCCAGCGCTCGTGCAACAGGTCGTCGATCGTCTCGGCGGGCCATACGGCGTCGAGTAGCCGCGCCACGCGCCGCGCCTGCTCGCCCGCCGGGCGCAGGTATTCGCCGACGTACACGCCCGGCAGCCGCACGCCGGCGGTGGCGCGGCTGACCGAGGCGGCGGCCGTCACCAGCCCCGGCTCGAGCAGCACGGCGTTGACCAGCACCACGCCGCCCAGCACGCGCCCGGCGCCCACCACGGGCGCGATCAGCTCTTCGTTGATCGAGTTCTGCAGGCTCACGACCAGCGCATCCGGAGCGAGGTGCGGCAGCACGCGCTCGAGCACCGCCTCGGTGTCGTAGGACTTCACCGCCAAGAGGCACAGGGCGATGGGGCCCTCGAGCTCTTCCGGCGCGACGACCGGGGGATGGTGGCGCTCGACTCCGCCGTCGAGCCTGGCGATGCGCAGTCCGTCGCGCGCCACCGCCTCGCGCTGCGCCGCCCACGGTTCGACCGCGAGCAGCTCGTGGCCGGCGCTGTGCAGGCGTCCGGCCACCTGGCCGCCGATGGCACCGATGCCGTAGACGATCAGCCGCCCCGCCATCTCAGAATGCGCCGCCCTTCTTCCTGCTGTCGACGATGCCCTGGGCGCGCATGCTGATCTGGCTCTGTAGCGAGATGTTGAGCAGTGCCGGCCTTTCCGCGGCGAGCGCGCGCTCGAGCGCCGGAGCGAGCTGCTCGGGCCGCTCGACCAGCTCACCGTAGGCGCCGAGGCCCTGGGCGACCAGGTCGTAGCGGGATGGCGCGAGATCGGTGATCACCGCCTTGCCGTACAGGCCCAGCTGGATGTTCTTGTCGATGCCCCAGGCGGCATCGTTGCCGAGCAGCACCACGATGTCCAGGCCGTGGCGCGCGGCCGTGTCGAGCTCCATCGCGTTGAAGCCGAAGGCCCCGTCACCGGTGATGCAGAACACACGGCTCGCGGGCCGGGCGAGCTTCGCAGCGATCGCGGCGGGAATCGCCTGTCCGAGCATGCCGAGGTTGGACAGGTAATACCAGGAGCGCGGCCGGCGCGCCGGCAGATAGGCTCGGCCGTAGTAGGCGTAATCCCCACCGTCGAACACCAGCACGTCGTCGGGTCGCAACAGCGGCGCGAGCGTGCGGTGCACGAACATCGAGCGCAGCGGCGTCTCGGAGGTGGCGAAGGACTCGATACGCGCGCGCTCGGCGGCGCGCGCCGAGCGCAGGCGCTCGAGCCACGGCAGCTCGCGCCAGTCGTGTTCCGCCGCGCGTTCCGCGAGCTGCGCGACGATCGGCCCGACGTCGCCGACGAGGGCCAGGTCGACGCCGCGGTTGCGCCCCGCCTGCAGGCCCGATGGCTCGACCTGGATCACCCGGGCGCTCTCGGCCACGACCGGCGGCAGGCCGAAACCGATGGTGAAATCGAGCAGCTTGCCAAGGAACAGCACCACGTCCGCCTCGCGGATCAGGGTGGCCGGCTGATGCAGAGAAAGGTCGAAGAAGCCGAGGCAGTACGGGTGCTCGTCGGACACCATGCCGCGCGCCGCCTCCTCGGTCATGAGCGGCAGGCGCGTCGTCTCGACGAAGCCCTGCAGCTCGAAGCTCCAGTCGCCGTAGGCCGCCGGCGTACTCGCGACGACGAGCGGCCTCTGCGCCGAGCGCAGCAGGTCGATCGCCTGCTCGATCTGCTGCGGCGCCGCCACGCGCGGCGCCTGCGGCCGGTACGCGGTCGCATCATAGAAGCGAACCTCGGACGCCTCGACGCGCTGCGTCTGAACGTCGATCGGCACCGTCAGGTGCACCGGCCCGCGGCGCGCCTCGAACGCGGTGCGCACCGCGGTCGCTACCAGGTCCGGGATGCGCCGCGCGTCGTGCACGAGCCAGGCGCCCTTGGTCGCCGGCCGGGCGAGGCCCAGCTGGTCGATCTCCTGCATGATGCCGCGGTGATAGTTGCGCAGGTCCGCCGAGCCCGCAATGTTGAGCACCGGGCTCTCGGCGGCGAGCGCGTTGACCAGCCCCGGGATCGCGTTCGCGTGTCCCGGCGTGGTGAACGCGCAAACGCCGAGCCGCCCGGTCATACGCGCCCAGGCATCGGCCATGTGCACCGCGGCCTGCTCATGGCGGCAGTCGATCAGCCTGAAGCCCTCGTCCGCGAGCAGGTCGAGCAACGGCAGGATATGGTCGCCCGCGAGCGTGAACACGGTGTCCACGCCTTCGCGGCGCAGCGCCTGCGTGAGCAGCTGCGACCCGGTGAGCGCCACTCAGCGCAGCCTGGAATACGGGGTCGGTGCGAGCAGCCGGTTTTCGATGCGCGCCACGATCGGGCCGTTCTTCTCCGTCTCGGCGCGCGCCGCGAGCCATTCCGGGTCGGCCATGAACGCGTTCCAGATGCGCTCGCGCTCGGCGAGGCTCGCCCACTCGAGCAGGTAGTGCAGCGCGTTGTTGTCGTCGCCGACCAGGGTGGTCCAGAAGCCGACCGGGCGAATACCGTGCCGTTCCCAGATCTTGAGCGTGATGGTCTCGAAGCGGCGGTTGAGATCGGGCAGCCTGCCCGGCACGCAGTGGTAGATGCGCAGCTCGTGGATCAAGGTCGGCTCCTCATTTGACGTGCAGTTCGATGTCGCGCAGCAGCGGGTCGTCGGCGCGCGCCACCTCATTCTCGATCAGGCCACCGCAGCCCCGGCAGTAGAACTGGCGGAACACCGGCCGGTCGTCGATGTAGCGGCGCCAGTCGCCGATGTTCGGGTTCGCCGCCGAGATGTCGCGCTCCTCCATGTTGCACTGCTCCTTGTAGTTCCCGCTCAGTGCACCGAGGTCCGCTGCGCAGCGGGCGCAGGCGAAGCGCAGGGCGCCGTTATGACGCCGGAGGTGCAGGTTTTCCGAGGGCTGCGCGACGATCTTTCCAGACAGCGTCGCGGGAGCTGCGCCCTTTCCGCGGCGCCGCTTGCGCTCGGTGGCGCGCAGCTGGCGGGTCGTGTCGAGGTCTAGCGCGCCCGACTCTCCGACGACCACGCCGTAAACCTCGCGCGCGCATTCGCGCGATACCGCGCGGTTCTCCACCACGTCGTCGCGCACTCGCTCCGGGTCCCTCTCGAACGGATCGCCATAGCCGCCGGCGGCGGACCAGACGACCGCGTAGACGTCGTCCGGCTCCTGGGTGAAGTTCTCCTGCCTGAGCTGCAGGACTTCCTCGCGCCCTTTCAGCTCGGCAATGTCGCCGACCATCTCGCGCCTGTCGAAGCGCCTTTTTACGTCGCTTGCGCGCAGGAACTTGTAGACATTGACGCTCCCCGGGTAGCCGCCCATCATGCCCGGCGAGGTCGGTGTCGCATTGCCCGAGGAAAGGGTGTCATGCGTGATGCTGTCGGTGCGGTGCGGCACGAAGCAGGATTCCGCCGACATACCGCCGCGCCACTTGCCGGCGCCGCCCGAGTCGAGCACCTCCTTGCGGTACAGGAACAGCAGCGGAAACGTCTGCTCCGTGTGCTCCACGTTCGGCAGCTTGCAGATCGGGGTGCGCGACTGGCCGCCCGTATTGATGCCGTCGGCCTCGGCGAAAGCGCCGATCGCGCCGCCGATCGGGTCGACGAGCAGGTAGCCGTAGCGCTCGCCCCACTGGTCGGTTCCGCGGAAGATGGTCGCCGGCCACTGGCTGGTGCCGCCGATGCACATGATGTCGCGCCGCATCGCGGGGTCGTCGTGGATCATCTTCGAAAGTACGTTGTAGGCCGGGTACAGCGAGATCTCCATCGCCTGTACCGGCGCCGTCGATACCGAGGCCGGGAAATTGGCGCAGTTGAAGCTGCCCGGGGTTGGATCGAACTCGACGTGGCGCAGCGCGCCTCCGATGCAGAAGTACTGGTCCCAGCACAGCAGCTGGTTCAGCGCCACCATGATCGAGCCGCGCCACCCGGAGTAGGTGGCGTTCATCGCGCCGTCCTGCGGCGCGGTGCCGTCGTTGTCGAAGATCAGCCGGTTGCCCTTCTTCGTCAGCGTCAGGCACACGCGGTGCGTGCGGCGGTCGCCGGGCCGGCAGCATTCGACGTAGGTCCGCTCACGCCACACCCCGTTGGGCAGGCGCTTGAGCTTGTCGAGGAACGCGGTCTCTGCGTTGTCGACGATCTTCTTCATCACGCCTTTGACCGTTTCCGCGCCGTATCTCTTGATCAAGGAAACGATCCTGTCCCGAGCGGTGATGTTGCCCGCGAGCTGCGCGCGGAAATCGAGCGCCACCGACTCGGGCTTGCGCGAGGCGCGCAGGTACAGTTCCTCGATGTCGCGCCGGATCTCGTTGCCCTCGATGATTTTCACCGGCGGGATCAGGATGCCCTCCTCGTAGGCATTCTCCGCCGAGCCGCAGAACGATGACGGCGTGATGCCGCCGATGTCGTACTGGTGCAGGCAATTGGTCACCCAGCAGAAAAGCTCGCCCTTCCAGAACACGGGGCAGATCAGCATCACGTCCTGCTGGTGCGCGGCGCCCACCCACGGATCGTTGGCGAGGAACATGTCGCCGTCGCGTATCCCCGGGTTGTCCGAGCGGTACTCGAGGATCCACTTCACCTGCGTATCGGTGACGCCCGACATGTACTGCATGTAGGGCCCGAAGTACACGAACTCGCCGTCCTCGGCGAGGATCGACGGGTTGAGATCGAGCGCATACATCGCCACCGGCGACCCCGAAAGGCGCTGGATCGTCGCGCCATGCTCCTCGTTCACGTGCCACAGGCTGTGGCGCACCACCTCGTAGGTGATCGGGTCGATTTTCTCGGCACGCCTGGTGTGCAGCTTGAGCTTTTTCGACACCGACAGCTTCTTCGGCGGCGCGTAGCCCATGTTCCGTCCGTCGAAGGACGCGCCCTTCATTTCGCTCATACGTGGCATTGATGGCATTGCGATTCTTCTCCTCGACCGACGTGCAAACAGTGACCCGCGTCAGGCTATGATCTGCGCGGAGATTCTCAGACCTCTTGGAGTCGGAGAACCGATCGCAGGCGGACGGAATCGTAGCGTGTTTTACCTTCGGAAGGTGTCAGGGTTTCGATTTCGGCGCGGAGGCGACACCGCGATGCGGTGCGCGCTCCTGGGCCTTCTTCTCTTGTGCCTCCTTGCCCCTTGGCCGAGCCGCGCCGAGGATCTGCGTTTGCTGAGTGTCGGCGTACGGGCGCGCGTATCAGGGGCGACCGTACTCGGCGACGTACAGCCGGAGGAGTTCGACGAGTACGACGTGGCGGCGAGCTTCGCGTTGCCCTGGGAGCGGTACTCGCAATCAGGCTGGGGATTTGGCACGAGACTGATGGTGAGCGCCGGGGCTCTTCGCGGAGCGGGGGAAACCGCACTCGTCGTTTCTCTCATCCCGGTGCTTGCCCTGGGCAGTCAAGACGGGCGGTTTACGCTCGATCTGGGAGCTGGAGGAGCGCTGCTCAGCAAGCATGAATTCGGAGTGCAGGACTACGGCGGACCCTTCCAATTTGCGCTGACCCTGGGCGTGAGCGTTCCGCTTTTCGAGCGGCTTGGAGTGGGCTACCGTTACCTGCATTATTCCGATGCCAGCTTCTACGGAACCTACACTACGGGCGCGGATTTCCACATGCTCGAACTCACCTATCGGTTCTGACGGCTAGCTCCTGCGCAGCAGTCCGCGATCGCGTCAGTACGCTCAGCGGAACTCGATTTCGAAATTGCCGTACGCATCTACGCGCAGGCTACGCTTCGGATGCACGACGACGGTCGTATCGGTGGTTTCCACCACCGCCGGCCCCCGCAGCCGGTTGCCGGGCTTCAATCGTGCACCGTCGTAGATCGGCGTGCGCAGCGCACGCTGGCTGTCCGGCCACCAGATCTCGCGCCGGCCGTGCAACGCCCCCGGGGCGACGCGCGCGCCGGTGATTCGCGCACGCTTCAGCCCGGGGCGCGGCGTGCTGGCGCTGGCGCGCAGGCGCAGCGTGACGATCTCGATCCCGGCGCCGCGGTACGACGAGCCGCGCCCGTAGAGCTGCTCGTAGCGAGCGTAGAAGCGCTGGCGGAGCTTGTCGAGGAACGCGCCCTTCAGTCGCGCCTCCGGCAGCAGCACCTCGACCTCGTTGATCTGGCCGCGATGCCGCATGTCGAGCGAGAAGGCGAGGCTCCTGCGCGCTCGCGCGATGCCGTCGCCGTCCATCTGCTCGTGCGCGCGGCGCTCCAGCGCGTCGAGCACCCGGTTCACGCGCGCGGCATCGAACGGAGCGGCCTGGATGTCGGCCTGCTCGTAGACGTGCAGCACATCGGCCGAGGCCGCGCCGAAGGCGCACCAGGTGGAGGCGATCTCCTTTTGCGGGATGATCACCTTCTTTACCCCGAGCTCGGCACCGAATACGCCGGCGTGCGCAGGACCGGCTCCGCCGAAGGCGAACAGCGTGAACTCGCGCGGGTCGAAGCCCTTTTCGACCGTCATCTTGCGGATGATGTCCGCCATCTTGAATTCCGCCACGCGCGCGATTCCGCTCGCAGTCTCGGCGAGCGACAGCCCGAGCAGGTCGGCGACCTTCTGCACCGCCGCGACCGCCTTGCCGCGGTCGAGGCGAATCCGGCCGCCGAGGAAATTGTCCGGGTTGATGTAGCCGAGCACCACGTCCGCATCGGTCACCGTCGGCATGTCGTTGCCCTTGCCGTAGCACGCCGGCCCGGGCTCGGCGCCGGCCGACTCAGGTCCCACCTGTAGCGTCCGCGTCGGGGCATCGACGCGCGCCAGCGAGCCGCCGCCCGAGCCGATCGCCTGGATGTCGACCTTGGGCAGGAAATACTCGTATTGCGCCACATTCGAGGTAAACGAGTACTGGGGCCGCCCGCCATGCACGATGCCGACGTCGAACGAGGTGCCGCCCATGTCGGTCGTGATGATGTTGTCGATCCCCATCACCTTGCCGAGGTAAACCGAACCGGTCACTCCGGATACCGGCCCAGAGTCGAGCGTAAGCAGCGGCTCGAGCATCGCCTTGTCCACCGAGATCGAGCCGCCGCCGCATTGCGTGATCTGCAGCGGGCGGCGGTACCCCGCCCCCTTCAGCCGCTCGGCGAGATTGGCGAGGTAGCGCACCATCACCGGCCCGAGGTAGCCGTTCAGCACCGTCGCGGTGGTGCGCTCGTACTCGCCCCACTTCGGCGCGATGTCCACCGAGCAGGACGCGAACACGCGCGGCGCGATATCGCGGATCATCTCCTTGACGCGCAGCTCGTGGGCCGGGTTCTTGAACGACCACAGGAAACACACCGCGATCGCCTCGACGCCCTCCGCCACCAGCGCGCGGATCGCCGCCTCGGCCTGGTCCTCGTTCAGCGGCACGACGACCTCGCCAAAGCAGTCGACCCGCTCGGAGACCCCTGCGATCAACCGCTTGGGCACGATCGGCACGGGCTTCTGGCTCTCCGGGAAATGGACCACCTTGCGCAGGTCCCGCGAGGTGACGCCGCGCGAGCCGCGCATGATATGAATCGCGTCCTCGTGCCCCTTGGTCGTGATCAGTCCGGTCTTCGCGCCTTTCCTCTGGATCAGCGCATTGGTACCGACCGTGGTGCCGTGCGTGAGCACGTCGATCTCGGCGCAGAACTCCTCGAACCCCAGCCCGAGGCGGCCGGCGGCGACCGCGAGCGCCGCAACCATGCCCTCGGCGAAATTGCCAGGGGTCGAGGGCGCCTTAGTCGCGGTGATGCGTCCCTTGCGGTCGAGCACCACGCAGTCGGTGAACGTGCCACCGATGTCGACCCCGACGAGGTAGGGTCCCACAGCGTCTCCTTGAGGGAATTTCCGCGATGCTAAATGATCAAGCGATCACCCCGCAACCGCCGCGCCTATAATCGGCGGCATGTTGAGCGTTGCCGTGGTCGGACTGGGATGGTGGGGCCGAATCATCATCGGCCTGCTCGAAAAGAGCACCCGCCTGCGCGTCGTGCGCGCGGTCGAGCCGGACGCCTCGGCTGCGGCGTTCGCGCGCGAGCGCGGCATCGCCTGCTCGAACAATCTCGAATCCGCGCTCGCCGACCCGGGGGTGAAGGGCGTCGTGCTGTGCACGCCGCATTCGCAGCACGCCGCGCAGGTCGTGCGCGCGGCGCAGGCCGGACGACACGTCTTCTGCGAGAAGCCGCTGGCGCTCAGGCGCGCCGATGCGCTGCGGGCGCTCGCCGCGGTCGAGGCAGCCGGCGTCACGCTCGGCGTCGGCCACGAGCGGCGCTTCGAGCCGGGCATCGTCGAGCTGCGCAGGCTGATCGCCGCGGGCGAGATCGGGCGCCCGCTCCAGGTCGAGGCGAACTTCAGCCAGGACAAGTTCCTCGCCATGCCGGCGGAAAACTGGCGGCTGACCGCCGCGGAGGCGCCCGCCGGCCCGCTCACCGCCACCGGAGTGCATCTGGTGGACCTGTCGGTCGCCATTATGGGACAGCCCGAGCGCGCATTCGCCAGCGTGAAACAGCTCGGCAGCCACCTGGTGAATGGCGACACGCTCGGCGCGATGCTCGGCTTTCGCGATGGCGGAAACGCGCTGCTCAGCGCGATCCTCGCCACGCCGTTCGATGGCCGCTTCGCGGTCTACGGCAGCAAGGGCTGGATCGAGGTGCGCGACAAGGCGCATCCCGAGAGCCCGGAGGGCTGGGTGTTCACCCTGTGCCGTCGCGGCGCCGCACGCGTGCAGCGCGACATTCCGCCGGCGAGCCCGGTGCTCGACAACCTCGAGGCGTTTGCCGAAGCGGCGCTCGGCGGACGGCCCTATCCGATGCCGCGCGAGGAGATGCTCGCCACGGTCTCGGCGCTCGAGGCGATCGTGCGCTCGGCAGCGAGCGGCCGGGTCGAGCCGGTCGAGGGCTAGCGCGGCTTGCGGCGCCGGCGCTTGACGCCCGCCATCTGCTCCAGCACCGCGCACACCGAGGCGGTGTCCTCGGCGCCGCGCCCCGCGGCGAGCGCCGCGGTATAGATCGGCGCCGACGCGAGGAACAAGGGCGTCGGGCACCCGAGGCTGCGCGCGAAATCGGCGATGATCGCCATGTCCTTCTGCCACACCTCGACCTTCATGGTGGCGTCGCGGTAGTCGCCGCGGGTCATCATCGGGCCGCGGACCTGGAACATGCGCGAGCTGCCCGCGCCGTCGCCCACCACCCGGTAGACGAGATCCGGATCGAGCCCGGCTTTCATTGCCAGCACCAACGCCTCGGCGGACGAAACGTTGTGGATCGCCACCAGCAGGTTGGCGACGAACTTCATCTTCGATCCGGCGCCGAAGGAACCGACGTAGTAATTGGCGCGCGCGAAGCCCTCGAACACGGGCACGCAGCGGCGAACAGCCGCGCGCGGCCCGCTGGCGTAGACGGCCAGGTCCTTTGTCCGCGCCTGCGCCCCGGTACCGGAGAGCGGGCAGTCGAGGAGCGTGCCGCCGGCGCGAGCGAGCACGCGCCGTCCTCCCTCCTTGACTTCGATCGGCAAAGTGCTGGTCTCGATCACTGTGAGCCCGGGCCGCGCTGCGCCCGCGAGCTCGCGCGACACGCTTTCGAGCGCATCTGCCGAGGGCAGCGAGGTGATGATCGTGTCGCAGCGCCGCGCCAGCGCGGCATTCGAGCCGAGTGCCGTGCCGCCCGCGCGCCCGAGCGCGCGCCGCGCGCTCGGGCGCGGGTCATAGCCGAGAACGCGGAACCCCGCACGCGCGAGGTTTGTCGCCATGGCCGAGCCCATGATGCCCAGTCCGGAGATGCCTACGGTCGATGCCACGTGTCGCCTCCCTGGTTGCCGGATCGCCTTAGAATACCGCCATGCCGCTTAGCCACATCGAACATATCCTGCTGCAGACCGCCGATATGGCGGAGACGCGCGACTGGTACGTCAGGGTGCTCGGCTTTCGCGTCGGCCCTAACCCGGACTTCAAGTTCCCGGTGTGCTGGCTGTACCTCGGCGACAAGGACGTGATCCACATCACCGAGGGCGGCGCCGGCGTATCCGAGAACCGCAAGCGCTACGTCGGTCAGGAATCGGAGGCGACGCGGGGCAGCGGCGTCATCGATCACATCGCCTTTCGCTGCACCGGCCTCGCGCAGATGCTGGAGCACCTGACCGCGCTCGGGGTGAAGTTCAGCCGCCGCCAGGTCAATGACCAGGGGCTCTATCAGCTATTCCTCTTGGACCCGAACGGGGTCAAGGTCGAGCTGAACTTCGCCAACGCCGAGGCGCGCGGCATCCGCCCCGAGCTGATGGCTTCCGACCTCCCGGGCTAGACTTTGCCGAGGGCCTTGAGCACGCGCTCCGGCGTGCAGGGCTGCGCCGCCACGCGCGCGCCGAGCGGGGCGAGCGCATCGTTGATCGCGTTCATGACCGCCGCCGGCGCGCCCGCGGTTCCGGCCTCGCCGACGCCCTTCGCCCCGAGCTCCGAGGTCTTGGTCGGCGTCTGGACGTGCGCCACCACGATATCGGGGATCTCTCCCGACATCGGCACCAGGTAGTCGGCCATGTTGCCGTTCAGGAGCTGCCCGTTCTCGTCGTACAGGCAGTGCTCCCAGAGCGCGGCGCCTATGCCCTGCACGACGCCGCCGCGGATCTGCTCGTCGACCAGCATCGGGTTGATCACGGTGCCGCAATCCTCCACGCACCAGTGCTTGAGCAGCTTGACGAACCCGGTGTCCGGATCGACCTCGACCAGCGAGGCCTGAATGCCGTTGGTGAAGGTGAAGCCGTACTCGCGCGGCGTGTAGTGCCGCGTCACCGTAAGCTCGGACTGGAACTTCATCGGCAACGTGTCCGGACGGAAATAGCCCACCCTGCCGACCTCGGCAAGCGGCAATTTCGCCTCGCCGGTCACCTTGCTCACGATCGCATTGCCGGCGACATCAAGCTGCGCCTTGTCCTCATTCAGCATCGCCGCCGCGACATCGAGGATGTTCGAGCGCAGCGCCTTGCCGGCCTGCAGCACCGCCTCGCCGCCGATGCCCGCGCCGCGCGAGGCCCAGGTGCCGCCACCGTAGGGCGTGGTGCCGGTGTCCCCGGTGATGACGCGCACCTTGTCGATGGTGACGCCGACCGCGCTCGCCGCGATCTGGGCGAAGATGCCTTCGGTGCCCTGCCCCTGCTCGGTGACGCTCGCGAGCACCGTGACCATGCCGGTCGGCTCGAGGCGGATCGTGGCGCCGTCCTGCGCCGAGATGCGCGCGCCGCCGACGCCGTAGAACGCCGGCGAAGGATTGGTGACCTCGATCATCGCCGCGAGGCCGATGCCGCGGTACACGCCCTTCTTGCGCAGCGCCTGCTGCTCGGCCCGCAGGCCCTTGTAGTCCATCAGCTCGAGCAGGCGGTCGAGCGTCTTGTGATGCGAGAGCTGCTCGAACTTGAGGCCCGAGGGGAAGGTGTACGGATAGGCGTCGTCGGGGATCAGGTTGCGCCGCCGGAAGTCGGCCGGGTCCATGCCGAGCCTGGCCGCGGCAAGGTCGACGATGCCTTCGGTCAGCGCGACCGCGATCGGATGGCCCACGGCCCGGTACTGGCAGGTGACGTTCTTGTTGGTGAACACCACGTTCATCTTCGCCCGGTAGTGCTGGTGCTTGTAGGGCCCGCCGGTCAGGTTTACCACCTGGTTGCCCTCGATGCCGCTGGTGCGCGGATAGACCGAATAGGGTCCGATGGCGGTCAGGTCGTCCAGCTCGAAGGCGAGAATGTCGCCGGCGCGGCTGACCGCCATGCGCACCTTCGCGCGGTGCTCTCGGGCGTGGATGTCGGTGAGGAAGGATTCGAGGCGGTCGGCGACGAACTTCACCGGCCGGCGCAGCATCACCGACAGCGCCGCGGTCGCCATTTCGTCGGGGTATACGTGCACCTTGATGCCGTACGAGCCGCCGACGTCCTTGCAGATCACGCGCACGCTCGCCTCGGGAATGCCGAGGTGGCGCGAGAAGATGTCCTGCATCATGTGCGGCGCCTGCGTCGCATGGTAGACGGTGAGCGAATGCTCGGCGGCGTTGTAGTCGGCGAGGATCGAGCGCGTCTCCATGCAGACGCCGGTATGCCTGCCGAAGTCGTAGGTCTCCTCGACCACCAGGTCGGCTTTCGCGAATGCCGCGTCCACCTCGCCCGCGTTCAGCTCGCGGCTGAAGCAGACGTTGTCGCCGAGCTCGGCATGGATCACCGTGTCGCCGCGCAGCGCCGCCTCCATGTCGGTGACAACCGGCAGCTCCTGCCATTCCGCCTCGACCAGCGCCAGCGCGTCCTCGGCTTGCGCGCGGGTCTCGGCGACGATCGCGGCCATCGCCTCGCCCTGCCAGCAGGCGCGATCGATCGCGATCGCGTGCTGCGGCGGCGACTTGATGCCCTTCAGATGCGCAAGCACCGCGACCCAGGGCGTGCAGTACTCGGCGAGCGCGCGGCCATCGACCGTCGCGATCACGCCGGCCTGGGCGCGCGCCTTGGAGAGGTCGAGGCGCTTGAGCCTCGCGTGCGCGTAGGGGCTGCGGAAAAACACCGCGTGAGCGAGGCGCGGAAAGCGCAGGTCGTCGACGTAGGCGCCGCGCCCCTGCAGCAGGCGCCGCGCGTTCGCGCGCGGCTCGCTCTTGCCGATGTAGCCGGTCTGCACGTTCGCGCCGGGCGCCTTCTTGGGCGCCTCGGCGCGCGTCCTGAAGAGCTTCTCGGGTGCGTTCATCGCCTGGCCCCCTCGCGCTGCGTTTCGAGCACTGCCTCGACCGCGTCGACGATCGCCTGGTAGCCGGTGCAGCGGCAGTAGTTCCCCGACAGGTGCACGCGGATCTGCTCGCGCGTCGCGTCGGGACGGTTTTTCACCAAGTCTAGCGCCGCCATCAGCATTCCCGGGGTGCAGAATCCGCACTGCAACGCGTTGCGCTCGTGAAACGCAGCCTGCAGCGCGGCGAGCTCGCCCGAGTCCGACAGGCCTTCGATCGTGTCGACCTTGCGGCCGTCGGCCTGGGCCGCGAGCATCAGGCAGCCGCGCAGGATTTCGCCGTCGACCCGCACCGTGCAGGCGCCGCACACGCCGTGCTCGCAGCCGATGTGCGAGCCGGTGAGGCCCATCTCGTCGCGCAGAAAGTCGATCAGGTGCTGGCGCGCCGGGACGCGACGCGCCACGCGCGAGCCGTTCAGCACGAGGGTGATGTCGAGTTCGGTCGCCGGCGATCGGCTCATGGTGCCTCCGGGGTCATTGCGCGAGAGCCGCGAGCGCGCGGCCAGTGAGCACGCGCGCCAGGTGCAGCTTGGCCGCGGCGGAGTGATAGAGATCGGGCAACGGAGCCAGGTCCTCGCCCAGCGCGGCTTGCGCCGCCGAAACCGTCTGCGGCCCGTACATCTTCCCTTCTACCGCCGCCGCGGCGCGCGGGGCGCGCACCGCGGTCGCGCCGACGCCCAGGTAAGCGAGGCGCAGGTCGGAGAGCCTGCCACCTTCCACGCGCGCGTGCGCGGCGACGCCGACGATCGCGTAGTCGCCGTGCCGGCGCGCGAGTTCCAGGAACGCAGAGCGATAGCCGGGCTTGGCGAGAGGGAACTCGGCCGCGAGCAGCAGCTCTTGCGGCTCGAGCGCAGTACTGTACAGCCCGCGGAAGAAGTCGCGCGCCGCGACGCGCCGCTCGCCGCCCGGGTGGGCGATGACTAGGGTGGCGTCGAGCGCGAGGGCGCAGGCCGGGTATTCGGCCGCGGGATCGGCGAGCGCGAGCGATCCGCCCAGGGTTCCCGCGTTGCGGATCGCCACGTGCGCGACGTGCGGCACCGCCTGCGCGAGCAGCGGCACGTGCCGCGCCACCTCGGCCGATCTCTCGATCTCGCAGTGCCGCGTCAGCGCGCCGACGCGCAGCACATCCTGCAGCACCCGGATTCCGGACAACTCCCTCAGGCCGGTAATGTCGACCAGCACCTCGGGCGACGAGAGTCGCATGTTGAGCGACGCGAGCAAGCTCTGCCCACCGGCCAGCACGCGCGCGGCCTCGCCGTGCCTGGCGAGTAGCTCGAGCGCCTCCCCGAACGACTCCGGGCGCACGTAGGCAAACGACGGCGCTTTCATCCCAACCCCTCCTCCGTATGCATTATATGCAGCAAGAGGCCGCGGCGACCGGGGCTTGACCCTGGAGTAAAGTCCAGGGTTTAGCCTGCGCTCTGCGACGTTCGACGGAGGATCGCATGACGGCAATAACCATCGGCAAGCTTGCTCGCGCAGCAGGCGTCGGCATCGACACCGTGCGGTTCTACGAGCGCGCCGGACTGCTCAACAAGCCCCAGCGCACGGCGTCGGGCTACCGCCTGTATGACGCGCGCGCCGTCGCGCGGCTGCACTTCGTGCGGCGCGCGAAGGCGCTCGGCTTCACGCTCGAAGAAATCGGCGGGCTGCTGGCGCTCAACGACGGAGGCGGCAAGCGCTCGTCTGTGCGTGCGCTCGCCGAGCGCCGGCTCGCAGAGGTCGAACAACGCCTGGCCGAGCTCACCGGCATGCGCGACACCCTGCGCCACCTGGTGCACGAGTGCCGGAGCGACGGCCCGCTCGCGGGCTGCCCGATCATCGACGCCGTTGTGAATTCGAATCGTCCAACCCAGGGAACGCGCCGCGCGCGTCCCGCCTAGAGAGGAGCCAAATCATGCAAACCACGCATGCGCACCACCACGTCCACGCGGGACATGGCGCAGCAACGGCCTCGCCCGCCCGGCTTTCAGTTTCGGCGACGCTGCATTGCCTCGCCGGCTGTGCGATCGGCGAATTCATGGGCCTCGCCGTCGGTGTGTCCCTCGGTTTGAGCCCGTGGACGACCATGGCGCTCGCGACGGTGCTCGGGTTCCTGAGCGGCTACGCGCTCGGCCTGCTGCCGCTCGTGCGTCAGGGCATGAGCGTTGGGCAGGCACTCCGCACGATCTGGCTGGGGGAGACGCTCTCGATCGCGGCCATGGAACTGGCCATGAACCTCACCGACTACCACGTCGGCGGTATCGCAGTCGCCTCGATGCTCGATCCGCGCTTCTGGATCGGCTATGCGGCTGCGCTACCCGCGGGATTTGTCGTCGCCTGGCCGGTGAATTACTGGTTACTGAAGAACAACTTCAAGCAGCACCGCCACTAAGCCGCCCGAGCAGCTTGCGGATGATTTCGTACGAGAAACCGCGGCTTTGCAGGAAACGCGCGCGGCGCGCACGCTCCTCGGGGGTTGCAGCAGGGGAGGAATACTTGCGTCGCAGGATCGCGCGCGCGCGCTCAATTTCGCCGCCGCGCACGCCGGCCGCGACGCTCTCGGCGGCTTCGTCGGCGATACCCTTTGCGCGCAGATCGTGCACGACGCGCGCCGCGCCGTACTTGCGCGCGAGCTGGTGCGCGCGCGCCTCGGCGTAGCGCTCGTCCGAGAGTTCTTTTTTCTGCGCGAGCTCCTCGAGCAGCCGCTCGAGCGCCTCGGGCGATTCGGCGTGCGGCGCGAGCTTGCGCGCGAGCTCCGCGCGCGAGTGCTCGCGCCGGGCGAGCAGGCGGAGCGCCCGCTGCCTGAGCTCAGCCGCGCTTGCGGGCCGGGGCTGGGGCAGACGCCTCTTCCTCGTTCGCCGCAGGCACTACGGGCAGTGGCAGCCCCACGCCCGCGGCCTCGCGGACCTTGGTTTCGATCTCGCGCGCGAGCTCCGCGTTGTCCTTGAGGAAATCGCGTGCGTTGTCTTTCCCCTGTCCGAGCCGGTCGCCCTTGTAGGTGTACCAGGCGCCGGTCTTCTCGACCACGCCGTACTGAACGCCGAGCTCCAGGATTTCGCCTTCGCGCGAAATGCCCGAGCCGTACATGATGTCGAACTCCGCCTGGCGGAACGGCGGCGCGACCTTGTTCTTGACCACCTTGACGCGCGTCTCGGAGCCGACCACCTCGTCACCCTTCTTGATCGAGCCGATGCGGCGGATGTCCATGCGCACCGAGGCATAGAACTTGAGCGCGTTGCCGCCGGTGGTGGTCTCCGGGTTGCCGAACATCACCCCGATCTTCATACGGATCTGGTTGATGAAGATCACCAAGGTATTGGTGCGCTTGATGTTGGCGGTGAGCTTGCGCAAGGCCTGGCTCATGAGGCGCGCCTGCAGGCCCATCTGCGGTTCGCCCATCTCGCCCTCGATCTCGGCCTTGGGCGTCAGCGCCGCCACCGAGTCCACCACGATGACATCGACCGCGCCCGAGCGCACCAGCATGTCGGCGATCTCGAGCGCCTGCTCGCCGGTGTCGGGCTGGCTGATAAGCAGATTGTCGATGTTGACGCCGAGCTTCGCGGCATATTGCGGATCGAGCGCGTTTTCCGCGTCGATAAAGGCTGCGGTGCCGCCCATTTTCTGGACTTCGGCGACCACCTGCAGCGTGAGCGTCGTTTTGCCCGAGGATTCGGGTCCGTAGATCTCGACCACCCGGCCGCGCGGCAGTCCCCCGACCCCGAGCGCCAGATCCAGCCCCAGCGACCCGGTGGATACCACCTGCACGTCCTTCACGGCCTCGGAGTCCATGCGCATGATCGAGCCCTTGCCGAACTGCTTCTCGATCTGGGCGAGCGCTGCGGCGAGCGCCTTGGATTTGTTGTCGTCCATCGTGTACCTCTTTTTATGTTGAGGTCGGCATCTACGGCGGTCACGCCCCTTCGGGCGGTTCCCGGGCCGACACCGGATACTGTATAAACGTCCATGTATTCTAGCGGTTGACGCCGGCGTGTCAACGGGGCCGGTGTAACATCCGCCTTTTCTTCAATCGGCACAGTCAGTTGGGAGACAGATGATGGCGAAGCTCGCTTTTCTCGGCCTGGGCGTGATGGGCTATCCGATGGCCGGCCACCTGCTGAAAAAGGGCGGCCACGACGTGACGGTTTACAACCGATCGGCCGCCAAGGCCGCGCAGTGGGTGAAGGAATACGGCGGCCGGAGCGCTGCCACGCCGCACGACGCCGCCAAAGACTGCGAGCTGGTGATGATGTGCGTCGGCAATGACGACGACATCCGTTCGGTGGTCTACGGCGACCAAGGCGCGCTAGCCGGGATGAAAAAAGGCGCCATCCTGGTCGATCACACCACGGCCTCGGCAATCATCGCGCGCGAGCTCGGCGCCAAGTGCAAGGAGAAGGGCTTGGGCTTCGTCGACGCGCCGGTGTCGGGCGGCCAGGCCGGCGCGGTCAACGGCCAGCTGGGCATCATGTGCGGCGGCGAGGAAGCGACCTTCGCCAAGGTCAAGCCGGTGCTCGATCTGTACGCGAAGATGTGTTCGCTGATCGGCCCGGCGGGGTCGGGGCAGCTCACCAAGATGGTCAATCAGATCGCGATCGCCGGGCTGCTGCAGGGACTGTCCGAGGCGCTCAACTTCGGCAAGCGCGCGGGCCTCGACATCGAGAAGGTGATTGGCGTGATCTCCAAGGGCGCAGCGCAGTCCTGGCAAATGGAGAATCGCTGGAAGGTCATGAACGAGGTCAAGTTCGACGGTTTCGGCTTCGCCGTGGACTGGATGAGAAAGGACCTCGGCATCTGCCTCGAGGAGGCGAAGAAGAACGGCGCGCGACTGCCGGTCACGGCGCTGGTCGACCAATTCTACGCCCAGGTGCAGGCGCGTGGCGGCAAGCGCTGGGACACCTCCTCCCTGATGAATCTGCTGGCGAAGGACTAAAGGTCTACTTCGAGCGCTGCAGTTTCCAGGTCGCGAGCGGCCCGAGCAGGGCGCCCACGCCGAGCGTCGACCAGGCGACGCCCCAGGCAAAAGCGTCGGCCGAGCCGCGCCCGGACCCCGCTAGGTCGAGCGCCCAGCCGAACACCACCGGACTGATGACGCCGGCGCCGAAACCGATCGCCGAGCGCACGGAAAACGCGACGCCAACCTGGTGCGGAGACACGCTCTCGGCGAGCAGCGTCGAGTGGGTCGACGAGTCGGCGATCGCCGAGAAGTTGTAGGCGCAGGCGAGCAGCACGAGCAGCGCCGCTGGGGCGTTGACCAGCCAGCCGATCGAGAACGACAGCGCAAGGCTCACGCACGACCACAGCAGGATGGTCTGGGTCCGGCCCCAGCGGTCGGCCATCGTGCCGCCGAGAATGCTGCCGCCGATGTTCGCGACGTAGGTGACGGCACTCAAGGCGAGCGCCGCGGTGGCGGCAGCGCGGGCGCCACTGCCGTTCGCAGCGAGGGCCGCCGTGAGGAAAGCGGGCAGCCAAGCCCACAGCCCGAGCAACTCCCAGTTGTGGCAGGTGTAGCCGAGGATCGAGAGCATGCCGCGCCGGTTCGCGAGCACCGCCGGCAGTGACGCGAGCGCGCCCTCGCCTGCCGGGCGCGGATGCACCACATTGGGCGTCGAGCGCATCGCGGCGACCGCCACGATCCAGGCGAGCACCGACAGCGCGGCCACGGCGCCCAGCGCCGCGCGCCAGCCGGCGAAGCCGAGCACCAGGCCGGAAAGGCCGAGGCACAGCGCGTAACCCGCGCTCGAAGCACCGATAACGAAGCCCATCGCGCGCCCGCGCCGGCTGCGATCGACGTGCTCGTTCACCAGCCCGAGCGCCGGTGTGTAGGTGCCGCCTTGGCCAAGGCCGGTGAGCAGGTGCAGCCAGTACGCCGACCAGAAGCCGTCCGCGAAAGCGACGAACAGGATCGGCGCCACCCACGCCGCCGCTCCGGTCAGCAGGTAGGCGCGCCTCGCGCCGTAGTGGTCGGCGATGAAGCCGACGACGAAAAGCGAAACGAGGTAGCCGAGGTGGAACGCGGACTGGATCAGCCCCGCCTCGCGCGCGGTGAGGCTCCATGCGTGCTGGGTGAGCGGCAGGACGGCGGAATAAGCCACGAACCAGGTCGCGGCGAGCAGGCGGCTCGCGCACACCGCGGCGAGCCAGCCTCCAGAGCCGGGCCGCAGGCTCAAGTCACACACCTCATTGTTCTCATCGTGTTCCGGCCTCGGGCGGATATTCCGTCTTCTTCGTATTCGGCAGTTGCGGCCGCCAAGCCATCATAACTTGGCGCGCAATCCCGCCGTTGATTGCCATGCGCCGCGCAGCGTCATGACCGTCCCATTCCTTCGCAATCGCAGTACCTGCATCCCGCGTTCGCGGGAGGCGTGCGTCCGCGCCTAGCTCGTTTAGGCAATTGTCGGCGCGAGACGTCGTCCCTAGCATTGGTATCGTCTCGGCGCATGTCGCGCCCCGACGTTGTTCCTCAGCAAGGAGGATTGAGCCATGAACATCCGACTGAAGCACGTGCTTGCCGCGCCGGCGTGCGCGGCCCTTTTCGCGTTGAGCAGCCATGCCGGCGCCGCGGATCCGGTGTATGAGGGCAAGGCAGGATCGCGCGTTGAAAAGCTGGCGACCGAGAGTGTCGGCATCGAGGCCGTCCGAGCCTCCCACGCGCAGCCCTCGGCCGCTGGCGTGTCTGGGCAGACTGAACGCAACGCACCGGCTGCGAACGTGCCGGCATCCGCAGTACCCGCTAAGACGATCGCCGACCCCGATACGAGCGACGCCCGGCTGGACAACTACCGACTCGAGCTAAACAACTGCTGTGGGCCGGAAGAACGATAAATCGTGATCGCTGCGTGCCGTTCGGTACCATGCGTGCTGGGTGAGGCGGGACGCCGGAGTAAGCCGCGAGCCGGGTGGCAGGCTTAACAGCCGCACCCGCTCGTGCTTCCCCCCATCGTAATCGGGCTTGCGGCCGTTATCCCGCTTTCCCGGTATGCTGCCCAAGCGGCCTCTTTGCCATAATAGCTTGCCGTGTCAGTCAGCTTTGGGGCGCATGGACCAGACCAGCATCCTGATCGTCGAGGACGAGCCAGAGTTCCTTAGGTCGTACTGCGAGGCCGTCGGGCGCGAACCCGGCTTCAGCCTCGTGGGCGCGGTTACCTCGCTCGGCGCCGCCAACGCACTGCTCGAACGCCAGGTGCCGGACGTGCTGGTGGTCGATTTGGGATTGCCCGACGGCAACGGGACGGAACTCATCCGCCGCGCGGTAAGGCAAAGGCACGATTGCGATGCGCTGGTCGTCACGGTATTCGGTGATGATCGCCACGTGATCGACGCGATCGAGGCAGGCGCGACCGGCTACATCCTCAAGGACAGCCCGGCAAGCGAGTTGGTGCGCTGCATCCAGGAGCTGCGCGCGGGAGGCTCGCCGATCAGTCCCAGCATCGCGCGGCGCCTGCTCGATCGGATGCGCCTTCCCGACGGTAAGGCTGCGGGGGCGGCGCCGCAGGCGCAGCAGGGCCCGCTTACCGAGCGCGAGGCGGAGATCCTGCGCCTGGTGGCGAAAGGCCTGAGCTTCGCCGAGGTCGGAGCCGCGCTCGCCATCTCGTCGCACACTGTCGTCGCACACGTGAAAAGCATCTACCGTAAGCTTTCGGTGCACTCGCGCGGCGAAGCGGTGTTCGAAGCGTCGCAGATGGGATTGTTGTAGCAGTTCGCGTCCCTCGAACGGTGGCGATCCCCATCCAGGTTGCGCGCTTGGCGGCCAGCGTGCTCGTGGCGGCCGCATGCGGCGCGCATGCCTCACCGGTGCGCATCGACCGCGCCGAAATGGCTCCGCTGGTCGACCACGCCGCGACCGCATGGCGCTCCGTACAGCTCCCGGACTCCTGGGATCACGCCGATTCGTCGCATCCAGTGCGCGTCGCGTATCGGCTGCGCGCATACCTCGACAAGCCTGCCGACGAGTCGCATGCGATCTACATTCCACGCGCAGGCAACCGGGTCGAAGTTCGCCTCAACGGCGAAATCCTCGAGCGCTTCGGCAACCTGGAAGTCGCGAGCGCCGACTACAGCAAGTTGCCGCTGCTTGTAGTAACGCCGGCGCGGCTTTTGAGGACCGGTGACAATGTCATCGAAATTCGAGTGGCCGCCGAGCGTGGCCACAAGGGCGGCCTGTCGCGGGTCTGGTTCGGCCCCGAGCGCGAAATCAATTCGCTCTACGGCAAGCGGATGTTTTGGCTGTCGACCGGATCGCTGCTCGTTGCAAGTGCTTGCCTGGTTCTCGGCCTGCTCGCGCTTTCGGTCGCGTGGCGGCTGGGGGACCGGATCTATGCATGGTTCGGCGTCGCCACCCTGCTGTGGTCGCTGCGCATGGTGAATGTGATGATCCCCGAGCCACCGGTTCCGCTCACCTGGTGGGACCCGCTCATCAATGCGGCATACGGCTGGTATATCGCCCTCATCTGCCTCTTCACTCTGGACGTGCTCGAACTCAGGGCATCGCTCGTGCGGCGGGCGCTGGGATTATTCGCGATCGTCACGCCGTTCGTCGCGCTTTACAGCAGCCTGCAGGGTACCCCTCGCATCTGGACCGCCTGGGCCGCGGTGATGCTCCTCGTTGCCGCGACTGTCGGGGTGCAGGTCATTGCCAGCACGGTGCGCCGGCCGCGCACTGAAGGCGTGCTGCTATCGCTCTCCGCTCTACTCGGCGTCGGTGCGGGTGCGCGCGATTACCTGCTGTATCGCAGCTCGGCGGCCGCCTACGGCAGCTTCTCCGTCACGCGCTACGTCGCGCTCGCGTTTATGCTCGCCATGGCATGGATCCTGATCGACCGCTTCGCGCGCGCAATGCGCTCCGAGGCGGAAGCGAACCGTACGCTAACCCGACGCGTGGAAGAGAAGGAACGCCAGCTGGCCGCAAACTACGAGCACTTGCGCCGCCTGGAGCGCGAGCACGCGACCGCCGACGAGCGCCAGAGAATCATGCAGGACATGCACGACGGTCTCGGCTCGCAGCTGCTGTCGTCGCTCGCGCTGGTCGAGCGCGGAGCGCTCGACCAGCGCGGCATGGCACAACTGCTGCGCGAAGCGATCGACGATATGCGCCTAGCGATCGATACGCTCGCACCCGGCCATGAAGGACTGCTCGAATCGCTCGGCAACCTGCGCTACCGGCTCGAGCCGCGATTTCGCGCGGCGGGAACTGAGCTGCGTTTCAGCCTGCGCGATCTCCCGGACCGCATCGACGTGCCGCAGGACGCCGCGCTGCAGATCTTGCGCGTGCTCCAAGAAGCGTTAACCAACGCGCTCAAGCACGCGCGTCCGAAGCTGGTCGAGGTCGACGTCGTGCTCCAACCGGACCCGCCGCGCTTGCTGCTGGTGGTCTCCGACGACGGCGCGGGTTTCGATCCGCGCGCACCGGGCCGCGGTCGAGGACTGAGCGGAATGCAACGCCGAGCCAAGGGTATCGGCGCCTCGCTCGACGTTTCATCGGGTGCCGCGGGCACGCGGGTAACACTTTCCTACGCGATGCCTTCGTTGGCGTAATCCGGGCATCCCGCGAATGCGGGACGCATTCACGCCTCGCCTAACTCATTTGCAGGATTCTCGGGGCAACGCACCACTCCTAGCATCGGTTCCATCTCGACGCTCGTTGCGTTGGGACACCGACAAAAAAGGAGCCATACATGAACTCGATATCGAAAAAGCTAATCGCCATCCCGCTTTGCGCCGCATTGGCGGGGTTCTCGGGACTCGCCCGCGCGGGCGACATCGAGGAAGCGATGGAGTACTACGACAGTGGCCGCTACGCGCTCGCCGTCGACCGCTTCCAGGCCGCCGCAGTCGCCGGCGACGCGCGCGCGCAGGAAATCCTCGCCTTCATGTACGCGCTGGGCAGTGAGATGTATCCGGGTGTGACGCGCGACATGCGCGCTGCGTCCCACTGGTTCGACCTCGCGGCGAAAAACGGCCGGTCCGTTAGCCGCTATATGGCCTGCGCCATGCGGCGCGAAGAAACGGCTGCCAAGGTTGGCAGCCTGTGCTTCGAACGAGTTGCTGAGGTCGGTAAGCCGGGACCGCGCTGATCGCGGTGAGCTACACCGCCATCCCGGCGAGGCGCACCGGGATGCGGCGCGGGCCGAATGGCTTGCCGTATTTCTGGTAGCGGCCGGCGACCTGCGCGCCGCAGTGCTCGCAGGCCCCTGACTCGGTCAGGTGGTAGCCGCGAATGTCGTACCAGTCGCGAACGATCACGGCCTCGCCGCACGACGGGCAATAGGTGGTGCCGCCCTCCTCGTCGTGCACGTTGCCGGTGTAGACGTAGCGCAGGCCGGCGCGCAAGGCGATCTGTCGTGCGCGCTTGAGGGTCGCCGGCGGCGTCGCGGGGACGTCGCGCATCTTCCAGTCCGGATGGAAGGCGGTGAAGTGCAGCGGCACGTCGAGGCCCAGATTTTGCGCGATCCACTTGCACTCGGCCTCGATCTCGGCGTCTGAGTCGTTCTTGCCCGGGATCAGCAGCGTGGTGATCTCGGTCCAGACGTCGGTCTGCTTGACGAGGTACACGAGCGTGTCGAGCACTGGCTGTAGGTGCGCACCGGTGAGCTTGAAGTAGAAGTCGTCCGTGAACGCCTTGAGGTCGACGTTGGCCGCGTCCATGCGCGAATAGAACTCGCGCCGCGGCTCGGCGTGGATGTAGCCGGCGGTCACAGCCACGGTCTTCACGCCTTTCGCATGGCAGGCATCGGCCACGTCGAGCGCGTACTCGGCGAAGATCACCGGATCGTTATAGGTGAAAGCGACGCTCTTGCAGCCCAGGCGCAATGCGGCGTCGGCGATCGCCTGCGGGGTCGCCTCGTCCATCAGCCGGTCCATCTCGCGCGACTTGGAGATGTCCCAGTTCTGGCAGAACTTGCACGCCAGGTTGCAGCCCGCGGTGCCGAAGGAGAGCACGCTCGATCCGGGATAGAACTGGTTGAGCGGCTTCTTCTCGATCGGATCGACGCAAAAGCCCGACGAGCGTCCGTACGTCGTCAGCACCATCTTGCCGTCCTGCATCTTCCTCACGAAGCAGGCACCGCGCTGCCCTTCGTGCAGCTTGCAGTCGCGCGGGCACAGGTCGCACTGGATGCGCCCGTCTTCGAGCGCATGCCACCAGCGCCCGGGATGCTTCGATTCTTCGATCATGCTAGTGCGCCGTGAAGTCGGACTCGCGCCACTTGACCACCTGGTAGCGCCACACGTTGCAGTGGATGAGCCGCGTGTCGGCCGGCAGCCCCGCCTTTCGCTTGAGCTCCTCGATGAACCTTCGGCGGTCAGGCAGGCTTTCCCAGACCTGCGGCAGGAACGTTCCGCGCCGCCCGCGGTGCTCCAGGATCACGCCGTCCACGCCCGGCTTGAGCTTGACGAGCAGATCGACTTCGTCTGAGAAGGGGACGCGCTCCGGCTCCGTCAGCAACGAAACCTCCGTCTCCACCTGCGGCCATTCGTGGGCCGCAAGCGGCGCGAAGCGCGGATCGCGGAACGCGGCGTTCTCCGCGTTCGCCGCGACGTCGACGCCGAGCGGACGGTGCGCCTGCAGGCTGCCGATACAGCCACGCAGCCTGCCCTCCAACGTGAGAGTGACGAAGGTCGCGCCTGGCTGCTGCAGCCACGCCGTCCCATCGAGCCGCGGCGGCGCCGCGGCCTGCCCCAGGCGATGCCCGATCGTGCCGCGCGCGATCCCGACGAGCGTCCGGCCGGCCTCGTCCCGCGACGCATTTTCGCCGTCGTAGAGCGCGAACGCCGAATAGCCGACCACGCGCTCACGGTCGCCCGCGGTATCACCCGAGTTACACGCCGCGAGCGCCTTGATCGACAGGCCCTTGGCCGCGGCGACGTGCAGCAGCCCGTTCAGCGGCGTCGCGCCGCAGGCCTCTTCATGGTCCAGGTCGGTGGCGAACCCGGTTATGCGACGGATTGTCGAGGCGTCGATGCGCTTCGCCTCGTCGTAGCGGTGATAGTGCGAAAGGTCGGTGCTGAGAATAACGATCGTCTCCTCACCGCCCCACAACCTCTCGATCACCTCGGCAACCTCGGCGACTCCGGCGTTGCCTACGGCGAACGGCGCCAGCTTGAATTGGCCCAGCACGCTTTGCAGGAACGGCAGCTGCACTTCCAGTGAATGTTCCAGGGCGTGCGCGGGTGCACTGGTCACAACCTGCGGCAGGTCGGCCACTGCCTGCAGCGCCTCGGCGTCGATCGGGACCCGGCCCAGCGGGGTCTCGAACTGGTCTGCGGCCGGCGCCGCCAGGCCGCGCACCGGCACGCGGTGCACGGGGCCGAGCATCACGACGCGCTTGACCACACCGCGCGCCGCCACGAGCTCGCGGTAGGCGCGCCCCGCAACCGGACCAGAGTAGACATAACCCGCGTGCGGCACGACCAGCGCCTTGGGAAAGCCTAATCGAGGTTCAGCGTCCTCGCCTGTACCCACCAGCTCGTCCACCTGCGCGGCGAGCACGCGCGGATCGCCCGGATAGAAGGCGCCTGCTACGGCTGCGGGTCGCACGGTTGCCATACCGAAAGAATATGGGGCCGGATGCCCAAACTTCTAGTCCCGCGGCGCCTCTGCGTCAAGCCACTCGATGACTCCTTGCAGCGCACGCATCACGGACTGGCGCCGGACCCTCTCCCGGTCGCCCGTGAAATGCCGCGTCTCACTCCGCACCGTCCCGGTTTTGCCGGCCCAGGCGAAGCACACCATCCCCACGGGTTTGGCCGGCGTGCCACCGCTCGGCCCGGCAACGCCGGTCACGGCGACGGCAATCGACCCTCGGCTCGCGCCGAGCGCGCCAAGCGCCATCTCGCGCGCTGTGTCCTCGCTCACCGCACCGGCGCGGGCAAGCGTCTCGGCCCGAACTCCGAGAAGTTCCTGTTTCGACTCGTTGGAATACGTGACGAAGCCACGCTCGAACCAGTCCGAACTGCCCGAAACCGCGGTGATGGACTGGGCCACCCAGCCTCCGGTGCAGGACTCGGCCGTCACGAGCAACGCTCCGCTGGCCTTGACGCGGCCACCGGCAAGCTTGGCCAGGGTCATCAGGGACTCGTGCGGCATCTCAGATCAACAGCCTCTTTGCGATCGCCAGAACCAGCATGGTATAGCCGGCCGCGAGCAGGTCGTCGAACATCACGCCGAATCCGCCCTTGAAGCGCCGCTCGAATTGACGGATCGGCGGCGGCTTCACGACGTCGAACAGGCGAAACACCACGAATGCGGCGATCTGCCAGGGGGGCCGCGCCGGAACGACCAGCAGCACCGCGAGAAATGCGACGATCTCGTCCCACACCATCGCGCCGTGATCGGCGACGCCAAGGTGCCGGCCGGTGACCTCGCAAGCCCAGATGCCGATCGCGAAAAGCAGCGCCAGCAGCGCACCCAGCTCGAGCGGCGAGAGCCAGCTTCCCAGCAGCCACCACAGGGGAAACGCGACCAGCGTGCCGAAGGTTCCCGGCGCGAACGGCGCGAGACCCGCGCCGAAGCCGACCGCGATGAAGTGTGCCGGGTGGACGAACGCGAAACGGGGGCGCAGCCGCGACGCCGTCATGGGGCGAAGTGATCGAATCCGCCGCCGCAGGGCATGACGCCGCCAGCGGCATCGAGCAGCACGAGATTGCTTCCCTTCTGAATCGCACCGACGCGCGTCAAAGCGATGCCGAGTTCGGCACCGAGCGCCTCGACCTGGGCACGGCTCGATTGCGCGGCGGTAAACAGGAGCTCGTAGTCGTCGCCGCCCGAAAGCACGCAGTCCTTCTCGAGCTGCGCGTCGTCGACACTTGCGAAGGCCGGGGACATTGGCAGCTGCGCGTAGTGCACCAGCGCGCCTACCGCAGAGCGCTCGAGGATGTGCCGCAAATCGCCGGCGAAGCCGTCGGAAATGTCGATCGCGCTGGTTGCGATGCCTCGCAGGCGCTCGCCGAGCTCGACGCGAGGCTCGGGCTCGTGCAGCCGCGTGAGCGTCGCGGCGGCATCGTCGGCGCCGAGCGCTGCACGTCCCTGCAGCACCGCGAGTCCGAGCGCGGCGCCGCCCAGCTCGCCGGAAACCCAGATGTCGTCACCGGGGCCAGCCCCGGCGCGAAACAGCGCAAGCCCCTCGGGCACTTCGCCCAGAATGGTGATCGCCATGGTGAGTGGCCCGCGGGTGGTATCGCCGCCGATCAGATCCACCGCGAAGCGATCGGCCAGCGCGAAAAACCCGCGTGCGAAGGCCGCGAGCCAGCCTTCATCGGCCTCCGGCAGGGCGATCGCCAACGTCGCCCAGCGCGGCGTGGCTCCCATGGCAGCCATGTCCGACAGGTTTACCGCAAGCGCCTTGTGGCCGAGCGCGCGCGCGTCCGCACCGGGCAAAAAATGGCGGCCTTCGAGCAGCATGTCGGTCGAGACGGCGAGGTCCATGCCGGGGCCGGGTCGTACCAGCGCCGCATCGTCCCCCACGCCGAGAAGCGCGTTGCGCGCCGGGCGGTCGAAGTACCGGGCGATAATCTCGAACTCGGAAGCCATTGCGGTCGCAGTGTAACGCGCCGCGCAATGCACGCGCTCAGGCCGTCTGGCGCGTGCGTGCGACTTCCTCGGGCCTGAGGCTCTCGGCGAGCTTCTCCAGCACCCCGTTGACGAAGCGGTGGCCTTCCGTGCCGCCGAAGCTCTTGCCAAGCTCGATCGCCTCGTTTAGCACGACCTTGAACGGTGTTTCCGGCTGGGACGACAATTCGAGCGCGCCGATATAGAGGATTGCGCGCTCGACCGGCGAGAGTTGGCGGAAGCTCCGCCCCGCGATGAACGGCGCAATCATGGCCTCCAGCTCGGCCGCGCGGCTCACCACTCCACTCACCAGCGCCTGGGCCAGCGTCTGGTCGCTGCGCTCGAACCCTTCGAGACTCTTCGTTTGTTCGAGCACGTCGCCCGATTCGCCACCCGCAAGCTGCCAGGCGTACAGGGCCTGCAGCGCAACTTCGCGCGCGCGCCGCCGGGAACTCTTCATCGCCAGCGCTCCGCGAGCCGCGCGTGCAGGCGGGCCATCTCCACCGCCACGCGCACTGCCTCGGCACCCTTGTCGACACGCGCCAATGCCTGCGTCTCATCATCGGTGGTGAGAATGCCGTTCGCCACCGGGATGCCGAACTCGAGCGCGACGTCCATTACGCCGCGCGCGGACTCGTTCGCCACCACCTCGAAATGGTACGTGTCGCCGCGAATCACGGCCCCGATGGCCGCGAGCGCATCGTAGCGTCCGGATTGGGCCATCCACTGCAGCGCAAGCGGGATCTCCAGAGCGCCGGCGACACTCACGTGCGTGACGTCCTCGGGGTTAACGCCAAGTTGCTTTAGCTCCTGGTTTGCGCGCTCGACGAGCTTGGCGACGATCGCCTCGTTGAAGCGGCTGGCAACGACGCCTACGCGCAGGCCAGCGCCATTGAGCGACACCGCCATGGTTCAGCTGCCGCGCCGCGGCATCTCGGCGTAGCCAGTGACCTCGAGCCCGAACCCCGCCATGCTCGGCATCTTTCGCGGCGCGGCCATCAGCCGCATCCTGCCAACGCCAAGGTCGCGCAGGATCTGCGCGCCGATGCCATACGTGCGCAGGTCTGCGCTGCGCGAATCGCGGCGCGCCGGGCGCGCCTCGGCAGCGTCGGCCCGCAGACGCGCATCGAGCGCATCATCGTCCTGGGCGCAGTTGAGCAGCACTACGACGCCTGCGCTGGCGCGAGCGATCGCCGCCAGCGCCTCGGGAATGCTCCACGTATGGGCGCCGGGTCCGGCGTCCAGCAGGTCGACGACCGAGAGGGGCTCGTGCACACGCACCAAGGTCTCGATCTCCGCGCGAATGTCGCCGCGCGCCAGCGCGAGATGCGTGCCCCCGGTGGGTACATCGCGGTATGCGATCATCCGGAAGCTGCCGTATGCCGTGGCCAGCTCGCGCTCGACACTGCGGCGCACCAGCGATTCGTTCGCACTGCGGTATTCGATCAGGTCCGCGATCGTGCCGATCTTCAGGCCGTGCACGGCGGCAAACTCGATCAGCTGCGGCAGTCGGGCCATGCTGCCGTCGTCGTGCATCACCTCACAGATCACCGCCGCGGGCGTCAGTCCCGCAAGCTGCGCGAGATCGCACCCCGCCTCGGTATGACCCGCGCGCACCAGCACCCCGCCTGGCTGCGCGACCACCGGGAAGATGTGGCCGGGCTGCACAATGTCCGAGGGCCTCGCATCCTTCGCCACAGCGACCCGGACCGTACGTGCGCGATCGTGCGCCGAGATGCCGGTCGTGACGCCTTCGGCCGCCTCGATCGAGACGGTGAAGTTCGTGCCCATCGGCGAGCGGTTGTCGCGCACCATGGGCGGCAGGTTGAGCTGCCGGCAGCGCTCCTCCGTCAGCGTGAGGCACACCAGGCCGCGCGCATGTTTGGCCATGAAGTTGATGGCCTCGGGCGTGACGTGCTCGGCGGCGACCACGAGGTCGCCTTCGTTCTCGCGATCCTCCTCGTCGACCAGGATGACCATGCGGCCGGACCTGATCTCGGCAACGATCTCCGCAGTCGAGCTGATTGTGGTTGTTTCGCGACGCATCGGGGAATTATAGATCCCAAGGGCAAACAAAAAGGGGCGCCATGCGCCCCCCTTATTGCAGGTTACGGCCTCGGCCGCTTATTCCTCCCCGCCCTCCGCGGCGGCCGCGCCAGTCTTCTCGCGGATGCGCGCAGATTTGCCGGAGCGGGCGCGCAGGTAGTACAGCTTGGCGCGGCGCACCTGGCCCTTCCTCTTCACCTCGACCGAAGCGATCAGCGGCGAATACGTCTGGAACGTGCGTTCCACGCCCTCACCCGATGAAATCTTGCGCACGATGAACGACGAATTCAGGCCGCGATTCCTCTTGGCGATCACCACACCCTCGAAGGCCTGGACGCGCTTGCGCTCGCCCTCCACCACGTTGACGTTGACCACCACCGTATCGCCCGGCGAGAAATCGGGAATGGTCCTGCCGAGTCGCTTGATTTCTTCCTGCTCGATTTGCTGGATCAGGTTCATGGCTTCGCTCCGTTCGTCCTTTCGTGCTGGAATTCCTCCAGCAGATTGCGTTCCTCATCGTTCATACTTCGCAGCGCGAGCAGGTCGGGCCTCTTTAGCCAGGTCCTTCCCAGCGCCTGCTTCAATCTCCAGCGCCGGATCTTCTCGTGGTTGCCCGTAAGAAGCACCTCCGGCACCTTCTCGCCCCGGTACGTCTCGGGGCGCGTGTACTGCGGGCAATCGAGCAGCCCCTGAACGAAGGACTCCTCGAGCGCCGAATGCTCGTCGCCGAGCGCGCCGGGCAACTGTCGCACCACGGCGTCGATCAGCGCCATCGCCGCGAGTTCGCCGCCCGACAGCACGAAATCGCCCAGCGACAGCTCCTCGTCGACGCGACCCCGTATCAGCCGCTCGTCGACGCCCTCGTAACGTCCGCACAGCAACGTCAGCGACCGTTCCCGCGACAACTCGACCACACTCGCATGGTCGAGCCGGCGCCCCTGCGGTGAAAGGTAGATCACTCTGCCCTTCGCCTCGCCCTGCGACGCAACCACTGCGTCGAGGGCCTTTTCCAACGGCCCGGACAGCATCACCATTCCGGGCCCGCCGCCGTACGGACGGTCATCGATCGTCCGGTAATTGTCGGACGTGAAATCACGCGGATTCCACGTCTCGAGACGCCACAACCCCGCCTCCAGCGCCCGCCGCGTGATGCCATAGTGCGTCACGGCGGCGAACATCTCGGGAAACAGGGTGACCGCATCGAAGCGGATCACCATTCTGCTCCCCACTCCACCTCGATTCGTCTCGCTTCGAGGTCTACCCTTCGCACCACTGCGGGCAGGAACGGTACCAGCCGCGTGCTCCTGTCCCCCGCGAGCTCCATGACGTCATGGGCCCCGTTGGAAAACAGCCCCTGCACCACCCCCAGCACCGAGCCCTGGGAGTTCACGACTTCCAGGCCGACCAGGTCGGCCCAGTAGTACTGCCCCGCTTCCGGCTCTGGCAGCGCCGTGCGCGGCACGGCGATTTTTTTCCCTTTCAGCTCTAAAGCTTGCTCGCGTGTTCCGACCCCGGCAAGCTTCGCGAGCAACGATCCCGAATGCAGCCGGGTCTCCTCGACGGCGAAATCGGCGGCTCCGATGCGCCACGTCGCGTGCCCCGCCAGCGCTTCGGGCTCCGCGCTGTAAGGCTTCACCCTGATCCAGCCGCGAACGCCGTAGTTGCCGGCGACGCGGCCCATTTCTATCCAGCGCTCAGGCGGCCTTCTTTCCAAACTGCTTGACCAGCCGCGTCACCGTCGGCGAGAGCTGGGCGCCCTTGCCCTGCCAGTGCTTCACCCGCTCAACGTTGACCCGCAGCGCCTCGCGTCCTTCGGGCGCCTTGGGATCATAGAAGCCGACGCGCTCGATGAAGCGGCCATCACGCGCACGGCGCGAATCGGCCACTACCATGTGATAGAAAGGCCGCTTGTTGGCGCCGCCGCGCGCCAGTCGAATCACCACCATAGGGATTCCCCGTAGATTCGCGAAAAGGCGCGGATTATACGGGAAAAATCATGGTCCTGTGAAGCCTTGGCGACCACTTGGCGGGGTGGGCCGAGGATCCGTCAACGCAGCCCGGGCAGCATGCCCTTCATGTTGCGCATCATGCGCGCCATGTTTCCGCCCTTCATCATCTTCATCATCTTCTGCATCTGTTCGAACTGGCTGAGAAGGCGGTTGACCTCCTGCACCGATACCCCGGCTCCCGTAGCGATGCGGCGCTTGCGAGAGGCCTTGATCAGCTCGGGCCGCGCGCGCTCCTGCGGCGTCATCGAATCGATGATCCCCGCAATCCGGCGCATTTGCTTCCCGTCGCCGAGCTGCGCGGGGTTCACCGAGCCCGCCAGCTGCGCAGGCAGCTTGTCCATCAGCGCCGCGAGGCCGCCCATCTTGTCCATCTGCTGGATCTGAGACTTGAAATCCTCGAGGTCGAAGCCCTTGCCCTTCTTGATCTTGTCGGCGACCCGCTTCGCCTGCTCCAGGTCCACGCCCTTGCGGGCCTCTTCGACGAGCGAGACGATGTCGCCCATGCCGAGGATGCGCGAAGCCATGCGCTCGGGATGGAAGGGCTCGAGGCCGGTCAGCTTCTCCCCCACGCCCACGAATTTGATCGGCTTGCCCGTAATGTGACGCACCGAAAGCGCGGCGCCTCCGCGCGCATCGCCGTCGAGCTTCGTGAGGATCACCCCCGTGAGCGGCAGTCGTTCACTGAACGCCTTTGCCACGTTCACCGCGTCCTGGCCCTGCATCGCATCGACCACGAACAGGGTCTCGACCGGCGAGAGCAGCGCATGCAGCTCCGCGATCTCCTGCATCATCGCCTCGTCGATCGCGAGGCGACCGGCGGTATCGACGATCAGCACGTCGTAGTAGCGCGTCTTGGCGTGCTCCAGAGCACGTCGGGCGATTTCCGCCGGCTTTTCCCCGGGGGCGGAGGGGAGGAAATCGACCTCGGCCTGCGCTGCGACAGTCTGCAACTGAGCGATCGCGGCCGGACGGTAGACGTCGCACGACACGACCAACAGCCGTTTCTTTTCCGCCTTCAGGAGGCGGGCGAGCTTGCCCGTCGTGGTGGTCTTGCCGGAGCCCTGCAGACCCGCCATCAGAATCACCGCGGGGGGCTGCGCGGCCAGATTGAGCCCGACGTTGGCATCCCCCATCAGCCGCGTGAGCTCACGATGCACGACGCCGACGAGGGCCTGTCCCGGCGTTAGGCTGCCGATGACCTCCTCGCCGAGCGCCTTGGCGCGCACCGCGGCGATGAAGTCCCTGACGACCGGCAGGGCGCAATCCGCCTCAAGCAACGCGACGCGTACCTCGCGCAGTGCGTCCTGGATGTTGGCTTCAGTAAGGCGCGCTTCGCCGCGTAACGTCTTGACGATACGAGCAAGCCGGGAGGTCAAGTTGTCGAGCATGAGGGGTGCGGGCGCGGCCGGCGGGATCGGCGACCACACGGACCGCGGTGATAAACTGATTTGATGTTGTACATTGTACTGCACGCGACGGCGAGTGCCCTTTACGCCGGCCTCGCGGTGCATTTCTGGCGCACGCGCTGGTCAGCCAGGGCATCGATCGCGCATCGTGCGGACGCACCGGGCGGATTGCGCCCTTGGGAACGGCTGGCGCTGCTCCTTCCGATCCTGCTGCACGGGTGGCTGCTCTATGCGGACGTCGTATTGCCTAGCCAGCC